>Ga0187780_10001311_pt1 | contig 18743 bp, 17 predicted proteins | sample 1015_Q2_SP10_20__FD_132429 | JGI IMG/M metagenome (GOLD analysis project Ga0187780, IMG submission 132429) | Tropical peat soil microbial communities from peatlands in Department of Meta, Colombia - 1015_Q2_SP10_20_MG | ecosystem: Environmental > Terrestrial > Soil > Wetlands > Peat | place...
CTCGAAGTCCAGGTCGTCGTAGCAGCAGTAGGGCTCGTCCCGGCGGAGGTCGTGCTTGACCCCGGAGGCGCGAAGGACCGTCCCGGTCGCGCCCAGGGCGATGGCGTCCTCCCGGCTGAGGACACCAACCCCTTCGGTCCTCTCGAGGACGAGGGGGTTCTTGAAGAAGATCTTCTCGTATTCGTCCATCCGCTTGTCGAACCAGTCGCAGGTCTTGAGCCCCTTTTCCGTCAGGTTCGCGGGCATGTCGTTCCTGACTCCGCCCGGGATGACGTAGGCGAAGGTGACCCGGGCGCCCCCAATCCTTTCGGCGAGGTCGATCCAGAAGTCCCTGTCCCCCATCCCCCAGGTGATCATGGTGGAGTGGCCCGCGAAGTAGCCGAAGATGCCGAGGAAGTACATGTGGGAGATGATGCGGTTCGCCTCGGCCATGATGACGCGGAGGTACTGGGCCCGCTCGGGGACCTTGTTCCCCATGAGCTCGTCGACGGCAAGCGCGTAGGGGAGTAGGATGTTGGAACTGTCGAGGATGACGGGGCGCTCAAGGTGCGGGACATTCTGGATGTAGTTCCGATACTCTCCCATCTTCTCCTCCCCCCTGTGGACGTAGCCAGGGTCGGGCTCGGAACGGACGAGGTAGTCCCCGTCGAGCCAGAGCCGGATGCGGAAGTGGCCCGCTCCCGGGTGCTGGGGGCCAAGGGAGACGGACATGATGCGGTCGCCGTCTGGAGAGAACTCGGACTCGGTGGCCATGGTCATCGCCCCGGAGAGACGTAGTCCTTGCGCAGCGGGGGCATGTCGTTCCAGTCCTCGGGGAGGATGAGGTGAGAGTTGTTCGGGTGCCCCTTGAAGTTGATGCCGAACATCTCATGGGTCTCGCGTTCATGGTACTCAGCGCCGGGCCAGACGCCGATCAGGGTGGGCACCACCGGGTCGTCCCGGGCGACCCTCTCGGCGACCGCGATGACGAAGTCTTCGTAGCCGGGCTTCGACACGGAACCGACGAAGTAGATTATCTCGAACTCGTTGCTGGCAATCCAGTCCACACCGCTGACGGCGCTGATGTGGTCGAAGCCGAGCCGGTCCCGGACGAAGAGGGCAACGTCCTTGACCGCCTCCGGGGCGGCCGTGACCTTGAGGCGCCTCTCCCTGGCGTAGTCGACCTTCACCTTGGGGAACTCTCGCGTGATGGCCGCAGCCATCTCCTTTGCCCTGATGGGCTCGGGCTTGTCGGGCTGGGGGGAAGCGGTTTGCGCCTGACTCGTTGGAATGTCACCTGCCGCTGAGGCTGGGAAGCCTGCGGATCTTCTCCTGGAGGAGGACCAGGCCCTGGATAACAGCTTCGGCCCGGGGCGGGCAGCCGGGGATGTATACGTCGACCGGGATGATGTCGTCGACGCCTCGGAGGACGTTGTAGGAGTCGAAGTATAGTCCGCCCGTGATCGCACAGGCGCCCATGGCCATGACCCACTTCGGCTCGGCCATCTGGTCGTAGATGAGCTTCAGCCTGGGGGCGAGCTTGCGGGTCACGGTCCCCATTACGATGAGGAGGTCACACTGCCGGAGGGACCCGAAGGCCTCCAGGGCGCCGAAGCGCTCGATGTCGAAACGGCTGCCGGCCGCGGCCCCGACTTCGACGGAACAACAGGCTGTCTCCAGGTGGACGGGCCAGAGCGAATAGAGACGCCCCCAATTGGCCAGGTAGCGGAGAGGGTCGCCGATGGCGTACTGCAGGACGTCGCCGACTTTACCTACCAGAACCTGGACGGCGCCGTCCTTCTGGACGGTCACCACAGCTCTCTCCTCCCGGCGAGAACGAGCGCGTAGCCCATGGGGACGAAGAGGGCCCCCATGAAGAGGGTGAGCACAACGTCTGAAGAGACGCCGAGCCCCGCCCAGCCTATGGCGAGGTTGGGCTGGTAGGCGGCAGCCCAGGCGTAGAGGAACATCGCCAGGACGTCGAAGACCAAGAACATGAGGAGGTACGCGTAGTACTGCATCATGAAGTGGACCTTGCCGGCGCCGACGGAGGCCTGGCCGCATTCGAATGGGGCGTTCTTGATCGGGTTCGGGCGGCGGGGTGCCAGAATCCTGGGGAGCACGACAACAGGGAGAGTGAAGCCCACACCAACGAGAGCCATGACGAAGACTGTCCCAATGTCACCGAAGAGCGGCATCGTTGGGCGCACGACCGTCTCACGCTATTTAAAACTGGCGTCAGGGGTTGCGGCAAACTGACGGCCGAGACGCTTCAGTGAGCAGCGGCCGCTGAGCCTGCATGGGAATACGCTATCTCTCGTCTGCGTTGGCGTACATCAAGCTCAATTCAGGAGCGACACTGGCTGGGCCGTCCGTGTCCGCGCCCGTTCTGCCGGGCACCTTGAGCCCGCTGAACCGGGTTCAGTCGATACCGTGCACTGTTTCGGCTTCCTCCCTCAGAAACGCCTGAAGGAGCTTGCTCTCCCTGAAGAAGTCCCTTATCGACAAGACGCCGAACAGGGTCCCGTCGTCGTTCTCGACGACCAGGTGGCGTATGCCGTTCTCCATCATTAGCCTGACTGCCTTTGACGGCATGTCGGAACGCTTGACGCTTACCAGTTTTTTTGTCGCCACCGACTCCAGCTTTGCACCAAGAGAGGTTCCCGCGGCGACAGCCCTCACCACGTCTCGCTCCGAAACGACGGCCAGTGCCTTGACGGGACTGATGGACGAGGCGACGACGAGGAGGCCTATCTTTTCCCGCGCGAAGACTTCCGCCGCCTGCTTGATGGTTGCGTTCCCGCTGACGGTGACCGGCGGCCGCCTGATGAGCGCCTCGACCCTCAAGCCTTCGCCACCGGTGCCTGAGTCCTCTGCTCCAGTGGAACGTAGGTAGCTCGCTGGGGGCCGACGTACTCCGCCCTAGGCCTGATGAGGCGGTTGTCGGCGTACTGCTCGAGAACATGGGCGAGCCATCCAGGGGCCCTCCCGACCGCGAAGACGGGGGTGAACAGGTAGCTGGGGATGCCGACGTGGTTCAACGCGAGACCGGAGTACAGGTCGACGTTGGGGTACATGTTCTTCCAGGTCTTCATCATTTCCTCCGTCTTCGTGAGTATCTGGAAGACCCGCCTCTCCTTCTCCGATTTCGCGAATTTGTGGGCCATGTCCTTTAGAATCGCCGCCCGCGGGTCCATCGTCTTGTACACCCGGTGCCCGAAGCCCGTGATCTTTTGCCTCTTGGCGAGCATGGCGTCGACGTAGGACTCGGCGTTCTCGGGATTGCCGATTTCGATTGTCATCTCGATCACTTTCTCGTTGGCGCCGCCGTGGAGCGGTCCCTTGAGACACCCGACTGCACCTGTAATCGACGAATAGACGTCGGAGAGCGTGGAAGCAATCACTCTTGCCGCGAAGGTCGAGGCGTTGAGCTCGTGGTCGGCGTGTAGGATCAGGAGGATGTCCATCAGCTTGGTGTCCTGCTCGCTCGGCTCCTCGCCTGTCACCATGTAGAGGAGGTTCGCCGAGTAGCCAAGGTCCCTCTTCGGGGGGAGGATCTCTTGGTCGTGCTTGTGCCTGTGGATGGCAGCGACCACTGTCCCCATTTTGGCGGCAATCGAGACAGCCTTTTCCTGCTGAGTGAACATCGGGTCGTCGTAGACTCCCAGCGCGGAGACCCCGGTGCGGAGGGCGTCCATTGCGTCGCAGTTGCGAGGGAGACCGGCGAGAATCGAAATGACGTCCTTGGGGACAACCCTCTTCGAGCTGAGTTCCGACGAGAAGGAGTGCAGCTCCGGGGCCGTAGGCAGGCGACCGTTCCAGAGAAGGTAGGCCGTCTCCTCATAGTTCGAGTGCGCGGCGAGGTCTACTATGTCGTAGCCTCGGTAGAGGAGCCTCCCCTCCTGACCGTCGATGAAGCAGATGGAGCTCTGGCCGATGACCACGTCTTCCATCCCCTTCGTCTGCGTGACCAGACGGTGAATCACGTGGTCGAGAGGTTCATTCCACTTCGCCATCGAGACCAGCTGCGCGTGCGTCTCGTCGGAGACCTTTACGACCTTGGACTGGGTTGACGACTTAGCCATGGGTGAACGAGGTATACGAGGTTTCCCGCTATTTCAATTTTCGGCGAGGCACTGGCCCAGACCGCTTCATGAGGCCCGCTGGCCAACCCGAGGGGCGACAAGTAGAAAAGTGTCGCGAGGGGCGGGGATGTCGAAGGTCGCTCACGTGAGAATAGCGGTGGTCGGGGCCGGCGTGGCGGGCGCCTACCTGATGAACGTCGTCCCACCCGCGCATCAGGTCGAGGCGTTCGAGATGCGCGCCGAGAAGAACTGGTACACGGTCTGCGCCTGGGGGACGAGTGAGCCATTCATCAAGGACCTCGTCAAGAAGGCCGGGTTCGACTTTGGCGACTACGTACTGCACAGGGGGAGGAAGATGATTGTGGATTTGGGGGACGAAGAGCTGGACATCCCTCTGAAGGGGCTGGTCACCTACGACAAGCACAGGCTCACGCACGACATGATCAGGGGCAAGAAGGTGCACTGGGGGGAGCACGTGGGCGAGGCGAACGGCCAGTTCAAGGACTTCGACGTTGTTGTGGACGCGACCGGGATGCACAGGTCCTTGCTCCCCAAGGTCGCGACCGACGTACTGATACCCTCGCTCGAGTACCAGGTGAAGTCGAAGGACCTTCCCTATGACGACTTCGTGATAAGGCCCTACCCGGGCGTGACGGGCTACTGGTGGTACTTCCCTCTCGGCGACGGGATGGCCCACGTGGGCGCGGGGGACCTGAGGGGCGCCTACAGGGGAGAGCTAGAACAGTTCGTGAAGAAGTACAACTGCGAGGTCGTCAGGAGGATCGGAAGGCCGGTCAGGGTGACTCCTCCAAAGTTGATGGAGCCCTTCTTCGACGGGAAGGCGGTCGGGGTAGGTGAGTCCATAGGGACCGTCTACCCGATGCTGGGCGAAGGCATTATCCCGAGCATGCAGTGCGCCAACCTGTTTGTCGAGCACCTCGGAGACTGGGGGGGCTACAGGAAAGCAGTGCTCGAACACTACGCGGTCTACGCGAAGGTCTTCGAGTTCGTCAAGGCAAAGATTGACGACAGGTTCAGCATGGCGAGGATGTGGCCGACCCTCCTTTCCATCTACTGGCACATGCACAGCAACGAGACCAGGTACGGCATCCAAGCCAAGCTCTCCGACTTCTACAAAATCGCGTCGAGGCTGTAGTTGATCCAGGAAGAGGTCCGGACACACACGGCGGTGCACGTGCTCAAGGGGGCGGTCCAGGATGTGCTGGGGGCGAAGTGGACGGCGTCCACCTTCGTGGAAGGCAACCATGGGAGACTGACGGTCCAGTTTGACCGGAAGCCTACGGATGTCGAGCTGAAGCGGATTGAAGAAGGGGCCAACCGGAAGATCACTGAGGGGGCAGGGGTGCTGGAGTTCGAGATGGAGAAGAAGGAGGCGGAGCTGCACTTCGGGGACGCGATCTATGACCTATTCCCGGTTCCCTCTAGCGTGACCATGCTGAAGATTGTGAGGATACCGGACTGGAACATCAACTGCTGCGTCGAGAGGCATGTGGAGACCACCGCGCTCATCGGCCCCATCAGGCTCGGAAAGCCGAGGTTCAGGAAGTCGAAGAAGGAGCTCGAAATCGACTTCGAGCTGGCCGACCTCACCTCGTGGAATAGGTAATATCCCACCCTTGGTCGGGGCATGATGGGCCCGTAGCGCAGTACGGACAGCGCGGCAGAGCAATCCGCCGACCCTCCTAAGCTGTAGTGGGGGATGACCCCGCAGAGGCCATGGGTTCAAATCCCATCGGGCCCGTTTTGGAATAGCTCGGATTGAACTCTGTCTGACCAGATTAGTTCGATTCGGGCTTCCCGGGCGCATCAGCACGTCTGCGATGGTGCAAGGGTCTTGGCGTCCTTCTTCGTGTCAGGGCGGCCGGCAGCCATGTCAGGCACAGGTTGTCGGCACGGTCTCACGCAACCCCTGAAACGGAGGACCGTTCGCATGCCAAGAACGTTCGTTCTTCTCCCTAGTCTTTAGTCCCCCGCTCTGCAAAGGGAGAGGCATGCAAGTGGCGGCGGAAAGTGGTCACACGCGGACCGGCGCTGCCCTGTTCCTGGGTGTGGTCCTCGGGGTCGCAACGCTGGTGGCGATATTCTCTGCTGCAGGGGCGCTTCCGGCGGGTTCGCAGGCAACCGCGGGCCCCAAAGGGCTTAGCTCGTTCGACAGCTATTCCCAGCTGCAGGAGTATGTAGCAGCCAACGCAAGGAGCGCCCAGCAGTATGTTAGTCATGGAATCTGGTTCGGGGAGACGGGAATGGGTATCGGGGCACCATTGGCACTTACTGGCTCAGTGGCGACAACGATGACAGAGGCGGTGGCGCTGAGCCCGGTGGCCCAGTTCACCGGGACCAACGTCCAAGTCGAGGGCGTCGACGAACCTGACAGGGTGAAGACTGATGGGACTCATCTCTTCGTATCGTCTGGGGGTCAAGTCACAATCATTGATGCCTACCCGCCGAATTCCACATCGGTGGCTAGTGTCATATCTCTGCCGAACTCAAGCGTGGTCGGACTTGAAATCGCTCAGAGTCGTCTCCTGGTCATCGACCAGAAAAGCTCCTACCATCCGTATCCGATCTACGCACCATGGGGCCGAGGCGTCACTTACGGTTCTGGAGTTCCTGATTCCATCGCTCTGCTTCTGTACAACACTTCGACTATCTCCTCGCCAAGTCTAATCGCAAACGTCAGCATCGCCGGAGACTACGTGGCCGCCCGTCTTGCCGATGGCTGCCTTTATGCCGTGATTCAACAGCCTTCGTACACATTTGCAGATGGAGGGAACGCGACAGGCGTCTTGCCGACGATGACCGACGACGGCTCGGAGACGATCCTCCCGCCAACTTCTGTCTATTATGCTCCGGGCGATTCGCAGGTCAGCTTCTATACGATGATCGAGAGCGTCGATATGTTGACAGGAAGCAAGAGTGTGATTTCAGTTCTCACGGGTCCCTCCGCGACCGTCTATGTCTCCACGTCCAACATCTACATAGTGTACACCAACTACCCCGACCTCTTCTCTTCTCACGGGATTCCCGGGGACGTCTATACGGGCGGGACGGTCTCCATGTCCGAAATCCAGCAGGCGCAGAACAGCACCATCTTGCGGGCGTCCTACTCCGGCGGCGACGTGACCGTAGAGGCGGCAGGCGCGGTGCCAGGGTCCGTCCTGAACCAATTCTCGCTCGATGAATATGACGGCTACTTCAGGGTCGCCACGGGGAGGTTCGCCGTAGTCGGGGGCGCTCTTACGCGGAGTGACGACGTCTACGTGCTGGACCTGAGCATGAACCAAGTGTCCGCCCTAAGAGACATCGCTCCAGGCGAGAACATCTACGCAGTCCGCTTCGTCGGGGAGACCGGGTACGTGGTCACGTTCGAGCAAATCGATCCTCTCTTCGTGATATCGTTCAAGGACATGGCCCACCCAGTCATACAAAGCGCCCTGAAGGTATCCGGATATTCGGACTACTTGCACCCACTCCCTGGAGGATACCTGATAGGAGTTGGGAAGGACGCGGTTCCGTCGTCCATGGCGAACGTCGCCTACTACACGGGGCTGAAACTATCCCTCTTCAGGGCATTCGATAACGGTACCTCAATCCAGGTGTCTAAGCTGGTAATCGGAGACAGGGGAACCGACTCCCCAGTATTGACCGACCACTTGGCATTTACCTTCGACCCCACCAGGAACGTCACGGTGATCCCACTTACCCTCTACGTGGTGAGCGGGAACCAGACGACCTGCTCCGGCTGCCCGCCGCCGTACGGCGACCCCGTGTGGCAGGGAGTCTATGTTGTCAGGGTGACGCCCACCGGGTTCAACCTCCTGGCCAGGGTGTCCCAGTACCCACCGGGTCTAAACTTTGGGGACTCTCCGAACAACAGTCTCCAGATAGACCGAAGCGTCATCATCGGGAACTCTCTCTACACGGTCTCTCAGAGCGAGGTGATGGTGAGCGACATGCAGACCTTCACCACTACGGCCACTATCCAGCTTCTGGCCTAGCCTCCCCGCAGTTGTTCAGCCGCTGAAGCCTTGGTCTCCCGTTCCTCGGCCGGGCCAAGGGCTAGGGCCTGGAGAGTCAACGGGCGCACGCGGTAGTTCCCATCGGGCCTGTTTTGGGATAGCTCAGAGCGAACTCCACTTGGTCAGACCAGCCCGATTCCTGGCTTTTGCGGCGCCGGCCTATGGCCGCCGTAGAATGCGCCTGAATCTGAGGGGGATAGGCCCCGGAAGATAGCGTCGCAGGCGCAGGTCAGCACGTCAGAGATGAGAAGCTTCCATCTGTTCTGCAGCTTCTGCCCGGGTCCGCTCCTGCTTCGCTTCTGGCAGATGACCATGCTTCCCACCAGCTTCACCGTCCACAAAGGCGAGAGCGATGTCGCTCCGGGACAGGGATGCGTCCCCAATCCTGGGACCAATTTCATGAAACGAGCCGGTCCTCTCATGTTCGGGGCACCAGAACGCCCGTTCTTAGCCCTAGGATTAACTCGCCCCCTCTCCATACCCCCGCCATGAAAACGGCTAGCAATGCCAACGACGGGCTTCCACGCAGGAATGCGAAGGAAGCCTTCAGCATGATGACAATCCTCCTACTCGGCCTGTCTGTCTTGGTGGTAGTCTTCGCCGGCTCGGCCGGAGCGACCGCCTCTCTTGACCTGGTCGATGTCACAATCCAGACGACTCAGAGCCTCCCGTACCAGTACACCCTCACGGCGTACAACACGAGCGGGTACCAAGTCGCCAACTACTACGGCAACTTCCCCGAGGCAGGCTTCGCACTGCCGGCGGGGACTTACCTGATCACCGCGTCGGCGGACTATCAGAGCAACGTCTGCGGGTTCTGCGCGTATCCTATGAAGACCACGAACGGGTCGGCGATGCCGATTCGCTATGTGCCCCCCTACTCCGAATACGGGTACGTAGTCGAGAAGGTCAGCAGGCCCGTCCAGGTCACCATAGCAACTCAGAACAGCACCGGAGGGCCTCTTGTGAGCCTCCCCATCCATGTCACCTTCGCGAACGGGACGGCAGCGGTTGGTGCCGACGTGTCCGGGTCGGTCATCGGGTCGTCATATGGATGGTCCCCCGACTGGGTCACCTACGGCCAAACCGGGTCTGACGGCAACTTCACTCTGCTGCTCCCGGCAGGGCCCGTGCAGGTGACCGCTTCGATGTCGGTCTCAGTCCCACTCCCCAAGAACTTCTCCACAATCACCGTGGTGGTCGGAGGCCAGAAGGTCAACGTGACCGTCTACTGGCAGCCGAACAGCGTCTATCTGTCCGGACAGACCCTCATCCTGCCGCCTCAGAAGGGCGCAGCAATAACCCTCCAAGTCCAGCAGAATAGTCCCTTCCCAATCTACTATGCGGGAACCGGCGTCCCCAAGCTGGGCGTAAGCACTCCGCAGGGTGGTGGTGCCTACTCGGTGACGACCACCTACGCCGCGACCACGGCGGGCGGTCAGGGGGCGGCCAGCCAGTCCAATGCCTCCCCTCAGGTGAGCAGGATACCGCCGTTCAACCCATCCAATTCACAACTCTCGCCTTCGGGCTCGCAAGCCCCCGCAACGGCACCTGCGACCGCATTCGACTTCGCCACCATGGAAACCCTCGTGGCGGTTGTAGCTGCGGCGGCCGCAATCGGTGTCGGTGCATCACTGATCCTGAGTAGAAGGAAACAAAGAATCGAAAGCGCCCGCCTGTAGTCACGGCGGGCCCCTCTTTCATTTTCGAATTTGGCCGAGCGTAGGCTGACCACTCTAGCCGACGAAACCGCCATGCCCAACGGGACAAGCTGCGATGCAGCCTTGCGTCTTCTCGGCGTCACACGGCAAGAAACGGGCGTCGTCTCTCTTGCGGCTCGGGGTGCACGGGCCTCAGGGGTACAGGGTCCGCCGGCGGGCCACCAGGCTCGGGCTCAGGGAAGCTCGTCGTCGCACCCTCAGTCGGCGACAGTAGGAGTCACGAACAACTCCTTCAGCTGTTCGCTCCTCAGGATGACGACCTTGGTCTGCTTGCCTGCAGCTTCCTCGGCGAGCTGCGATTCCAAATCCTGGAAGCTGTTCACAGGAAGGTCACCGAACTTCACCATGACGTCTCCGAGGGCCAGACCCCCCTTCTTCGCTGCGCTTCCCGGCTCGACGGAAAGGATCATCAGGCCCCCCGATTGGTTCACGTCCTGCCTTCCTGCAACATCCTCCGGAAGCGATATCGGGTTTGAGACGATTCCAAGATAGGCCCTCCTGGAGCCCTCTCCCTTTGCCATTCGCTCGACCTCCTTGCCGATGGTGTCAACAGGGACGGCGATTCCGCGGTTAAACGCGTAGGCGACATTCATCCCTATCATTCGCCCGCCGGCGTCGAGCAGCGGCCCGCCCGAGTACCCTTGGTTGAGCCTCGCGTCGGTGACTATGGCATTTCTAACCGAGAACCGCCACCACCCGCCGACCTGCCTGTTGACCCCGGTGATGATTCCCGAGGTGACGCTGGGGGTTCCCCCCCGAGGCGTGCCGAGGGCTAGGACGAACTGGCCGACTTTAAGACCCGAGGAACTCCCCATCTGTATCGGAACAAGGCCACCGGACTGCACTTCCAGCAGGGCGAGGTCGGCGCGGGGGTTCCGCCCCAACACGTTTGCCTTTACGGGCGAAACGCTGTCAAAGCCTACTTCGACTTCTGAGAGCCCGTGGACGACGTGGCTCGCGGTAAGCACCCGCCCCCTGTCGTCGAGGACCGTGCCTGTCCCCATCCCATGATTAGAGCTCACGCTTACAACAGAGGGAGACGCAGCAGCCGCCACGCCCTCGATCGCGCCCGAGAGTTCCTGCAGCAGTTCCACATGCTTGGATTCCATGACTACCGGAAATCGGACAGGCGAGGCGTCTATTTGTTGACGGGGTTCTGGAGGGAACCAGTCACATCAGTTGGGCATCATCGACCGACGAGAGAGGTCGAACAGAAGCGTGCGTCGGAATCTGGGCTTCGTGGTGGCACTCGAGATGTGGGCCATGAGCTGGTGCGAGGCCCTGATGGCCGCGACCTTGTCTTCTCCCTGGAGCAGCCTGCCCTCGATGGTCAGCTCCCCCTCAGAAAGTCTGGCATCCAATTGGACCTTGCCGTCTGCAGTGACCCACTTTAGGACGACTTCGCTCGGGGTCTCCGAGTAGCCCAACCATCTCAGCGTGCCGAACCAGCGGCCCTTCAGATTCGCGAAGATCTCTCGGATTGGGACCGAAGGGGGAAGAAGGGTTCTGACGAGCGGGACCCCGCTCCTAGATCGTGAGAGCGGATTCGTGTGAAGAAGTTCCTGCCCCTTGGCGGTCAGACGATAACCACCGTCCACCCTCTCAAGAATGCTGAGGCCCTCTAGTCTGTCCAACGAGCGCGAGAGCGTCTCGGGATGCGCCCCTGCCCTCCTCTTGAGCCCCTCGAACGTGAAACTAGTCAGCTCCTCTTCCCCGATCAGATTCAGAATCCCGGAATCTTTGTCGCTGACGCCAGGCCCTGGCACCATGACTCGCCCTTGATCGAAGTCGTCTGGGTGTAGTCGTCCCATCGCCGTTTCCGAGAATCAGCAGCGACTGGTTCCTTTTATTTCCAGCGCGACAACAGAGAGAACGGGTCGCTCGTCACGCAGCTCGAGTGGGGCGACCTGCCACTTCACATCGACCTCAATGCGTAAATCGCCCGACGGAACTGGATTCCTTGAGCTCGACCCAAAGTGAGAGACTTCCTCGATCAGCTCGACAAGACGGGCGACCTAGCCCACGTGCGGCGGGAGGTCTCCACCAAGCATGAAATCGCGGCGGTGACGAGCAAACTTGACGGCAAGCCTCTGCTTTTCGAAGACATCAGAGAAGCGAGAGAATACAGGGTCGTCACCGGCGTTTGTGGAAACAGAGCTACCCTTGCGAGAGCGATTGGAGTCGACAGCGGAAGACTGTTCGAAAAGATACTCGAGAGCATCGAGCGGCCGAGGCGGTTCAAAATTGTGAGCGGCGCCCCCTGCCAGGAGGTGGTGGAGGAGGAGGTCGACCTTCGCAGGCTCCCCATTTTGACGCACTATGAGAAAGACGGCGGGCCGTACGTAACGGCTGGGATAGTGGTCGCTAGGGACGCGGAATACGGCCTCAACGCCAGCTTCCATAGGCTCATGTTGATCGGAAAGGACAGATTTGTCGCTAGGATCCTCCCTCGACACCTGGATGAGTTCGTAAAGAGAGGAGATCGAGAAGTGGGCATTGCCGTCGGAAACCATCCCGCCTTCCTGTTTGCATCCGCCGTCTCCTGTGAGCTCGGCAAGAGCGAACTCGAGATAGCAAACGCGCTCAAGGAGACAGACTACGCGAAGTGCCTCACGAATGACGCACTGGTGCCGGCCCAATGCGAGCTGGTGCTGGAAGGAACGATCACGGACGAATTCGTGGACGAAGGGCCCTTTCCAGACATCGTCGAGGCTTACGACATCGTCCGGAAACAGAGGGTCATCAAGGTGAACCGAGTAACGCACAGGAGGAATCCCATCTACCAAGCGCTACTGCCGGGAAGAACCGAGCACAGGTTCCTCATGGGCACGCCTCGCGAGGCCACGATGTTCCGAGAAATCAGCAAGGTCTGCGAGTGCCTCGACGTGCGGCTGACGGCCGGTGGCTCGTCGTGGCTTCACGCCGCAGTGAAGATCAGGAAGAGGAACGACCTAGACGCGAAGAGGGCCATGGAGGCCGCCTTCAGGGGACATCCGAGTCTCAAGCATGTCGTGGTTGTTGACGAGGACGTCGACATCGAAAGCCCGGTCTCGGTTGAATGGGCGATTGCCACGAGGTCGCAGTTGGACGTGGCCCTGTTTGTGAAGCCGGGCGAGTCGGGTTCGTCACTGGACCCGTCTGCAGACCAGGTAACAAGAAGGACGGCCAAGGCTGGTCTGGACGCCACAATCCCGGCGGGTGCCGCGAAGGACAAGTTTCTCAGGGCACGGATTCCGATGGAAGAAGAAATCCGGGCAGAGGACTACCTGGAGTAGGTCGTATGCACCTTACACGGCCGGAGGAGGCGATGCTCTCGGGGAAGGAGGGGTCGGCGACCCAGAAGTGCATGCAGATACTTGTCGCGCTGGGAGAAATCTACGGGGCCGAACGGTTGGTGAAGGTGTCAAGCGTCCAAGTCTCCGGAGTCTCCTACAAGAACCTCGGAGACGCGGGCATCGAGTTCCTCGACGGCCTCGCCAAGGACGGCAGGGCCAGGGTGAAGACGACGCTGAACCCCGCGGGGATGGACCTCAGAGACTGGAAGTCCCAAGGAATCAGCAGCGCCTTCGCCGAGAAGCAGTTGAGGGTGATTGATGCGTACGGAAGGCTCGGGGTGGAGGTCTCCTGCACCTGCACCCCCTACCTCGCCGGCAACGAGCCCCGGTTCGCCCAGCACATAGCGTGGGGCGAGAGCTCCGCGGTCGTCTACGCCAACTCCGTGATTGGAGCGCGTACGAACAGGGAGGGAGGGCCAAGCGCCTTGGCGGCGAGCCTCACGGGCCGGACGCCGCTGTACGGCTACCACCTAGACGAAAACCGAAGACCGACGTCAGTGGTCCAGGTCAAGACACCCCTGGAGTCGGCAGAGGACTTCTCGGCGATGGGGTACTTCGTCGGAAAGGCGGTAAAGGACGGAATCCCGTTCTTCTCGGGGGTCAGATCAGCCGGGCTCGAAGAGCTCAAGACTCTCTCTGCGGCGCTGGCTAGCTCGGGAGGCGTGGCGATGTTCCACATGGAAGGAATCACCCCCGAGGCAAGCGTGGGGACGGCTGGGGCCGGGACCATGTCATTCACATCTCGAGACCTACGGGATACGAGGGCCATGCTGAGCGACGGGGGGTCCATCGACTTCGTCTCTATCGGCTGCCCACATTGCTCTCTTGCAGAGGTGAGAACAATAGCGGGGCTCCTCAGGGGCAGAAAGGTCACCAAGGAGTTCTGGGTCTGCTGCAGCCGGGAGGTAAAGCGTCAGAGCGACGAGGCAGGATACACGAGTGAGTTGGAAGCCAGCGGCGCGAAGCTCGCCACAGACACCTGTATGGTGGTCGCACCGATAGAAGAGCTTGGGCACAAGGCGGTCGCGACCAACTCGGCGAAGGCATGTCACTATCTGAGGAACAGCGGCATGAGAGTGCACTTCATGACCCTGGAAGAGTGCGTGAGCGAGGCGACGAGGAAGGGTTGAAGCTCACGGGGAGGGTCATCTTCCTCGGGAAGGCTAAAGGGATCGCGTTGGTCTCTTCTTCTCCTATGTCATTTTACGGAGGTGTTAATCCAGAGACCGGCGAGGTCATCGAGCGCGGACATGAACTTCAAGGCCAGTCCGTGGGAGGGAAAGTACTCGTCTTCCCCAACGGCAAGGGGTCCACTGTGGGATCCTACGTGCTTTACAGGCTCAAGAAGAACGGGGTGGCCCCCGCGGCGATTTTGAATTCAAAGTGCGAGACGATAGTCGCGGTCGGGGCGATTATCTCGGAGATCCCGTGCGTTGACATGATCGATATCGGAGCAATCGCGACGGGTGCGAAGGTCGATGTCGATGGTGGGTCCGTGAACCTCTAGGGGGCGTGCTCGCTGCCCCAGCGCTTGAACAGAGTGTTCTCGACCCCGAGCAGGTCGAGGGCCTTCCCCACAATTTGGTCGACCAGGTCGTCGACCGTTCTCGGCCGGTGGTAGAACGCCGGTATGGCCGGGAGAACCACCGCCCCCGCCCGCGTCACGGAGACCATGTTCTCCAGATGAACCAGAGATAATGGCGTCTCCCTCACAACGAGCACGAGACGGCGCCTCTCCTTCAGGGTCACGTCGGCCGCCCTGAGGAGCAGGTTGTCCGAGTAACCCGTGGCAATGCCGCTTAGCGTCTTCATGCTGCACGGGATTACAACCATCCCGTCCGTGGGGAAAGAGCCACTGGCGATGGCAGAGGCTACATCGTCAATTCTGTGAGTCCGGGTCGCAAGCCGCTTGACCTCGCGGATTCCGAGTCCGGTTTCCAGGCGAATCGTGTCCTGCGCAGCAGCCGTCATGACAAGGTGTATCTCAACCCCGAGCTTCTTCAGGACTTCCAGGGCACGGATGCCGTAGATGACGCCGCTGGCGCCGGATATCCCGACGACGAACCGCACAGACAGACGGGGACAGCCTGCCGATTTAAGGAAACATGATCCGCGTTTGACGAGGCTCTGCCCTAGAACCCGGCGGGTATGCCGTCCCCGCGCAAGTCGCAGACGGCCTTCCTGACACGACCCCGGACCTCGACCCCGTTACAGACCCCGGTCCTTCCTTGCCCAGGCACCATCTGCACATCGTAGCTGGGCGAGTCGGGCGCCGCGTAACCTTCCTCAACGACGAGGTTTCTTCCCTCGCTCCACACGAACCTCGGGTGCGCTATGGCCTCTTCCAACGACATTCTGTAGTCCACAATGTCGGTTACAAACTGGGTGTGTTGAAGCGGCCTGTAGTCGCCGCCGCTCGTCCCTATGGCGGTGCGGGTGCCACCATCCTGTTCGAGTATCATGGAAGAGAGGGTGTGAAGAGGCCGCTTGCGGGGCTCGACTGTGTTGGGGCCACTGGCCCTGAAACCCGAGGCCCGACTGTTCAGCATGATACCGCATGCAGGAACGAAGACACGGGAGCCGAAGTGGTGGAAGAGACTCTGAATGGCAGACACGAGGTTCCCTTCTTCGTCGGCAATCGAGAACGCCGTCGTGTCTCCCTTTTGGACCTGGCCTGAGTAGCTTCCTCCGGGGGTTGATGCCCTCATGAAATCATCCATGTCTATCTTGCAGAACCTTGGGTCGCCGAGCATCGCATCTTTCCTCGAATAGGCGGCCTCAGCAGCCTCCATCGTGAGACCGACTCTTTCCTTTGACAGCGCTCCTATGCCCGACAGGTCTCTCTCCGAGAGGATTCTCAGCATTAGCAGTGTGGTCGCCCCCATGCTGTTCGGGGGAATCTCGTACACGCGAGTCCCCCGGTAGTCAAGAACGAGGGGGTCTGCCCACTCGGGCTGGAAGTCTGCGAAGTCTGCCGGCTTCGTGGGAACTCCAAGACCTTCAAGGGTCTCGCGCATGCGCTCGGCGGGCCAACCTCCATAGAAGGCGTCGGCCCCTTCTTCGGCGATCTCTAGGAGAAGCTTGCCGAGATTCTCCTGCCGGATCCAGTCACCTGTCTTCGGCGGCCCCCCCCGAGGAGCGAAGGTCCGCCTGGCTTCCGGAGTGAAGGTGTCCAGCGCCCCGCCCACAGATCGACAGAAGCCCTCTCCCGCTGGAAAGCCGTCGCGGGCGTAGGACACTGAGGGGCCCAGAAGGTTACCGAATTCGAGCCCCCCGAACTTCTTGTGCATCGCCGAGACGCCGGCCACCTGTCCCGGCACGACGCAGGAGAGAGGGCCGTAGGCTGGCACGGCCGTCCCTCCTTTCGCCTTCACGAGGTCCAGCGTGAGTCCAGACGGGGCCCATCCACTCGAGTTAAGGCAGTGGACCTTGCCGGTCTTCGCCTCGAAGAACATCCCGAAGAAGTCACCCCCCAGGCCCGCAATCTGGTGCTGCACGACTGCCAAGGTGAAGCTCGTCGTGACGGCAGCGTCGAAGGCGTTTCCCCCGCTCTTGAGGACGTCATACCCCGCTAGAGAGGCCAAGGCATGCTCGCTTGCGACTACCGCGTTTCCCGCAACCACAATCTTGCTGGAGGGCACGAGTGGCCCCGCCGTCTCGCTGTTCCGTATTAAGTCCTCGGAAGACGAGCGTTGCTTTTGCGTCGTTTCGCTGAGAACGTATTTATACGAGAAAGCGCCATTACACGAATTCAAGAGGAAGATAAGTTGACACAGTCGGACCTGGGCGCAGTCCTGCGAACCGTTGAGAACCCGATCAGGCGAAAGATAATAGCGAAACTGAGTCAGGAACCGAACTACCAGTTGCAGCTTTCAAAGGAACTCGGCCTCAGTCAGCAACTGGTGGCGAAGCACCTCGTGACCATGGAGGACGCGGGCCTCGTGAGCACCATGCTGGAGGATTCGCCGAGGGGCCCCCAGAGAAAGGAATACATTCTGAGGAAGAGCGTTTCCGTCACCATCGACCTGGCCCCGAGTCTCTTCAGGGCTCGCCTGTTCTCCTTTGGGAACGTCCCCAGGCTTCAGGAGCAGGACGAAGGCGCGCAGCTGATGGCACAGGCCACCGAGGCTTTTAGGCATCCTGACGGCGCCTCGAAGCTGGGGCCCCTCGCGGAATTCGTAGGCAGGGTCGACAGGAAACTGAAACAGATGGAGGAGGAGCGGGCGGTGCTGCTATACCTGAGAAACCTTGCACTGAGGGAGGCCGCGAGGGCGAGCTCGTCGCTGGGGCCTGCGGACAGAAGGAAGGTCCTGAAGTATCTGATCAAAGAACAGAGGGACGGCATTGGCGACCTGTCCAACTCTCTCGGTCTCCATCAGGCGGTCGTCGGCCAGATACTGGAAGAGATAGACAGGGAATTCGCTGCGGGCCACTAAAAAAGAGAGAGGAGGGGTACTCCTCTACATTCCCAAGTCGGGAAAGCTTGCCAGTGGAACGCCCAGCTGGCCTTGGAGAGTCCTGATGCGGGTGGCGTACTCCTTCATCCTAGCACCGTCGTGCTGGACCTTTGCGATCCGGTACCCCTTCCAGGCCTTCCTGAGGGCTCCCCAAATCTGTCCGGTTTGATACTGAGCCATTGTTGGCTTCGGGAGGGCGGTTCGGCCTATTTTGGAGGGGAAGTCTAGAGTTGTAGAGCCTGTTATCAAAGTCCTAGCCACCGTTCCGACGGCCGAGTTCCGCCTAGACCAGCGACCTGAGCAGGAGCCAGATGTTGCTGGGGTGCTCCGTGACCCGCCTCTTGGAGTAGGCCATCCACCTGTCGCCGTAGGGGAGGTACTCGAAAACCTTGTACCCGGAGCTCACCAGCTCGGCCTTGAGGTCGTTTCTGATTCCCTTCAGCATCTCAAACCTGAACTCGACGTGCTTCGACTCGGCCATTTTCTTCGCCTCTTCTACTAGGGTTCCATCGTGGGTGGCGATTGCGAAGTTGTTCCCGCGTTCGAAGAGCTCTTTCATCAAGTCGGTGAAGTTCCGGTTAATCTCGTTCCGGGAGGGAAAGACGATATCCTTCGATTCTCTGTACGCTCCCTTTACGAGACGAATCCGTGCGCCTTTGTCGAGGAGTGGCCCAAGGTCTGCCTTGCTCCGCCTCAGATAAGACTGGAAGGCCAGCCCCATGCCGCCGTATTCCGAGAGCCTGTCGAGGTAGATGGAGAGCGTCTTGTCTACCAGAGATGAGCTCTCCATGTCAACAAACAGTTGCTGGTTGTGGCTCTGCGCGTTCGCCGATATGGTCCCAAGTCTTCTCTTTGCTCCCTCGTCATCGGTCCCCAGCCCGAGCTGGGTCAGCTTCACGGAAGCGAAACCGTTGATGGAGTTCGTCGCGATCGCGTTCTGGAGCTTCAGATACTCCTGGACCTGGGCGTCAGAAGTGGCGGCGTCCTTAATCTCCTCTCCCAGAAAGTTGACGACGACGCCGATTCCCTTTGCGTTTGCAGCCTTCGCGTCCTTCATCGCCGTGTCGAGGTCGACGCCTGCAATCCACCTTCTCGCGACCCTGAGAAGGAAGAGCTCCTGGAGACC
>Ga0187780_10001312_pt1 | contig 18736 bp, 15 predicted proteins | sample 1015_Q2_SP10_20__FD_132429 | JGI IMG/M metagenome (GOLD analysis project Ga0187780, IMG submission 132429) | Tropical peat soil microbial communities from peatlands in Department of Meta, Colombia - 1015_Q2_SP10_20_MG | ecosystem: Environmental > Terrestrial > Soil > Wetlands > Peat | place...
CAACTGCGACTTCAGCGATGCGACGCCTCCAAACTGGACGAGCACCCTGTCTATACCCCAGATGGCCGGCCAGACGCAAACGCTGACCGTAAACGTTAAAATCACCACGACCGGTACGCTGTTCCCCCAGCGGCGGCCGAATCTTCCGCCCGCCGGCTTGCTCAGGTGGCTTCCGTTGTCGTTGATCGCCGCGATTCTACTGTTCGGCCTTTGGGCGAGCCGCGCCGCGACGCCGAAGCGAGCAAGATTCGCGTGGGTCTTTCTGGCGCTCACTGTGCTCTGCGGTGGGTGGCTGGCCGCGTGCGGTTCTTCTTCCCCAACGCCTCCAGGGTCGTACACATTCGTGATTACGGCGAAGCTGGGAAGCCTGACGCAGACGATCAATGTGATATTGAATGTGACGAAGTGAAACCGAGGGCTGCGATGAAAGTCTGAATGGGCCTACAAATGAATGCAGCATCCGGAATCTAGCCTCACGATCCCGATCTAGATGAATTTCGACGCACGTTTCCGTAACGATCTTTTCGCTTTGGGGTGTGCTCTTCGGTGATTCGGCGCGCGTAATCCCGGATTTCATAGTCTTGGTGCGTCCGGGCCCAGGTATTGCATACCCCTTTTGAAACTGGGTAGCTCTTCCAGCCTCCGCAATGAAACACTAGGACCGGGCGGATCGCAGGGCGATACGGAGGCGTTGGGGTTTCTGTTATGATGGTGTTGGACTTGCCCTTCCATGCCCGCGGGACGCAAAACCAAAAGGGAGATTTTCCTCGGCGCCTGCCGATTCGAGCAGGTCGACCGGGTGCCCGTGTGGATGATGCGGCAAGCGGGGCGGTTCCTGCCGGAGTATCAGGCGGTGCGGGCGCGTCATTCGTTTCTCGAAATCTGCAAGACTCCGGCGCTGGCCGCGGAGGTATCGCTGCAGCCTTATCGGGTTCTTGGCGTGGATGCAATCATCGTCTTCTCGGACATTTTGATCGTCGCCGAAGCCATGGGCATGCCCCTCGAAGTGCCGGATTCGGGGCCGGTGCTCGGGAATCCCGTCCGGGACATCGCGGCCATACGGCGGTTGCGCGACTTTGACCCGGAGCAGGAGACGCGGTTCGTCGGCGACGCGATCCGTGCGATTTGCAAAGAGGCGGGGCCGGACGTGCCGGTCATCGGGTTTGCCGCCGCGCCATGGACGCTGGCGTGCTACATGATCGAGGGCCAGACCCGCGGCGACGTTTCTCGCGCCAAGCAGATGCTTCGGGAAGAGCCGCAGGTAGTGCGCGAACTGCTCGAACGGATCGCCCGCGTCACGGCGGAATACCTGAAATCGCAAATCGCGGCGGGCGCGGCCGTAATACAAGTGTTCGACACCTGGGCCAACGAGTTGAGTGCGGACGAGTATGAGTCGTTCGAATTGCCGGCCGTGCAGAAGATTTTTCAGCAACTCGAGACGAGCGGCGCGCCGCGAATCCTTTTTTCCCGAGGATCGGTGCAGCATTTGCAAAACATGGCGAGATCGGGTGCCGACGTGTTAAGCGTGGACTCAAAAACGGATTTGGCGGAGGCGCGGGCGTCGCTGGGGACGCGCGTGGCGCTGCAAGGCAACGTGGACCCGCAAGTTCTTCTGGGCGAGGAAGCGGCGGTTCGTCGGGCCGCGCGCGAGGCCGTGCAGAAAACGGGAGGCTGGGGGCACATTCTTAATCTCGGGCACGGGATTTTGCCGAATACGCCCGTCGCGAATGCCAAGGCTTTTGTGGAGGCGGGGCAAACGGCCCCGGTAGTGGCGCGGCAGCAAGCCGGCCTGCCGGTTGGACAAGCGAGCCACTAAAGGCAGCCGCCGGCCAGGTGTGGCCAGGGGGCGCCTCAGAGAGTTATAGCGATGGCACAGGTGAACACAGGACACGAGGAAAAACTGGAGATCGGCCAGATCTCCGATGCCATTCTCGAAAAGTACAACCGGCCCGGCCCGCGTTATACCAGCTATCCGACCGCACCGGTGTGGACCGACAATTTCGGCCCCGATGATTTCGAAGAGTATTGCGCGCGTGCCGAGACGCAAGGCACGCCGCTGTCGCTGTACATGCATCTGCCCTTCTGCGAGAGCCTCTGCCTTTTCTGCGCCTGCAATGTGTCCATTCAGAAGGACAAGAGCGTCCGAGTTCCCTACCTGGCGGCGCTGAAACGCGAGATCGGGCACATGGCCGGGCTGGCCTCGAAGAAGCGGGCGGTGATTCAGTTCCATTGGGGCGGCGGCACACCGACCTATTTTTCGCCCGAGCAGTTGGAAGACCTTTTCGCCTACACGCGCGAACGGTTTTCGATTTCCGGGGGCGCGGAAATCGGAGTCGAGGTGGACCCCCGCGTGACCAGCCGCGCCCACCTCGAAACGCTGGCCAAACTCGGCTTCAACCGCCTGAGCATGGGTATTCAGGACTTCCGCCCGGAGGTTCAGAAGGCCGTCCATCGCCTCCAGCCCTATGAAATGACGCGCGACCTGATTCTGGCGGCGCGCCAATTGGGGTTTCAGAGCATCAACGTGGATGTAATTTACGGCCTGCCCTACCAAACGGCCGCGACATTTCGCGAGACGATCGCGCAGGTGCTGACGCTCGAACCCGACCGCGTGGCCATGTTCAGCTACGCGCATGTCCCGTGGCTCAAGAAACAGCAAGGCTCGTTTGCCGTGCATCTGCCGCAGGGACGCGAAAAGTTCGACATTTTCCGGGCGGGATTGGAAGGGTTTCTCGGCGCCGGCTATGTGTACATCGGAATGGATCACTTCGCGCGGCTCGGCGACGAATTGGCTGTGGCGCAGCGAGAGCGCACCCTGCACCGCAATTTTCAGGGCTACACGACCAAGGCGGGCGCGGATCTTTACGGTATGGGAGTGAGCGCCATCAGCTCGATCGGCGACGCCTACGCGCAGAATGTGCGCGAAGTGCCGGCCTACCAGGCCGCCGTCGAAACACGCGGGCTAGCGGTCATGCGCGGCTACCGGCTGTCGGCGGACGACCGGGTTCGCCGCGCCGTCATCAGCCGCCTGCTCTGCCACACCGTCATTCTCAAGAGCGAGATCGAGCGGGAGTTTTCGATTCCGTTCGACGAATATTTTCGCGCAGAACTCGAGCGCCTGCGACAGGCCTGTGCCGACGGACTGGTGACGCTTGGGTCTGACGAAATCCGGGTGACGCCGCTGGGGCGAATTTTCATCCGCAACGTAGCCATGGCCTTCGACCGCTACCTGGAAGAACAGCAGATGGACAAGCGGCCGCTTTTTTCCAAGACGCTTTAGCCAAGGACGCCCAGCGCGCGGAAAGCAAGCCGCTCGCACCTGCGGTGTGGGCGCGATTCAAACCAAATGGCCGATTCCACACACAAAACAGTTGCAGTAATCGGCGGGGGCATTTCCGGTCTGGTGTGCGCCTACCGGCTGCACCGGCTCGGGATGCAAGTGACGCTGCTCGAGGAGAGTAGTCGCGCGGGTGGGCTGATCGGCAGCGTCGAGCGGGATGGATTTCTTTGCGAATCAGGGCCGCAAAGCGTGCAAGGCACAGTGGCGCTGATGGACCTGATCCGGGAGTTGGGAATAGAAGGCGAGCTGTGCATCGCGGATCCGCGCGCGCCGCGATTTGTGCTACGGCATGGGCGGCTTAGAAAGGTTCCCTTGTCGCCGCAGGCGCTGCTCACCAGTTCCCTGCTGGGGGTGGGCTCGCGGTGGAGACTGTTTTCCGAAGCATTCCGCACGACGCGGCCTCCGAAACAGGACGAAAGCGTCGCAGACTTTGTGCGGCGGAAATTCGGTCACGAAATTCTCGAGTACCTGGTGGCGCCGTTCGTCTCCGGCGTATATGCAGGTGATCCCGAAAAGCTCAGCCTGCGCGCGGCGTTTCCTTCCATCGAGGAATGGGAGCGGGAACACGGTAGCGTGCTCCGCGGCGCCATGAAATCCCGCCCGGCAGAAAAACGGCGCGAGCGTCCGCCCTCGCTCTGTTCCTTCCGGCGCGGGCTGGAGACGCTGACGAACGCGCTGGCATCCAAGCTCGGCCCCGGCGCGCGCACGGGCGCACGCGCCAGCGCCATCAACCGTAAGGCGGCCAATGGCGAGGAAGGTTACGAAGTCCATCTGACTCGGGACGGCGGCCAGGAGACGATCCTGGCGCAGGCGGTGGTGCTGGCGACTCCTGCGTACGTGGCTTCCCGATTGGTCGCGCCGGTGTCGCCGCCGCTGGCACAGACGCTTTCGGGCGTGGCGTACGCACCGGTGGCTGTCGTGGCGGCCGGCTATTACACTCGGCAGGCGGGCACACCTGTCGAGGGATTCGGCGTACTGATTCCCCGCGTGGAAAAACTCCGCACGCTGGGGACGGTATGGAACTCCTCACTTTTCCCCGGCCGGGCTCCGGTGGGGAAAATGCTTATGACGAGCTTCGCCGGCGGGGCGACCGACCCTGAACTGCCGCAGAAGCCGGACCAGGAGATCGCCGCCATCGTCGAACAGGAAAACGCGCGCATTCTGGAGATCGCCGGGGCGCCGATTGCCTCAGCGGTGTGGAAGCATCCCAGGGCTCTGCCGCAATATAACCTCGGCCATGGCCACGTCGTGCGGGCCATTCGTGAAGGCGAGGACGCGCTACCGGGCTTGTTCTTTGCCGGCAACTATCTGAAAGGCCCGGCCGTCGGGAAATGCGTAGAGCAGGCGCTCGAGACCGCGGAGGCCGTGCACGCCTATCTGCAGGATGGCAGACAAAACCGTTAGCTAACTGATTTGTTTAGACATACCCCCGAATTGCACAGGCGCATTGTGGAAAAACGCCGCCCGGCGCGGAGCGTCCTAGAGCGTCCTGCTAGCGCTTGCGTGGCTCGTCCTTCGGTTCTTTCGACCCGGGAGGACCTTCCACCAGCTGGAGGGAAGCGGAGTTGATGCAGTAGCGCAAGCCCGTCGGCTTGGGACCATCATCGAAAACGTGCCCCAGGTGGGCATCGCAGCGGCTGCAAAGCACCTCGACTCGCTGCATTCCGTGACTCGTGTCTCGCTGCATTGCCACGTTCTCCGCAGAAACGGGCTGGCAATAGCTGGGCCAGCCGGAGCCAGAGTGATACTTTTTTTCGGAACTGAAGAGCGGCTGCCCGCAGCACACGCACACATAGGTGCCCTTCGCCTCGGTACCCTCGTATTTTCCGGTAAAGGGAGGCTCGGTTCCCTTCTCACGGGTGACGTGGTACTGCTCAGGCGTCAACAGCGACCGCCATTCGGCCTCGCTCTTGCGAATTTTCTCGCTCATGATCTTTGCCTCAGGTGAACCCCTGCCGCCAGCTACCCCGCCTAACCCGCATTTGGCAGGTGCAATCCATTAGAGCCTGCTAGCTGCGGCTGGGTTGCGGGAGACTGCCAAAAAATGGCACAAGCGGACATCGGCCGCCCCCTTGCCCGGCCAGGGGATGCCACGTTTTTGGCAACCCGGTTGCAAAGCTTGATGGATTCAGAGGCCGGGCATATAATTGGGCCGATTAGGCGCTATTGCGGCCTCCCCGCCCGCAAGCCGTATCAGACGGCAAAACGTGTCCCAAACGTCCGAGATCGCGATAGGCCAGCTCCCCTCTCCCGAGCGCCGTCAGCACGCCCGCCTGCCGGTCCGTGTGATTGTGTACGTGAAGCTCGATGAGAGCAACGGCGGAATCGCTCTCAACGTCAGCGAGCGTGGGCTTTCTGTGCAGGCCGTGACCGGGCTAAGGGACGATTCCCTGCCCGCCGTGAGGTTTCAACTGCCGCCATCGCCCGACTGGATCGAAGCCCCGGCCCGTGTGGTCTGGGCCAGCGATTCCAAGAAGGTGGCGGGCCTCTGGTTCGCCGACCTCCCCGAGCGGGAATGCAACCGGATTCGAGAGTGGCTCGAGCAGGAAGCGGCTGTGGACAGGGTTCCGGCCCAACCACAGGGGGTCCCCGACGCAGCCGAAAAAGTTCCGGCCGAATCCGTTAACCGCGAGACAATCCGCACCAACGGATCTAAGACGACGGCCAGGCCACCGACGACGGCGGCGGGGGTTGGCCCGGTGACAACAGCGCCTGAATCGTCGCCCGGCGCAATGCTCGCCCAGGGCTTAAGTTATAGCCGCCATGCCCGACCCCAGTCGAGTCGCCACCGTGTCCCGGCAAAGAAGCGGCTCACAAGCCCGCTGCGCGAACATGGGGCGCTTGTGATGCTGCTCCTGCTTTTTGCCGTCGTCTCTCTGGCTGCGGGGTGGGTGGCCGGGAGGAAGAGCATTGGCTGGAAGCCGCAGGAGCCACCAGCGGCCAAGGTACCTGACGTGGCGGTGACCCAGGAGCCCACGCCGCCCGCTGAGGTCATGGCGCCTGCCCCCGCCAATGAAGCGGAGAACAGCACCTCGCAAACGGTGGTTACCCCTCCTCCCGCGCTGCCCGACACGCCCATCCAGCCGCAACGCATCGCCACGCGCCGGAATCCATTGCCGCAATCTATTCAGCCCCAACCAAACATTTCGCGATGGCTATTAGCTCCCGCGTCCCACCCCGTCTTGGCCGTCTCGCTTTCGCGGACGGAGACCCCGAGCGCGCCGCTTCCCATTGGCGTCTCCGGCGTGGCCGCGGCGCTGATCGTGTCACCCGCTTCTGTCCCTGAGCCCAAGAGTGACTTTGCGACGCCCGTGTTCGCGCCGACGACAAAGCAGCCTAGTTCGGCTCTGTTAGCCGGCGCGCTTATCCATCGTGTCGAGCCCGCGTACCCGAGCGTGGCGCAGGAACATGGCATCGGCGGAACCGTAAACCTGCGCGTCACGGTGGGCCGTGATGGGACGGTGCGCAAGGTGAAGGTGATTAGCGGGCCCTCGTTGCTTAGGCCGGCAGCAACCAATGCCGTCCGTCAGTGGCGCTATGAGCCCTCGCTGGTAAAGGGCAAGCCGGTCGAGGTGGATAGAGAAGTCAGCGTCGAGTTCCAGCTTCCGCGGTCGTCCCGCTGAATCCGTTCTTGGCAATTCGGCGGCAATCTTCGCGATTCTGTCACCCCCCGAGCAAGTGACGTTCCACTTTGACACATTGAGTACAAAATTGGGAAATCGCCGTTGCAATCGGCACTTGCTGATGGCAACCTGTTGTCCACAGCAGATCGGGTCCTGCCTATGTGACGGCTGTGATAGACGGCAACCGTCAGCCGCAGTGTAAGTCAAGGGTGGCCCACAAGCGGTAAATCTGCAGCAGTAAAAACTTGAGGAGGAATACGGAATGAAGATGCATCGGGTGTTGGTGGTGTTGGCCACAGTGGTAATCCTCGGGCTGTCCGCAATGTCAGTGCAAGCCCAGGACATGTCGAAGATTACTTTGTTCGGCGGTTATTCCGCGCTGGACAGCGGGTTTGGCACCGACTTTTACGGGAGGCAGACCCTCCAAGGGTACACTTTGCAGGGTACGGTCAATCTTAACGACCACATCGGGCTCACCGCCGACTTCAGCGGCCATAATGGGAGCCAGGTGGAGTACAACTGCAGTGACTGCACTACGATTAAACAACTGCAGGACATCTACTTTTTCACGTTTGGTCCAACGCTCACCCAGAAAGTGGGTAAGGTCGACATCTTTGCGCATTTCCTGGCCGGTGGTGTTCACTCGCATGTGGCCTGCAGCCCTAGCAGTAGTTGTGAGGACCCGACGACCACGTCATTTGCCGCGATTGCGGGAGGCGGCGTTGACTACAATGTCAGCAGACACTGGGGCTTGCGCCTCATCCAAATGGATTTCGCGTTCGCTCACGCCCAGCGGTACTGTCCCGAGTGCTACAGTTATCAGTATTCCGCAAACAACCTGAGGGTGTCCGCCGGCATTACCTTCCATCCGTAGCGTTTTTGTGGTCTAACGTTGCCTGCGGCCCCGACTAAAGTCGGGGCCGTTTTTTTTTAGACGCCCGCTCGTCCTGAAAGCGGCCCCTTCCTTCCCGCCACAAAGCGAAAAAAGCCACGCCCGTGCCTGCGCCTCGCATTTCTCCGCTTCACTGCCGTACGCAATCTGAATGTGCTGCTGTAGAATCGCGTGAGCAGTGCGGAGGGATTCGGGCGTGACTACTTTCCGGGCGCTGGTTGCAACGCAGGAGGAGAGAAAATTCGCCGCATCGCTCCGGCAATTGGAGCGCGAAGCGCTTCCCGCCGGCGAAGTGCTCATCCGCGTGGCCTACTCGAGCCTGAATTACAAGGACGGCCTGGCGGTTACCGGGAGGCCGGGCGTGATTCGCAAGTATCCGATGGTGCCGGGCGTTGACCTGGCGGGTGGGGTGGAAGAGTCGAGCTCGCCTCAATTCAGGCCTGGTGACCAGGTTGTGGTCACAGGTTGCGGGACTTCGGAAACGCTCTGGGGCGGCTATGCGCAGTTGGCGCGGCTGGACGCGCAATACCTAGTTCCCTTGCCGCAGGGTATGACTCTCATGCAAGCCATGGGCGTGGGCACAGCAGGCTTCACGGCCATGCAGAGCGTGATGGCGCTGGAGGAACACGGCCTGAGGCCAGGCGGGCGCGATGTTCTGGTCACCGGGGCGGCGGGAGGATTGGGAAGCGTAGCCGTAGCCATTCTGGCCAAGCTTGGGTACCGAGTGGCGGCTTCCACGGGACGCGGCGCCGAACTAGGGGAGTATCTTCGCGGGCTTGGCGCGGGGGAGATCGTCGACAGGACCGCACTGGCGGCTCCGTCGAAGCGTCCGCTGGATCCGGAGCGGTGGGCTGGGGCCATTGACAGCGTGGGCGGCGCCACACTCGCTGGATTACTGCGCGGCCTGGTCAGCGGCGGCAGCGCGGCCTCCTGCGGTCTGGCTGGCGGTGCGGAGCTCAGCACGACGGTTTTCCCGTTCATCCTGCGCGGCGTCAACCTGCTGGGGATTGATTCCGTGCGCGTTCCCAACGCGCGCCGGCGCGAAATCTGGCAGCGCGTTGCGCGCGATTTGCCGCTTAGGCAGCTGGATGCGATGATTCGAGTGGAGCCCTTGGGAAAAGTTGTAGAACTGGGCGAGCAAATCCTGGCTGGCAAGATTCGAGGCCGGACCGTGATTGACGTGAACGCAGGATGAAAGGCTTCGGCACAACCCGTTTTGGCAGTGAGTCCGTGGCGCCCGGCCGGGCGAGAACCCTCGCGGCAGGCGGAAGCAACCCGAGACGGTCGGGTCAGTCCGCCACGGCCGCCAAGCCCGACAGCCCCTGGAAGCTCCTGCCCGACGTGTGGGCCCTGATCAAGCCCCGGCGCGCCATCCTAGTTGTGGGCTTTTTGTTGATGGCGGTGAACCGGCTGGCGGGGCTGGTGTTGCCAGCCTCGACGAAGTATCTGGTGGACGACATCATCCTCAAGCATCAGATTCGGCTGCTCACACCGCTGGTGCTGGCGGTGATAGCGGCCACCATGGTGCAGGGCTTGACGTCGTTCTCGCTCACTCAGCTTCTTTCCAAATCCGCACAGCGCATGATCATGGAGCTGCGTCTGCGCGTGCAGGCGCATATCGGGCGACTGCCAGTGGCGTATTACGACGCCAACAAAACGGGGGCGCTCGTCTCGCGCATCATGAGTGACGTCGAGGGCGTGCGAAATTTGGTGGGCACCGGCTTGGTCGAGTTTGCCGGCGGGATCATGACGGCGCTCTTCGCTTTTGTGTATCTGGTGCGGCTGAGCGTTCCGATGACAGCCACGGCAGTGGTGGCGATGGCGCTATTCGGCGCGGGTTTGAGCCGAGCCTTCAAGGCCGTGCGGCCTCTATATCGCGCCCGGCCCAAAATTAACGCGGAGGTGACCGGGCGCCTCACCGAATCGTTGAGCGGCGTTCGCGTCGTCAAGGGTTACCACGCCGAAGAGCGCGAAGCCAAGGTTTTTCAAGGGGGCGTGCAGCGCCTGCTCGACAACGTGCTAAAGACACTCACCGCGACTTCGCTGATGAGCCTCTCGGCCACCGCGCTTCTCGGACTGGTCTCGGCGGCCATCATGTTCGTAGGCGCCCGCACCATTCTTTCAGGCCAAATGACGCCCGGCGGATTCGTGTCGTATCTGGCCTTTCTGGCCATGCTCGTGGCGCCCGTGGCGCAAATTGTGAGCATCGGTCCGCAGCTCACTGAAGCCCTGGCGGGACTCGAGCGCACGCGCGAGGTCCTGAACGAACAGACCGAGGAAGACGTCTCCAGCCGGACCTTGAAGCTGGGCCGCATCCAGGGACGAGTGAGCTTCGATCATGTGTGCTTTGCGTACGAGACCGGCAAGCCCGTGTTGCACGACGTAAATTTCGCCGCCGAGCCAGGAACTGTGACGGCGTTCGTGGGTCCCTCCGGAGCCGGGAAATCCACGATTATCGGCCTGATTGCCGCGTTCTACGTGCCGACGGACGGCGGGGTGCTGGTGGACGGCATCGATCTTGCGGACGTGCGGTTGGATTCCTACCGCACGCAACTCGGAGTGGTGTTGCAGGAAACGTTTCTTTTCGACGGCAGCATTCGCGAGAACGTGGCGTTCGGCCGTCCGGACGCCCTCGAGGAGGAAATTCTAGCCGCGTGTCGCATGGCGCGCGTGGATGAATTCGCCGAGACGCTGGAGCACAAGTACGACACGGTGGTCGGCGAGCGCGGCGTGAAACTTTCCGGCGGACAAAAGCAGCGCGTCTCGATTGCTCGCGCCATTCTGGCCGATCCTCGGATTCTTATCTTGGACGAGGCCACCTCGAGCCTCGATTCCGAATCGGAGGCACTGATCCAGGAAGGGCTGCGCTATCTCATGCAGGGCCGGACGACATTCGTCATCGCGCATCGGCTCTCGACCATTCGTCGCGCCGATCAAATCCTGGTTGTCGAGGTGGGGGAAATCATCGAGCGGGGCACGCACGAATCGCTGCTGGCCGCGGGTGGCCGCTACTATGAGTTGTACACCCGGCAGTACGGCGTCGAACGCAACCTTTTCCTGGCTCCCGGCGAGGGCGGCGCGGAGCCAGAGGAGTCCTTACCCGCCGAAGCGCGCCTGGGCGCAGAAGCGGGATCAGGCCCTGCGGGCGAAAGGAGCTCGTCGCTTCCCGAAGCAGTTCGCTTCCTGCGCGACCGGCGAACATAATCACCGCCCCAATGCAGACGCCGGACCTGCGGGCAAAACCCCAGATTCAAGGGTAGAATCACAATCATGTCCGAGCTAACCATCACGGAACCACTTCCGAGTGGCGCGGACCACGCCGATGGCCTGCCAGAGGCGCGGCGGCGCTGGGCCATGCTCACCTATTCGATTGGCTTGGTCATGGGTGTGCTCGACGGCAACATCGCCAACACGGCGCTGCCCTCGATCGCCCGGCAGCTCCACGCGAGCCCGGCAGCGTCGCTGTGGGTGGTCAACGCCTTCGTGCTGGCCGTGGTCATCTGCGTTGTGCCTCTGTCTTCCTTGGCGGACATCATCGGTTATAAGCGTGTGTACCAGGCGGGGCTGGCCATTTTTACCGTGGCTTCGGCGGGCTGTTCCCTTCCCCATTCCATTCAGACACTGGTATTGGCTCGCGCGCTGCAAGGCGTTGGAGCGGCCTGCATGTGGGGTGTCTCGGCGGCCGTGCTGAGATACACCTTCCCGCGCGCACTGCTGGGCCGCGCGGTCGGCTTGGCCGGCATCGTGATTTTCACTTCGGCGGCCGCCGGGCCCAGCATTGCCTCGGCGATTCTCGCCCTGGCTTCCTGGCACTGGCTTTTCGCTATCAACATTCCCTTCGGACTGCTAGCGCTCAGTCTTTCCGAGCGGTCGCTGGCGCCCGCTGCGGGTACCGGACATCGCTGGGACTTGTGGAGCGCGCTGCTGAACGCCGCGACTGTCACCCTGGTGATCACAGGGATAGACGGCATCGGCCACAACGAACGCGGCATTGTGGTCGCTGTGGAACTTGGGGCGGCGATTCCGCTGGGCTGGCTCCTGGTGCGGCGCCAACTTTCACTGGCAGCCCCGATGCTGGCGATTGACTTGTTCGAGCTGCCGATTTTTACCTTGGCGACGGTAGCATCTTTCTGCGCCTTCATGGGACAAGGGCTGGCGTTTGTCGTGCTGCCATTCTACTTTGTGGACGGCCTGGGACTGACGCAGGTGCGGGCGGGGCTTTTGTTGACCCCGTGGCCCATCGCGGCCGGGGTGATGTCCCACATCGCCGGACGTTTGGCGGACCGCTATCCTCTTCGTGTGCTGGGTACGATGGGCATGACCGTGATGACCACCGGGCTTCTCCTGTTAGCATTCGCGCCGCCGCACCCTACGACGCTTCAAATTGTTTGGCGAGCGGCGCTGGGGGGGCTCGGCTTTGGCCTCTTCGGAGCGCCCAATAACCGTGCCATGGTCGCGAGCGCCCCCCGGCAACGCACGGGCGGTGCCGGTGGCCTGGGCACGATGGCCCGGCTGCTGGGACAATCCATCGGCATCGCGGCCGTGGCCGTCATCTTTGGCATCACTGCGCAGGGCGGAGTGACCCTCCACAGTATCCACATTGCGCTGGTCTGCGGCGCGTGCTTTACGATGCTGGCGGCCTTCGTCAGCATCTCACGCCTCTCCGACTTGCCGGCGGACTAACCGACCGGTAGGCGAGGAGCCGCGGGTCATGTAGCGTCGGCCTCTGGCCGCCGATTTTGCGAGGCCGCAACACGCGGGAGAACTGCCGGCGGGACGCCCTTCGATTTCGCTCAGGACGAACCAGCGCTAAGAAAGCCGCCTTGCGGGACACGTGACTCGCGTCACCTCTTTCCGTGAGATACATCACACCCTGCCCGCTTCCTTCTCGATTAAATTGTCTTAGGAAGAGCGGTCTAGCAACGGGCCGGATATCGGATACAACCTGAAGCAGCCGGAGGGTTTTATGGAGCAAAAGCACACGTACCGCGTCATCGGATCTTCGACGACGGTCCGCAGCGGCACACTGGCCGCGCCGGAAATCTCGCCGGAAATCAGCTTTAGCGCGCCGCCGGAGTTCTACGGCCAAGCTGGTCAGTGGACGCCTGAACACCTGTTTGTCAGTGCGGTAGCAAGCTGCTTTATCAGTACTTTTTCCGGCATGGCGGACTATTCGAAGCTGGAATTTCGTTCTCTGGACGTAGAGACCGAGGGCGTGATGGAGAAAGATCCCGGCGGCTGGCGCTTTACCCGCGTGGTCCTGCGCCCCAGGCTGAAAATCGCGCACGAACGCGATACCGAACGCGCCAATCGGCTGTTGCAGAAAGCCGAGAACACATGCCTTGTGGCGCGCTCGCTGGCCTGCCCGGTCACTTTGGAAGCTTCGGTAGAGGCTCTCGAATACGCTCCCGGAGTTTGAGAGGCCAAGTCGGAAATCGCTGAGCGGGCGCGAATCTGATCCAGAGCCTTGCATCACCGGGATTCACCGATACGCAGCCAGGAAAAAGGAATGGCGTGGGAAACAATCGTTAAAGGCAAGCGCAGCGGGGCCGTTGAGCCTAACCTCAAAGATTATGACCGGGCGCGCAGCACGTTTTCGTGGGAGGCCGCGCGGCGCTTGCTGGACGGACTCCCCGGCGGCCGCGGCCTAAACATCGCTCACGAAGCCCTGGACCGCCACGCCGGGGGCGCCCTCAGGGACTGGCTGGCTATCCGCTGGCTCGGCAAAGACGGCCAAGTGGAGGACTACACCTACGGTCGCCTCTGCGAACTAACCAACCGCTTCGCCAACGTTTTGGCGCAGTTGGGCGTCATGAAGGGTGACCGCGTCTATCTCCTGGCCGGCCGGATCCCGGAGCTGTACGTCGCCGTGCTCGGCGCGCTCAAGCATCGGTGCGTAGTCTGCCCATTGTTTTCCGCATTTGGCCCCGAGCCCATCCGCGCGCGCCTGACCATCGGCCGCGCCCGGGTTCTGGTGACCACGCAATCGCTCTATGAGAGAAAGGTAAAAGCCCTGTGGCCGTCACTTCCTTTCCTCGAGCACGTACTCCTGATTGGGGACGATCATGGCTGCACAGACGTTCCCGAGACGCAGAGCTATCTCAGGCTCATGGGTGCAGCTTCCGCCTCCTACACCATCCAGTCTACCGATCCCGAAGACGTCGCGCTCCTGCATTTCACCAGCGGGACCACGGGCACACCGAAAGGGGCGGCGCACGTGCACGGCGCGGTCGTCGCCCATCACATCACGGGCAAGCTAGCCTTGGATTTCCACGACGGCGATATCTTCTGGTGCACCGCCGACCCGGGTTGGATCACGGGCACGTCCTATGGAATCATCGCTCCTCTTACGAACGGAATCACGAGCGTCGTGGACGAGGGCGACTTTGACGCCGAACGTTGGTATGGCATTCTCCAGACGGAGAGAGTGACCGTGTGGTATTCCGCCCCGACGGCCATTCGCATGTTGATGAAGGCGGGCGCAGAGCTCGCGCGCAACTATGACTTGCGCTCCCTGCGCTTCCTGGCCAGTGTCGGCGAGCCGCTTAATCCCGAGGCTGTCGTATGGAGCCATGACGCCTACGGTCTCCCGTTTCACGACAACTGGTGGCAGACTGAGACCGGGGGAATCATGATCGCCAACTTCGCGTCCCTGGATATTCGCCCGGGTTCCATGGGGAAGCCTTTGCCCGGCATTGAGGCCGCGATCGTATGCACCAAAGAGGGCGGCGCCATCGAAGAAATTCGCGAACCCGACGTCGAGGGAGAGCTCGCTCTGCGCCCCGGCTGGCCCTCCATGTTCCGCGCCTACTGGGAAAATCCCGAGCGATATCAGAAATGTTTCGCCGGCGGTTTCTATCTCACCGGCGATCTAGCCAAACAGGACCGCGAGGGATATTTCTGGTTCATCGGGCGCAAGGACGACGTGACTAAGACCTCCGGACACCTGATCGGGCCCTTCGAAGTCGAAAGCGCCTTGATGGAACACAAGGCCGTGGCGGAGTCCGCGGTCATTGGCAAGCCTGATCCCGTGGCCTACGAAGTGGTGAAGGCGTTCGTCGTCCTCCACAAGGGCTACCAGCCATCGGAAGACATGAGACGCGAACTATTGGGATTTGCGCGCAGCCGGCTGGGCGCGGCTGTAGCCCCCAAGGAAATTGAATTCGTGGCTTCGGTCCCGAAAACGCGCAGCGGAAAGATCATGCGCCGGCTTCTGAAGGCGCGCGAATTGGGTTTGCCCGAAGGAGACATCTCCACTCTGGAGACATCCTGAATGTCCACAAGGCCACTTGCCGAGAATTTGCCCGTAACGTCGGAACACGCTTGGTTTCTGCTGCGCGAAATGCTGCGCATCCGGCGGTTCGAGGAAAAGGCCGCCGAAATGTACAGCCTCGGCAAGATTCACGGTTTCCTGCACCTATATATCGGAGAAGAAGCGACGGGCGTGGGAAGCATGCAGACGTTCACGCCGGAGGATTCGATCGTTACCACCTACCGCGAGCATGGCCACGCGTTGGCCCGCGGCATGCCCGCGCGCGAACTGATGGCAGAGATGTTTGGCAAAGTCACCGGATGCAGCCGGGGCCACGGCGGCTCGATGCACTTTTTCGATGTCCGCCGGCGCTTTTTTGGGGGCTACGCCATTGTGGGAGGTGGCATGCCCATCGCTGTCGGCCTGGCGCTGGCGGACAGGATGCAAAATCGTCCGGCGATCACGGCCTGTTATTTCGGCGACGGCGCGGTGGCTGAGGGCGAATTCCACGAGTCGCTGAATCTGGCCGCGCTCTGGAAGCTGCCGATTGTTTTTCTGTGCGAGAACAACCAGTACGCCATGGGCACGGCGCTGGCTCGCCATCAGGCCCAAACTGATATCAGCCGCAAGGCCGCGGCCTACGGGCTGGATTCGAACGCCGTGGACGGCATGGACGTCGTGGCTGCCGAAGCCGCTGCGCGAGAGGCTGCCGCGTTCGTCCGCAGCGGCAAAGGGCCGTTTCTGCTGGAGCTGCGCACCTACCGCTTTCGCGCCCATTCGATGGCCGATCCTGATCTCTACCGAACGAAGGAAGAAATCGCCGAGTGGAGGAAGCGCGACCCCGTCGTGTTGTTCGAGAATCGCCTGCGGGAATGGGGAATCTTGACCGACGAGAAGCTGGCGGCGCTGGAAGCCGAAGTCGAAGCAGAGATTGCTGACGCTGTCCGCTTTGCCGAAGAAAGCCCGCGCGAACCCGTCGAAGACCTGCTCAAGGACGTCTGCGGCCCGGTGCCTTCATGACCAGGATGACCTATCGCGAAGCGATGCGCGCCGCCCTGCGCAAGGCCCTACGCGACGACCCCCGCGTCTTTCTGATGGGCGAGGACGTGGGCCGATACGGCGGAGCCTTCGCAGTGAGCCTCGGCCTGCTCGGCGAATTTGGGCCGGAGCGCATCCGCGATACTCCGCTCTCCGAATCGGCATTTGTCGGCGCTGGGATCGGCGCTGCCCTGGGCGGCATGCATCCCATCGTGGAAATCATGACCATCAATTTCAGCATGCTGGCGCTCGACCAGATTCTCAATAACGCCGCAGCGTTACGCCACATGTCCGGCGGACAGCTTCGCGTTCCGATGGTGGTGCGTGTAGCGACCGGCGCTGGCCGCCAGCTCGCCGCACAACATTCGCACAGCCTGGAAGGATGGTACGCGCATATTCCCGGAATCCGCGTGCTCGCGCCCGCTACGGTTGCCGACGCCTACGGCATGCTCCTCGCAGCCCTGCGCGAACCGGATCCCGTCTTCATCTTCGAGCACGCCACGCTCTATCCCCTCGAGGGCGAAGTGGAGGAACAAGCGCCGCTACCGGACATCAACCGCGCGGCGATAGTGCGCGCCGGTGGTGACGCAACGCTCATCACCTACGGAGGGTCGCTCGGCAAGACGCTCGCTGCTGGCAACCAGCTTGCGCGCGAAGGGCTCGAAGCTGAAGTCATTGATCTGCGTTCCCTGCGTCCTCTTGATACAGAAACCGTCGTCGAGTCGGTTCGCAAGACGCATCGGGCCGTGGTCGTTGACGAAGCATGGCGTACGGGCAGCTTCTCGGCCGAGGTGAGCGCACAAATCATGGAGAACGCCTTCGACGACCTGGACGCACCCGTGGCGCGGGTCTGCAGCGCCGAGGTGCCCATGCCCTACGCCCGGCACCTGGAGGAAGCCGCACTGCCGAAAGTCGAGGAGATTGTCGTCGCGGCGCGAGAATTGGTGCCCCGCCATGGCTGAATTCGTGATGCCGCAACTCGGCGCCGACATGACCGCCGGAAAACTGCTCGGCTGGCGCAAGAAGGTCGGAGAGAAGGTGAGCCGCGGAGACATCATCGCCGACGTGGAGACGGACAAGGCCGATATCGAGGTCGAAGTGTTCGTTACCGGAGTCATCGAACAACTGTTGGTGCAGCCCGGGCAGAAAGTTCCGGTGGGCACGCCCATGGCCGTCATCCGCGAGGAGGGCAAACCTGTCGCACCGGTGGCGGCTCGACCGCTGCCTTCTGTGCCCGTCGGGCCGGCCGTGCCGCCGGTCGCTCGTGCGCCCGTGATTCCCATTCGCGCGCCTGCGGCGCCATCTGAAAGGCTGCGCGTCTCCCCCGCCGCGCGCAAACTGGCCGAGGATCTCGGAATTGACCCCGCGACCGTAACCGGGACAGGCCCGGGCGGGCGAATTACCATGGAAGACGTCCAGCGGGCGGCGCGCCCGGCCGCGCCCGTTGCCGCTCCGGAAGCCGAACTGGACCGCCAGACGCGCATGAGGCAAGCCATCGCCGCGGCCATGGCCCGCTCTAAGCGCGAAATCCCGCACTACTACCTGAGCACGACGATTGACATGAGCCGGGCGCTCGCCTGGCTCACGCAGGAAAATCTCAAGCGCTCGATCGAGGACCGGCTTGTTTACGGCGTGCTGCTTCTGAAGGCGGCAGCCCTGGCCCTGCGCCAGGTTCCGGAACTGAACTCGCTGTGGATCGAGGGCCAAGCAGTTCGCCGCTCCGACATTCACATTGGGGTCGCCATTTCGTTGCGCGGCGGAGGTCTAGTCGCTCCCGCCCTGCACCACACGGACCGCCAGACCCTCGGCGAATTAATGAACAACTTTCGCGACCTGGTTCAGCGGGCGCGCGCCGGCTCGTTGCGCAGTTCGGAGTTGAGCGATCCGACTATTACGGTCACTAGCCTCGGCGAGCAGGGCGTGGAAGCGGTGTTCGGCATTATCTATCCCCCGCAGGTGGCGCTGGTGGGCTTCGGCAAGATCGTCGAGCGCCCATGGTCGAAAGGCGGCAAGATCGTGTCACGGCCCGTCATAACGGCGACGCTCTCAGGTGACCACCGCGTTACCGACGGCCATCGCGGAGGACTTTATCTCGCCGCCGTGGATCGCCTGATGCAGGAACCGGACAAACTATGACTCGAGATGAAATTCGAGCCGTGGTGCTCCGCGCGCTGAACCAGATCGCGCCGGAGGCGGATTTGTCTCAGCTTAGGCCGCAGCTGAGAATCCGCGATCAGTTGGACATTGATTCCATGGATGCGCTGAATTTTTTCATTGCCCTGCACAAGGAACTGCAGGTGGAGATTCCCGAGGCGGATTATGCGAAACTGGCAACCTTGGACGCCTGCGTTGAGTACCTTGCCGCCCGGAGGCCCCCAGCATGATCAGACCATCCGACGCCGGCGTCCGCGCGTTTCTTCGGTGGAGAACATGACGCAGATGAAGCCATTGCCTCCGGAAGCACTGTACCAGCGCTGCATTGGCGCAAACTTCAAGTTTCGAACTACGGCCGAACTCGAGCCGCTCACCGAATTCGTCGGACAAGTGCGCGCCTCCGAAGCGCTGCAATTTGGAATCGGCATCCGCCGCCA
>Ga0187780_10001313_pt1 | contig 18728 bp, 11 predicted proteins | sample 1015_Q2_SP10_20__FD_132429 | JGI IMG/M metagenome (GOLD analysis project Ga0187780, IMG submission 132429) | Tropical peat soil microbial communities from peatlands in Department of Meta, Colombia - 1015_Q2_SP10_20_MG | ecosystem: Environmental > Terrestrial > Soil > Wetlands > Peat | place...
GACGGCGCGGTCCGTGACATCCCTCGTGGAACAACGGCTGCGCAATTTGCCGCAAGCATTTCGCCACGCCTTGCCAAGGAGGCGCTCGTGGCGCGCGCCGACGGGGAGCTAGTTGATCTTTCCCTCCCTCTCGATCGTGACGTCACGCTCTCAATCCTCACCGCGAACGATCCCGAGGCGGTGCAAGTTTTCCGCCACTCTGCGGCGCATCTTTTGGCTGCCGCCGTTTTAGAACTCTATCCGAATGTGAAGCTCGGCATCGGCCCGCCGACGGAAAATGGATTTTTCTATGAGTTCGTGCGCGACGAACCGTTCACCCCCGAGGACCTAGAGAAGATCGAAGAAAAAATGCGCTCCCTGGCAGCGAAAGATATCCCCAACGAGCGCAGGATGATTTCAAAGTCCGATGCCCTGGAGCTGTATCGCCGCCACAACCAGGAATTTAAGTGCCAGCTGGTGGAAGAAAAGGCGGACGAGCCGATGGTTTCCTTCTACACGACTGGAAAGTTCATCGATTTTTGCCGCGGACCGCACATCCCCTCAACCGGGCGGATCAAGGCGTTCAAGCTGCTGAACGTTGCCGGTGCCTATTGGAAGGGCGACGAGAGAAACCCGCAGATGCAGAGGATTTACGGCGCCTGCTTTGTGGAACAGAAAGATCTCGACGACTACCTTCACAGGCTCGAAGAAGCCAAACGTCGCGATCATCGCCGACTCGGGACCGAACTGGACCTGTTCAGCATTCAGGACGAAGCCGGCCCCGGCCTCATCTTCTGGCATCCCAAGGGCGGCCTGATCCGGCGTGAGATGGAAGACTGGCTCCGAGCTGAGCTCGCTCGCCGCGGCTACGATCTGGTCTACACGCCGCACATCATGCGCCTGGATCTGTGGAAGACCAGCGGCCACGCCAATTTTTACCGTGAAAATATGTTCGGCCCGATCGAAGTGGAGAAGGCCGAGTATCAACTCAAACCGATGAACTGCCCTGGCCACATCTTGATTTTCCAGTCGCGCCTCCGCAGTTACCGAGAGCTGCCGATCCGTTTGGCGGAGTTGGGCACCGTCTATCGCTACGAGCGCTCTGGGGTTCTCCATGGCCTGATGCGCGTGCGGGGCTTCACCCAGGATGATGCGCACATCTTCTGCACGCCCGACCAAGTCGAACAGGAAATTCAGGATTGCGTCGAGTTCGCCTGGGAGGTCTTGCGTGTTTTCGGGTTTGACGACTACGTGGTCGAGCTTTCCGCGCGCGATCCTTCCCGCCCCGGCGAGTACGCGGGCACCGTTGAGGAATGGGACCACGCCGAGGGCGCCTTAATCAGCACGCTCAAGCGCATGAACGTCCCGCACCGATACATGCCGGGCGAGGCGGTCTTCTACGGACCGAAAATCGACGTGAAGCTGGTCGACGCGATCGGCCGCCCCTGGCAGCTCACCACCGTGCAGTTCGATTTCAACCTGCCGCGGCGCTTTCGGCTCGAATATGTCGGAGAGGATGGCTCGCGTCACCAGCCGTTGATGGTGCATCGTGCCTTATGGGGCTCCATCGAGCGGTTTTTCGGCGTGCTGATCGAGCACTACGCAGGCGCGTTTCCAGCATGGCTTGCGCCCGTGCAGGCGTCGGTGCTGCCGGTCAGCGAGAAATTCGCAGAGTACGCCAAGAAGGTCACCAAGCAGTTACGGGACGCCGGTTTTCGAGTTCACCTTGACGATCGAAACGAGAAGCTACAGGCGAAAATCCGTGACGCGCAGCTCGAGAAAATCCCGTATATGTTGATTGTAGGTGGAAAAGAGGCCGAAGCCGGGACGGCTTCCGTGCGCCACCGCTCGAAGGGGGACCTCGGACCGCGCTCGCTCGACGAGTTTGTCGCCGACCTACGACGAGAGGTAGAGTCCCGCGCGCGGCAATAAGAGCTGCGAGATGAAGTTGTCGTTCGCAAAGCTGGCGGCGCTCTCACTCGGCCTGTTGCTTCTAACCATGCCCGGCCGGTCCGAGAATCAGCCAGACCGCGAATGGACCGACAAACACTTTCTTAGCGCGTTCGAGGATTTTTTCCCCATTCGCACCGGGGAGGGCGACTTCATCGCGGTTCGCGCACACCAGAACGGCAGCAACGAAGCCCCGGAATTCTCGTTTATTATCGAGAATACGCAGAACCCACACGCCATCGCCAGCACGCTTTACGAAGCCGCGGGCCCGTCGCTCTTTCAACAGCTCCAAGCTCTCCACAGACGGGATCCTTCCAAATCGTATGCGGAATTGAAGCCTGAACTGAAGGTTCAAAGCTGGAATCTGACTGTCGACGACTGCCCCGCCGTGTTAACCCAGTTCGCCGCCTTTCAGAACATCCAATTTGTGCGGCCGCGCGATGACGACGAGGTTGGGGAGAACCCCATCCTGTACGAGATCAATGAAACGGTTGCGGGAGGTAGCTCGCAGGTAATCGAATTCATCTCGACGCGCGCCCTTCCGCGCTGGGCCAACCAAACGCACCAGGCGCTCAGAGCGTGCGCGGCCCCCAGGCAAGGTCACTCGAAAGATGAGTGAGGGGAATGTTGCGAGCAACCCGCGCCGCCATGCTATACTTTTTGCCCCGTCTCCGCAGTAGAGGGTTGGACGGCGCGAGAGGCGGGCCGTCGGGCGGGCGTAGCCAGCGTAGGGCGCCCGGGAGGTGAGTTTATCGCAGATCGGGGTGGCAGTGGCGGTCTACGGGTCAACGAGCGCATCCGCGCCCGGGAAGTGCGTGTAATCGATGACGCGGGAAATCAGCTCGGCGTGATGTCGCTGTTCGATGCCATGAAAGCCGCCAGGGATGCAGGCCTGGATGTGGTGGAAATCTCGCCCAATGCTGTTCCGCCCGTCTGCAAGCTCGTCGACTACGGAAAGTTTCTGTATGAGCAGAACAAGAAGGCCCACGAGCAGAAGAAGCACCAGAAAAGCTCGCACATCAAGGAAGTGAAATTCCGGCCAGCCACCGCCGAGCACGATTACCAGGTTCGGAAAAATCAGATTATCCGGTTCCTGGGTGAAGGGTACAAAGTGAAGGCGATGATCTTTCATCGCGGGCGCGAGATGGCTCATCAGGATGTGGGACGCGCGAAGATGGACCGGCTGCTGAAGGATATTTTGGATTATGCGCAGGTGGAGTTCGGTCCGCGGATGGAGGCCAACATCCTGCTCGCGCTGCTCGCACCAAAGAAAGGCGCTCCCGCGCGTGTCACACAAGCGGCGGCGGACAACTGAGTTTCCGGAGAATGGCGTGAAGAAGAATACGAAAATGAAGGCGAAAACGCACCGCGGCGCCGCCAAACGCTTCAAGATTACATCCACGGGACGGGTCATGCGCTGGCGTTCAGGCAAGCGCCATCTGCTCGGCACGAAAAAGCCGCGGCGCATGCGGAATCTGCTGAACAAAGTGGAAGTCAGCCGCGCCGACGCCCCGAATGTGCGTCTTGCGCTTCCCTACGGAATCCAGTAGCGGACGTTTCGCTCTTTTCAGGCCAGGCAGAGCATCACCCGCCGCGGCGGGCCTGCCGGCGTTGCCCTGCACTCCGTGGCACGGAGCGAAGGGTTGGCCCCCTCTCGCTGGATCTGGGGGGGCATGAGCCAAGTTTTTCCGGCTCTTCTCTCCCGCGTCCGGCCACGCCGGTCGAGCTGGGAGTTCAAACAACGCGCCGCGGAGAAATCGAGTGCGTGCCGGCCCGCAAGGTCGGCTCGGTACTCCCTCCGCGCACAATTCACTTTTCGCAGTCATCACAGGAGAACGAAACATGGCTCGGGTCAAACGAGGGACGAAGCGCCGCGCCCGGCGCAAGAAGCTGCTGAAACATGCCAAGGGCTTTTTCCTCACCAAAGGAAAGCTCTACCGCTCGGCAAGAGAGGCGGTAAACCGTTCCTTGCGATATTCTTATCGCGACCGCCGCGCGCGGAAGCGCGATTTTCGTACGCTGTGGATTCAACGCATCGGGGCCGCAGCACGAGCCAACGGCACGACCTATAGCCAGTTGATTCACGGCCTCAAGGCTGGCGGGATCGAGATCGACCGTAAGATTTTGGCCGACATGGCCGTGCGAGACGCCGAAGGTTTTCGAGCGCTGGTCACGTCGGTGAAGCCGCACCTGAAGCCGGCGGCGCCGCCCCAGCCGGTGGCGTAGCGGGGCGGTCATTTCCATTGGCATCTCGTGCACAGGCCGGAGTGCCTGCGCCACTGAAACCGTGCCTGACATACCGATTGTCGAAAAAAAGCTGACCGAATTGGGCGACGCCACCCCAGAAGGAGTGGAGGCTCGCTTCCAGGAGCTCTACAGGCGCTTTGATCAAGATCGGTCCAATTTCAATAGAGGGGGAGCTCATTCGCTCGACGCGTGGCAGGCCCTGGACCTCTACTGGCTGGGGCGCCAACTCGGCGTTATTCGAAAAATCGGGGACAACTGGCTCAAACCAGCGCCCACGGAACTAAAGAAAATCGTTGGGCAGGAGCTCAACAAGCTCAAGGCGCACGTCGAGGCGGTGCTCGGGGAAAAACGCAAGGAGATCGAGGTCGCACAAGAAGCTGCCGCTCGGGCGCGCGACCGCGTGGATCTCTCGCTTCCCGGCGTCGAGCGCGCCATCGGGACGCACCATCTGATTCAACAAACGTTTGAGGAGTTGATCCGCATCTTTCTCTCGATCGGGTTCAGTGTCGTCGAGGGACCGGAAATCGAGACGCCCTACTACAATTTCGAAGCGCTGAATATTCCCGAGCACCATCCCGCGCGAGACAACATGGACACGTTCTACATTGAAGGCTCGCGGAACACCCATCTGTTGCGCACACACACATCTCCGATGCAAATTCGCACAATGGAAAAGCAACCGCCGCCGGTGCGGATCATCGTGCCGGGAAAGGTCTACCGGCGAGACAATCCCGATGCGACCCACGGCTACATGTTTCACCAGATCGAGGGGCTCGCCGTCGACACCGACATTACGTTTTGCGATTTCAAGGGCACAGTCGAATATTTCGTGCGCCAGTTCCTGGGACCGAAGGTGAGGACGCGACTGCGGCCAAGCTATTTTCCCTTCACCGAGCCGTCCGCCGAGGTAGACGCGAGCTGCCATGCCTGCGGGGGTAGCGGCTGCCGCATCTGCAAATTCTCCGGCTGGATCGAACTGTTCGGCGCGGGGATGGTGAATCCTACCGTCTACGGCTTTGTGAAATACGATCCGGAGAAGCTTTCGGGATTCGCGTTTGGCATCGGCGTCGATCGGTTCGCGATGATGAAGTACGGCGTGGAACTGCCGCTGCTTTTCCAGAACGACGTGCGGTTTCTGCGGCAGTTTCCGTAAAAAAGCGATGAACCCCGTCGAGCTCGCCACAGCGGTTCTGGGATCGCGTCCGGGATTGGGCCCCTTACGCTCCGGCCTCCCGGAGCAAGCCGGGGTCGGAAGGGACCCCTGTGCCGGATCGGGGGATCGAACGGGCTAGCCGATGAAGATCCTTTACGATTGGCTGAAGGAGTTCGTTGACGTCCAGGCGCCGCCGGCCGACTTGCGCACGCAGCTTTCACTTGCCGGCATCGCCATCGACGCGGTCGAGGACTCCAAGGCCGGCCCGCTACTCGATGCAGAAGTAACGGCAAACCGCCCCGATTGTCTCGGCCACTACGGCATGGCGCGTGAGGTCGCGGCCATCTACCGCCTGCCCACAAAGCCAGTGCAGCTCAACCTGACCGAGAGTGCCGAAACGGTTGCCGTTGCCGCGCAGGTGGACGTCGAATCAACCGAGCTGTGTGGGCGATACACGGCACGGGTGCTGCGCGGCGTGAAGATTCAGCCGTCGCCCGCCTGGCTGCGCCAGCGGCTTGAAGCGATCGGCCAAAGTTCGATCAACAACGTGGTGGACATCACGAACTACGTGATGTTCGAGCTGGGGCAACCGCTGCACGCCTTCGATCTCGATCGGCTGGCCGGACACAAGATGATCGTGCGCAGCGCGCGAGCGGGCGAGAAAGTCCGCACGCTCGACGGCGTCGAACGCGCCCTTACAGCAGGGATGTGCGTGAATGCAGACGCTTCGCGCTCGGTCGGAATTGGCGGCGTGATTGGCGGGGCGGAAAGCGAGATCAGCTTCAGCACCCGCAACATTCTGCTGGAAGCCGCCTGGTTCGACGCCGTCTCGGTGCGTCGCACTGCAAAAACGCTCGGAGTTCGCACCGAGGCGTCCTATCGCTTCGAACGTGGCGTTGATCCGGAAACGACGGAGCTCGCTTCCAGGCGCGCCGCCGCTTTGATCCAGCAACTTGCTGGAGGCGAGCTGCTTCGAGGTCTTGTCGATATCTATCCGCGGCGTGAGCCGGCCAGGGCGATTGAGCTCTCGCGCAAGGGGCTTTTACGCGTGATGGGTGAAGATGTTCCCGACAGCGACATCGAGGAGATCCTCAGCGCGCTCGGATTTCATCCCGTCCGCAAAGACCGAAATCGCGGCAGTGCCGGATCGATTCTGGCCGTTTGGGAGTGCCAGCAACCGTCCTGGCGCCGCGACGTGAGCCGCGAGATCGACCTGATCGAGGAGGTGGCGCGGCACTACGGGTACGACAAATTCCCGGCGCGACTGCCGCCCGCAAAACGGCCGGCCCAGCAGGGGCCGCACGCCGAGAGCCTTCACCGTCTGCGTGAGCGGCTCATTGCGCTGGGGTATCAGGAAATTGTGGCGATCCCGCTGGTCAATCGCAGTCGCGACGAGATCTTTCGTCCTCAAGGCACGACACCTGCGGTGATCAGCAATCCGCTGGCCGAGGATGCTTCGGTAATGCGGTCGAACGGAACTGTCAGCATGGTCAACGCGCTCGAGTGGAACCTGAACCACGGGCAGCGCGACCTGCGCCTATTTGAAATCGGCAAGGCCTACGAGTTCTCAAATGGCGAACCGGTGGAGACGGCGGTGTTGACGCTGGGCGCAACGGGCCTGGCGCGCGATAAAACGATTTACGAAACGGCCCGAGAATTCAGCTTCGCCGATTTGAAAGGCGATCTCGATAGCGTCGGCCACCTTGCCGGGAGCGACTGGTGCTGGACCCCCATCACCGCAGAAAGGTGGCTCAACCCAGCGCGGGCGGGGCAGTTGGCGCTTCTGTCGTCTCCACCCATCGGTGTCGCCGGCCAGCTGGCACGGAGGGTTGCCGATCAGCTCAAACTGCGTCAGGAGATTTTTCTCGCCGAATTGCGGTTGGAACCAGTGCTCAAAACGATCGAAGCGGCGGAAGTGTCGCGGCATTTTGAGCCGTTGCCGCGTTTTCCGGCCGTGGAGCGAGATTTTTCGCTGGTGCTCGGAGACGGCGTGGCGTTCGCACAAGTAGCTGAGGTCATCCGGGCGCTCGAGATTCCGGAGGTGCGGCAGATCGAGGCAGCTGACCTGTTTCGCGGCGGGCAGGTTCCCACGGGAAAATTCTCGCTCATGATCCGCGTGACCCTTCAAAGGGCCGAGGGCACGCTGACCGATGCGCAGATTGCCGACATTTGCTCGCGCATCGTCGCTGAGCTCGAGCGCCGGCTGGGCGCGACCCTGCGGGCATCCTAGAACGCTACCCAAAACAGTTGCGTCGCCACGCCCGATAGCCGACAATGGCGCCGTCTAACCGAGCATCGAGCGGGAGCACCCCCGTGAAAGTCGAAATCTACGATCAGAGCTACAACGTCAGCGCGGGCGACAGCGAAGGCTACGTACGAGAACTGGCGGCCTACGTAGACGGCAAGATGCGTGAGGTTGCCGAGGCAACTCGAACGGTCGATTCGCTGAAGGTTGCCGTGCTCGCGGCCCTGAACATCGCCGACGAATTCTTTACCCTCCGCTCGCGCCAGCTGAAAATCGAAGCTCCTCTGCGTCAGCGCGTGGAAAAGTGCGTAGCGCTGGTCGAGCGTGCCTTGGAACACTCCAACTAAGCGCAGGCCGTAGTACCGCCGCGGAATACGGGCGGCCGCGCCAGCCCAACAGTTGGACGTGCTGGGCATCTGCTATATGATTCCAGGGCCCGGAAGAAGTGCCGGGTGGGGAATGCGCAAGCCCAATCCATCTCGGCATCCGCTACCCGTAGCGCTGCTGGCAGTGCTGCTCGTGTGTATGACGATTGGCACGGCCTGCCACCACCACGCTGGCTCGTCCGATTCCAACTGTTCGGTCTGTCATTGGGGCCATCAGCCGATGGACTGGCCGACCAGCGCCGGCCACGCATCGCCCCTGGTTCCGCTCGCGCCGACTTCTGAGGCCCGCGAGATCCAGCGGGCGTCCAGTCCCGTTTTTCGTCGCGTTCCCGCGCGCGCTCCCCCCACCGTTTAAAGCCCACTTCGCCTGCGCTGTTTGTGGCGGCCCGATTCACGTCCTGACTTTGCGAACCGAGGTGTCGACGCCGATGCGTACACAATTTCTCTGTTCTCTAACCTTGGTCCTGGTGTCCTTTGGCGTGACGGTCCCTCTGCCCGCCTTGGCGCAAGCTTCGCGGACTCAGGGACCGGTGAAGATCACGCTGGACGAAGCGGTTCAGATGGCGCTCGCGCGCAACCACACTCTGCTCGCGGCACGAACGACCATCCAGCAAAGTGAGGCCGAGGAGGTCACGGCGAACCTGCGTCCGAATCCCTTGCTGCTGGGGGATGCGCAGTTCCTCCCTGTGTTCAACTGGGACCAATTCAACTCGGACTACATCAACAACCTCGCGCAGTTTGATCTGGGTGTGAGCTACTTGTTCGAGCGCGGCAAAAAGCGCCAGCACCGCCTACAGGCCGCCAAGGACCAGACAGCGGTGGCGCGTTCGACGGTCGCCGACAACGAGCGCACCCTAACCTTTCAGGTGGCCAGTGAGTTCGTGAGCGTGCAGCTTGCCGAATCCACGCTCGACCTTGCACGACAGGACCTGAAGAGTTTTCAGGACACGGTTGACATCAATCGAGAGCGCTACAGAGCGGGCGACATCAGCAAAGACGACTATCTGAAGATCGAGCTGCAGCTCCTCCAGTTTCAGATGGACGAATCGCAAGCGCGTCTGGCCCGAGCGCAGGCGCTGTCGGATCTGCGGCAGTTGGTGGGCTATGAATCGGTACCGGCCGATTACGACGTGGCCGGCGATCTCGATTATCAGGCGCTGCACGCAAATCTGGAGGACTTGCAGATGAAGGCGCTGGCCTCGCGGCCCGATCTCCGAGCCGCCCAACAGGGCGTCACGGCCGCCACCAGTCAGTACCAACTCCAGAAGGCCATCGCCAAGGTCGATTTCACCGGGCAAATCAACTACACGCACATCAACGATCTCAGCACGATCTCGCTTTTCGGCAACGTGCCGCTTCCGGTCTTTAACCGCAACCAAGGGGAGATCGCCCGCGCGCGTTTTCTGATCACGCAGGCGCAGGAACAGGAAAAAGCGACGACTGATCAAGTGCTGACCGATGTCCGAGACGCGTTTGCGGGACTGGAGAGCAACGACGAAGTGATTCGACTCTATCGCTCCGGCTACCTCGATCAGGCACAAGAGGATCGCGACATCAGCCAATACGCCTATCAACGCGGGGCGGCGAGCCTACTGGATTTTCTGGACGCGGAGCGCAGCTATCGAGCCGCGCAGCTGGGCTACAGGCAGGCGCTGGCGTCCTATACCACAGCGCTCGAGCAGCTTCGGGAAGCCGTGGGCACGAGGAATCTGCCATGACTACGCCACAGAAACTTCCGATCACGACCGGTCTCGTCGTCGTGTTTTTATCGGTGGGATGCAGCTCGAACCGCCGCGCCAGCGAGATGACGTCCTTCTCCTCGGAGCGATCGAAGGCGTCCACACCCGAGCTCTTTACCATTCCCCCCGATCAGATGTCGCACGTGCAGGTCCTCACCCTGGAGCCTCAAAGACTCGTGCGCACACTGCGTTTGACCGGCGCGGTCGCCTACAACGCGTTTAAAACCACGCCGGTGATCACCCAAGTCGGCGGGCCGGTGAGCCGCATTCTTGTCGTCCCCGGCGAGCAGGTCAGCCAGGGCCAGCCGATGCTCGAAGTAGCCAGCCCGGACTATTCCCAACTTTTCGACACCTACCTTAAGGCGCGCGACATCTTCCGCGTGGCCGACAAAAACTACCAGCGCGCCGAAGACCTCTACAAGCACAACGCGATTTCCGAGCGCGACTTGCTCCAAGCCGAATCCGATCGCATCCAGGCGCAGGCCGACATGAATGCGTCCGAGCAGGGGATGAAGATTCTCGGCGTCAAGAACCCGGAAGATTTGACGAAAGCGCCACCTTCGGCCGAAATCCCGGTGATTGCACCGATTGCGGGCGAAGTGGTCGAGCGACTGGTCTCGCCCGGTCAGGTGCTGCAGGCGGGCCAGACCCAGGCTTTCACGATCTCCGACATGAGCACGGTATGGGTGCTGGCCAATGTCTATCAGGATGATCTTTCGAGCGTACACGTGGGTGATGACGTCGTCGTCGAAACCGATGCCTATCCGGAGAGTTTTCACGGCCGCATTTCCTACATCTCGGCCGCACTGGATCCGAACACACGGACCGTGCAGGCCCGCATCGTGGTCGACAATCCCGGCGAAAAATTGAAGAAAGACATGTACGGTACCGTCACCGTGACGGCGGGCACGTTTTCCAATGCCCTTGCCGTTCCGGATGCCTCTGTGCTTCGCGACGAGGTAAACCAGCCTTTTGTGTACATCGCCACCGGCGCCAACCAGTTCAGTCGGCGCCAGGTGACGATCGGGCAGAGCCAGAGGGGCCAGACGCAGATCCTGAGCGGGCTCGCGGCCGGAGACAGGGTTGTGGGCGATGGCAGCCTGTTCTTGCAGTTCGCCAACTCGCTTCAGCACTAAGCCACATGATTCATCGTATCGTCCAATTCGCGCTCCGGCAGCGGTTCTTGATCCTGATGTTGACCGCGTTTGTTGCCGTGGGCGGGGCGATCTCCTTCCAGCACATGCCGGTCGACGCCTATCCAGATCTTTCGGCACCCATGGTGGAAATCATCACGCAGTGGCCAGGTCATGCTGCGGAAGAAATCGAGCGTCTGGTCACGCTGCCGACGGAAGTGGAAATGAATGGCATGCCGAAGATGTCGGTGCAGCGTTCCATTTCGCTCTACGGCTTGTCCGATGTGATTCTCACGTTTCGAGAAGATACCGACGACTATTTCGCGCGCAACCTCGTGTTTCAGCGACTCAGCGAGGTGACCTATCCAGCGGGCGTTACGCCGACGCTGGCTCCGCTCTCGAGCCCTTCGGGGCTGGTCTACCGTTACGTTTTGCGAAGTCCCGATCGCACTCCGCAGGAATTGAAGACGTACGAAGATTGGGTGCTCGAACGCGCCTACAAGACAGTGCCGGGCGTGGCCGACGATTCTGGATTCGGCGGCACGGTGATGCAGTACCAGGTGCTGCTCGATCCCGCCCGTCTCTACGGTTATCACGTCACTATTCCGCAGGTGATTCAGCAGCTCTCGATGAACAACGCCAACACCGGCGGCGGGTTCTATTCGCAAGGTGGGCAGTTTTATTACGTGCGCGGAATCGGTCTGCTGCGCGATACGGCAGACATCGGCGACATCGTGGTCGGATCCCAAAACGGAGTCCCCGTGCTCATTCGCGACATCGGGCAAGTGGTTATTGGTCACGCGCCGCGGTTGGGCGAATTCGGCTTCAACAACATCGATGACGCGGTCGAGGGCGTGATCTTGATGCTGCGCGGCGAGCAGACGCAAAACGTTCTCAAGGGCGTCGAGGCCAAGACGACGGAATTGAATGAGCGCGTGCTACCCCCGGATATCAAGGTGGTGGCGTATTACGACCGAAGTGACCTCGTTCGGCTCACAACCGACACCGTGGAACGAAATCTGCTCCGCGGCATGGCGCTCGTCCTCATCGTGCTGATTTTCTTTCTGGTCAGCTTTCGGGCCGCCCTGATTGTGGCGCTGACGATTCCGCTCGCGCTGCTGTTTTCGTTCGTCTTTCTGCACGCCAAAGGCGTCGCTGCCAACCTGCTGTCGATCGGGGCCATCGATTTCGGGATCATCATCGACGGCACGCTCGTGATGGTTGAAAACGTGTTTCGCGAGTTGGGGCTGCGCGAAGGACAGACGTACGAGCTCGATGAAGTGATCCTAGCAGCGGCCAGAGACGTGGACCGGCCGATCTTCTACTCTGTTGCGGTCATTATCGCTGGCTACATCCCCATCTACGCACTCACCGGGCCCTCGGGCAAGTTGTTTCAGCCGATGGCCGATACGATGGCCATCGCCCTGGTCGGGGCGCTCTTGCTGACACTCACGCTCGTGCCTGTGCTCTGCTCCTACTGGTTTAAAAGGGGCGTCCACGAAGTGGTCAATAAGCCCTTCGAGTGGATCCGCCAAAAGTATGCGTCGGGCCTGGACCGTTCGCTCCAGCGCCCCAAGACGACCATCCTCGTGGCGGTCGTGATCTTCGCTTTGACCTTGCTGCTCATCCCCTTTATCGGCGGTGAGTTCATGCCGCATCTGGACGAGGGTGCGCTGTGGATCCGGGCGACGATGCCATACACGATTTCTTACGAGGAAGCGGCCAAGTTCAGTCCGCAGGTGCGTCAGATTCTGATCGGATATCCGATGGTGACGGACGTGGGTTCCGAACTCGGACGGCCAGATGACGGTACCGACCCAACCGGCTTCTTCAACGATGAGTTTTATGTCGGCCTGAAACCGTACGGCGACTCGTCGTGGAAGAAGACCTCGATTCACAACAAGCAGGAGTTGGCGGCCGAATTTCAGAGAAGGCTCGCCGCATTCCCCGGTGTGATTTTCAACTACACCCAGCCGGCCGAAGACGCCGTCGATGAAGCGCTGACGGGCCTGAAAAGCGCCCTGGCGGTGAAGGTGTACGGAGCAGACCTGAATGTGCTGCAGAACACGGCACTCGAGATCAAGCGGCGGCTCTCCGACGTGCCGGGATTCACGGAGCTGACCGTGGTGCGCGAGCTGGGCCAGCCCAGCCTGCTCATCGACACAAACCGCGACAAGATTGCGCGCTACGGCATCAACGTGGCAGATGTCGAAGCCGTAGTTCAGGCGGCCGTGGGCGGCCAGGCCGCCACCCAGGTGGTTCAAGGCGAGAAACTGTTCGATCTGGTCGTGCGCATGCAGCCGGAATTCCGCGAGAGCGCACAACAGATCGGCGCCCTGCTTGTCGGCACGCCCAGTGGCCAGCAGATTCCGCTCAGCGAGCTCGCGAATATTCACGAGGCGAGCGGAGCGTCGTTCATCTATCGCGAAAACAATTCGCGCTACATCGGCGTGCAGTACAGTGTCGAGGGCCGGGACCTCCAAGGCGCCGTGGCCGACGGCCAGCGCGCGATCGCGGACATCCAGAAATCGCTTCCCGCGGGCTATCAGCTGAGCTGGGGTGGCGAGTACAGCGAACTTCTCGAGGCCAAGCACCAGATCGAGATCATCGGGCCTTTGGCAGTGCTGCTTATTTTCCTGATTCTGTTCGCACTCTATGGCAACTTCAAATTTCCGGTTGCGATTGCCTTCGGCGTGGTGATCACCGAGCCTGTAGGTGCATTGCTTGCTTTGAAGCTAACGGGTACGCCCTTCAGCGTATCGTCCGCGCTCGGACTGCTCGCGTTGCTGGGAGTTTCAGTTGAAACTGCTGTAATCCTCGTCTCTTTCATCAACAAGCTCCGCCTGGAGGGCAGGGACATCCGCACCGCCACCCGGGAGGCGTCGCTGCTGCGGCTGCGGCCTATTATGATGACGGCGCTGGTCGCGTGCCTCGGACTGCTCCCCGCGGCGCTATCGACCGGTATCGGCTCGGACACGCAAAAGCCCTTTGCGATCGTAATCGTGGCGGGCCTCGTTTCGCGCCTGTTCATCGGCCTTTTCGTGAACCCGGTCCTCTATCTGGTCGTGGCCCGCGAGGGTGACGTTTTGCAGGTTTAGACTGTGTCGACCGATGTTGCTCGATCGCGCAAAGCCGAAAGTGACCGGTTCCCCTCCCACGGCATCCGACGTAAGATTGAGGTTGGGATTCTAGAGATGCCGAAGTCGCGTTTGCTGGCAGTCATCCTCGTCCTTGCGGTGGGCGCCTTAGGCCTTCATGCGGCGCTGCACTGGCACGGCCCAAGCTACGACAACTGTCAGGCCTGTCACGGTGGGCGCGTTGCAATTTCCCAGCCCGCTGTCGAACTGGCAGTCGACGCGCCCGAGCCGGTGGCTCGTTTCGCTCCGTCAGAAACACCTCGATTGACCCTCGAGCCCATTTCAACGAACCGTATTCCCCGCGCCCCTCCCGCCTAATTCCTAACCGAACGACAACGAAGTTCTTCGATCGCCCGCCGGTTTCGTTCTAGGCGCGCGCTGCTTTTCATTGATCGCCCGGAGTCCGTCGATCGGGCCGCTGTTCTTTGCGGGAGAAGCTGTCATGAAATCTGCACGAGCAATACGGGGCATGCTGTTGTTGATTCTCTTGTTCTGCGCCACCGAGGCTTGTGCGCAGAACACAGGCAACTCGACCAGCGTCATGGGCACGGTTACAGACCCGTCCGGTGCGGTGATACCGGGCGCGACCGTGACCATCCATAATCCGGTGAGCCAATTTGAGCGCGCCACGACAACGGACGGGATGGGCAATTTCGTGATCCCGAACGTTCCCTTCAATCCGTATCACATGACGGTCACGGCCACAGGCTTCGCCTCGCACGTGCAGGATATCGACGTGCGCTCGAGTGTGCCGATGAAGGTGGAAATAAAACTCGAGTTGAGTGCCACGAGCAGTACCGTAACGGTGGAAGCCGCGGGCGATTTGCTCGAGACGGATTCGACGGCCCACACCGACGTGGACCGAGAGCTCATCCAGCGACTGCCGCTCGAAAGTGCGTCGTCATCGGTCAGTTCGCTGGTGACTCTCGCGTCGCCGGGCGTTGCAGCGGACTCGAACGGCCTCTTCCACGGGCTAGGGGACCATGCAGAGAACTCTTTTTCAGTTGACGGCCAGCCGATCACCGATCAGCAAAGCAAGGTGTTCTCAAACCAGATTCCCGTGGATTCGATTCAATCGCTGGAAGTAATCGCCGGAGCACCGCCAGCCGAATACGGCGATAAGACGAGCCTGATCATCAACGTGACCACACGCTCGGGGCAGGGAATGACCACGCCTCACGGCGCTGTCACGGCCGCCTACGGCTCGTTTGGCACCGTCAACGGTGGCTTTAACTTTGGCTACGGCGGCCCGAATTGGGGGAATTTTATCTCCGCCAGTGGGCTCAACACAGGCAGGTTCCTTGACCCGGCCGAGTTCACAGTGTTTCACGCCAAAGGCAACCAAGAAAATTTCTTCGACCGGCTAGATTTCCAGCTTTCCAAGGCCGATTCGCTGCACCTGAACCTTGAATTCACTCGCTCCTGGTTCCAGACACCAAACTCTTTTGACGCCGAAGGTGCAACGGCGTGGTATGGCCCCGATTTGGGCAATGTCGTAATGGGGGTGAGTGACAATGGCATCGGGCCCAATGGCCTGCCCGTGGGGCCAACCGATCAGCGCTCTCAGATCCTGACGTATAACATTGCTCCTACCTGGAGCCACCTGATTGGCTCGACTGCGGTCGTTACGGCAGGCCTTTTCGTCCGCCACGATCAGTACAACTACTATCCCAGCGATAACCCGTTCGCTGATCTCGGGGCACCGAGCCTTCAGCGGGAGTCAATTTCGCAGCTTCGATTCTTGACCAACGCAGGAGCCCTCGCCAACGTGTCCTACGTTAAGGGAATCCACAACTTCAAAGCCGGGGTCGTCTACGAGCAGACGTTCCTCACCGAACACGACCGATTGGGGATCGTTGATCCAACGCTGAACGCACCGTGCATTACCTTTAATCCCGCTTTGATAGATCCGACAACCGGACTGGCCGGCGCCTACCAAGCGGTTCAGGGTTTCACCGACCCGTCCGAGTGCGCCGCGGCGCCGCCAACCGGCGTGTGTGCGCCTGACGGGTGCCAGTCGAACGATTCCACAAATCCGAATGCGCCCAGTTCCGCGCAGTACCCTCTGTTCAATCCAGTGCTCGCACCCTACGACCTGACCAGGAGTTGTAGTTTAGTCCCCGCACCTTGCGTTCCGGGAGGCGGGCGGTACGCATTCCTTGGCCACACAGACGTCAAGCAGCTCGCCATGTACCTACAGGACACCATCACAATGGGCAACTGGTCGTTTAATCTCGGTATCCGCGGGGACCTCTACAACGGGCTGGCCATCGCCAGTCAGGCGGAGCCGCGCATCGGCCTCGCTTATAACGTGAAGCGGACCAATACGGTCGTCCGCGCCTCCTACGCGCGGACCCTCGAGACCCCCTTCAACGAAAACCTCGTGCTCTCGAGCACTGGTTGCAACTCTGCTGTGATCGCGGCGCTGATCCCTTGTGTGCCTGCCATTCTGACGCCAGGGTTCCGCAACGAGTTTCATGTGGGGCTGCAGCAAGCTTTTGGAAGGTACGTCGTGTTTGATGGCGAGTACATCTGGAAGTACACGCACAACGGTTACGACTTTAGCGTGCTGGGCAACACCCCGATCACCTTCCCCATCGAGTGGCACAATTCGAAGATTCCCGGCTTCACCGCCCGCGTGAACGTGACGAATCTGCATGGATTCACCGCCTACGTTGTCATGTCAAGCGTTGCCGCCGTGTTCTACACGCCGCAGGTGGGAGGTTTGGGCACAACCCCGGCGGTCCCGGGCAGCGGATTTGTGCCCTTCCGTATCGACCACGACGAAAAATTCAATCAGACGACCCACTTGCAATACCAGCCTTGGAAGCGAGGGCCCTGGATCAGCTTCAACTGGCGGTACGACAGCGGACTGGTGGCAGGCGCCTCGCCATGCTATGGAGGTCCCGAGACAACCTGTCCCGGGTCGCTGCTGATTGGAGGCGTGCCGAACATCAGCATGGTTGTCGCCAATGCAGGCGCCGTTCCCATGTCGGCCGATCAGGAATTTCAGGCCGGATTCACGTGTAACGGCGTGCATGCAACGCCGACCGTCGGCTTACCCTATAACTGCCCCGCATCGGCATTCAGTTCCACCCTGATAAAAGTGCCGGCGCCGAACACGGAGAATGACAATACGAATCCACCACGCATCCAGCCCCGGAACCTGTTTGATCTCGCTGTAGGTGATGACAACCTGTTCAACACTGACCGCTATAAGTGGAGCGCGCGGATTACAGTGATCAATCTGGCGAATCAATACGGTCTGTACAACTTCTTGTCGACATTCAGTGGTACGCACTACGTCACGCCGAGGACCGTTACCGGAGAGATTGGCTTCCACTTCTAAAGGGGGACCTCACCCGAGGGCCGCTTCTTCCTGCCGTTCAGCTTTGTTCAACTTCTTTGTTGACATCTAGTATCAACTGAAATAGCATCGGCATCTTATCTGATACCTAGTTTCAAGTACGGTGCGCTGTGTTCCCCGGCCTTCGTTCGCTTAGAGAACAGTGGCTACCACCTCGCTGGGCGATTGTCCTTGCTGCCGCCCTGACCATACCCTTCTACTTCCCAAACGCTGCGCGCGCGGGTACGGGAGGCGCTATCTCGGGCACGGTCCAAGACCCAAGCGGCGCCGCCGTGCCCGGCGCCAGCGTGACGGCCACGAACGTTAGCACCGGCGTCCACGAAACCCTTACCACCGATGACCGGGGTTCCTATTCGTTCTTGACCCTGCCTGTTGGACGCTACGATGTCGAGGTCACCTGTACAGGGTTCAAACCTTACTGGCGCAAGGGTATCGCTGTCGACGCAAACAGTGACTTGGTGGTCGATGCACGCCTGGAAATCGGTTCGAAAACGGACACCATCACCGTGACCGAACACCAGGCCCAAGTCGATTCGACGACGACCCAAATGGGTGCTGTGATCGGCGGGGGAGAGATGACATCGGTGCCACTGAACGGTCGAAGCTTCACAGACCTTCTCGCCCTTCAGCCCGGAGTTGTGCCGGTCACATCCCTCACATCGGAAACCGTGCAGGACGTAGGGGCGAGCGTGCTGTCGCCCTCGGGCGATCTGAACCCAGGAACAGTCTCGATCAATGGACAACGGGAATTTGCCAACAGTTTTCTGGTGAACGGGAGCGACGTCGAAGAGGACGTCAACATGGGAGCTGCCATCATCCCGAATCTCGACTCCATTGCTGAGTTCCGGATTCTTACGAACAACTTTGACGCTGAGTATGGCGAGTTTAGCGGAGGTCAGATCAACGTCGTGACGAAGTCGGGGACCAATTCGTTCCATGGCGACGTCTTCGAATTTGTCCGCAACACCGGACTCGACGCACGGAACTACTTCTCTCCCACCCGCGGGGCGTTCGATCAAAACCAGTTCGGCGGCACCCTCGGAGGACCGATTCGCCAGGGCAAGATCTTCTTCTTCGCCGACTACCAGGGGACCCGATTGACCCAGGGAGTGGACACGGGACAGATTCCGGTGCCGTCGATCGAGGACCGCACGACGGGGAATATGTCGGATCAACTGAATTCTCAGGGCTTCGATCAATTGGGTTTCTGCGGCTCAGAAATCAATCCGTTAACCAAGCAGGTGTTGGAAATCCCTTGCACGGTGAGCGGTCCTTACATCGCCGCGATGCTTTCCAGCAAGCTCGGATATACCGTGACGACTGGCGAGCCGTACTATTTCAACGGCAACCACATCGATCCTCGAACAGGCGAGGAAAGCTCCGGCACCTGCA
>Ga0187780_10001314_pt1 | contig 18727 bp, 10 predicted proteins | sample 1015_Q2_SP10_20__FD_132429 | JGI IMG/M metagenome (GOLD analysis project Ga0187780, IMG submission 132429) | Tropical peat soil microbial communities from peatlands in Department of Meta, Colombia - 1015_Q2_SP10_20_MG | ecosystem: Environmental > Terrestrial > Soil > Wetlands > Peat | place...
ACCTCCCACTCCTGTCCCTGGTTGATCATTGAGCGCTGATACAGACGGTCATCTTTCCAATAGAAACGCCGCTCTTTCCAAGGTGTTCGCAGGGCGCTCAGGTCAGTACCTCCCCTTGGCGCCGCGGGGCCGGAGGTCTTCAGCGTTGCGCGCTGGTTGATTGTGCCGTGACAATCGACGCAATCGATTTCTACAGCATTACGCGTCTCGCCATACAGCTTGCCGTTCCCGTGACTATCCTGTGAAAAATGGCAGTCCTCGCAATGCATCCCTTTTTCGAGGTGGATGTCTTTCAGGTGTACTGCTTTGTTGAACTTGTCGGGATCATTCGGTGCAATTGTTTGGTTGTTGGTATCGAGTAGGTTCCCCTGACGATCGTGTTTGTAAACCGCGCGGAAGAGCCAGCCGTGAGTATGAAAATCAGCGAACTGAGTGTTATTCAGGCTTGCGAGAAACTCTTTTCCGCCTACGACGTCCAGAAATTTCGGATCGGCCCAGCGTCCGCGTGGCGCGGCCCCTTCCGGGTTACGCGCCTGCACCTTGGCGCGTTCTTCTGCACTGGGGTCGTGCTGCTTTTTCGGATACATCTTGTCGCCATCGATTTCGTTGTCCCACCACGTGTAGCCGTAGTAGGTGGCGACCATATTGGTACCGGGATGCATGTGGCAAACGAGACATTGGCTTGATGGGATAGAGCGCGTGAACTGGTGTTTGATGGGATGGCCCGGCTGTCCTTTCGGAATTGTGGGGTCAGAAGTCGCGCTTTCGCCTGAATGCCCAAACTGCGCATAAGGACCCGAATGCTCGGCGGAGCGGTCATTTGCATATACCACGTGGCAGCCGCTGCAACCGCTGGCGCGGTAATCGCCAGGCTGGTCGTTTGTACCCGGCAAGTAGAGTAATGGATCGTACAGGCGGGTCTTCTGCAGGCCGAGGAACACCGGGTCCGTACGTAGTTCGGTTCCGAAGCCTCGGTCACTGAGCTTCACATCTGGACGCCCGGGATCTTCTTCCGGATTGGGGTTCCCCACTTCTCCCTTCTTCTGTCCCCCTCGTTCAAAGACCCGTAGCACATTGCTGGGCTGCGAAATTTCCCATCGCTCGAGCGGTTCGAGATAAGGCAACACGCCCTTCGTGCGCGTCTCCTCTGGAGTAGGAGCCGGCACTGAGTTCATGCGCTGCGGAATCCCGTTGCGGTCGTAACTTTCTCCAAAATGCGGGTCCTTCAGCGGAAATGAACCATTGTTGTAGAGCGCTGCGCCCCAAAGCATGGCTCCATGGGTCATCATGCTCGTACGCACCCGCAGAAGCTCAGTGGTGTGACAGCCGGAAGTGCCACACGTCTTGTCCGCAACCCGCAAGTCAGCAGGATTTACAAATTGAATGTATTGAGGGTCCTCTTTCAGCCACCGGGTGTAGGCGCGCACCGGGTTATTGGAACTGCGCTCGTCTTCCGCAAACCGTGCCCGTGGATGTGCCTTCCGCTTGGCCTCGTCATAAGGCCCGGAACCCGCTTTCGAATCTGGCGGTACGGAGACCCCCGGATCGCCACCATGACAATCGGTGCATCCCAAACGTACGGTGCCGGTCTGGTGCATCGTCGGGCTATCAGTTGTGGTGTGGCAGCTGATGCAACCCGCAGACTTGCGGTCTGCGTCTGCTTGCGACTGCTCTAACAATACTGATCCTTGAGAGGACTGCTCCTGCGCCAGGGCAACAAAGGAACGCGTTCCAAATCGAAGGACTGCGCAGGTTCCCGCCAGGCAAACTGCCGCGATGATCAGAGCACCTTTCAATTTTCCTTCGTGAAACTTCATATTGACCCGCGAACTTAGAACTGAAATTTGATCTTCGCAAACCCTGAGATCAAGCTTTTTGGATTGAACACCTGTTCGAACCCCTGCGCCGGAATCAGTCCCGAAGTCCCTGCAGTGATCACGATGTTTTCGCTCAAGGGAGGGCGATATTCGAAACCCAGGCCAACGTCGGTGCCGATGTTGTGCGTGATTGGCGACTGAAATAACACCAGTTCCAGTGGCTCCGTGCGATCGAAGCGCAAATAGCTCCCATTGACGAAAGCTCGTAATTTCGGCGTGACGTTGAAGTCAATTCCTGCGTTGTAAAGAAAAAGTCCCGGATTCACGAAGTTGGCCTGCCCTTCGAATTTGTTCGAGCGCAGATTGACCAGCAAACTCCCCGGCGTCGTAAGCCCCACCCCAGTACCGGTGAGGCGAATCCCCTCGCTATCCCAGAAACTGAAGGCGCCCCCCGCAAAATTTGTGTCGTCGACGATTGTGTCGAAACCGCGCGCAGTATCGTCGCGGCGCGATGTTCCGGTGCGGTTGTTGCCATCGCCGGATTGGAAAAGGAATGAGCCTCGAAACCGTATCCAATTCTTGTCTACGGAGAGCTCGAGGGCGCCAAGTTGCGCGTTGATGTTCACGCGACGTGCGGCGATCGGGTTGAAATCGTCGTGGCCCAGTGCTTGATAAAAAGCATGACTCACGTTGATGGGGCCAATGTGTCCGTTGCTCGTCCAGCCGATGTAGTAGGCGCGAATGCCGTGAGTAAGAATGCGATCGGTTACAACCGCGCCGATCGGTGCCGGGCGCACCAGAAATCCGTTGTCGTCGAAGTGAACCGTCGGATCATCACGGTTGTAATGAAAACTGAATTCTGTCGTATATCCCTTTGCCAGAAAATCCTGGATGTACACATTTCCGACCGCGACCTGCTGGTGTCTCGGTTGAAACGTGTTCAACTCGCTATTTGTGTTTTTCTCCAGAAGGTAGAAGTAGGCAAGGTTGTAGCTGATCCGATTGGAGCGCAGGTTTCCGAAAAGACGCGCACCGGGCTGTTCATCGGAAAACAGAAAACCGCGGAAATCGCTATTGAACTGTTGAATGCCAACGCGGAGGGAAATGAAATCAAAATTGGGCGACAGGTCGTGCAACTTCGCTTCGACAAATCCCTCCTGCAGGCCAATATGACTGTCAAACCTATTGATTCCTGCGGCTGGATTGATGTCGACCAACCCTCGCTCCCGAGTCTGCAAGAAGTTCAAGTTGAACGCAGGGGTGAAGCGGATGCGAAAATCTGCCGGCCGGAAGGAAGTGTCTCCACGAGAAAGATCGGCTGATAGGAAGAATGTCTCAGACCCGAACCCTTGTTCACCTTTGCCGAAAAAATTGTTCTCGTTCGGCTGCTCGGCCGTAATTCCACTCGGCACGGGCAACCGGCGCACATCCACGATTGATTCGCTGGTGCCGGTGAAATCGAAGAACCAGCGCTGGCCAAAAATTGGATAGTCGCCCTTCAGCTTGTTGCGGTTGAATGGATCATACCAGTGTGATTTAACGTAGGGGAACTCTCCTGGTTTTTCATAACGCTGCCAGCTGGGCATTTCCACTGTCCACCGATACGGTTGGGCGACATATGCTACCGACGACGCCGGTTCCGCTTCTGCCTTCGCCTCCTCTGGTTTCGCTTCCTCCGGCTTCGTCTCGACTGGTGGCTGCTGTGGCTGCGCGCTGCGAACGCCCGGATAAGCGCCGCTTGGATTTTGCTCCTTCTGCTCTCCACCGGGCTTACCGGGAAGATTGCGTGTGGGGACCTCGGTAGGTGGCGCTGCGGGGCCTGCTGGCGCTGCGCCTGCCACCGACTCCAGCTTGATGCTGATTTCAAGAGCTTGTCCTGCAGTTAGAGACAGCGTAGCAGGAGCACGCGGTCCATATCCCGCCCCTGAGGCCGTAATGTCGTATGATCCGGGTGGAAGGTCGCGCAGCCTGAATATTCCTTCCGAATTGCTGACGGCGGTGTAAGTTTTGTTGGTGGCGCGAGATCGGGCCGAGACAGTCACCCCGTTCACGGGGCGCCCGTTCTCATCCTTAACCGTTCCCAGCAGCGCGGCTGGTTTGGCAGAGGCAGTCGGTGATTTTCCGGGGATTCGCGGCTCCTGTCCGGTAGCGGAGACTTGGGTAATGGCAGTCCAACAAACAAGCGCGACAATGGCGCGTTTGCAGCCTGACCAGCCAAGTCGCTCTCGGCTCACTGTGGCGAAGCCCTCCCCAGGGTTGCATCGGAAAACGGCAGAGTTAGCTTAGTGCCCCTTAAGTACCGGAGTCGGCAGTTTTACCATTTGCTACTGCACTTTTCAAAGAAATATTTTGTCCAGGAATTCTGCGGAACCCTGTCGGCGGACCAGCCCTATGCCGCCTTCTCCGCGCGTGCTTCCGCGCGGGCCCGCTTCACGTCGTTGATGTCTCCCATGACGATGACGATTGAGCCATCTTGCAAAACCTGATCGCCTCCTGGGTTCACGACGAAGTCTGGGCTCTGGCGCGAGTCGGAGTTTTTGATAGCCAACGGCAACAGCTTGTAGCGCAAATTGAGATTTAGATGGTTTAGCGATGCGCCGCTCCAACCGGAACCCTCCGGGATTTCGATCTGCTCGACCCTCACCGTTCGGCCATGTTCCTTGAGCATCAGATCGAGAAACTCCACCACCTGAGGCCGCAACACTTCACTAGCCAGCCTCAATCCGCCGATGCGGTTGGGAGAAACTGTAGAATCTGCGCCCGCCTTCAGCATGCGATCGGAAAATCTCGCTTCGTCGCTGCAACGTGCCACGATGCGAATCGATGGATTCTTTTGTCGCACGAGAAAAGTGATCACCAGATTGTCTTTGTCGGTGGATAAGCCGGCAATCAGGCCCTTGGCCTGCCCGACCCTCGTATAGTCGAGCACTGCTTCGTCAGTGGCATCCCCGATCACATAAAGAACGTCGCGACACGTTTCCCGAAACTTCTGCACCGGGTCTTCATGGCTCTCGATCACGACATAGGGAGTCCCTGCGGCCTGCAGCTCTGCCGCCACATACCTTCCCGTATCACCTAGCCCGCAGACAATATAGTGATCGGTCAGTACGCTGATCTGCTTCTCCATCTTGCGCCTCCAGAACAGGTTGCTGAGTTCGCCTTCGACCAAAAACGCTGTAACCACAGAGAAAACGTAGACCATCGTAGCTACGCCAAATAGCACAATGAAAATGTTGAAAACTCTGAGCCCGGGATTATGACTGGTGTCGATGATCTCTTGGTATCCCACCCCCGAGAGCGTGATCACCGCCATGTATACGGCCTGAAGGAAGGTTACGCTTGGCCCACCAAAAGCCAGATAGCCACTGATGCTTACAACCGAGATCGTCAGTAGCGCCAGGAGTGAGTAGGTGAGCCTTCGACGCAGATTCATGCGTGTTTCCGGTGGGGGAGGAGACGCATTTTAGCATGTTTTTCCCATGTTTCCGTCGCTCTCAGACCATGAAGGCACGAGCGTGCACATGAGGGAAAAGATTAGGAAGGGACTGCAAACTTTTGCAGTTGATGTTCGCCGCAACTATTCCGGAATCCTGAGGTGCGCGACTACTTGGATCAACCTATGGCCTAATTCTGTGAGTTCGGTCGCCATTCTGGGGTCCCTTAAACCGCGTCCGCTCAGGAGATCTAGGCTGGTTCGGCCATTTGGGCTGTGCCAGTCCCGGAGCAATCGGCCGGGCCTACCGTATATTCAAGTCAGGGTAATAAGCGAAGTTTGCGATTGCAATTTGCTCTTTGCCTGGAAGGTAGAAGCCAAATTTGCCTGCGGCAAGATTCTTGCCCGGCGAACTCCATTTATCCAGCAGAACCCAATTTTGTCCTTCCTTGATCTGATGGACGATTTCGCCAGCCGATACGCGGATTTGGATTGACTGCAGAGTCTTCTTCTCAAATTTGTGAGGTGTCTTGATTTCGTCTATCGCTTCGCCGTTGCGAATTACCGATCGGTAAAAATATTTGTCATCCACTTCGAAGCGGGTGTAGCTGTTGGCATCTGCGTAGTTCAGGACCCACTGCAGGCGCTTGCCTTTCTCGAGGCTGACGGCAAAGGAAAAAATGCCCGAGCATGGTGCTGCTCCAAACAGCACAAACGCGCCTCCTCGGCGGACGTAGCTGTTGTTTTCCGGTTTCCAGCCCGAGGGGTCATCCCATTTGTCCATGCCTTCAGGGTCAAGCACGAGATCGATTTTTCTTGTTTGTCCAGCAACAACATCCAGGCTTTTAGTACGAATTACGTCTCCATTGCTTCGTGTCGTGAGTGTGTAAGTTCCCGGGTTCAGGTTCAAGGCTGCCCCGTTAGTCACCTTGATGGGCAGTTCCCCACCTTTGATCAACGTCAGCTGCGCGTCTGCCGGCGAGAAGTTGATCTGCAATTCCCCCGTGGATGCCTGCAGCAACGCTTCCGCACCCGCTATCGATGTTTCAGAGCCTGCCGCAAACCGCTTTTGCAAACGCTTCGCTTCGAAGCGGTCCTTGCGCAGAGTTATCACGTGGTCGCCGGGAGTAATCTCGTCAAGCTTGAGATTGCCATCCCCTAGCACAGTTCCGACAGCTTTGTCATCCAGAAGGACCTGTGTTCCACTTGGCGCCCCCCGAATGCTTAATGCGGCAAAACGCGGAATGGGTATGAGGTTGAACGTCACCGTAATCTGTTCGCCCTTGCGAACTACAACTTTCCGCGGTGACACCTCTTGGAAACCGGGTTTGGCAACCGAGACGAGATACGCCTTCGGTTCCAGGTTTGCGATCCGAAGTTGTCCACCACCCTTCGTTAGCGACTTTTGCGCTCTCCCGTTCACTAATACCTGTGCGCCGTCTTGCGACGTTCTAACCAGCAGCGCGCCGATGTTCGTGCCAGACTGCAGGAACGTAGTGAGCGCCGGCGGGCCGCCGACATCAAGCGAAAACTGGTACTGATCGCCTGCATTTCTTATGAATAGCTGGTGGGCACCGGGTGGAATATCAAGCAACTCCAAGCCCCCTCGAGGGACCTTCGCCGGCGCCTGGTCATCGAGATGTACTTCGGCCTCCGGTTCACTGCAGTACACGTTCACGCTACCAGCCAGGTTCCCAACCACTACCGCCAGGACTCTCTTCGCGGTAATTGGTCCCACCACCGTTGGAGCTGTTCCCTCGTTCACCAAAAACGAAAAGTCAGCACTTCCTTGCGATCCTTCGAACTTAAGCCGGTGATTGCCCGGCTCGACATCCTGAAACAATTGCTCGCCGTCCATGTTCGTGCCCAGAGAATCGTCCAGAAACACCGTCCCTGTGCCGGTGTCGGAGGAGACCTTTACGACTGGCAAAGCTGGTTGCAAGGTGAGGGAAATTGAGTCGGGCGTATTCGACTCGACGTTCAGTGAGGTCCTTGCAGATTGATACCCGGTGAGTTCAGCCTCGACTTGATAGTTGCCATCGGGTAAATCGACTTGCAAATCGGAAGTGCCGCGGACCTCCGTGTTAATTCGGACGGTCGCGCCTGGCGGTGACGTCTTTATGCTCACATGGCGGAGAACCGCGGCTGTAGACGAAGTCTTCTTCGGAGCCGGTTTCGACCAAAAGCTAATGCCAAGCCCGATGACCACAAACCCCGCCACTGCGACAAGCAGAACAGTTCCCCACTTTGCGAGTAGCCAACTTTGCCCCTGTGCATACTTCGGCCTGGAGGCGGCTGCAACTTGACCCTTTGGAGAAACCGGTCTTTGCGCCGCCGGGATGGGCTTCGCAGGTATAGCAACTGGCTTATCCACCTTTGGCGGTACGCTCGGCGGCGAACCTCCTGCCGATCGCACGGCAGGAGGCGACACCTTTCCAGCCGGGGCTTGCACCTTTGCCGCTGGAGGAGCATACGCAGGCCGGATACCCGCCAGCTTAGCGGGATCCAGGCGAGCGGCTTCAGGTGGCCTTACGGCGGGAGGGGGTTCCGGCTTTGAACGCGATGCCGGTTTTGCAGGGCTTGCGACCGGTGCAGATGCCGGTGACGGAGGTCGGACAGGAATATTTTCAATCGGCAATTTATCCGCCTGCGCCTTACCCACAGCCCCTTCGGAGTCCACAGCTCTTGCAGTTGTGCCCAGCTTGTCGGTGGCTGGCTCTGCTGGCTTCTGCCCCTGGGTACCTGACTCGCGCATCGCGGAAATCTGGTCTGTTATCTTTTGCTTTAACTCATCTATTGTGGTATGGAGCTTTTGATCACTCCCGTAATCTCCTTCAATACGAGATACTTCCGCCAGCATGGATTGCAGCTTGGCCGGATCCAGCATCTGTGTCTTGTCCGCATCCGCCATGACCGTGATATCTATGGTTGGACTTTCCGCGGCTGGTGATTCTTTCGCCGGCGTTCGCAGGCTGTTGTTAGCCGCCGATTGAAGCGCCTGGTAGCTCTGCCGTAGTTCCGGTGATGCTAACGGCACAATTGCCGCAGCAGAGGCCAGTATCCTCAGAGCCGCCTCGTATGATTGAACTGTCAGCAACAGGCGCGCGTCCCGAAGTGTGCTCTGCAGTTTCTTATCAGCGGCCTGTGCTCGCTTGCTTTCAATTTCTCTCTGCAACAAGGCGAGTTCGGTCTGAACTGTGTCGTTCGCCGCCGGCGAGTTCCGAAACCCCTCGTAAAGTGCGGTGGCGCGGGCGTCATCCCCGTTGGCTAGTGCGTTTCGGACATGCTCCTTCAGTTCCATCACCGCCAGCATCGCCTGCTGTCGTTGCCGCTTACGCTGCAAAGCCTGGCGAAACTTCGTGGATTTTCCAAGCTGGGTGCTCTGGCTCTCGAGAAACTTGACCGCATCCCCATACCGGTCCTGCCGCTCAAGCCGGTCCGCAGTCGCCACAGCCTTTTCTACCGCTGCATTGAACTCGTCGATACGGCGTTCAATATCGACGAGAACGATCTGTAGTTCCTGGTCCGCGAATTCCTGCAGCGCAGATTGCAGCAGGGCTTTCGCTTCCACATACTTGTCTTGTGAGGCTAAGCTGCGGGCCTGTTCTGCTATGGCGTCGACTTTACTCCGCTTCGCGAGATTTTCGGATTCGGTCTGCGCAAACTGCAGCAGTTCATCGAACTCGCTCGACGCAGTGTCTCGGCGCGCAGCTTCCAGGATCGCAATGGCTGCAGAATAATTCTTGGCGCGAATTGCTTCACGGGCGCGTCGGATGACCTCCGTTTTTTGTTCTTCCTGGCGCTTCGCTTCTATGCTTTGCTGCACCATCACGATCATGGCATCCAGCGAGCGCTCAGACGGGTATTTCCCCTGCGCACTCTGCAGCACGGTCATGGCTGCCTCTGGCTGCCCGGCATCGAGCAGTCTCCGTGCTTCGGCCGTTTGTTGTTCGATGTATCGGCGCTTTTCGCTCTCTACCCTCTGCTTATCGACCATCGACTTGAGCTTGAGCAAGCCGCGATCCTCGGGATACATCTGCAAACCTTCCTGGATCCTGGCGCCGGCGGTCACATAATCTTCTTTAAGCAGCACCTCCTGAATTTGATTGGTGAGACTTTCCAGTTGGTGACGTTGGCGCTCTTGCTGTTCCCCTGTCTTGGCAAGGGCAATCAATTCCTGCACAACTCCCATCGAAGGATCGACCGTTTCCGCTCTCTTCAAAGTCTCTAGCGCAGCCGCGAAGCGCCGAGCTGAAATCTGTTTTCTTGCCTCCCCAAGAAGCTCTTGGACCTGCTTCTGCTTTTCATGAGCAGCGAGTTCCTGGTTGATTACAAGTTGCATTGAGCGGAAATCTGAATTTTGCGGATCGACCGTAAGCCCTTCTTCTATGGCCTGCCGCGCACTCTCGAGATCACCAGCCTCCCGTGCGAGGTCAGCGCGCTGCATCAGTTCATTGAGCTTGGCCTCGCGCCCACTGCTTTCCTGAATCGAGTCACGGAGTTGAACGATGTGCGTATTACTGGGATCCAGTTCGGATGCCTGGTTGAGAAAGTCCATAGCCTCCGAAGTATCGGACTGCGCTAAAGCATGCTCCGCCTGAGTCAGCAGTTCCCTTGCCCGCTCGCTGCGCTGCTGCTTCTGAATCTCTTGCTGTACTTCGCGCAGCCTCACATTGGCCCGGGCATTCTGTCGATCTCGCTTCAGAACCTGCAGTAATTGCTCTTTCGCTCTTGCCCACTGGCGCTGGGCCGCAGCCGTCTCGGCAGCCTGCAGATATTCAGAAATTCTTTCTCGCCTCCACTTTTCCAGGACCTGGCCGAGATCCAGCGCTAGCTCTTCCGCGGTCTGGTAGCGCTGCTGCGGATCTTTTGCCAGGGCACGCTGCACGATTTCATCCAGCGTCGGCGGGCAGTTCTTTAGCAGCCCACTTAAGGATGGCGCCGGCTCGTGCAAGGTCTTCATCAACATCTCGCCGGTATCTTTGCCCTCAAACGGAATCTTCCCGGTCAGCAACTGAAATAGCAGGATGCCGATGGCAAAAATGTCGCTCCTCGCGTCGACATTCGAGCCGTTGATCTGTTCCGGCGACATATACTCAAAACTGCCAATCATCTGCCCCGGTCGGGTCAGCTTTTGCATGCCCACCCGGGCGATGCCAAAATCCACGACTTTCGCGGTCCCGTCTTTGAGAATCACTATGTTGGCGGGCTTGAGGTCACGATGAATGACGTCATGCTGGTGAGCGTATTCCACCCCTTTACAAACTTGAATGATGATGTCCAGTTTGTCTTCTAGAGAAACTGAGGCGCGATTATGCACCAGCGATTCGAGGCTCTCGCCATCCAGTAACTCCATGACGAGATACGGGTGGCCATCTTCTATGCCGAGGTCATAGATTGTGACAATGTTCGGATGCTGCAACTTACCAACAGATTGCGCTTCGAGGTTGAAGCGCTTCAGCATCTCCGGGTCTCCCTCCAGCGCCGCCGTCGTCATCTTGATGGCGACATACCGGCCGATCCCCGGGTCGATCGCCTTGTAAACCACACCCATGCCCCCGCGGCCGATGACATCAACCACTTCGTACTTGCCTATCTTCTTGCGCTGGACGTCGCCGATCGCCATGCACCCGCCACAATCATGGAGGTTTACCTCACCCCCACACGTACCTTCCGAGATCCACCCCAGGGGGTCACTTCAGGGGAACAAGCGGCGGCCATCATACCACTAAAAGCAGCTTTTTCCAGGGTAGTTCCGGGTGCCAGCTCCAACCTAAGCAATTGAATTCAGTGCAGATCGAGGAAGCATCTATCCTTCCCGCAGCTTGTAACCAGCCAAATTGCCTAAACCATCGTAGGCGGCGTACTTGTACGCCTCGCTCAGAGTGGGGAAGTTGAAGACCTGGTCGATGAACTCGTCAATGGTGCGGTTGTTGTCCAGAACCAGCATTCCGATATGAATCAGCTCGGTTGCGCTCTCCCCAATAATGCTCACCCCCAGAAGTTTCTTGTCAGGGCGCGCAAAGATCAGCTTAACCATGCCCGCAAGATCACCGGTGATGTGCCCGCGAACATTGTTTGCGTACAGGGCCCGCCCCACACAGTAATCAATTTTCTTGTCCCGGCAGGATTCCTCCGTCTCGCCAATAGCTGAGATCTCGGGGATCGTGTAAATGCCCATCGGCAACATGGCGGCAACGCGCTGCTTGTACTTAAAGCCGAAAGCATGGCACACGGCGACGCGTCCCTGTTCCATTGAAGTGGATGCCAGCGCCGGAAAGCCGACCACGTCGCCTGCCGCATAGATGTGTTCCACGGTCGTGCGATAGTTCTCGTCAACCGAAATATATCCCCGCTCATTGATGGACAACCCTGCCTTCTCCAAACCGAGACCATCAACAGCGGCGCGCCGCCCGGCCGCGAACAACACCGCGTCGGTCTGCAGCGTCCTCCCGCTGCTCATCAAGACGTCGACACCGGACGCGTTTGTTTGGACCTTCGCAGGGCGCTCATTGAAGCAGAACCGCATGCCCAGGTCGGAGAGCCGCTGCCGAAGACGCTCAGAAATCTCCCTATCCAAGAATGGCAATAAGCGGTCTCTGCCATCTACCAACACAACCTCTACTCCGAGCGCCATGAAAATAGAGGCGTATTCGCAGCCAATCACCCCGCCGCCGATGACCACTAGACTCGATGGGATTCGATTCATTCGCAGAAACGTGTCAGAGTCGAACACGCGGACATCGTCAAAAGCGATTCCTGCCGGGCGATGCGGCTTGCTTCCGGTCGCAATAAGAATCACCTGAGCGTGCAGTTGGCGCACACCGTTCGAGCCGGAAACTGATACGGTGTTGGCGTCTTCGAAAGAAGCCTCTCCGTGGACTAGCTCGACATGATGCAGCGAGAGATTCTGCAAGATCCTCTGCCGCTCCATCTCAACGACTTCCCGCTCGTGGTGCATAAAATCATGGATTGTAAGGTTTTCTTTGAGTGAATAGTCGATACCGTACAACCCACGTTGCTTCAGGCCGGAGAAGTACAGCGCTGATTCACGAAGTGTTTTGCTGGGCACCGTACCAGTATTAGTTGAGCTGCCGCCCACATACTGTTCCCGCTCAATAATAGCGACGCGCTTGCCGAAGTAGGCGGCCTGGGCGCCAGCCTTCTCTCCAGCTGGCCCGCAGCCGATCACGATGAGATCAAACTCACTTGCGCCCATTCATCCTCCAGCAATGCAGAAGAAGCGTGATCGCCCTTTAAGCGCAGAAATTCTAGCAGGTACCTCTCGGTTGTCTGGGGTCGTACTCTGCCATATAATGCCGCGGGGTTTTTGCCATGCGCTTAGAGCGTTGTTTGGCGCTGGTTCTGTTCCTCTCCGCCAGCGTCTGGTGCCAGGTTTCACCGAAAAAGAGAATAGCGATTTTCGATTTTGACAACGCTGCTGTCCAAGGTGGCGTAAGCACGGGTTTCTTTCAGACTAACGGTCCCGATATCGGAAAGGGTGTGTCCGAACTCCTGATCGCGAAACTTGTCCAAGACGGTACCGTGACGGTGATCGAGCGCAGCGCGATCGACAAGGTTCTCGCCGAGCAAAACCTCACCAACAGCGACCGTACTGATCCGGTTACAGCCGCGAAACTCGGCAGAGTGCTCGGGGTAGACGCCATCGTGTTGGGCACGATTACGCACTACGAGTACGACGAGAAAATCAAGGGACATGCGAACCCTTTTCCTGGAATGGTGGGCGCTAGCAGCGGAACCAAAGCCAAGTACGACATTCGGGCGAAAATTGCGATTAGTGGCCGGGTGGTGAGTCCTGACACGGCGGAAGTCTTGTCGGTATGCGAAGGAGTGGGTGAAACCAACCGCAAGAACGTCAAGACCGATCTCCGCGACGTGGGGGGCCGAGTGCTCATGGCGAGTGGTGCTAACAGCCCCGTCATGTCTGAATCAGTGGACAAAGCGGTCGCACAACTGGCTGCGTCACTTGAACCGCAGTTCGCAAAACTCCCACAACGCTCGCCCGTGATTGATGGCCTTGTCGCCGACGCTAGCGATTCGGGGAAACTGGTGCTGAACGTTGGTGCACACGATGGCTTGCGAGTTGGAGACCACCTTCAGGTGTTGCGGGCCGGCAAGGAAATCCACGATCCAGTGACTGGCAAGCTGCTAATGCGGGACGACACTCTCCTTGGTGAGGCGGTAATAACCAGCGTCAACGATGTTTCAGCCGTCGCCCAGTACAACGGCGCCGAGCCTGCTAAGGTTCGCGATGTCGTGAGAAGCATTCCAAAGCAACACTGATGTCCGCATGACGGGGTTGTCGGTGATCCCGCCATTTGAGAGACCACGAATGTTGCCAATTCTTCGCTCACTTCAGAACAGAATGTCAGCCCGGCTCCTAATTATCGTGCTGGTGTTTGCAGCGACAGCCACTTGGGCGCAGGAATCGCCGAAAAGAAGGGTCGCTGTCTTCGACTTCGGCAATGCCGCCGTCCAAAGCGGCATCACCAGCCCCTATCTGCAAACGGACACCGTTGACGTGGGAAAGGCTATTTCTGAACTACTGGTCAGCAAACTCGTGCAGGACGGAAACGTGAGCGTTGTTGAAAGGATAGCGATAGACAAGGTTCTATCTGAGCAGAATCTCGCCAATAGTGACCGTGCCGATCCCGGTACCGCTGCCAAACTCGGCAAGTTGCTCGGAGCGGATGCCATCATTCTGGGCGCCATCACTCACTACGACTACGATGAAAAGATGAAGGGATACGTAGGCGGAGGACGAAGAAAGCGAGGATCCGGACCACCTCAGGCCAAGTACGATATGACCGCAAAGTTACAAATCATGACCCGCCTCGTTAGCTCCGATACCGCGGAAATCCTGGCCGTTTTCGAGGGCCTCGGGGAAAGCGATCGCCAGAACGTCGTTATGGATGTGCGTGATACTAGTGGCAAAATCATGCAAGCTGTCGGCCCAAATAACCCGGCACTCAACGAATCAATGGACAAAGCTGTCGCGCAAGTCGCGGCACAACTTGCTCCCCAGTTCGCTAAGCTTCCACCGCATGCCCCCGTAGTCGAGGGATTAGTCGCAGATGCCAGTGACTCGGGAAAGCTCGTCCTCAATGTTGGTGCACAGCACGGCCTTAAGGTGGGTGACCACCTCCAGGTCTTGCGAGCGGGCAAGGAAATCCGCGATCCTGCGACCGGTAAGCTGCTGATGCGTGACGATACGGTTTTGGGCGATGCCGTGGTCATAAGCATCACCGATGTCGCGGCCGTGGCGCAATACAATGGGGCGGAGCCAGCTAAGGTTCGCGACCTTGTTAGGAGTCTGCCTGCAAAACCCTGAGGGTTGTCGTCAATCCTCTGAATCGAAAGCACATTTACTCGTCTTTGACGCCATCGGATTGGTCATGTGCTGCCCCGAGACCCCCAAAAACAGCTTGCAAGGCTGCTCTAACTTAGTTAACATCCTGCCGCTGCTGTAGCGTTACTATAGCCGGTTGTAACGGCCCGCCATTTTGTCACTGACTGCATCGGCTCCGAAAAGCCCTCAAGGCGCAGCCCTTTTGGCCGGCAGTGACCCACGTGAAATCACGTGAATTGCAATCGGAGGGTAGATATGTTGGTCCAGAGTGTACCTGTCGGGCAGTCCGACGGCCCGGTTGAGCCCAGGTTTCGTCCTAAAGCATCAGCACGCGTTTGCCTGGTCGGTCTGCTGCTGGCCCTCTTGGCTCCTTGCGCAGTCGCCCAACAGCAACCGAAGAAACGCGTCGCCGTGCTCAACTTTGATTACGGTACGGTGCAGAGCGCAGTCGTTGCACTCTTCGGGACTAACGTGGACGTGGGCAAGGGGGTTTCGGACCTAATCGTTCAAAAGCTGGTCGAGGAGGGCAAGTACTCGGTCATCGAACGAAATGCGCTAGACAAAGTTTTAGTCGAGCAGAACTTCTCTAATAGCGATCGTGCTGATTCCTCAACCGCCGCCAAGATTGGCCGCGTGCTAGGTGTGGACGCGGTAATCATGGGAACGATCACCCAATTCGGCCGTGACGACCAGAACACCACGGTCGGGGCGGGCGCGATGGCAAACTACACCAACAAGTTTGGCTTAGGTGGGCTGCAGAAGCGCAAGGCGAAAGCCGTGGTCGGGATCAGTGCCCGCATGGTGGACACCAGCACCGCGGAGATACTGGCAGCGGTTACCGGTTCGGGCGAATCCACCCGCGCGGGCACATCACTTCTCGGCGCTGGCGGCGGTGATAGCGCCCAGGCAGGCGCCGCCTACGACATGTCCAGCAAGAATTTTGGCGACACCATCTTGGGCGAAGCCGTCCACAAGGCCGTCGATTCTGTGGGTACACAGCTCGACGCCGAGGCGACCTCGCTTCCCACCCACAAGGTACAGGTGTCCGGACTGGTGGCAGATGTTAGCGGCAACACCCTGATTCTCAACGTTGGTACCAAGTCTGGTGTGCACGTCGGTGACACCCTGGATGTGAGTCGTCCTGTTCGCACCATCAAGGATCCAGCCACCGGGAAAGTGATTAAGACCATTACCAACAAGCTGGGCACCGCTACGATCACAGAAGTCGACGAAAGCTCCGCCACCGCCACTTATAGCGGCGCTGGCCCTGCCAAAGTTGGTGACGCAGTTAACAGTGAGTAACTTGTTCTCTGGGCCGAAATTGTGGGGATTGGAGTGATGTGATGACCGAGCAAACCGGCCGACGAATCGGCGACTACGAAATTCTGGGAGTTCTGGGTGCCGGCGGCATGGGCCAGGTCTTCAAGGTTCGGAATGTCATCTCCGATCGTATTGAAGCGATGAAAGTTCTCTTGCCCGACCTGGCTGGGCGGCAGGACTTGGCAAATCGCTTTCTGCGCGAGATTAAGGTTCTAGCAGCGCTGAATCATCCCAATATTGCTTCGCTTCGCACTGCCCTGACTCTGGACAATCAGCTGGTCATGGTCATGGAATATGTCGAAGGCGTGACCCTGGCGGCCCGCCTGGAGCAAGGCCCCATTCCCGTACTGGAAGCCTTGAACTACATTGACCAGGTCCTAAATGCTCTCAGTTATGCCCACAAGCAGAACGTCATTCACCGCGATATCAAGCCGGGGAACATGATGTTGATGCCGGAGGGCGTGGTGAAGCTGATGGATTTCGGGATTGCCCGTTCTGCTTCTGATCACAGTCTGACCACAACCGGCATGACGCTTGGTTCCCTGCACTACATGTCGCCGGAACAGGTCCGGGGCGCTGCCATCGACGCCCGATCAGACTTATACTCGGTAGGTATTTCTTTGTACGAGCTTGTTACTGGACAACCGCCGTTTCGAGCCGACAGTGACTACTCTTTGATGGCGGCCCAATTGCAACAACAGCCCAAGCCGCCGATTGAACTGTGTCCAAGCATCCCGGCGGATCTTAACGAAATCATCCTTACGGCACTGGAGAAGGATCCAGCCAATCGCTTCCAAACAGCTGACGCTTTTCGTCGAGCGGTCAACAACGTCGCCTCTGCTCTTTCGAAAGTGGCTACCGGCGTCGCCACAACGGCTCCGCTGTCGCCGGTTGCCACGGAGCTATTTCAGGGAACCTTGCCATCTGCCGACAATGCAGCAACCGCGTCGGTTGGTCCCACTGCCGCGACCCAGCCGGCGGAGGCTATCGCAGCCTCCTCTCAAATTCAACAAGTGCCGCTGTCGGCAGTGGCTCCCCGCAGCACACATCGGGGACTCTACATGTCGATGGGTGCCTTGATTGTTGTGGCGGTCCTGGCTCTCGCTGGTCTTTACGTGCCGCGTCGCAGCAGCACTCGCGCTCAAGAACTCGGCAACGCCCAACCCCAACCATCAGCCTCGCCTCAGTTGGATCAAAGCCAGTCAACTCAGTCCAGCCCATCTCAGCCAGCTCCAATGAGTGGAAACCAGGTGCAAACTGCCGAGCCGGCCGGATCCACCAATACCAGTATCAGTCCTGCGGCCCCTCTCACCTCTACGGCGGCTAGTGCTGATGGCGGCAAACACAGCGGTATTTCGAATGCTGGCGCAATACAATCGCTCGCCACTTCCTCGCCGACCACTGCGCGCACACAAGCCAAGCGTCCCGAGGTAGCGCCCTCTGTGCCCTCTGACCAAGCGCCTTCAGGCGCTAACAACCCTGCACCAGCGCTCGGAGGTCAATCTGACAATTCTGGGGAGATTTCCGCGAGCGCGAATGCGCCGGGCACAGTACAACAGCCGTCCGCTAATGAAGCGCAACTACAGGAGTTGGAGCAGGAGATGGACCAGCTTTCTAGTCGGGCGAGCTCTGTCAACGACAGTCTGGATACCCTGCGCCGGCAACAAAGCGCACAAGGATACGGCTTGCGCGGAGATATTTCATCGGCACAGCAGATGATGAAGACCTACATGGCCAAAGCCCAAACGGCCTTGCAAAATCAGGATGCCAAGAGCGCGAAAAAGTATCTAGACTTGGCCCAGCCCCAGATTGAAGCCCTGGAGAAGTTCCTCGGACACTAGCCCCACTATTGGCGGGCCCACGAACCTGCTGCATTGATGTGCTGCGTGGCTACACTCGCCACTAGAATGCCAGTTGGATGCCGGTTGTCGGTTCGGCTTCGCACTAGAGCCCGTGATCGAGCCACCGCCCACGTGGCGCGCCCGAAGTCCACGTGGAGCCAACTTATTCCTGGTCCGCAGCCTTGCACTTCTTCGAAATCGTCCGCACGTCGGTCCGTGGATTCGCTACCTGGAGTGGCACTCCGTCCACTCCGTGCACCGTATCGGCAGGATTGCTTCCCGCTTTCTCAGATCTGACGCCGGTCTTCACAGTCCCGGATAACAGCTTCCCTTTCACTTCGACTTCGTGCCGAAGATAGTCATCCAACTTGTTTCCGACCCCTTTTAACACGAATATGCTGCCCGTTTTGTCCTCAACCACGATGTAGTTTCCACGCTCCCCCTGAAGGCAGCCTCGAACCGTCGTGCCGTTGGAACTCTCCGGAGCATTTTGGTCCGCAGAAGACGATGACGCTTGTTGCGCATACAGCGCTACCGAGGATAAAAGCACTGCTAGCAGCATTAATCGAACGTAACCCATAAAGAACCTCCGATGATATGAATTTATGGCTGCTGTGTTTTCCCGCTAGCGAAATCTCTTACTGTTTGTCCCGCAATCATCACACCAACGCTGAATGTGCATTCGAATGCTCCGAAACCGGAGTTCCCTCGCATCTTTCACGTCCTACTCACTGTGAGGAGCTAGCCGCAGATTTCCCTCCGCTGATAATGCTTTCCTCTTCGTGATGATCAACTGCACCTCAGTTCTGCCCAGAGTCTTTATAAATAGATGCCGTCCTTGAATTCTTGCCTCGATAGTGGATCCTGCCTTCCACTCATGAGGCAACTCGTCGTCTTTATGGCGTGGAATGTAACGTGCGGTGTACGCCATGTCCTTCAACTGCAA
>Ga0187780_10001315_pt1 | contig 18722 bp, 14 predicted proteins | sample 1015_Q2_SP10_20__FD_132429 | JGI IMG/M metagenome (GOLD analysis project Ga0187780, IMG submission 132429) | Tropical peat soil microbial communities from peatlands in Department of Meta, Colombia - 1015_Q2_SP10_20_MG | ecosystem: Environmental > Terrestrial > Soil > Wetlands > Peat | place...
CGGCAATGTCAATTCCGGTTCCGACGATCATTGGGACAAGTTAGCACAATGAAGAGGAAGTCCTGCAATCAACCATCCTTCTAGAAAAGACGGTCCCCACGGTACATGAGCTGACCGTCTTCGAGCCGAGCTTCTGGCAGCAGTTCATGTTGTTTCAAAGGACCGGCGCCGTTGATGTGCAGAACTTGGTGGCCGTTTGCCACCAGCCAGTCGGAAACCAGCATGCGGTGGCAACGAAAATAGACCCGCTCCGCACACATGTATGCGGTGCGGGATTTTTCTGCCAAACCGATGAGTTCAGTGATTGCATCGTGGAACTCGGGCGTGAGCATGTGGTCGGCATAGTTGCGGAAGCTCTGGTTGCGCAATCCGACATTGGGCGAGTCATCGCGGATCTTCTTGCGGAGGCCGCCCAGCCCTTTCATCCAGACGTAGGAGATTCCGAAAGCAGGCAAACTCTTTTCTAATGCCTCGCGGTTGAAATGAGGCAAACGGCGCGACATGGGGAATGAACGGATATCGACCAAAGTTTGGATCCCGTGTGCCTTGAGAGCGTCAACCAGTTCCTGCAAGCTCCGGGTGGAATGACCGATGGTGAATAGCTTTGCCAAGGCAGCATTTCACCACACCGAAGGCGTTGGGCGCACGCTTGGGAAGCTCTAGTCCGATGTATTCAATCCGAAGCGATGTGCTGAAGTGCACGAATTAGTGAATTGTCGTGCTCGGGAAATACGGTTCGGAGGTCGAGCAAGACCCGGCCTTCATCGACCCTTGCAACGACTGGCGGATCGGCGGCACGAAGCCTTTTGCTGATTTCGTCGGCGTCCTTATGACTGAGAGAAACGGCGATAAGACAGGTGGGAAGCGAGGCGGAAGGCGCTGCGCCGCCACCGATCAGAGATTCGCCGTCGACCAACTCCAGCACCAGTTTCGGGGAGCGCGCCGCGCTCACTATCGTCTCAGCCCGATTGGCGATTTGCTGCTTGCTGAGCCGCATCATGCGGACAGCGGGAATCGCGTCGTGGTCGCTCTTCACATATGCCATCAAGGTTGCTTCCAAAGCCGCGTACGTCAGCTTGTCGACGCGAAGAGCGCGGAACAAAGAGTTTGAGCGCATGCGGGCAATCAGATCGGCGCGGCCACTGAGCATCCCCGCCTGCGGACCTCCCAGCAATTTATCTCCGCTGTAAGTGACCAGGTCCACTCCGGCCTGCAGGCTGTCCAGTACCGTTGGCTCGCCGGTCACTCCGACCGATCGCAAGTCAAACAGCGCGCCACTCCCGAGATCTTCCATTAAAGGAATCTTGCGTTTCCGAGAAAGCTGGACCAACTCGTCGAGTTCAGGCTGCTCGGTAAAGCCCGTGATCTGAAAATTTGAGCGATGCACGCGCAGCAGCAGGCGGGTTTTCTCGCTGATGGCTCGTTCGTAATCCTGAATGCGGGTGCGGTTGGTGGTGCCTACCTCACGCAGAACGGCATTCGATTTCGCCATCACGTCGGGAATTCGAAACGATCCGCCGATCTCGACGAGTTCGCCGCGCGAGACGATGACTTCGCCACCTTCCGCCAATGTGTTTAGGGCCAGGAGGACAGCGGCGGCATTGTTGTTGACGACAATCGTTGAGATCTCCGCATAAGCTTGATTTGAACTGTCGCGAACGAGCCGGTCCACAATCTCTAAGACCTTCCTGAACAAGCGATCCACGTGGATATCGCGCTTACCGCGCTGGCCAGTTTCGAGATCAAATTCGAGGTTCGAATAGCTTAGCGAGGTTCCGGCAATGTGATCGAGGATGGCGTTTGAGAGCGGGGCTCGTCCCAGATTGGTGTGCAAGATAACGCCCGTGGCGTTGATCACCGAGCGGAGAGAATAGCGAAGGTCACGTCGGACTTGGCGGTCGACCGCGGCATCGATCTGCTCAACCGCAAGCTCCAGGGTTTTGGAGTCGAGATTGCCGGCTTCGATCTCGCTTCGCAAAGAAGACAGAATTGCGCGAGCCGCATCTCGGACCGCCACCTGTCCTTCTTTGGCAACAAGATTTGACAGGCTTGATCGACGCAGTAGTTCATCAACGGAAGGGAGTTTCCGGTAGAGATCGGATTTAGATTCTGTTGGCACTGGCGATGATTATGCCATTCAAGGCAATCGGCGCGCCAAGCTGATATGGCACAGACCTAGTCGGCGGCGTTTTCGTAGTCAGCAGGCCCGGCGCGGATCGATTTCTGGGCTCTCGCGGTCGCAGGCAGGCGCAGAAGCCAGGATGCGGTGACGTACATGACGAAGCACTCCAAAGCGAACGGTAGGAATCCGAGATAGCCGGGAACCGGCATTTCGAAGATCTTCCATTGTTGGAACATCGGAAAAATATAGTTCCACTTGGCGGCGGCCCAGTAGTTCCAGAATTCCCAGAACCACCCGCAGACAAATCCAGAGGCGAGCAATGCATAGACACGGGAGCTTTGGCCCTGCTCGAGATCGCCGATGAGCGAAGGCAAACCCAGGCGGTAATTGATGGGGTCGAGCAGAAATATGAAACCGAGCCAGATCAGGACGAAGAGGTGAGCGGCGGCGGCTTGAGGCAAAACCAGGGGCAATGCGAGGCAGATTGCGCCGAAAAAGAGCATTGCGTTCCGCACGGTTCGCGAAAACTTGATCGGAGAAATGGGACGAAACCATTCGAAGGATTCAATCAGATCGGCGGTTTCGAAAATTCCCGGCGTGATGGTGGCAAATGACCAGCCGTAGCCGAGCAGGGCCAGAGGCAAGGTTTGGGGAACACCGACATAAGTCCAATTCTGCAGGCGGAGGTTATATGCCTCAAAAATTAACCACAGCGGTATGGAGAGCAGCGCAATCCAGGCAAATTGACGGGGCTCGTCGTGCAGATGGGAATGTCCACGCAAGGCGAGTACAGCCGCGTCCGCCAACAGAAGGTAAAACGTCCAGGCAATCGGAGTGAAAAAGACTGCAACCGGTTGTACACGGCGGAACATCAGGCACTCCGCCAGAATCAAACCGATCAAGCCGAGCCAGCCGTATGAGGCCAAGCGGTTTTTCTTATGCCGCAGAAACGCAATTACGAGAATGGCAGCCGTCAGGGCTGTGATCCCGAGGCCAACTGAGGTCATAAGTCGATCTTAAACCAGCCAAAGCTGATTACTGGGGTAACGAAAAATTCCGACTCCGTACTGTCCAAACCGAGGCGCGAGCCTCAAGCTGTTAGTAGGCGATTCATGTCACTGTCTAACTCACCCTCGTTCAAGAGCCAACTGCAAGGCAAGCGCGTCATCGTTAAGGTGTCGCTCTTCAGCCGAGCGTTCTCCGGGACAGTACTGGCCACGGACGACATCGGTTTCTGTTTGCTAAGTGATGAGATGATTGGCGCGCTTCGCGAGTTAACGGGCACCCTGATGGCGGGCATTGACGCACCCAGCATTTACATTCCCTACTCGAAGCTGGAGTGGCTGGTGACTTCGCAGTCAAAAGCTGCGGCTGCTTCGAACGCCGTCTGAGAGAGTCACTCGTAAAGCAAGAATATTCGGAGGCGGGCCCCAAGGCGTCTCTGACTTCGGCGGCATTCAAAACCAAAGAATAAAGAGGCCGGTCACCACCAGCGCCCCTGACCAGATCAGATCAAGGTTGAACCAGGCGGTTCGCAGTAACGCCAGCCCGAGCTTCCAGTACACAATCCAGGCGGCGAAGGCCAAGACAAGAAGATAGGCGAGAGTATGCAGAGCGAGCGCCATGGCGCCCGTCCACGGAAAAGCAGGAGCCTCGGCGATGGGGCCGTGATGCACATGGCCCCCGCCTGACGCCAACACGTGGTCCGACATATTCATGACGAACGGCAGGACCATGAGACCTGCCCCGTGCGCGGACGCCATCAAGAACGACCACACAGTGAGATCACGGAAGCCGACTTGCATTCCTCCAAATCTCGGATGGCGACCGCGCCACAGTCGAAAGAGTCCGAACGCAACCAAGAGGGAGGCGACTATCAGCTTCATAATGGGAAGCGGTACCACCTTCTGGGCCAGCCCTGCTACGAGCAGCACTGTACCGACCGAGGCCATGTGGCCGACTGCGATGGGAGGCAGAGCACGCCAGACTCCGCGAGAACTGCCTTGCTGCATCCCGAGCGCCACCGCAAACAGCCATCCCATGCCAGGATTAATGCCGTGGTAGGCGCCGAGAAATAGCACCGCCTTCCATTCCATGGTGTCCTCGTTTGAAGCTCAACCCCGTCAGGCGTAGCAGTAGGAATCCGAGGAGGCGTCGCCGCCTTCAAGCCGCACCTGGTGCGTTCGCATTCCTTCGACCTCGACGAAAAACTTGGGATCCAGTTCCATTTTGCCGTTTACGTTGACCTTGGTGACCCACCCGCGCACGCCATCGGGGTAGAACTGCTCGTCCCAAGGCGTATACAGGCCATTGCTGAAGTAAATGCGCTTGCCGTCACGGCTGATTTCGACCATCTGGGGTCCGCCATTCAGCGGTTGTCCTGGTTTGTTGGGATGCGGGGTACGATTGACCATTCCTCCCATCCGTATGGAGCTAACTTTCTTCGGATGGAAGGGATCGGTGACGTCGTATTGAATGAATTCGCCGGAGCCCCAGCAGGACACGTAGAGATAGCGATCATCCAAGGAAAGATTAATATCCGTGACTAGCGGCGCCTCGGCCTTAAATCCTTGCAGAATGGGGGGCAGCTTGGCAGGATCCGCCGGCTGAGCAGGAATGTCGATGACCTTTTTGATCGCCCATTTTCCGCCGGAGCCGTTCTGATTATTCTCGCGGTACCAAACCCAAATGGAGGAAGACAAATCCTTGAGTGACAACACCACCCCGAGGAATCCGTAGGCTTTTGTGGGATCGTGGGCTGGGCGAAGCTCGAGCGCCATCTGTTGCTCGGCGCCCAGATCGAGTTCCTGGAGATGGCGCCGTCTGCGCAGGTCCCAGATGTGCAATTTGTTTCCGTATTTGCCAGCCAACAGCAACTCGGGATTCACGCCGTGCTTAACCATATTGGGCGTTCCCCAGGTGCTGGTAACCATGGTGTCCAGCCCCAGGTGCCACCACATGTCGTATGCCAGCTCCTGCGGACCACGCTCGATCTCCCACTTTCCGAGGATATCGAAGGTTTCCGGATCCATGAGGAAGATGCCGCCCGGACCGTTCCCATCGGGGGCCCCGAGCGCCGTCAAATAGACACCCTCGGGTCCACAGTGCACGGTGTGCGGCGAGGCATAGCCGCTACGATTGGCGACGGCGTCTGGCTCAATTACCTTTACCAGCTTAGGCTGGCGCGCGTCGGCTTTGACATCGAGGACGTGAATACGCGATGAGTTGATTCCGGGCACGATCAAATATCGCCGCTCCATGTGCGCATGCGGCGAATAGGGGCACAAGCATGAGCTGCAGGCGTTCCAACCAAAGTGATGCAGCTCATCCCCGGCCTGAGGCATGTCGGTCTGGCCGACCAGACGGCCGTAACTTTTGGAATCCGGATCCACGTCCAAGACGCCGATGGCATCGGGCCGTCCTTTCTGAGTGGGATTGATCAGCGCGACATACGCCAGTTTTTCCGGCGGCGCCTGCATGGCCAGCTTGGGGGAAGGATAGAAGGTCGGGTCAGGTCTCAATAATGCCATGGCTTTGCTCCTTGATGTGTGCTTTGGGGTTGCCACAACATGGATGCATGGTTGCGGCTTGACGATCCACGACGGTCCCCGCAGTTTACCACGCGGCCGGTTGCCGCTACGTGGTGGTCAGGTCTGCTGAGGGACGCTCACAAAGGTTCGGTAGTCGACTCCAGGTCGGGCTTGCCCCCGGCGTTGTGATCAGCGTGCGGGCGACACGGTTCTGGCATACTACCCAGCTGAGGCGATTCCTCCATGTCCAATTCTCACAATTTTGTTTTAACTGACGAGGTCGCTCTAGTGACAGGAGCGGCACGAGGTTTGGGCCGCGCCATTGCTGTCGCGCTGGCGCAAGCCGGAGCGGACGTGGCTCTCGGCCTGCGTGACATAAACACGGCCCCGGATCTGGTCTGTGAGATTGGCGAGCTAGGCCGTCGTGCATTGCCACTGCAAATGGATGTGACCCGCTCTGACCAGATCTTGCGGTCGATTGATGCGGTCGCCACACACTTCGGCAAGCTGGACATTCTGGTGAACAATGCCGGCGGGGGACCCAGCAATCTGGCCGAGAATGTGCGCGAGGAAGACTTCGATCAGACCGTCGCGCTAAATCTCAAAGGAACGTTCTTCACTAGCCAGGCTGCGGCGCGTATCATGATCCGCCAAAAGCGTGGCCGCATCATCAATCTAAGTTCCCAAGCGGGTTTCGTCGCCCTGCCAACCGAGTCGGTTTACTGTATGACCAAAGCTGGTATTTCTCACCTGACCAAGTGTCTTGCAGTCGAATGGGGCAAATACAACATCACGGTCAACGCCGTGGCGCCAACCTTTATTCGTACCCCCGGCACGGAGGAAGCACTATCGGACCCGCAATTCCGCAGCGAAGTCCTTGAACACATTGCAGCCCTGCACCGGATCGGAGAGCCCGCCGATGTTACAGGTGCCGTTGTATTTCTTGCCTCCCCGGCGGCCTCGTTGATTACTGGGCACACCATTTTGATTGATGGTGGCTGGACCGCAGTCTAGGCCGAACTATAGGACGCGGCTTGCTTTTGCAGCATCCGGTATCGTGTTGGCCATCTCCCGCGTGGAAAATGTCTTGACAAAGCAGCCAGCTCACAACTATAAGCCGTTGAACGCGTAATGGGCGTGGGCGTTAGTGTCTGTAGCGCTAAAGAGTTCCGTACCAAGAACTTAAATCCTGCTGTTTGGGGACACGAGGGGGAGCTATGCGGATCACCAGATTCGGAGCATGTCGGTGTAGTGTGGCTGTTGCCTTTGTTGTTTTGGCTTGCGGGTTGATTTTTGCCGGGGTTACGGCCAGCATTTCCGGAACGGTAAAGGACCCCAGCGGCGCCTCCCTGGTTGGCGCCACCGTGACCGCCACCAATACTGAGACCGGAATCAAGACTACTCAAACGACAAACGGACAAGGCTTCTACTCCTTCCAGTCACTTCCTCTTGGTAAGTACACGATTGACGTCCAGCACGCGGGCTTCAAGGCCTACACGCGGACTGGACTCATCCTCGACGTCAACTCGGCTTTGGTTGTTGATGTCAGTCTGCAGGTGGGGCAAGTCAACGAGAGAGTCGAGGTTGCGAGCGAGGCCCTGCACGTAGAAACCGTCAGCACCCAAATGGGTGAGGTGATCGAAGACAAAGAGATGAGGGGCGTGCCTCTGGTTACTCGCAGCTATACGGATCTGTTGGCGCTGCAGCCCGGTGTGGTATCGCAGGCCTCGGGGATGACCGGTGCTTACGCCGGTTCCTTTATCTCCGCGGGCTTCGCCGTTCCACAAGTTTCCGGTGACTTGAACTCTGGAGCGCTTTCTGTGAACGGCCAGCGCGAAGCCGCCAACGGATTCATCCTGAACGGCGTAAGCGTGCAGGAAATGGGCTACTCCGGGGCCGGCGCCATCCCTAATCTCGATTCCATAGCTGAATTCCGCATTTTGACCAACAATTTCGATGCGGAATATGGGAACTACAGCGGCGGCCAGATCAACGTGATTACTAAGTCCGGTACTAATCAATGGCACGGCAATATCTTCGAGTTCCTGCGCAACACCAAGCTGGACGCTGCAAACTACTTCGACCACGGAAAGCGCGGCGCCTATCATCAAAATCAGTTCGGAGGGACACTCGGGGGCCCGGTCGAAAGGGACAAAGTGTTTTTCTTCGGCGACTATCAGGGCAACCGGCTGATCCAAGGCGTGCCGCAAGTAATTCACGGGGCACCGACGGCAGCAACGGAAGCAGGAGACCTCTCCGGTGTAACCCAAGCCATTACCGGATCGGTGGTAGGAGCCGCATGGGCACAAACACTTACGAAGGAACTCAATAACGGCCAGGCCATCACGGTCGGGGAGCATTACTACTCGCCGGGATGCACGAGTTACGCCGTCTGCGTCTTTCCCAATGCCAAGCTGTCACCCAATTTGCTGAACCCGATTTCGGCGAAACTCTTACCCTACATTTTGCCCGCAAATACCGGGGCCATAGATCCGGCAACCGGAACTGGGACATTTTCCACCAACGCCGGCAACATCAATTTGAACGACAACAAGTTCAGCGGACGTCTCGATGATCAGAGCTCGAAATTTGGCCTGGTGAGCCTCTACTACTATTTCGATCGTTATGACAGGATCGACCCGTATTGGTCCGGGAACGCGCCGCTCTATCCGGGGTTTGCCATCGACGGCACAGGGCGCACTCACAACATCAACATCGGGATAACGAAAACCTTGAGTTCTGCGGCGGTAAACGAATTTCGGGTTGGCTATTTCCGGCTGGATAATAAATTAAACCGGCCGCTGGGCGGAACGAATACAACCCTAGCCAATCTGGGGTTTGCTTCCGGAGATAACAGAGGTCCTGGGATCTTTCCCGGAACACCAAGTGTAGAAGGTGTTCCGGAGATTGACTTCAACAACTTTGTCATCGGAGTGCCGAGTCGCCCCAATCACCTGCTCGACAACATCTACCAGGTCATTGACAACTACAGCAAAGTGATCGGCACGCACACCATCAAGTTTGGTGGACAGTATCACTATAACCAACTGGAGGAAAACCTCTCCAATGTCGCCAACGGCAACTTCTTCTTCGGCACGAACTTCGCCGGCGGAACGAGTGAAACCGGGAACGATTTTGTAGATTTCCTTTTGGGTGCTCCGAGTCAATTCGTACAGGGCGAATCATTCCCATCCTATGGACGTAATTTTTACCTGGGCTTCTACGCACAAGACAGTTGGCGGGTGAGATCAAACATCACGTTCAACTACGGGTTGCGCTACGACGTTAGCGCCCCTTGGCACGAGAAGTATAACGAGATCCAGACCTTGATACCCGGTGAGCAGTCAGTCGTGTTTCCGGGGTCGCCCAAGGGCTGGCTGTTCCCTGGTGATCCCGGCGTGCCCAGTTCATTGGCTCCAACCCGCTGGAATAACTTCGCTCCTCGCCTCGGTCTAGCCTATTCGCCGAGCGCAGATAGTGGATTCCTGCACGCGCTGCTTGGCAATCCTGGCGCCTCCAGCATACGGCTTGGTTACGGGTTGTTTTATACAGCTTTCGAAGGCGCCACAGATTTCAACGAGATTGGAGACGCCCCGTTTGGAGACTATACGGGCCAAGCGAGTTCCACGTTTGCGGCCCCGTTCACAACCCGCGCCACCGGAACATCAATTCCGAACTTCTTCCCGGTCGCTCCACCGATTAAGGGTTTTTCCGCCAAGCACCCAGCCAGCGGGCCGCCTTATGACACTGTGGCCGACTTCTTAAATGCCTACGGAACGATCGGGAGTTCGCCTGCGTTCTACAACCACAACCGACTGCCTTATTCACAAAACTACGAGATCTCTTTTCAACGTGAATTGACACCAACGGACGTAGTCACTGTGAGTTATGTTGGCACACAAGGACACCGGCTGCTATCGTCCCGGTCGGCGAACCCGGGGAACCCGGCCCTGTGCCTGGCGACTCCTGGGTGCGGCCCCTTCGGCGAGAACAACGTTTATACCCCTGCTGGTAAGCCTGCTGTACTCGGGACCCGCCAACCGTTCAGCGGGGTGGAACTGACACCAGCACAAGCCACCACCAGCACCGGTTCAACGGTTGGAACTCTGCTGCCTGACGGGAATTACGGGATCATTCCTTTCGGCAATGACTCGTACTTCATTACGATTGGCAACTCCAGCTACAATTCCGCGCAGGTGAACTGGCGCCATACCAGCGGACGCTCACAGATGCTGTTGGGCTACACCTACAGCAAAGCAATCGACAATTCCTCTGGTTATGGCGAGCAGATCAATCCCTTTAACCCGAGACTGAGCCGTGGCCTTTCCGCCTTCGATAGCACGCATAACTTTGTCTTCAGTTACAACTACCTTCTGCCGTTCGACAAGCTGGGCGGACCAAGGCGCCTGACAAATGGCTGGTCTGTGAGCGGAATTACTCGTTTTGCTACCGGGCTTCCAGTTACGCTAGTCGAAACCGATGATCAGTCGCTCGAGGGAACTGCGTTTGGTGGGCCGATTATTCTTTCCGCCGACACTCCCAATATCATTGGGCCACTGAACATCAGTGATCCGAGAAAGACCGGCGGACAATACTTCAGCCCCACGGCGTTCGGGCCTTCCGCGTTGGGCCAAGAGGGCAATTCCGCACGTCGATTCTTCCACGGGCCCGGTGTCAACAACTGGGACTTTGCAGTGTTGAAAGACACGGCAATCTCAGAGCGGGTTCACCTTGAGTTCCGTGCCGAGCTTTTCAATATTTTCAATCACGCTCAATTCATAGGCCCGAGCGGCATCACCGGTTTCTCGGGTGGGGTGTCGAATACCGCTACATTTGGCCAGGTCTCCCAAACCGCGCCACCCCGCATCGGACAGTTCGCGCTGAAGTTGAATTTCTAGGGAGCAGCAACCTACCCCGAGAGCCAAACGGCTCTCGGGATCTTTTTCACAACGGCGCGATACAGGATCGCGTAGCGCAATCGCTTATGTCGGCCCAACGTGTGCTCGCGGCAACATTAATCGAACCCGGCCATTACGAGATGCAAGAGTACCCACTTCCTGATCCGGCTCCTGGCTGCGTATTGGTGAAGATGGAAGTGTCGGGAATCTGCGGCACCGACAAACATACTTATCAGGGTTACACCGGTCAGTATGGCGGTAATGGCACGCCGAAACAGATTCCGTTCCCCATAATCCAGGGGCATGAGAATGTGGGAACGATCGCGGCGATCGGGGGCGGCGGGAGATACACCGACTTCGAAGGTATCCCGCTAAAGGTCGGGGACCGCGTCATTGTTGGCCCCAACGTAAGCTGCGGAACCTGCTATTACTGCCGTCACGACTTTCCTTACTACTGCTGCGAGAATACCGTCGATTACGGAAACAACATCAGCGCCAAAGATCCGCCACACTTGTTTGGCGGCTGGTCACAGTACCTCTATGTAGTTCCGGGGAGCTTTGTGGTGCGTGTCCCAGACGATCTGCCGTCCGATATCGCGGTGTTAACCGAGATAATGGCGGTGACGGTTGGGCTCGACCGGGCCAAACAAATTTCATCGTTTCCCAGTGAATCATTTCGCTTCGACGATACCGTTGTTGTATTGGGCGTTGGTCCTCTGGGGATGTGCTTTGTCATGAAAGCCCGGATGCTGGGCGCGGGCACCATTATTGCCGTGGATTTGTCCGACTACCGGCTGGGTTTCGCGCACCGATTGGGTGCGGACGTTATACTCAATGCGCGGCAGATTTCGGGGGCAGAGCGGTTGGACTTGGTTCGGGAACTCACGCACGGGCGTGGCGCAGATGTCGTTGTTGAGTGTGCCGGAGTTCCCGAGGCAGTACGCGAGGGCTTGGAGATGCTGCGGGTAGGAGGTCTTTTGGTGGAGGCGGGTAATTTTTCCGACATGGGTGAGATATCCATTAGCCCGCATCGGCACTTTTGTGCAAAGAATGTAAGGATTCTCGGGGTCGGCGGTGAAGAGCCGGCAGCCTACGGACCGAGCATGCGGCAGATGGTCCGGTATATGCGCCATTATCCGTTGAAGGAATTTGTCACCCACCGCTTCGGGCTGCGGCAGGTGGAAACAGCAATGAAAAAATCCATGGCTGCGGACTCAATGAAAGTCGTCATCGATCCGTGGTCGTGAAAGTTGTATCGGTCAAATCTTTTTTCTCGGGGTTTCACATGGCAAATGTGGCTTCGCGTTTTCATTTTGCGTCTGCGCCAGATAGCTGGGGTGTACTCGACTATCCCGGACCATCCTGGAATCAGTCCTATGAGAAGATGCTTGACGAGATGGTGGCTGCAGGGTACACCGGCACGGAACTCGGCCCTTATGGTTTTTTCCCCACCGATCCAAGAGTTCTCAAACCACAATTGGAGAAACGGAAACTCAAGCTCCTCGGCTCTTTTGTTCCGGTGGTGCTGAGCGATCCCGCGTCGGCAAAAGTAGCGGTCGATCAAATCAAGAAAGTCGGCGATCTCCTGGCCACGCTGAAGGCCCCATTTCTGGTTCTGGCCGACGCGCAGTCCCCCGAGCGCGATCGCATCTCAGGCCGGGTTACCTCGAAAGACTTGATGACCGCGGCTCAGTGGAAGAACGTAGCTAAAGTGGTCGAGGAGGCCGCGAAGGTCGCTAAGGGCTTCGGGCTGGACCTCGTGTTTCATCCGCATGTCGCCACTTACGTGGAAACACCCGAGGAGTGCGAGCGGTTCTTTGATGTGACCTCTCACACCGGCGTTGGCCTTTGCCTCGACACGGGGCACTGCGTGTACGGCGGCGGCGATGCCACCGCCGAGGCTGAGAAATTCAAAAGTGTTCTTCGTTTCGTGCACATAAAAGATGTGGATGCGAAAGTCTTGGACGAAGCCCGCCGCAAAAAACTGACCTTTGATCAAGCCATCGAAGAAAAAGTGTTCACCATCATCGGCAAGGGCTCGATTGACTTTCCCGCTTTCTTCCGATTGCTAGCGAAGAACAACTATTCCGGGTGGATGGTAGTTGAGCAAGACGTGAAGTTCGGGGCTACTGCGATTCCACCGGCGCAGAGCATTGCGGCCAGCCTGAAGTACTTGAGAGGCGTCGTTAACGATCTGACGGCGGCAACGGTGGCGTCCTAGGTTGGATGGTTTCCATTGAGTTTTCAGGCCAGCACCGGCGCGGCACAACCGGCTCATGAACATGTTCCCCTGCCACGCCAGCTTGGGGTTCTGAACGCCGTCTCCATCAACATGTCAAACATGGTGGGGACGGGACCGTTCATCACAGTGCCGGCCATCATCGCCACGCTCGGCGGTCCTCAATCGCTCATCGCGTGGGGGGTGGGCGCGTTATTGGCCATTGCTGACGGCCTGGTCTTTGCTGAATTAGGTTCTTCGATCCCCGCGTCGGGCGGCTCGTATATCTTTCTTCGCGAGTGTCTGGGCCGGCAACGCTGGGGCCACATGATGGCCTGGATTTTTGTCTGGCAGTTCCTTTTCAGCGGCACGTTGGAAATTGCCACCAGCAGCATCGGCATGGCGGAGTATACGGGCTTTCTTTGGCCCAAACTCACCGACTACCGCTGGGGCGTGAAGCTGTTAGCTGCGGCGATCACTGCCCTGGCGATGCTGGCGCTCTACCGAAAAATCAAGGATATCGCCCGCCTGATGCTGGTGCTTTGGATCGGAATGCTCATCACCGCAGCCTGGGTGATCTTTACCGGCATGACTCATCTGGACACCAAGCTGCTCTTCGATTTTCCTCCGGGAGCGTGGCATATAAGTTTGCCGTTCATGCTTGGGTTGGGTAACGGAACGATGTTGGTGATGTTTAATTTCCTTGGCTATTACCAGATCTGCTATCTCGGGGATGAAGTGAAACGTCCCGAGCGGGTGATTCCGTTCGGGGTGATCTTCTCCATCCTGATCGTGACCGTGATCGATTTCTTGATCTCGGTCAGCTTTACCGGGGTTGTGCCATGGCGGGAAATGATTCAACCCGGATCGCAGGCATTCAATGCCATCGGCTCCGTTTACATGCAAAGAATTCATGGCCATTGGGCCTCGGCTCTGATGACGGTAATGGTTGAAGTCACCGCATTTGCCGCCACCTATGCCATGATGCTGGGTTACTCGCGCATTCCCTACGCTGCCGCGCTCGATGGTGCGTTCTTCCGTTGGTTTGCCGAAGTTCACCCAACCAAACGCTTTCCCCATCGTGCCTTGTTATTAGTCGGTTTTCTGGTAATCATTTCCTGTTTTTTCGACCTGGTGCAGATTATTACCGCGCTGATGCTGGCTAGGATTCTTTCCATGTTTGTGGCCCAGATTATTGGCTTGCTGATTTACCGCCATGTTCGTCCGGACGCGCCACGGCCGTTCCGAATGTGGCTCTATCCCTTACCGGCGCTGTTCGCGTTGGGAGGGTGGCTTGGTGTATTTGTGACTCCAGCTTTGCAGCCCGGTGGCTGGCGCTACATGGCATACGCTTTTGGGACCATCGCGGTGGGATTTGCCGCATACCTGCTACTGGCCTGGAGAAGGCGCGAATGGCCCTTTTTGCCGCCGCAGCCCGATGCCCCATTGGGGCCAACCAGGGAACTGGAGCCCGAAGGAAGCTTTTGAGCCGACAATTGCGAAAAGGTAGAATCCTGTGCGGCTGAATTCTGTGGTTTTCGAGGTGAGGAGACCCGGTGGCTAAGCTTGGGGTTGGCGTGCTCGGAGTTGGCGAAATGGGCAAGCGCCACGCAGAAAATTTGCGTCGTCTGGTTCCCGAGGCACGCCTCGTTGCGGTAGCCGATGTCGCCGGCGAGCGCGCACGGCAGGTCGCGACCGAGCTTGAGATTGAATACTCGTTCGCGAGCCTGGAAGACATGCTCTCGCGCAAAGATATTCAGGCTGTGGTCATCGCGACCCCCGACAAGTTTCATGCGCAGGGGATTCGGGCCGCAGCTGCGGCGGGCAAAGACATCCTTTGTGAGAAGCCGCTCGCGACCAACCTTCCGGACGCCTGCGCCGCACTCGACGCGGTCGCCAAAGCCGGCGTTCGTTTGCAAATCGGCTTCATGCGTCGCTATGATCCGGCCTATGCGGCCGCGATGAAGCGGATTGAAGCCGGCGAAATTGGTGAGCCCGTCGTATTTAAATCGGTAGGACGCGACAAAGACGTTCCTCCTCTCTCCGCCTATCAGTCGAATGTGAATGGCATGCTGTTTTACAACAACACCATTCATGATTTCGATCTGGCGCGCTGGCTAATCGGCGATGAGGTCACGGAGGTTCAAGCCTATACAACGGTTGCAATCCGCCCGGAGATCGCCAAGTACAACGACGTTGTGGCCAGCGTCGTTAATCTGAAATACGAGCGTGGTGCGATAGGAAATATCGAATCCTATGTTCAAGCCATCTACGGATACGACGTGCGCACCGAAGTTGTCGGCTCGAAAGGGTCAGTTTTCATTGGGAGTATGGCACAGGTGCCTACAGCATTCTTGAACCTCAATGGCCGCGCGCAGCCTTTGGCCGACCACTTTCTCAGCCGCTTCGCCGATGCATATTTGGCGGAGATTCGCGACTTCGTCCAAAATATGCTGAACGAGAGGCCCTCGCGCGTTACCGGCGAGGATGGACTCAAGGCGCTAGCCATTGCAGTAGCAGCAGAGAATTCGCATCTGGAGAAACGACCGTGCCCGGTTAAGGCGCAAACTACGGGCGCTCTGGCCGGCACCGCAACCCATGACTGAAACTGAGATGAACCGCTCTTCTTCATATACGAAATCGAAGTCTGTTTACAGGAGGACAGTATGACTCGTGAAGTCGCTGTCGCGTATAAGAGTCCGCTCCATGAAATGACTCAGTCGACACCCACTTGCCTGTGGAATGACTCCGCTTCTATCCAGGAGCTCACTTATTCGATCGAGCATGGCGCGGTGGGAGCAACCTGCAATCCTGTAATCGTGCTTGGGGTCCTTAAGAAGGAAATGAACGTCTGGAAAGAGCGTATCCACCAGTTGATTACGGAGTGTCCAACTGCCACGGAAGAGGAAATTGGTTGGCAACTGGTTCGTGAAGTCTCCGCCAAAGCTGCTAGTTTGCTCAAACCGATATTCGATCAGCACGGTGGCAGAAATGGGAGGTTGTCTATACAGACCGATCCGCGATTTTTTCGCAATACCCAAGCCATCGTTGCGCAGGCAGACGAATTCAGCCAGCTTGCTCCCAATATGATCGTGAAAATTCCCGTCACACGCGCAGGAATTCCGGCGATTGAGGAAGCTACCTATCGAGGAATCAGCATTAACGCAACCGTCTGCTTTACGCTGCCACAATGCGTAGCCGTAGCCGAAGCAGTGGAACGTGGCCTTACTCGGCGCGAACGCGATGGTAAAGATATCGCCAGTATGGGACCGGTGTGCACCATCATGGTTGGCCGACTGGATGATTGGTTGAAAGTCCTGATCGAAAAGAACAACATCGCGATCGACCCGGGATACATCGAGTGGGCAGGCGTTGCAGTCTTCAAGAAGGCTTACCAGGTTTTCCGCCAGCGCGGATATCGCATCCGCTTACTTTCAGCCGCATTTCGAAACCACATGCACTGGAGCGAATTAATCGGGGGCGAGATCGTCATTTCACCCCCTTATTCATGGCAGGTTCGTTTCAACGCGAGCGATATCGAAGTCCGCGATCGTATTGACGACCCGGTGGATCACAAGATCGTCGACGAATTGTCCAGAAAGTTTGGCGATTTCCGGCGCGCTTACACGGAAGGTGGCCTGACGATTGACGAGTTCGATTCATTTGCTCCAACACGCCGGACTCTGCGACAATTCATCGCTGCTTGTCACGATCTCGATGCATTGGTGCGTGATTTCATGATTCCGAATCCGGATGTCGCCTGAACTGCCGACGTAATGAATGGCCTGCGATTCCGTCCGCAGGAAGCACAAGAACAATATCTTGACTGGAGGCACGCGTGGGAAAGCTGGCAATTACTGGCGGTCAACCGTTACGGAAAACTCCATTTACAACCTGGCCAATCGCGACGAAGCAGATTGCCCAAGCCCTGGATGATGTGCTTACCAGTTCAAAGTGGGGCGGCCAGCCGTTTCCCGGCAAATATGCTGTCTCTTTCGCCAAAAGATTCGCGGAAATGCAGACCGCCAAATACGGGCAGTGCGTGAACACCGGCACGGTTGCAATCCAGGCAGCCCTCAAGGCCATCGGCATTCGTCCCGGCGATGAGGTGCTCGTGCCCGCCTATACGTGGGAAGGGACGGTCGGCCCCGTGCTGCTGGTCAATGCGGTGCCAGTGTTCGTGGATGTCGATCCCGACACCTACTGCATGGATGCCAGACTGATTGAGAAAGCCATCACGCCGAAAACCAAGGCCATCCTCCCAGTTCACTTAGGAATGCGCTTCGCCGATATCGATGAAATCCTGCGCATCGCAGCAAAACACAAGCTCAAAGTCATTGAAGACTGCGCACACGTGCACGGCGGCATGTGGAAAGGCAAAGGTGCCGGATCGATGGGCGATCTCGGATGTTTCAGTTTCCAATCGAGCAAGCTCATCACTTCAGGCGAAGGCGGCGCAGTCATCACCAACAATCTGGAGTACATGGAATTGGTGCAAAGCTACATCAACGCGGGACGTGCCAGCGTTACCGACAAGTTCCATCACCGGATCATAGGATTCAACTACCGCATGGGCGAATTCCAGGCTGCCGTTCTCTGCGCTCAGCTTGACGGCTTGCCTGAGCAAGCGGCGACGCGCGAGCACGCCATGAAGCGCTTCGAAAGCAAGCTGAAAAATACTGCCGCAATCGGCCTGCTGAAGCCCGATCCGCGAATCACGCGGCTCGCGCCGTATGGCTACGTTTTGAAGTACTTCTCGAAGAAGGCCAGTGGCATTCCTCGCGCTGAATTCGTTGCCGCCCTGCAGGAAGAGGGCATTCCATGTGACGGTTTGTTTTACGAACCTGTTTACAAGAGTTCGCTGTTTCCGTTAGATCCGGCTGATTTCCCGGCATTGAGCTGGGGACGCGAGAAGCCGCTTGACCTCAGGAAAATGTATTCCTGTCCCGAGTCCGAGCGCGCGGCCTATCACGAGGCTGTATGGTTCCCGCATCAGCTATTTTTGGGGGGCGATGCGGACGTAGACGCGATCGTCGATGCAATGCAAAAGGTGCTGGAGAACATCGAAGAGGTCCGCGGACTGGATCACAAATCAATTCGCAATCAGAGGCTCAGCCGCGCAGACCGCGAGAGCTAGAGAGTCAAGGAGCAACCTAGAACAGGCGTTCCCTTTTCCTGTTTTCGGCATATTTCGTCCGCGCTTCACGCACGGTTTCAACTTCCGAAACTTCCGCGATAGGGACATCCCACCAGGATTCGTATCCTGGCACGCGCTGAGCGTAGTCAGTTTCGATAACAATCACTGAAGTCTGCGGGCTTTTCCGGGCGTCCAGCAAAGCTTTCCGCAAGTCTTCCCGGGCATGCGCTCGGATGGCACATGCTCCCAGGCTTCTTGCATTCGCCACAAAATCTACTGGGATTACATCGCCGTCCAGCTTTCCATTGCGTCGATACCGATACTCGGTTCCCATGCCTTCGTTGCCGCAAGCTCTGGTCAAGCCGCCGATGCTAGAGAATCCGTGGTTGTCTACCACAACGATGTTGAGCTTATACCCCTCTTGCAAAGAAGTCACGATCTCCTGCGCCATCATCAAATACGATCCGTCACCGACCATGACGTAAACCTCTCGATCGGGTGATGCCATTTTCACTCCCAATCCACCGGCGATTTCGTAGCCCATGCAAGAGTAGCCATACTCCAGGTGGTATCCCTTGGGATCGCGGGTTCGCCACAACTTGTGAAGGTCGCCGGGCATGCTTCCCGCCGCGCAAACCACCACATCGCGAGGCTGGGAAACTTCATTCACCACTCCAATCACCTCACCTTGATTGATCGGAGGTCCCCAACCCAGGTTGTAAATCCGGTCAACTTCCTTGTCCCATTCGTCGTGGAGTCGCCTTGTCCTTGCCACATACTTCTCCTGCACATGAAAGCCCCGCAGCGCTTGCGCAAG
>Ga0187780_10001316_pt1 | contig 18719 bp, 18 predicted proteins | sample 1015_Q2_SP10_20__FD_132429 | JGI IMG/M metagenome (GOLD analysis project Ga0187780, IMG submission 132429) | Tropical peat soil microbial communities from peatlands in Department of Meta, Colombia - 1015_Q2_SP10_20_MG | ecosystem: Environmental > Terrestrial > Soil > Wetlands > Peat | place...
CAAAGCAGTAGTACCCTTTGTAGTCCATCTTCCTGAGGGCCTGCACCTGCCGCTCCACCGGCACTTCGCCTTTTCCTGTCAGGACATACTGCCGCTCTTTTTCACGGGGAACGGAGTCCTTCAGGTGCGTGTGCCGGATCCAGGCCCCCAATTCCGCCACGGTGACTTCCGGCTGCTCGTGTCCATCTACAAAGGTTTGGTGCGCGTCCCAAAGAAGAGCTACGTGCTTTGAATCGGCTTTGGTCAAAACCTCCTTGAGAAGGGGCGAAGTTACGAAATCGCCGTGCGACTCGATGATCACCGTCACTCCCTTTGGCCCCGCATACTCTCCGAGCTGGTGGAGTCCATCGGCAACCCGCTTGATCACTTCGTCACGGGGGCCCTTCAGTTCGTTCCCGAAAACACGCACATAAGGCGCACCCAGCGCTGAAGCCAGGTCAATAAATTTCCGCGCATCTGCGAGCTGCTTCGCGCGCTCCTCCGGATTCGCCACATGCATGTTGTCGCCACTTCCCAGATCGGAGATTTTCAACCCATGATCCGCAACTTGCTGCTTAGTCTGAGCGATGCGCTCCGGAGCAAATTCGGGGCACGACGGCAAATCCACATTACCCTTCAATCCGCGCAGTTCAATCGCCGCGAAACCGTTCGCCTGCGCGAACTCCAGAATCTTCCTCCACTCCCATCCGGGACACGCTATCGTCGAAAACGCCATCGGCAATCGCGCCTCGCTCCCCCAGGCAAACCGGCTCGCCAGGATTGTCGCGGCGCCTGCCGCCAGAAACTCTCTTCGTGTGATTCCCATTTGTCCTCCCTGCCGGAAACGCAAGACTGAGAACTGAAAAGTGCAAGCTGCATCTACAGACGTATAATACGCTCGAAATCCTTCAGGAGGTTCTCATGACCACCTCGCCGATGTCGCGTCGAGATTTCCTCAAGTCTTCCAGCACCAGCCTTGCGGGCGCTGCAATTCTTTCTGCGTCCGCCTGTGCTCGCGTTCTCGGTGCGAATGACCGCGTTCGCGTCGGCGTAGTTGGCTTCTCCGACCGTTTTCGTTCCAGCCTGCTCCCCGCATTCCTCCAGCACTCCAAGGAACTCAATTTTGAGATTGCCGCGCTCTCGGACATCTGGAGCATGCGTCGCGATACCGGCAAAGCCCACCTCGAAAAACATACCGGCGGGTCCGTCGCCACCGTCCGCAACAACGACGAACTCTACTCTCGCAAAGATGTGGACGCCGTCATCATCTCGACGGCCGACTTTCAACACGCCCAGCATGGGGTCGAAGCGGTTCATGCCGGCCGCGATGCCTATGTCGAAAAGCCGCTGGCCCACACCATGGAGGACGCGCGGGCCATTCGCAAGGCCATCCATGAGTCCGGCCGGATCGTTCAGATTGGCACGCAGCGCCGAAGTTCGCCAGTGTATCAAGCCGCGTACGACTACATCCGCAGCGGCAAATTCGGCGACATTGTCTCCGTACTGATGACGTGGAACGTCAACCAGCCCGGGCGCTGGCGGCGTCCGAAGCTCGTCGCGGGTTTGACCGAAGATCAAGTGGACTGGAAACGCTATCTGTTGAACTTGCCTCAGCAACCGTTTGATCCGCGGAAATATGTCGAGTTCCGCCTCTTCTGGCCTTTTTCATCCGGCATTCCGGACCAGTGGATGGTTCACCAGATCGACACGGTGCACTGGTTCACCGGTTTGCCACGGCCGCGCAGCGTCGTGGCCAATGGCGGAATTTATTTCTGGCACGACGGCCGGAAGAACTGGGACACCATGACGTCCGTGTTCGACTATGGCCCGCTGAATGATGAATCCAAGGGTTTCCAGGTCGTGTACAGCTCACGCATGACGAACGAGGCCGGCGATGTGAAGGAACTCTATTACTCGAACGGCGGGACGCTTGACCTCGACAAGAAGACGGTTTCTCCCGAGGGCGGCCTGACAAAAGAGTTCGCCGACGAAATGGGGATGAAACCCAACCTTCTCCCCAAAATGTCGCTTCCCGACTCTGCTCCCAAAATCGTTACTTCCGCCGACACCGGCGCGGACCCGGACACTTCCGCCAACATGCGCAACTGGATGGAGTGCGTTCGCAGCCGCAAAGCGCCGAACGCCAACATCGAGGCGGGCTACTCACACTCCGTGGCTCTGTGCATGACTATCGCCGCAATCCAAACCGGCCGGCGCGTCACTTTCGACGACTCCAAACAGGAAGTTGTGGTCTCGTAGGCCTTTGACTTCGATCCGCGGCTTTATATCCGGGCGCAGTTCTAGAAACGTTAGCGACTTTGATTTTCTTCAGCAGTTCGACCCAGCCGGTCGTGCCCTCTTTTATCGCTGTTACGAGGGGCTTTGCCACTCATCGACCTCAGACCAAGCTCGGCACATCACAAACGGCTCAGGTCGCCTCATTCAAGATGAAATACACCGCCGCTCCATTCCTCGGGAGCAACATCGGCAATGGTTTCGGTGAAGTCCCAGCGGTGGCCGTAAAAATCCTGAGCATTGTATTGGCACTCGCCATAGGGTTGCTCTTTGGGTTCAGTCAAGATGATGGCTCCGTTTTGCCGGGCGCGATCACAGTGACGCTTGGCATCTTCGATGCGAACCTGAACGACGTGAGAATTGTTGGGCGCGACGTTTCCTTCGGCGATGGTGAAGCAGCCCTCGCCCGCTTTCATCTGGATGCGGTGATTGGCGATGCGGAGGCGGATAGTGAAACCAAAAGCCTTTGACAGCCAATCGGCTGCTGCGCTGGGGTCGGGATAAATGAGTACAGGAATCACGGCGCAGGGGGGCACAGATCGATTGAATCGCATCATGAAACGTTATCACACCCCGCGCACAAGTCCTCTGCTGGTCGCGACGGCATTTAATTTACCAATGCTGCTCGGCAACTCGCCGCCTCGCTTACGCCTCTTTGATCACTTTCAGAAGCCCTTCCATCGACTCCCGGCTCGACGCCTCTTTATCCTTCGCCGCATTCAAATAGTGCGTCTCAAGCGACATCGTTCCTTCATACCCATTCTTCAACACGGCGCGAAACTGTCCGAGGTAATCAATCTTGCCGCTTCCAATCGGCATCCACTTCGCTTCTTGTCCTTTCTCCGGAGGCGCCGCATCTTTCAAGTGCATGTGCCAGATACGCTTCTTATCAATCGGCGCATATCCGTCCGGGAACGGCGTCTCTCCCGCCGCGTAGGCATTCCCGGGATCCCAATTGAGTCCCAATGCGGGCGACTTCACCGCATCCAGAAGTGCCGCGCTCTCGACTCCGGTCGCCACGTTGCATGAAAACTCGTTCTCCAGCACAAGACGAATTCCTTCCCGCTGCGCAAGCGCCCCGGTCTTCTCCAGTTCCTTGGCGACGCGCTCAAACACGCTCTTCGGGTCGGCCACGCGCAAGAACGAAAACACGCGCACCTTGTCCGTGCCAAAGTCCTTTGCCCGGGCAATTGCATGTTCCAGCACCGCTTGCTGCTTCGAGAAATCGCTTTGCAGCGGGTCTCCCTTGGGATCCGCGAATTTCGACTCTGTGCCGGGCAACAGCGTCTTGAAGTACGGCGAATCCACCACGGAGATTTTCATGCCGTGCTTGGCCAACAAATCCTTGGCGCGCTTCACGTCGTCGGACGTGAAGTCGACCACATATTTGTTCCACACAATGCGCAGTTCCACCCACTCGAGGCCGAATCCCTTAGCCCACAGGAGGGCTTTCTCGAAATCCTGCGTGACCTCATCCGTAATTACGCCCAACCGAAATTGCTTCAAGTTCGCCGCCCGTCCCGGCATGGCGCTCAACAACGCCGCTGTAACTCCGCCCGCCACAAACTCCCTTCGTTTCATTGCTCTCCTCCATTCGCTTCTCATGCTAGTTCCCGCGTCCGCTCGCGTCAATTGTTCCCGCCTCACGCGGAATCGTTACGGAAGCGTGCTAACATGCACCAACGCCTTCCCAAAACGGAGCTTGCCGAATGCGTTTGCACCTGCGATTTGCCGCACTCTTCGCTGTCCTCGTCGTGGCAACTCTTCCGCTTCTCGCCGCAACCAGAATTGCTCACCGTTGGGTGCTCACCGGAGCACCTGTGCCGCAATTTCAGAAAATACTGGTGGCCAGTATCGTGGAAAACTATTTGGTCCGGCGAGAATTCGAAGATGAGTTGAAGAGGTTGCTGGCCAGGCACGGAGTCGAGGGCGTGCAAAGCTACGTTGTGCTTCCGCCCAAAAACGAAATGATGGAAGGCGAACTGAAGCAGCGCATCAAGGAAAGTGCTTTGGACAGCGTCTTGGTGATCCGGCCCAAGGCTGCGCGTAAAGAAACCCGCGAATTAGGCACCGGCGAGATCTACGCACCGCCGCCCGGCTACACCCTGTTTTGGCCCTACTGGAACCTGGTTTACGGCGACTTCTCTCCCACGAGTTCCACCAAGGAAAACAGCACCGTACGCGTGGAGTTCAATCTCTTCAGCACAAAAGACGAGAAGCTGGTCTGGAGCGGAGAAAGCGACACGGTTTATTCCAAGGATTTCGAGAAGCGCAGCAAGGAATATGCCCGGATGCTGGTCGATCAACTTAAGAAAGACAAACTTATCAAGAAGAAGTAACCGGCGCTTCTACCGCCGCAACACCAGGCAGCTCGCAATCATGTCGTGCAATGCCTGTCGCCGGTCCGTAAACCCCGCCATGATGTACCCGATCAAGAGCGGGATCAGCCCGGTGATGATTTTTGCGAAGTAGCGCCCGCTGGCTTGGCCGAACGAAATGCGGTTCCCGGTAAGATCCGTAACATAGATGCCGAGCGCCTGTTTGCCCCAGGTAGCTTGCCTTTCCCCACTTTCCAGATAAGCGAAATAGAGCCACTTCACAACTATGGCGATACAGGCAAGCACGAGGAGCGGCCCAAGAAATGCGGCGACCTCTGCGGGTTCCAGCCTCCCGCCCCCACGGCGAATCAATGTTTCCAGGATTGCGTCGCCTCCCAGGATGAAGAAAAGGGGGATACACAGTGCAATCGTGGCAAAACCGAGAATCAAGGTGTCAATCAAAAACGCAACAAAACGAAGCCAGAATCCCGCGTAGGTGACGTTTGTCGCGTAGGCGATCGCCCCCACCCCCGCATGAGGCGAGACTACGCCCGGGGTCGCGCCCACAACCCCAACTCGTCCAGCAGACGTGCCACAAGACTGGCAAAATGCTGCATCCGCTGCGAGCGCTGCGCCGCACTTAGAACAGAACACTGTTTTCCTCCTGCGCCCTAATCCCCGGATCATCCGAGGGCGTCTGACTCGAAGAGTCTATCGCTCCTGTGAGCAACTCCCTACTCACAGCCTTCTTGCTGGAATTGTCGCAGCCGCTCTTTCCCGTCGGCACTGCCTTTGCGCGCTGCGGCGGTAAGCAGAATGCGCGCTTGATCGCAGTTCTTCGTTACTCCTTGTCCGTGCCAGTACATGTCCGCCAGGGCAATCTCGGCATTCGGGTTGCCCTTCTCAACGGAAATCCAAAGCAGCCGCAAGGCCTCGCCCGCGTCCGCACCGGTGCTATTGCCGCGAAGTATATCCATTGCACGCAGGTATTCCGCTTGTCCCATTTCCTGACCGGCCTCGGAAGCGGGAGTGGCAATGCCGGAAAGCGGAGTGACGCTCGGAACAGAGTCATGAGACACGGTCGCGGTCGCGGGCGCTGGCGCGGCATTGTTGGTGGAGGAGGCCGGCACCGCTGCATTCGTCTGTTCGGTCGTGACCGGGTTGCTGGAAACCCCACTCGGCGCGTTGGCGGAAGGAGGGCCGATCGAGACCGGCGTCGCCGAATTTCGAGGCTCGCTGCCTCCCATCTGTTCGCCGAGCCAGATCAGTCCTCTTCCCACGTCGCGGTGATACACATAAATGCCCACGACCAGGACAAGAAGACACATGATGGTCACGGCGGATGTCAACGTGAAGCGAGTGAGCACGCTAGGCCTTGGCGCCGCCGGAATTTCAACGATGGAGGGCAGTGCGGCTTGCCAGGGGCCCTTCGGCACACGTTCCTCATGCTTCCCGGAGGGCTGTATCAGAATCGTGGAAATATCAGGCAGTCCCGGAGGAGGTTCCACCTTTTCTTCTTCCACACTCGCAGAAATCTCAGGCGGCTCGACGGGCTTCGGTGCTTCTTTCGGACGGGAAGCCGGTTTCTCCATCGGCGTAGAGACGGGCGGCGGAGCCACGGGCGGTGCCGCCGCGGCAAAGTCAACGCGCGGCAGAATGAGCCGCGGCAACTCTGGAATCGAGTCAGATTCCGCAGCTTTCTCAACTGCCGGAGCCACACCTTTCTCAGCAGGCACGGAAAGGTGCAAGACAGATGCTACGCTGGGTTGAGGCGGCGGGGTCGGCGGAAATTCGGGAGCTTTGGCCACCTCAGAAACCTTTTCAGTTGCAGGTTCCGCCGGTCTTTCTGTGGGTACATCGAGGTGCAAGACTGACGCCACGCTCGGTGCAGGCGGCTGACTCGCAGGCAACCCTGGAACCGCAGTTACTTCAGGAATCCTCTCAACTGCCGGCTCCTTCGATTTCTCCGTGAGGTCAGCGACGTGGGGAGTAGGCGCGACGTTCGGCTTCGGCGGCGGAGGTGGGGGAGGCTCCTTCACACGGATTACAGGCTCCAAAACCTTCTCAGTGCTCGGCTCCACTGGCTTCTCTATGGGCACGACGTGATGAAGAGCGGGCGCGACGCTCGGATTCGGCGGCGGAGGTGGGGGAGGCTCCTTCACACGGATTACAGGCTCCGGAGCCTTCTCCGGTTTCGGAGTGACTCCGGCCTTCGGTTTCTCTTCTCGCGCCGGGACAGACAAAAGTTCCATGCGAAGCTGCTCAGGTGAAGTGTCAGCCAGTGCAGGAGGCTTTGGCGCTGCTTCGCGGCGCTTCGGAGATTCCGCCGAACGTTTTAGCCAATTGCGAATCAGAGTCCGGTGTTCGGAGGAAATTTGAGTAAATTGCACACCGGCAACTCGCCCATTCTCCTCGACCCACAGGATTTTCCCTTCCCCATCCACGCGATCGGATTCGTTCAGGGTAAAAGAGAATGGAGTTTTGTCCCCCGCGCTGAGGGGCATCATGACGCGAACGCAAAAGCCCTCTTCGGAGAGGTCACGCATCATGCCGCCATTGACGGAACTTAGCTCGACGTAGACGAGGCTCGGCGGGCGCTTCCGGGATTTTCTTCGGCGTTCCGACTTTGCCGTGCTCGGTGGCATGAATGTGAGCATTTTAACGCGACGGTTCGTGCTTCGATAGCGGGTGGTGTCGAGAACAGCATAGCCGCACGCACCCGCCAAGCCTGTTCTTTCTTGAGCACACGCGCTTAAAAGTTCCGCAAGCAAGGGGAAAGAGGCGATAGATTGTGGTCTTGACTGCTGTTTATTTCGATGAAAACAAGAATCTTGCTCGCCGCCGGGCTCCTCATCGCGATTGCTTGCGCCGCGCTCTGGTGGTGGATGAGGCCCTCGCCCCTTCGCGAAACTGATTATCTCCTTTTGGGAGAATTCGCCAATCAAAGTGGCGAACAGGCTTTCGATGGGTCGCTCCGGGAGGCGTTGCGGGTGGCTTTGCTGCAGTCGCCGTACCTCAATCTCATCTCTGATGAAAAGATCCGCGGTGTGCTCGGAAACCTGGGCAAACCACAGTCAGAACCCCTCACGCCGCAATTGTCAAAGACTGTGTGCGAACGCTTGGGGGCAATAGCCAACCTGAATGGACGCGTGTCACACACCGCCGAAGGCTACACCTTCGAGCTCGTGGTCAGCCGCTGCCCCGGAGGTGACCTGGAAGCAAAAGAGACAGGGGAAGCAAAACGCACAGACCAGGTGATTCACCAAATCGGGCTCGCTGCTTCCCGGCTGCGCGCAGACCTCGGGGAACATGAAGATACGCTGAAGATATTCGACATGCCGCTGGAGCGCGCCACCACTCCCGTTCCCGCTGCTCTCAAGGCTTACGCGCTGGCCCGGGCTGCGGTTCGCGAAAAGGGCGACCTCGAGGCCGTGCCTTACTATAAGAAGGCCATTGACCTGGACTCCCGCTTCGCCATGGCAAGATCGGGCCTGGCCGTCAGCTATTACAACCTGAATCAGATGGCGCAGGCGAGCGACGAAATCCGCCAGGCGTACGAGGCGGGTGATCGGCAGACCCTGCGCGAACGGCTGAACATCAAAACGCTTTACTACGATCTGGCGCAGGGCGACATCGAGAAGGCCATCGGCGGGTACAAGGAATACATCCGGCTCTATCCGCACGATGATGTGGCTCTCGGAAACCTCTCCAGCGAATTCTTCGTTCTTGGAGATTACGAGCAAGCCGCCAGGTACTCGGAAGAAGCGCTGAAGATTGATCCGGACTCGGCGGCCTGGTATGAAAATCACTCCACCGCTCTTCTGGCACTCTCGCGCGTGGACGAAGCCGAAAAGACGATCATGGAGGCCTTCTCGCGAAAACTGGACGACCCGGCCTTGCACGCAAATCTCTATTCCGTGGCGTTCCTGAAAGGCAACACAGCCCTCATGCAGGAACAATTGAGATGGGCTGCCGGCAGATCCAGCGGCGAAGATTCCCTTTTGGCGGCGCAATCCGATACTGAAGCCTATTTCGGCCGGCTGAAGCAGGCGCGTGAGTACACGACTCGTGCGGTGAACGCTGCCGTCAAAGCCGATCTCCGGGAATCAGCTGCAGTCTGGTCCGCCCAGGCCGGACTGCGAGAAGCGATGCTTGGCTACCCCGCAGAAGCACAGAAAGATGCAAGAGAAGCTTTGAGATTCGCGTCGGAGAGCAAGGATGTCCGCGCCCTCGTAGCTCTCATTTTTGCGCGCATCGGCAATGAAGCAGAAGCCCAGAGCATTACCGACGATCTGCGAGCCCTGTACGTTTCCAATACCGTAATACAAAAGGCCTGGCTTCCCGTCGTGCGCGCGCAAGTCGCCATGCACAAGCGGAAGGACGCGGAGGCAATCGAGCAGCTCGAGAGCGTGTTGCCTTATGAGAAGGGCCAGCTCACCGGCAACCTGAGTGATTCTTGCATGATTCCCGCGTACCTGCGTGGAGAGGCGGAGTTGCGCACGCAAAGAGCTCGCCAAGCCGCGCTGGAGTTTCAGAAGATCGAAGTAAATCCCGGCGTGATAGGGAACTGCTGGTCGGGTGCTTTGGCCAAGCTTGGGAAAGCCAGGTCACAGGCCGCTGCCGGTTCGCCGGCGGAGGCGAGAGTTTCATATCAGCAGTTCCTCAGCCTCTGGAAAAACGCGGACCCAGAGCTTCCCCTCTTGAAACAGGCCAAAGCCGAAGCCGCGAAGCTCCGCTAACCTACAGGCATCTCTTCTCCCTCCTAGCGCAAGCTGTGACTAAAGTCATTTGGCTATCCGGTTCCGGATTGCATGCTGATGGCGCGCCTCAAGGCGCACGGGAAGGGTCACCATGAAATCAGCCACGCAAATTCTTCGCGATGAACACGATGCCATCCTGCTGATGCTCGATGCACTGGAAGGAGTTGCTCGCCGTCTTGAATCGGGTGACGCCATTGCCTTGCAGACCCTCACCGACTTTCATGAGTTTGCCACTTTGTTCGCCGACCGCTGCCATCACGGCAAGGAGGAGGATTTGCTGTTTCCCTTTCTCGAACGCAAAGGCGTTCCCCGCGCGGGCGGCCCATTGGGATGCATGTTGACGGAGCACGACGAAGGCCGAGGCTACGTGAGGCTCATGGGAATGAATGCCGAGCCGTGCGCAAGCGGCGATGCAGCTGCGAGAATCGCCTGGATTGGCGCGGCCCGCGGCTACGCGAATCTATTGCGAAATCACATCTGGAAGGAAAATGAGATTCTCTTCCGCATCGCCGAACGCGTGATGTCGCCGGAAGAACAAGAAGCTTTGGCGAAGGAGTTCGCCAAAGTCGAAGAGGAAAAAATCGGCCAGGAAACTCACGCACGGCTAGAAGAGAAGCTAGCGAAACTAACGCGTGAGATGGCTGCAACTGCCCACTGAGCCGGCGTTTACCACCACGCAGGCTAGTCCGTCGTTTCGCACGAAGACCGCAGTGCCGCGAGATCGGGAATCTGAATCGCTCGGGCCTGAATCTTGATAAGCCCCTCCGCCTGCAACCGGCTGAGGTTCCGCGAAACCAACTCGCGCACCGTACCTAACTCCGCGGCAAGCTCTTGATGGCTGACTGGCAGCGCAAGCTCAACGGCATTCTTTCCGCTGGGTGTCTGACCAGCGAGTCGAAGCAAATAGACGATCAGCCTCTGGCGAACCGTGGTGAACGACAGTTCTTCGATGATTCCGACAAGGCCCCGCAGCCGCTTGCCGACCACTTTGAGAACTTTCAGAGCGACTTCCGGATGCTGCAGACACAGAGTCCGGAAATCTTCTTTCCGCACAAAAATGACGTCACTTTCTTCCGCCGCCAGCGCGGATGCCGGGTAACTGCCCGCGTCGAAGATGGGGATCTCCGCAACGGTATTGCCTGCTCGCTCGACGCCGAGCACTTGCTCCCGGCCGCTGGGAGCCATCTTGAAAATTCTCACCGCGCCCGATTGAATGATGAACAAGCCCAGGCAGGGATCCCCTTCCGTGAAGATCAGCTCATTCGCGGAAAAGTGGCGCAAGGAAGAGTGTTCCGCGAGAAAGTTGACTTCCTTCTCAGTGAGGTCTGCAAACAAAGCAACGCTTTTCAACAGAGCAACACGGTCGCCAGCGTTGGTTTTCATAAAGGGGTAGTGTAGCGGCGAACGCCGCTGCTAAACAATTGCGTTCACCCGTAGAAAATCCGTTTGCTGGCGCAATTTCATTTCTGCGAACGTCCTGTGCTTGTACGGCCTCCGGCCGCCACCGGACCGACATGCTCTTGATGCTGGCGCAGCAGAAATTGGTCGGTCATCCCGGCGATATAGTCGCAGACCACCACGTGGCGTGGAACCGTCAGTGCCATGTCCTCGTAGACAGGAGGCATCGTCTGCGGCCGCCGCAAGTAGTATTGGAAGAGTTCTTCGAGGCAGCGGACCGAGCGCTGCGATTCTTCCGTAATCAGCGGATGGTTATAGACGTGGCCGAATAAGAAGCTCTTCAGTCGCGCATTCTGCGCGCGTGCCTCCGCGCCGAATCCGACCAGACGCTTCGGCGCGCGGCGGACGTCGTCCACGGACTTGACTCCCGACTCCTCAACTTGCCTTTCCGTATTCACGATTAGATCCGTGGCGAGCGCGTCCAGGACGTGGCGCAAAGTTTCATTGAATATAAGTTTCGTGCGCGCTCCGCGATTTTCTTTTTCGACTTTCGCATAGGACTCCCCGAAAAAAGGAACCTCGCGGCACAACGAATCAAAATCCAGGAGTTCGGCTTCCAGGGCATCATCCAGGTCGGCGGTGTTGTAGGCAATTTCGTCCACCCAGTCGATGAGCTGCGACTCGAGCGGCGGCTTGAGTTCCAAAAGATATTCCGACAACTCCGGAAATTCTGCGGAAGTGTAGTCGCACGAATGCTTCACGATTCCTTCGCGCACTTCGAACGTCAGATTCAATCCATTGAATCCGACGTAGCGGTGCTCGAATTCCTCGACAATCCGCAAGGCATGCAGGTTGTGGTTGAAGTGACCGCCGTGCGCCCCCATGAGTTCATCGAGTTTCCGCTCCCCAGCGTGTCCAAAAGGCGGATGTCCGATGTCGTGGACGAGCGCCAAGGCCTCGACGAGTTCCGAATTGAGCCCGAGCGCACCGGCCACGGTCCGCGCAATCTGCGAAACCTCCAGCGTGTGCGTCAGCCGGTTGCGGAAATGGTCCGAAAAACGCAGTGTGAAAACCTGCGTTTTCGCTTCGAGGCGCCGAAAGGCCCGCGCGTGGATGATGCGGTCGCGGTCTCGCGCATATTCACTTCGGTAGGGGTGGGACGGCTCCGCGTAACGCCGCCCGCGGGAATCCCTCGCACGCATGGCCCAGGGTGCAAGTGCACGTTGGTTTTCGATGGTCGAAACCTCCGGCAGTTTTCCAGCGGAGGGACTCGCGCTCAGGATTTTGGCGTCAGCAACTCCAAGCCCCGGTCCGCCTGGTCTGCAACCGACGTGTTGGGATAGTCCTTCTTGAGCTGCTCGTAGATGCTTGTAGCTTGCTTTGGATCGGAATCACTCAGCAGTCCCGCGAGCTCCAGCAGCACCATCGGCTTCGGCACCAGCACAGAGCCTGACGCAGTGAGCCCCCGAAGGATTTTGGCAGCATCATCCTTCTTCCCGGTCCGTTCCGCGATGAGCGCGGTCTGATATTGCGCCAGCGCCGCGAGCTCTTTATCAGAGCCGGTGTCCAGCTTCTTCAATTCCTCGGCTGCTTGATTCAATCGGTCCAAATCCATCAGGCAGAGTGCCGAATAATACTTCGCCAGTTTCCCGGGTTTGGTTCTGGGGTATTGGGCAGTCACCGCGGCGAATTTGGTTTGCGCCTCCTGCGCCCGCTGCGCAACGTCCGCGTAAACGAGCTCTCCAGGGATGGTGGGTTGACCCGGTGTGAAAATGCCCGCATTGAACACCCTCATTGCGTCATCAAGGGCCATCTGCGCCTGACTTGTTTGCCGGTCCGTGTAGAATTTCCATCCAAAATAGCCCGCAGCCACAACGATGAGCGCAAGAATGGCGATCGAAGCCAGCCTGGTATGAGAGAGCACGGCCTCGGCGCCGTGTTCGAATGTCTCCCGGACTTTGTCCTGTTTGAGTTCCTTGCGAGAAATGTGCTCAGGCACGTGTGCTCTCCTGCATTAATCTGAATCTTCAATGCTAGCACATGTGGTAGCGTGCCCGCGAAGACGCCAACGGATTACCGGCTCAATGTGGCGCAATCTTGCTTGTGTCCTTATCCTCGTACACAACAACAGTGTGGCGGAAGATGGTAATGCCCGCTTCTCTCGCTCCCATCCCTGCCAGAACCACACAAGAACCGAAGAAGCCCACGCCCGCACCGCCGAGCCCTGCCGTAAACCAGTGGTAGCTTTCGCCATGGTGAGTGCCGTCATAAATCGCCCCGCCCGTTGCGCCAATCGCAGCTCCGGCCACCGCGGCAGTCAGCATCCACTTCCCAGCGTCGGGCGGGTTAGCGTGGTGGACTCGCGCGATCTTGTGGACGGAGCCGCGGTCCAACTGGCGCCTCGGTCCGGTCATGGCACCCCTTAGGTCCAGAGGCAGAAGCCGCAACCCCGTGGCGTTTACTGCTTCCAGCTCTCCCCGGAGTTCCTCACCGTTCCAGAGCCAGACCACGATTTTCGAGCCCAGCTTCAACTTTTCCACATTTGCCCAGTCGGATTTGTCCCGTGCGGACGACTCGGTCGCGAAGCAGAAGATGGCCAGTAGAACGGAGGCTACAAAGCGCATGACGGGAAGGCCTCAGAACACGATCCAAAGTCTAAGCTCGACTTTTCCCGCGTGCATGGCTGGCTGTGACACTTTGTCGAGTGTCACATTCGGCTGAATTTCCATCCGACACAGCCCGCCGAATTTTCGCCTTGCTTTTTTCCGGTCGGTAACCCTTCTCGCAAGCTCGTCCTGCGAAGAAAACCGTTTTCGCGCCGGGCGTGGTACCTTGGAAGTATGCAGACCGGCTGCGTGCATTGCGGGCAACAACACCTGCTGAACGACGCGGTCCTGGCGAAGCACTCGAAAGTGCAATTCCGTTGCACGAAATGCGGCCAGACCACGATTGTGGAGGTCCGGCGGCGCACGGATGAAACAGTCGTAATCTCTCCCATGCCCTCGTTTGCCCGGGCAGACGCTTCCACGGCACGTCTCCGGCTCCCTCCGGTGGACGAAGGTTTGCAATTACCTGAGGACGTGCATATCGTTCTCGCGGTCATCGACGGCCCGGACAACGGAAGCGTCCTCAGGCTAACCAAACCCCGTGTCGTCATCGGGCGCAAAGGCTCGGACTTTGCCCTGAACGACCCCGAGGTCTCCCGCCATCATTGCGTGCTGGAAGTTCGGGACCGCTTCGTGAATCTGAAGGATCTGGACTCTACGAACGGCACCTTCTTCGAAAGGGAACGTGTCCGCGCTGCAGTGCTTCAAGATGGCGCAGAGTTCCGTGTCGGCAGCACCCTGATCCGCATCAGCTTCCAGGCCAAGTAAGGACCCGCATCTCCGCGCGAGCCGCCTCCACTATGTCTTTCCACGCGACAGGAGAAATCTGTTGTTGCGCCGCCATCTAATGCCAGTGACGGCAAGCCCAGCTTCCCCGCGCGAGAGCCTCATCAGGGTGTGAGATACTGGCGCAGGCGTGCAAGTGTGACATTGAGATGAACCAGTTGAGCGTGTGCCTCGTCGCGCAGAATGAACAAGAAAACCTGCCGCGGCTCCTGCGATCCGTGCAAGGAATTGCGGACGAAATCGTCGTCGTGGACGGCGGCAGCAGCGACCGCACCCAGGAAGTCGCGCGCACTCATGGCGCCAAAGTATTCTTCCGCGCGTTCACAAACCATGCCGACCAGAAGAACCATGCCGCCTCGCTGGCCTCGCATGAGTGGATTTTCTTGCTCGACGCGGACGAGGAACTAAGCGAGGAGTTGAAAGCCTCCGTTCGGAACTGGAAAACTCACGAAGCACAGTTCGGCGTCTACGAAATGCCCCGACTCACATGCTATCTCGGGGCTTGGATCCGCCATTCGCGCTGGTATCCGGACTACCAGCGCCGTATCTATCGCCGCGATAAAGCCTCCTTCGGCGGCGTCATTCATTCCGCCCTGCGCTACGACGGAGACATCGGACGCCTGCGCGGCAGCCTCCTTCACTACACGGTCCGCACCTTTCAGGAACACGAAGCCAAGCTTGAGAAGTACACCACTGCCATCGCCAAGGAAATGTTCGACGAAGGCAGGCGCGATTGGCGCGCCGCTATGTGGTTGGCCGCTCCGTGGAGCTGGTTCCGCCATTTCATTCTTGGCGCGGGCTTCTTGGATGGCCGTCGCGGCGCCGTGATCGCCCGCATGGCCGCCCGGGGCGTCAGGCTGAAATTCAAAAAGCTCGGTGCTTTGGTCGAGGCCGAAAAACACGCCGGAAATCGCGGTGCAGCATGATCCCTCTTGTCGTGGACCTGGAGACTGAGTGGCGCGGCGGTCAGAGCCAAGCACTTCTTCTTCTAAAGGGATTGTACGAACGGGGGCATCCGGCCGAGCTTGTGGTTGCCCGAGGTTCGGTGCTCGGTCATCGCGCGCGAAAGGAAGGGATCTACGTTCACAGCGTCTCACGGCGAATGCTCCGCTTGCGCGCCGCTGCCGGGATAAGGGAACTCCTTTCGGACACTCGAATTGAGCTGGTGCACGTCAACGAGCCTCATGCGCTCACTGCCGCCTGGCTGGCAGGCGCGCAGAAGAAGGTGCCACTCCTGGTGTCGCGAAGGGTTGCCTACCCGGTGAGGCCAGGGTTATTTGCCCGGCGGCGCTATCTGGCAGCTCATCGTATTTTGGCGATTTCCCGGTTTGTGAAAGATAGCCTTCTCGGGTCCGGCATTCTTCCTGAACTCATCAAGTTGGTCTACGAAGGCGTCGAAGTGGCACCCCCAGTGACACCAGAAATGCGCTCCCAGGCCCGGCAGCGATGGCGTGTCCGAGATCAAGAGACGCTGCTTGGCTGTGTTGGCTACTTGCTGCCGGAGAAGGGCCAGGAGTTCCTCATACGGGCACTTCCTGCGGTGCGCACGAGATTTCCCAATGTTCGCCTCCTGTTGGCGGGTGACGGCCCGTGTCGTTCGCAATTGGAGTCGTTGTGCCGGGAGCAGGGGCTAGAAGAAACCGTGATCTTCGCGGGATTTGTAAAGGACGTGTGGCAAGTGTACGCGGCACTTGATGTCTTCGTCTTTCCTTCATTGGCGGAGCCGCTAGGCACGTCTCTTTTGGCTGCGATGGCATGGGGACTTCCTGTGTTGGCGGTGGCGAGCGGCGGCGTTCCCGAATACGTCGGACATGAAGAAACCGGATTGCTTGTTCCACATCCCGCTCCGGATCTATTCGCCGCCGGGCTGATTCGGCTTCAGAGTGAGCCGGAGTTGGCCAAGCGCCTTGGGGCGTCGGCGAGAGAGCATATCCAACAGGAATTTTCGGCGCCACACATGGTTGAGAACACACTCAAGGTCTACGAAGAAGCCCTAGGGAACAGCTAGTCCATTGATCGTGCTTGTGTATAAGTCCGGCGAGGAATTGCACCTTTAAGAATTCATTCCGCAAAAATCTCAGCCAAAAGAGCGAAAGCGCCGGACGGCTCCTTCTCGACCCGTGCGGCGCTTTTGCATTTGCGCAAGTAACTGAACTTCCTCAAGAAATATTCCAGCGGTTCCCTCCTATCCGCTTGCCGAATAGCGTCAAGCTAGTTTGCAGAATCAACTACCCATCGCCCCTTTGGCTCCAGGAACTCCAGGCCCACTGCATAGCCGTTGCCATGCAAGGACTGGCAGTATGCCACACGAGCCGAGGAACGAAACTCTCCGGTGCGCGAAGCCAGCACGAGCTGCGCGCCTTTGTCCCAGTGCCGGATGCTCACCACTCGCGCACCCCGGGCACTGACGTTTTCCGTGAACGTTGACTCCACTCCGGGAAGATGCCGGTGGCCCTCGAGAATCACGGGGATCTCCATCGGTATGCGATCTTCGCGGCGGTGGATGCTGTAGTTATTCCTGCGAGTCATCGTTCTCATCCCTCACAGGCACGCGGCAATCCGCGTGATGGTATTCATTGCGCTGCCGCGGTGCTTCATGCGATAGAGCACCCGATCCGCAGAGCCCAAGAGCTTTTCCGCGGTGTCTCCGTCCTCCGGATAGGCCGCGATGCCCACACTGACGGAAAGCTGGGGTTCTTCCGCTTCGGTTCCCAGTCGTTCCCTGATCCGCGAAGCAACTCGCGTAGCAATTTCTTTGGGCGCCTCCGGCAAGACCAAGGCGAATTCGTCGCCGCCGTAACGCGCCGGAGTGTCAATGGCGCGCGAATGATTGCGCAGGATTTTTCCGAGCCGCACCAGCGCCCGACTCCCCACCAGATGTCCGAAGCGGTCGTTGATAGTCTTCAGTCCGTCCATATCCAGCAACAAGATGCTGAACGGACGCCGCGTGCGCCGCGAGCGGTCCAATTCCGATTCGATCACCGCAATCAATCGGCGGTAATTTGCAAGACCAGTCAGAGGATCGCTGATTGCCAGCGTGCGCACCTGGTCGAAGAGCCGCGCCTGGTCAATCAGCGCGCCGCACAGAATCACGGAGTAGCTCGCAACCTTGCTCAGCTCTGCCAGGAAAAAGGGGCCATCAAACAGCCGCCGGGAAAATAGCGCGGCAAGATGGCACGCCGCGTTCAGCAGCGCGACCAGAAAGAGGGAATAATCATAAAGCGAGGCGTCGCTCTCGCTTTGACTCTGTGCCTGGAACCGCTTGTAGAAAAATACCGCGGCCAGCGCGAAAAGCCCGCCGGGAAGCACGTCCCAGGGGCGCGAGAACAGCGCGCCGGATTCGGCTGCGGGCGTTGCGGGTGCAGCGATGAACGCCGCGCTCGTAATGTAGGCCGCCGCAGCAACCACGAACAGGGCTCCGGCTGTTTCACGGCTCGGCTGCCGCGACGTGGGCAGAAACCGTTCGATTCCCAGAGCGGCCAGGAGCAATACCGCCAGCAGAGTGCGTCCAACCATCCAACCCGTCGGCACCTGCGAGAAGGCGAGATGGCCGCTGCGAAGGAGCTCGTTCAGGCCAAAATACCCGACCGTCTCAATCATTCCGGAAAGCACAAACCCGAACGCCAGGATCAGCGCAATCCGGTCATGCGTGCCGCGGAAGCGGATTAACGCATTGGCCGCGTAACAAAAGCATAGGAGGGAGCCGCCCACTTCGAGATAGAGATACGTGGTTGGAGAGCCAAGGGTGTTCGTGGAGCGGGAATACAGCGCCACGGCCATGAACAAGGCCAACAAGACTCCGTAAGCCAAGGCGGGAGCACTGCCCTTGTGCTGGCGAAGAAAACCGGTGATTCGTGCCCAACTCCCCAAAACATCCCCCAATCGCCGGAGAAAGCCGGCAACGCAGGGGGAAATGCACGTCCATGCCCTTTTGTGACCACAGGGACCGACCTGCAACCTGCTCAATAGGAAGGAGTTATAGCTCTGTCAAAACAGAGCTAGGATGGTTGAGACAGGGCCAAGATGCGAAACGGCGCAACCCGTGTTCCCTTATGAGACAGTATCGCCTGTGTATCCAGATGGTTAGCAGAGGTTTGGGCAATTAAGCCCGGAAACTGTGGAAAGTCTCAATCCGAGACAGTCTCAAGCTGAGACCTGGCTACCCTACACCTTGGTCCGTGGGGGGAGATCTCGTGCAGCAACCGCGCTGGTGAACGCTTCCCGCTTGTGGGTACCGTCGCAGAAAGGGGAATTCCCTGAGTGGCCACAGCGGCAGAGGGAAATGGAGGTGCGACCCCCCAGACCGAAGCTATTACCCGCCTGATCGACAACTTCAAAGTCGCCCTCGATGCGGATCGGACCGTTGTTGATGATGGTTACTTTCGTCCCAGCCACAAATTCCTCCCCCTACCGGTCGTGCGTAATTCAGTTCTTTTGATTATTGGGCCCGGGTCTTAAACAAGTCACGGGTCACGAGTCATTCTTCTAATACCGCGGCACGTTCGGATCAACTTCCGTAGACCACGACAATATGCCGCCGCGCAAATTGTAAATCTTCCGGAAGCCCGCCTGCCGCA
>Ga0187780_10001317_pt1 | contig 18719 bp, 15 predicted proteins | sample 1015_Q2_SP10_20__FD_132429 | JGI IMG/M metagenome (GOLD analysis project Ga0187780, IMG submission 132429) | Tropical peat soil microbial communities from peatlands in Department of Meta, Colombia - 1015_Q2_SP10_20_MG | ecosystem: Environmental > Terrestrial > Soil > Wetlands > Peat | place...
CCCTGGTCCGGATACTGGCCCTGGTCCGGATACTGGCCCTGGTCCGGATACTGGCCCTGGTCCGGATACTGGCCCTGGTCCGGATACTGGCCCTGGTCCGGATACTGGCCCTGGTCCGGATACCGGCCCTGGTCCGGATACCGGCCCGGCGGCACGTACTGGGCTTGTTCGGGGTACTGGGGCTGATCACGGTAGCCGCGCGACCCTGGCGGCAGGGCCGCCGGGGGTGGTGGCAGTGCCTGCGCAGACGCGCTGCCGAGCATCATCGTGCCGGTCGGATCGTCCGGCTGGACCGCGCGGAAGTCGCCCGTCACGGGGACGGGGAAATCCGCGCCGCCGTAATCACGGGATCCGGCGTAACCCGGCAGTGCCGTCAGCCTCGGGTCGGTGGGGACGCCAGGAAGCTGGCGGGCAAATCCGCCCGTGCCGCGCGGGTCGCCGCCGTGCATGCCGCGCTGCAGGGCGTCGATCAGCCTCGGCAGGTCCTCTTGCGACAGCCGGAACGTGCCCGTGCAGGTTCCGCCCTGCCAGATGCTGAAGACGGAGATCCCGGTATCGGCGTACCAGCTCAGGCGCATGCAGCGGGAGTTGCCGCGCGTGTCGAAGAAAACCTCACCGAGCCGGGGCAGGGGTGCTGCGTCCGACGCTGACATGCTGCCCATCGTGGCCTGCTCCCTTCCCGTTGTCCACCTGGTCGCGAACATTGCCAGGCAGGTTAGCCCGAGCCCCGCGGACGCCTGGCGCGAAGCCGGAAATCGGCCGAAGAATTTTGCTACCCACGTGCGAGACGACGATCGCGGGTGGCATCATTATCGGCGGGCATGCAGCGGCCCGCGTGACGGTTAACGGGACCGGTGAACCGGCGCGCTGGCGCCAGCCGTTCGGTAAAGTGACCGTTTGCTTACGCGATCGCCTTACCTGCGTACGGGAACACCACGTCACGAAGACGCGTTGTATCTTGCAACGGAGGTTCCCGGACAGGACTGGCTCGCGTTCGCGTGTTCACGAGCCTGACGATCCAAAGTAACGCACGATTTTAAGCATCTTGGTTGAGGTGATTGATCCATGTCTCAGGTACGTCGGCAGTCGGCTGTGCTTCCCCGCCCTAGCTGGGGGTGGCAGGATGCTGCCGCGTGCCGTGGCGAGGACCTGTTGCTGTTCTTCGGTCCGGACGGCGAGCGCCAGCCGGAGCGGGACATCAGGGAGCGCAAGGCCAAGGAGATTTGCGCTGCTTGCCCGGTGCGGCTTGAGTGTCTTGACTACGCGGTGTCCCGGCCGGAGAAGTACGGCACCTGGGGCGGGCTGAACGAGGAGGAGCGCTCGGCCGAGCGGCGCCGACGCATGCGCCGGGCGAACGCCGCCTAAGCCCGACGACAAGGCCTTCAGCCAAGGCCAGCACCAGCTGAAACCCCAAGGCCAAAGCGCCAACCAGCCTCGGAACACCCGTACCTCAACCCGCTTACGCCAGCAAGGCCAGGACGTCGGCGTCACTGAGCTGGCCGAAGGCCAGGTACCACTCTCCTACGGATGAGAATCGGCTGGGAGTGGCCAGGATGATCACCTGGTCGGCTTCTGCGCGCATGGATGTTGCCGCCGAGGGCGGCGCGATCGGTACCGCGAGGACGAGATGCGCCGCCTGCGCGGCGCGCAGCGACCGTAGCGCGGCGCGCGCGGTGGCACCGGTGGCCAGGCCGTCGTCCACCACGATCACGCACCAGCCCGCCACTTCCGGCAGCGGGCGGCCGCCGCGGTAGATCCGGACCCGCCTGGCGAGTTCAGCCTTCTCGGCGGCCACCACCGGGGCCAGGTCCGCGGGCGCCAGCGCGAGCCGGTTAAGCAGCCCGAAGTCGTACACCGGCTCTTGCAGGCCCTCGGCGATGGCACCCACGCCCAGCTCCGGCTGAAAGGGATAACCGATCTTGCGCGTCACGATGACGTCCATCGGCAGTCCCAGGATGGTGGCGATCTCCTTCGCCACGGCCACGCCGCCCCTGGGCAAGCCGAGCACTATTGTCCGTTCGGGCCACTGATCGAGTGCCACCTCGCCGTTGAGCCGTTCGGCGAGCAGTCGCCCGGCGGCGCGCCGGTCTGGGAAAGGAAGCACGTATCCGCCTGGCTCCTTCGTCATGACCCCGGTTTTACCCGCCCTGAGGCGAACCAGCCCCGGGAACGGCGCATGAGCGCCGGAGCGGGTCCAGCGGCAGCACAGCGGCCCGGGCCAGGCCGCACAATAGCAGGCCGCACAATAGGAACATGATCTGCGTCCCGTGCCGGAGGCGCCATCATGAGGACTGCCCCGGCGGTACCTGGTGCGACTGCCAGCATCTGCCGTCGGCGGAATCGGTGTCCTCTGAGTCCGAGCCGCCGCTCAGCTGGATCCGCCAGGGTTGATGGCTACCCGGGAATAGGCCCCGGAACGGCCCGGTTGCCACGCGTATGGCGCCGGATGTAACCGTGCGGGCTGTCCACATGCCGGACGCGTATTGGACAGCCAGGTCCGTTACATGTGATCCTGTCGTAATGAGTGTTACGGACCCGTTGCTCGTCGTGCGCAGGCACGTCGACCTCTTGCGCGTCCGCAGCGCCATCTGTCGCGACGCCCGATGATCGCCGCCCCGGAAACCTGACCGGGCGCGCGCGCGATGCCGGGTGTCTTCCTGCTGTAACCCCTCGTGCAAGAGGCGCCAGTCGGGCGCGGCTGGGCCAGCACGGGTACGGCCGGGCAGGACCCAGGGTCTCGTGACATGCGCGTCCCCGAGCCTGAAGGAACCTCATCGATGCCAGTCGCTGCCGAGGCCAAGACCGCGACCAAGACCGGGACCAGACGCACGCGGGGCGAAGGCCAGTGGGCCCTCGGCTACCGCGAGCCGCTCAACAAGAACGAGGAGAACAAGAGGAACGACGACGGGCTCAACGTCCGGCAGCGGATCATCGACATCTACTCCAAGTACGGCTTCGACTCCATTGACCCGGCCGACCTGCGCGGCCGTTTTCGCTGGTACGGGCTGTACACCCAGCGCCGGCCCGGCATCGACGGCGGCAAGACCGCGATCCTGGAGCCGGAGGACCTAGACGACCGCTACTTCATGCTGCGGATCCGCATCGACGGCGGCCAGCTCGACCACCTCCAGCTGCGCGCCATCGCGGATGTCTCCCGCCGGTACGCGCGCGGCACGGCCGATGTGACCGACCGGCAGAACATTCAGCTGCACTGGGTCGAGATCGAGAACGTCCCCGCCATCTGGGACGCCCTCGAAGCGGTGGGGCTGAGTACCACCGAGGCCTGCGGGGACACGCCCCGGGTGATCCTCGGCTGCCCCCTGGCCGGCCTGGACGCCGGCGAGATCATCGACGCCACGCCGGAGATCGCCGCCATCGGCCGCCAGTACATCGGCGACTCCGCGTTCTCCAACCTGCCCCGCAAGTTCAAGTCCTCGATCAGCGGCTGCGCGGCGCAATGCGCCATCCACGAGATCAACGACGTGGCGTTCGCCGGCGTGGTCTCCTCCCGCGCAGAGGCCGGGTACGACCTGTGGGTGGGCGGCGGCCTGTCCACCAACCCGATGATCGGCCAGCGGCTCGGCGCCTTCGTCCGGCCCGGCCAGGTACCCGAGGTATGGGCGGGCGTCACGGGGCTGTTCCGGGACTACGGCTACCGGCGCCTGCGGCACCGGGCGAGGATCAAGTTCCTCGTCGCCGACTGGGGGCCCGAGCGGTTCCGCGAGGTACTGGAGAAGGAGTATCTCGGGTACGCGCTGCCCGACGGGCCCGCACCGGCGGCGCCGCGCGACGGCGCGCGCGACCACGTGGGCGTGCACCTGCAGCGAGACGGGCGCTACTACGTCGGGTTCGCACCCACGGTGGGCCGCCTGTCGGCCGGCACGCTCAATCTCGTCGCCGACCTGGCAGCCAGGTACGGCAGCGGCCGGGTACGCACCACGACCGAGCAGAAGATGGTCATCCTCGACGTGCCGCCCGCGCGCACGGACTCGCTCGTCGCCGAGCTCGACGCGGCCGGCCTGCCCGCCAGGCCGAGCGCGTTCCGCCGGCACACGATGGCGTGCACGGGCATCGAGTTCTGCAAGCTCGCGATCGTGGAGACCAAGCACCGGGCTGCCGACCTGATCAGCGAGCTGGAGCGGCGGCTGCCGGGCTTCAGCGAGCCGGTCACCATCAACGTGAACGGGTGCCCGAACTCCTGTGCCCGGATCCAGACCGCCGACATCGGCCTGAAGGGATCGCTGGTCACCGGCCCCGACGGGACCCAGGTCGAGGGCTTCCAGGTGCACCTGGGCGGCCGCCTGAACGGCGGTGACGGCACTGGCTCCGGCTTCGGCCGGAAGCTGCGGGGACTCAAGACCACGGCCGAAGAGCTGCCCGACTACGTGGAGCGGGTGCTGCGCAGGTTCGAGGCGGCCAGGCAGCCGGGCGAGAGCTTCGCCGCCTGGACGGCGCGGGCCGGCGAGGAGGACCTGACATGAACACGCGGGCCGTTCCCTTCTACTGCCCCTACTGCGGCGAGGAGGACCTCGAACCTCAAGGTCCGGCCGACGGCGAATGGCATTGCCGCAGTTGCACCAGGACTTTCCAGCTACGCTTTGCCGGAATAGGAGTCACCCTGTGAGCGCCATCCGGTGCCGGCTGGCGAGCATGGGCCCTGGTGGCCCGTGCGAGCGGCCGGCGGTCCGGCGCGGGCTGCCCGGATGGCGCGAACGTCTGGGGGTGGCTCTGTGAGCCCCGTCACTGCGCTGCCCGATCATCGCCGCGGCCTGGCGCCGAACAGCCTGGAGGACCCCGAGCTCATGCGAACCCTCGCCGAACAGGCCGCTGAGGACCTCGCCGACGCGCCGGCCGAGGAGGTCATCCGCTGGGCGGTGGATACGTTCGGCGACCGGATCTGCGTCACCTCGTCCATGACCGACGCGGTGATCATCCACCTGGCCTCGGCCGTCCAGCCCGGGATCGACGTGGTCTTCCTGGACACCGGGTACCACTTCGCGGAGACGATCGGCACCCGGGACGCCGTCGGCGTGGTGTACCCGGTGCGGATCCTCAACGTCACCCCGTCGCGCACCGTCGCGGAGCAGGACGCCGAGCTCGGCCCGCGACTGTACGGGCGCAATCCCGACCTGTGCTGCTACCTGCGCAAGGTCGAGCCGCTGGAGCGGGCGCTGGCGAACTACGACGCGTGGATCACCGGGGTCCGCCGGGACGAGACCAACCAGCGCCGCCAGACCCAGGTGGTGGAGTGGGACGACCGGCGGGAGATGGTGAAGGTCAACCCGATCGTCAGCTGGACGCAAAAGCAGGTGGACGACTTCATCACCACCAACGGCGTGCTCGTCAACCCCCTGGTCTACGACGGCTATCCCTCGATCGGCTGCGCGGCCTGCACGATCCGGGTCGAGCCGGGCGCCGACCCGCGCAGCGGGCGCTGGGCCGGAACCGGCAAGACCGAGTGCGGCATCCATGTCTGAGCCTGTCCTGGTGGCCGTGGCGCACGGCAGCTCCGACCCGCGCGCCGCGGCCACCACCAGGGGCCTGATGGCGATCGCCGCCGAACGGGCCGCGGCACGCGGCCTGCGGGTGCCGGACCTGCGTATCGCCTATCTGGGCCACGCCGCGCCGTCCCTGCCGCAGGTGATGAGTGCGCTTGAGCCGGATACCCCGGTCACCGTGCTCCCGTTGCTGCTGACCGCGGCGTACCACAGCAAGACCGATATCCCGCGGGTGCTGGCCCGCCTCAGCCGCGACTACCCGCGGCGGGTCGGTTACGGCGCCGCGCTCGGGCCGCACCCGCTCCTGCTGCGGGCCCTGGGACGCCGCCTGGCCGAGGCGGATCGGGGGAGGGAGGCGGATCGGGGGAGGGAGGCGGATCCGGGAAGGACTGTCGCGGCGCAGACCGGGGTAGTGCTGGCGGCGGCCGGCTCGAGCGATCCGGACGCGAACGCCGCCATCGCCCGGCTGGCGGAGCAGTGGCAGGCCCGGGCCGACTGGTTCGCGGTCCGCCCGGCCTACGCCTCGGCCGCCGGCCCCTCGCCCGCGGCCGCGGTCTCCGGGCTGCTGAGAGCGGGCGCACGCCGGGTGGTGGTCGCCACCTACCTGCTCGCACCCGGCCTTTTCGCCGAGCGGATACGCGACTGCTCGCTCGCCGCGGGCGCAGCCTCGGTAGCGCCGACCCTCGGCGCGTCGAAGGAGGTGGCCGACGTGCTGCTCGACCGGTACCTGGAGGCAGGCACCCGGCAGGCGGCGGCGTAGGCGGCGGCGTAGGCGGCAGCGGCGTAAAACTGGGTAGAACTCCGGATAACCCTCGGGAAAACGAGGATCCGAGATCCGCTGAGCACGATCAGGTATCGTACGTCCCTCCGGGCATGCGCCTACCCGGTGGCGTCGGCCGCCAGCCGAACGCGACCTGACTCGCCGCAGGAGAAGGGGGCGAATGCGTACCTGGCCGGGAACGCCTTATCCGCTGGGCGCGACCTGGGACGGGTGGGGAACGAACTTCGCCCTGTTCTCCGAGGTCGCCGAGCGCGTCGAGCTCTGCCTGTTCACCGACGCCGGCGACGGCACGCTGACCGAAAGCAGGGTCGACCTGACCGAGGTCGACGGCTTCGTGTGGCACACCTTCCTGCCCGGCATCGCACCAGGTCAGCGGTACGGATACCGCGTGCACGGGCCCTATGATCCGCCGCAGGGGCTGCGCTGCGATGGCTCCAAGCTGCTGCTCGATCCCTACGGCAAGGCGGTCGAGGGGGACGTCAGCTGGGACGAGTCCCTGTTTGATTACCAGTTCGCCAACCCGAAGAAGCGGAACACCACCGACAGCGCGCCACAGATGCCGAAGAACGTGGTGATCGACCCGTTCTTCGACTGGGGCCGCGACCGGGCGCCCCAGATCCCTTACCACGAGACGGTCATCTACGAGGCGCACGTGCGCGGGCTGACCCTGCGCCACCCGGAGGTCCCGCCGCACCAGCGCGGCACCTATGCCGGCCTCGCGCACCCCGCCGTCATCGCGCACCTGCAGCGGATCGGCGTCACGGCGGTCGAGCTCATGCCAGTACACCAGTTCGTGGCCGAGCAGTCCCTGGTCGCCCGCGGCCTGACCAACTACTGGGGCTACAACACGATCGGGTTCCTCGCACCGCACAACCGGTACTCCTCCGCCGGTCAGCGCGGCGAACAGGTGGTCGAGTTCAAGACGATGGTGAAGGCGCTGCACGAAGCCGGCATCGAGGTGATCCTCGACGTGGTGTACAACCACACCGCCGAGGGTGACCACATGGGCCCGACGCTGTCCTTCCGCGGCATCGACAACGCCGCCTACTACCGCCTCGACGGCGCCGAACGGTGGCGCTACCTGGACTACACCGGCTGCGGGAACAGCCTGAACGCCCGTCACCCGCACGCGCTGCAGCTGGTGATGGACTCGCTGCGGTACTGGATCGGTGACATGCACGTCGACGGGTTCCGGTTCGACCTGGCCGCGGCCCTGGCCCGGGAGCTGCACGACGTGGACCGGCTGGCCACCTTCTTCGACCTGGTGCAGCAGGACCCGGTAGTCTCGCAGGTGAAGCTGATCGCCGAGCCGTGGGACGTCGGCGAGGGCGGTTACCAGGTCGGCAATTTCCCGCCGTTGTGGACCGAATGGAACGGGAAATACCGCGATGCCGTCCGTGACTTCTGGCGCGGGCGCCCCGACACCAGGCCGGAGTTCGCGTCCAGGCTCACCGGGTCGAGCGACCTGTACGCCACGAGCGGCCGCCGCCCCGTCGCGTCGATCAACTTCGTCACCTGCCATGACGGATTCACCCTCCATGACCTGGTCAGCTACAACCACAAGCACAACGAGTCGAACGGCGAGGGCAACCGGGACGGGGCTGACGACAACCGCTCATGGAACTGCGGGGCGGAAGGCCCGACCACCGATCCCGCCGTCAACGAGCTGCGCGCCAGGCAGAAGCGGAACTTCCTGGTCACCTTGTTCCTGTCCCAGGGTGTCCCGATGCTGCTCGCGGGCGATGAGATGGGGCGGACCCAGGCCGGCAACAACAACGCTTACTGCCAGGACAATGAGGTGTCCTGGCTGGACTGGGATCCGGATCGCCTGGCGGACGCCGAGCGGGGGCTGCTGCGGTTCACCGAGACCCTGGCCAGCTTGCGCCGGGACCACCCGGTGTTCCGGCGGCGCAGGTTCTTCCGCGGCCGGCGGGAAGAGCCCGGCGACGAGACCGTCGACATCATCTGGCTGACGCCCGGCGGCACGGAAATGACCCAGGAGGACTGGGGGGCCTGGCGGGCTAAATCGCTGGCGGTGTTCCTGAACGGCGAGGCGATCAGCGAGCCGGATCCGCGCGGCGGGCAGATCATCGACGCCAAGTTCCTGCTGCTGTTCAACGCGCACAGCAGGCCGCGCACCTTCACCCTGCCCGAGGCCAGCCTCGCGGCCGGCTGGGACGTCGTGATCGACACCGCCTCGGCAGACGGCTGCGGTACCGTGCCGGAGGCGGCCGGGGATGCCGAGGCCGCGGCACCGCTGCTGCCCAAGAGCGAGGTCCAGGTCGCCGCCCGCGCCGTCGTGGTGATGCGGTCGGCGGACTGACCATGCGCCAGCTGTTCCCGTCGTCGGACCCGGGCGAGCCGGACCTGGCCAGGCTGTACGCGTATCCGCCCGGGCCGTGGCTGCGCGCCAACATGGTGTCGAGCGCGGACGGCGCCGCTACCGTGGGCGGGGTGACCAAGTACCTGTCCTCAGCTGCCGACCGGCACGTATTCGCGCTGCTCCGCACCCTGTGCGACGTCATCCTGGTCGGCGCGGCCACGGCCCGGGGGGAGCGCTACAAGCCGGCCAGGCCCCGGGAGCTCTGGCGTCACCTGCGGGACGGCCGGACGCCGACCCCGCCGATCGCGGTGGTCACCGGCCGGCTCGACCTCGACCCGGACAGCCCGCTGATCAGCGCCGCTCCGCCGCACGCCCGCACGATCGTCATCACCACCGCGCACGCACCCTCCGGCCTCCGTGCCGAGCTGGCCCGGCGCGCGGATGTCATCATCGCCGGAGAGGACACCGTCGACTTCAAGGTCGCCGTCAGCGCGCTGGCCGAGCGCGGCCACCGCGCGATGCTCGCCGAAGGAGGCCCGCACCTGCTCGCCCACCTGGTCGAGTCCCGGCTGATGGACGAACTGTGCCTGACCATCGGCCCGCTGATGGCCGGGCCGGGCGCCACCCGGATCGTCGCCGGCCCGCTGCCCGCCGCCCAGCCGCTGCCGCTGAGGTTGGCGCACGTGCTGGAAGACGACGGCTTCCTGTTCTGCCGCTACATCCGAAAAGATCATTTATTCCGAACGGGCAGTGGTGCGCCGGTCCGGCTCCCGGGAGCTGGCCGGGACGGTTGACGGCGCGCCGCCCAGGACGGAACGAAACGATCGCGCGGTCAGGTTAACCACGGTCCGTTCGCGATCATCGGTTTGATCCAGATCACCGGCATCCTCGGGTCCAGGGCCTGCCTGTTGTCCGCGAGAACCGCCCGCCGGGTTCACGGGCGTGGCAGCAGGCCGCGCTCGAACCCGGTCGCCACGGCCGCGGCGCGGTCGTTGACGCCGAGCTTGGCGTAGATGTGCAGCACGTGGGTCTTGACCGTGGCCTCGCTGATGTACAGGCGCGCGGCGGCCTCCCGGTTCGAGTAGCCCTGGGCGATCAGGCCGAGTATGTCCAGCTCACGCTGGCTGAGCGGTTCCCTGGCCGGCTCCCTGACCTGGCCCAGCAGCCGGGTGGCGACCGACGGCGAGAGCACGGCCTCGCCGCGGGCCGCGGCGCGGGCTCCCCGCAGCAGCTCGTCCGGCGGGGAGTCCTTCAGCAGGTAGCCGGTAGCGCCGGCCTCGATCGCGGGGACCACGTCGGTATCGGTATCGAAGGTGGTGAGCACGAGCACCCGGGCGCCCACGCCGCGCTCGGCGAGCAGCCTGATCGCGCTGACCCCGTCCAGCAGGGGCATGCGCAGGTCCATGAGCACCACATCGGGACGCAGCGCGGCCGCCCGGTCGACCGCTTCCCGGCCGTTGGCGGCCTCGCCGACCACCTCGAACTCGCCGCTGGCCTCGAAAATGCCGCGCAATCCGTCGCGGACCACCGGATGGTCGTCGGCGATCAGCAGCCGGATGGTCTCGGTCACGAGGACTCCCCCAGTCCGATCGCGGGCAGGCTCGCCGACACCGCGGCGCCCGCTCCGGGTTCGGACTCGATCTCCAGCTGGCCGGCCAGCCGGCCCACCCGCTGCCGCATCGCGAGCAGCCCGAAGCCGCCGCCGGCGTGGCTTTCCCCCGGAAGGCCGGGGCCGGCCGAACCGCCGTCGGCCACGGCGAACCCGGCGCCGTCGTCCCGCACGTCGAGGGTCACCACGTCCTCCATGTAGGACAGCGTGATCCAGACTTGCGACGCGCCCGCGTGCTTGGCCACGTTGGCCAGCGCTTCCTGCGCCACGCGCAGCAGCGTCACCTCCACCTCCGGGTGCAGGGCCCGCACGTCGCCGGTCGTTTTCACCTCGGCGGCCAGCCCGCTGGTGGCCGACCAGCGGGCCACCTCGCCGGCCAGCGCGTCGGGCAGCTTGCTGCCTTCCAGCACCAGCGGCCGCAGCGCCTGGACCGAGCGGCGGGCCTCCGCGAGGCTATCCCGGGCGAGCTGCTTGGCGTTCCCGATCCGCCGTTCGCACTCGGTGCCGCTGCTGGTCTGCTGGGCGGCCTCGAGCTGGGTGATGATCCCGGTCAGCCCCTGCGCGAGCGTGTCGTGGATCTCCCGCGCCATCCGCTGCCGCTCGTCCCCGACGCCCGCCTCCCTGGCCTGGGTGAGCAGCTGGGCCTGCAGCCCGGTGTTCTCGGCCATCATTTCCTCTAGGCGCTGGTTGGCCTGGGCCAGCTCGGCGATCATCCTCTTGCGGGCCTGGTTCTGCTCCTCGGTCTTCTGGCCCAGCTGGACGAACATCCCGATAAGCGCCAGGTCAACCGTCGCCAGGACCACCAGGATGACGACCGCTCCCACGGTCGGCCGATGGAATCCCCCGCCCTGTGCCGCGCCGAAGGCCACCGCCACCGGCACGCAGGCGACCCAGCGCCACGCGCCACGCAGGTACTCGAATGCGTACAGGAAGGCGATCCAGGTGAAGAACGCGAACCAGGGAGTCCGGGCGGTGAGCACCCAGACGAGCCCGATCAGGCCGACGAAGTAAACAACCACCAGCCACCGGCGCTGCGACCAGCTCGGATGCAGGATCTCCATCCACGTGATCCACGCCGCGGCCAGCGCGGCCACGCCGAGCGTAATCAGCAATGCCCCTGAGGTCGGATGCTGCGAGAGCACGTAGGGAATCAGCGGGACGGCGAGCAGCAGGTACGGCGCCACTCGTCCCGCCGACTTATACCTGCGCTCCAGCGCCTCGAAGCCGCTGTCCGGCGTCCGCACCGTCACCGCGTGTCCTTCCCTACGCCTGTTCCCAGCGGAAGAAGCGAGCCGCCAGGGCCCCGGCGACCAGGGTCCACGCCGCCATTATGCCTAGGTATTCCAGCCGCGGATCTATTCCCATCCAGCTGTCGCGCACCGCGTGCAGGGCCGAGCCGAGCGGGGTGAAGTTGCCTATCTGGCGCATCGTGGACGACATCTCCTCGGTCGGGAAGTAGACGCCGGCCAGGAACATGTTCGGGAAGAACAGCAGCCAGCCGATCCCGGCCGCGCTCCTGGCGGTCGGCGCCACGGCTGCCGCGAGCATGCCGAGTGCCAGCAGCGAGGCGATGCCGAGCAGGACCGACAGGGCGAACCAGCCCGCCGCGGCCGGGACCGGCACGTGGAAGGCGATCCGCACCACAGCGACCACCAGCGTCACGGACAAGATTGCGGCAGCCGCCCACACCGTCAGATCGGCCAGCAGCAGGGTCAGCGGGCGCACCGGCGTGACGCCCAGACGACGCAGGATGCCGCGCTGCCGGTACTGCCCAATGACCATCGGCACCCCGGTCAGGCCGAGGGTCGCCAGCACGATCGCGACACCGAGCGCCGCGATGTATTCGGTACCGATCTGGTCGGACAGGCCTTTCTGCGGATTGCCGAACCCGGGAATCAGGCCGAATCCGATGACCAGCGCCACCGGCAGCCCGAACACGGCCAGGGCGGCGGCCCTCTCGCGCAGGAACAGCTTGGTCTCGACGAAGGCGAGCCTGCTGAAGCCGTTCATGTTGCGCTCTCCCTCACGTGTCCATGGTGCGGCCGGTCAGCGCCACGTACGCGTTGTCCAGGCTGCGACCCTCGATCCGCAGGTCGGCCACGACGACCTGCCTGCGGGCCAGCTCCGCGGTGACCGCGGAGGCGAAGTCCCCGGTGCCGGTCACCTCGACCTGCGCTCGGCGGCGGGTGACGGCGGTGACGCCGGGCACCGCGGCCAGGGACTGCTCATCGAGCGGCGCCAGCGGCCGGAACCGCATCCGGTACTCCGCCCCGGCGGAGTCCACCAGCCCCGCCGGGGTGTCCAGCGCCGCGATCCGCCCCCGTTCGAGGATCGCGACGCGGTCGCACAGTTCCTCCACCTCATCCATGAAGTGGCTGACCAGCACGACGGTGACCCCGCCCGCCCGGACCTGGCTGATCAGGTCCCAGGTGGCGCGCCTGGCCCCCGGGTCCAGGCCCGAGGTGAGCTCGTCAAGGAACACCACGTCCGGGTTCCCGACCAGGGCGAGCGCGATGAACAGCCGCTGCTTCTGGCCGCCGGACAGCTTGCCGAAGCTGGTCCCGGCCTTGGCGGTCAGCCCCCAGCGCTCGAGCAGCTCCCGCCAGTCCGCCGGGCGCGGGTAGAAGGATGCGTACAGCTGCAGTGCCTCGCGAACCTTCAGCTTCTCCTGGAGCTGGGTCTCCTGGAGCTGCACGCCGATCCGCTGGTGCAGCCGGTGCCCGTCGGTCAGCGGGTCCAGTCCCAGGATCCTTACCTGCCCCGCGTCACGCCGCCGCAGGCCCTCCATGCACTCCACCGCGGTGGTCTTGCCCGCGCCGTTCGGGCCGAGGAGGCCGAAAATCTCTCCCTGCTCCACGTGGAAGGAGATCCCGTCCACTACTGCCTGGCCCCCGTACCGCTTGGTGAGCCCTGTCACCTCGATGACTGGCGTCATCTCTCGTGCCTCCGTATCTGGCCGGCCCTCGCCGGCGTCCTTAGCCAGCATCACCCGGCTGCCCCCGCGGGCGAATCGGCTGCGCGGCCATCTTTGCCTGGCCCGCCGGCCGAGCCCGCCGGCCGGCCATCTGACCGATGGCATCCACCGTTTGGTGGACCCGGATCGCGTCGCGGGGGTTAGAAGACGGCGGCGAGCCAGCGCTTGTGGTAGCTGACGAAAGCCTCCGGCTACCCGCCCAGCTCGCGGCGGGCGGGCCTGCCCGCCGTGCTGACACGCCTCTCGGACCGGCACGTTAGCCTGGCCCCTGGGGGAAGGCCCAGCCCAGACAACCAGGCAGACGGGAGAAGGGTCCATGGCGCTGCACACCCAGGTGGACGAGTCCAGCCGAGACGCCGGGCTCGAGGTCAACCCGGTTTACGTCCAGGAATCGGGCCGTCAGATCCCGCGGTACCGGCTGGCGGAGCACGGCATGCTGCCCCACACGGCACTGCAGGTGGTCCGCGACGAGCTCATCCTCGACGGTAATGCCCGGCTCAACCTGGCCACCTTCGTCACCACCTGGATGGAGCCCGAGGCCGATCAGCTGATGGCCGACTGCTCCCCCAAGAACATGATCGACAAGGACGAGTATCCGCAGACCGCCGAGCTCGAGCGGCGGTGCGTGAACATCCTGTCCAGCTTGTGGAACGCGCCGGCCGGCGGCGCGGCGACCGGCTGCTCCACCACCGGGTCCAGCGAGGCCTGCATGCTGGGCGGGATGGCGCTGCTTTGGCGCTGGCGGGCCCGGCGGGCCGCGGCGGGAGCTGACTCGGCCCAGCCGAACCTGGTCATGGGCTCGAACGTGCAGGTGTGCTGGGAGAAGTTCTGCCGGTACTGGCAGGTCGAGCCCCGCTTCGTCCCGATGGTGCCCGGGCGGCTGCATCTGCGCGGCGCCGAAGCCGCGGCCCGGTGCGACCAGAACACCATCGGCGTGGTCGCGATCATGGGCTCCACCATGGACGGCAGCTACGAGCCCGTGCTCGAGATCAGCCAGGCGCTGGACCGGCTGCAGGCCGAACAGGGCTGCGACATCCCGGTGCACGTGGACGCGGCCTCCGGCGGGTTCGTCGCCCCGTTCCTGGCGCCGGGCCTGGAGTGGGACTTCCGGGTGCCGCGGGTGGCGTCGATCAACAGCTCCGGTCACAAGTACGGCCTGGTGTATCCCGGAGTGGGCTGGATTTTGTGGCGGACCCCGGACGCCCTGCCGGAGGATCTCATCTTCAACGTCAACTACCTGGGCGGCCAGATGCCCACGTTCGCGCTCAACTTCTCCCGGCCCGGCGCCCAGGTCGCCGCCCAGTACTACAACTTCATCCGGCTCGGTTCCGAGGGCTACCGGCACGTGCAGCGGACCTGCCAGGACATCGCGCTGCACCTGTCTGCCGAGATCGCCAAGACAGGCCCGTTCGAGCTGTTCACGCACGGCAACGACCTTCCGGTCTTCGCCTTCAAGCTGCGCGACGACGTCACCGGTTACTCGGTGTTCGACCTGTCCGACCGGCTGCGGATGCGCGGCTGGCAGGTGCCGGCCTACACCTTCCCGGCGGACATGACCGACACCGCGGTCATGCGGATCGTGGTCCGGAACGGGTTCAGCATGGACCTGGCCAACCTGCTCCTGGACGACTTCCGGCGGCAGGTGCGGGTCCTGGAGCAACACCCGCAAACCCAGCCGCCGCCGGAGATCCAGAAGAAGCGCCGGGCCTTCACGCACTGAACCCTAGGACGACGTCGGGGTCGGGGTCGGTGCCGAACTCGGGGCCGGTGCCGCACCCGCCGGTGCGGACGCGCTCGGCGTCGGCGATGCGCTCGCTGGCGGAGTCATGCTCGGCGACGCGGGCGGGGACATGCTCGCGGGCGGGGACATGCTCGACGGCGGTGACATGCTCGACGGCGGAGCCGCGGGCGCAGACGTGCTCGGAGCCGCGGCGGCCGGCGAGGGTGTGCTCGGCGGAGCCGACGTCAGCGGTGCGGAGGTGGCTGATGAGGGCATCCGCGCCGATGAGGTCATCCCCGCCGGCGCGGCCTGCCCGGCATGCGTGCCCGGTGTCTGGTGCGCCGAGGCGGTCAGGGCGATGCCGCCCGCGGCAGACGCCGCCAACAGCCCTGTGACCATCGACGCGATCACCAGCGGCCGCCACAGGCGGCGCCGGGGGCGCCGGTCCTGACCTCGCTCGGGCTGGCCTGAGGCCGGTCCGGGTGCCCCGGACAGATTCAGGGACGTGACGGTCCTGGACGCATCGGCCAGTACCGGAGACTCGATGAACGTGCGGGTCGCCGCGTCGGATAGGCGGCCTGGCGCCGGCTGGAACGTGCCGGTCACGGCCAGCAGATCGCGGGCAGTAGGCCGCTGGCCCGGATCCTTGGCCAGGCAGCGTTCGACCAGCGGACGCACTTCGGCCGGCACGTGGTCAAGGCTCGCCGGGCTGAAGACCACACGGTAGACCAGCGCCGGGGTCGACCCGCTGCCGAACGGCCCTTCGCCCGTAGCAGCGAAAGCGAGAACCGCACCCAGGCTGAAGATGTCACTGGCCGGACCGACCTGGTGGCCTTCGGCCTGTTCCGGAGACATGAAACCGGGTGAGCCGACCACCAGGCCGGTGCGAGTCAGCGCGCTGGCCTCGGCGCCCTGGGAAATGCCGAAATCAATCACCCGCGGCCCGTCCTGGGCCAGCAGCACGTTCGATGGCTTCAGGTCACGGTGCACGACGCCCGCGGCATGGATCGCGCTCAGGCCCTCGGCCAGCCCCGCGGCCAGCCGCAGCACCGACGCGACCGGCAGCGGCCCGCGTTCAGCCACCGCGTCAGCCAGCGACGGCCCGGCCACATAGGCCGTGGCCAGCCACGGCACCGGGCCATCTACGTCCGAATCGATCACGGGCGCGGTGAACTGGCTGCTTACCCTGCGCGCGACGGCGATTTCCCGCCGGAAACGGGCCCGGAACTCGGGGTCCGCGGCCAGATCGGCGCGGATGACTTTCACCGCCACCGGCTGGCCGTCAGCGGAAAGACCCAAGAACACCCGGCCCATGCCGCCGATGCCCAGCTGCCCGCGCAGCTGGTACGGCCCAACGAACCGCGGATCACCTGGCTGTAGATCTTGCAACATGCTCATCCCGTCCTTACATCAACAAAGGTCGCTGGCGCGTCCCGTACCACCGCGCGTCCCGCACCACGCTGGCAGCTAGGGCGGGGGTGATTTGTCGGGGGGTATGGGGGAAACTCAGGGGGATCGTCCTACGTAGCAGGATCGCCCTTTGTTGCTACGGAGCCGCGCGCCATTCGGTTCAATCCGCCGCAGCGCGCCCGGAGATCCGGCGCTGGCGTGATTTCCCGGCCCGCGGAATCAGGCCAGGCTCCGGCCGCATCGCCGCCCCCGGCCTGGCCGGCGGCCGATCCTGGAGATACCGTACCGAGGGACCGGCAGGAAGCTTGCGAAGGAGCAGACGGTGACCGCACTGCGCAGCTACATAGGCGGAGCCTGGGTCGATCCGGCTGACGATGGGCGGCCAGTCCTCGACGCGGTGACCGGCGACGAGGTCGCCCGGGTGTCATCGGCCGGGATCGATTTCGGCGCGGCACTGGGTTACGGCCGGTCTGTCGGCGGCCCGGCCCTGCGCGAGCTGACCTTCCACCAGCGGGCCGCGCTGCTCAAGTCGGTCGGGCTGCTGCTCCGCGAGCACCGCCAGGAGCTGTACGCGCTGTCCGCCCGGACCGGGGCGACCCTCGCCGATTCCAAGTTCGACGTCGACGGCGGCATCGGCGTGCTGCTCAGCTACGCCAGCAAGGCCAGGCGCGAGCTGCCGAATGATGCCGTCCTCACCGAAGGCCCGGTCGAGCCGCTCGGCAAGGGCGGGACCTTCGTCGGCCAGCACATCCTCACCCCGCTGCATGGGGTCGCGGTGCAGATCAACGCGTTCAACTTCCCGGTCTGGGGTCCGCTGGAGAAATTCGCCCCCGCGTTCATCGCCGGGGTGCCGAGCCTGGTGAAGCCGGCCACCCAGACCGCCTACCTGACGGCCAGGCTGGTGGAGCTGATGGCCGGCTCCGGGCTGCTGCCTCCCGGTTCGCTTCAGCTGGTCTGCGGCAGCGCCGGTGATCTGCTCGATCACCTCGGCGAGGAGGACCTGGTGTCCTTCACCGGATCGGCCGCGACCGCGCGGCAGCTGCGAGCGCACCCGGCCGTCGTCGGCCGGTCGGTCCGGTTCAACGCCGAGGCGGACTCGCTGAACTGCTCGATCCTCGGCCCGGACGCCGGACCGGGCACGCCGGAGTTCGACCTCTACGTCCGCCAGCTGGTCAGCGAGATGACGGTCAAGGCGGGCCAGAAATGCACGGCGATCCGGCGGGCGCTGGTCCCGGCCGCCGTGGCCGGCCAGGTGGCCGAAGCCGTGCGCGACCGGCTGGCCAGGGTGGTAGTCGGCAACCCGGCCGAGGAAAGCGTGCGGATGGGCGCGCTGGCCAGCCTGGAGCAGCGCGAAGAGGTGCGCCGCTCGGTGAAGACCCTGCTGTCGGCGGGACGGCTGGTCTTCGGTGACCCGGACCACGTCGAGGTCGTGGGCGCCAGCGCGGAGCGCGGCGCCTTCCTGGCACCGCTATTGCTGCAAAACGAGGACGCGGCCCGGCCAGAACCGCATCAGGTAGAGGCGTTCGGCCCGGTCAGTACCATCATCAGCTACCGGGACACGGCCGGGGTGATCGAGCTCGCGGCTCGCGGCCGGGGCAGCCTGGCCGGCTCGGTCGTCACCGCGGACGCGGGCTTCGCCCGCGACGTGGTCCTCGGCCTGGCTCCCTGGCACGGCCGGATCCTCGTCCTGGACCATGACGACGCGGCCGAGTCGACCGGCCATGGGTCGCCGCTGCCGGTGCTCGTGCACGGCGGCCCCGGGCGGGCCGGAGGCGGGGAAGAGATGGGCGGCATCCGCGGCGTCCAGCACCATATGCAGCGCACCGCGGTGCAGGCCAGCCCGCGCGTGCTGTCCGCGGTCACCGGCCGCTGGCTGCCGGGTGCCGGCCGGGATGCGGAAGGCGGCCACCCGTTCCGCAAGTCGCTCGCCGAGCTGCGGATCGGCGATACCGTGGTGGCCGGGCCGCGCCAGGTGACGCTGGCGGACATCGAGCATTTCGCCGACTTCACCGGCGACACCTTCTACGCGCACATGGACGAGGACGCCGCCCGGGCCAACCCGTTCTTCGACGGCCGGGTCGCCCACGGGTACCTCATCGTCTCCTTCGCTGCCGGCCTGTTCGTGCAGCCTGACCCCGGACCGGTACTGGCCAACTACGGCCTGGAGAACCTCCGCTTCCTCACCCCCGTCTACCCGGGAGACGAGCTCACGGTGACGCTCACCTGCAAGCAGATCACCCCGCGAGAGGACGCCGAGTACGGCGAGGTGCGCTGGGACGTGGACGTGACCAACCAGGAAGGGAAGTCGGTGGCGACCTACGACGTCCTCACGCTGGTCGCCAAGCAGTGGCCTCCGGCCGCATCTCAGTGACGGTTCCGGACCGCGGCCCAGACCGTGCCCGGC
>Ga0187780_10001319_pt1 | contig 18699 bp, 11 predicted proteins | sample 1015_Q2_SP10_20__FD_132429 | JGI IMG/M metagenome (GOLD analysis project Ga0187780, IMG submission 132429) | Tropical peat soil microbial communities from peatlands in Department of Meta, Colombia - 1015_Q2_SP10_20_MG | ecosystem: Environmental > Terrestrial > Soil > Wetlands > Peat | place...
CGACTCCAGTATCGTAACCTGTTCCCGCGAGTCCCGCCTTCTCGGTGACGTCCGTGAACGTGCCGTCGCCATTGTTATGGAAGAGGCGGTTGTAGTATTTCGGCGAGTCTTTCTTCAACGTATTGATGTCTGCGCCATTCGTGAAGAAAATGTCCAGGTATCCGTCGTTGTCGTAGTCGAAGACGGCCACGCCTCCAGCCATAGTTTCGGGCGCATGGCGCTCTGGAGTTTCACAGCTGTCTAGTGTGAAAGCAATGGGACGATACGAAAAATGAATTGCGCCCTTGGGAACTTGGGAACGAACTAGGCCTGCATCAATGGCAAGTAGCGCGCTTGCCCCTATCAAGATTGCTAAGGCAGTGCTTGCCCTCGAAGGCGTCGAAACAAACGACCTATTTCTATGGGCCCGTTCGGTTGAGTGATTCAATGATTTCCTCTTCCGAGTTTCCGTTCCAACAGACGTATAATACTGTAGTCAATTCGGATGAATACCCAGACAACGTTCCAGTGTATCAAGGCCGCAGCCAGGCTGTTTGTGCTGCCCTGCGCGTACGGGGCAGGCGCTCAGGGAACGCGACCTGCACCGTTGTCTCGGGGAGCGCACCAAGTCCAAAAGCGTAGGGATTTTGCGAATGCGCTACTCTCGCCGTGAGATTCTCGCCTTTTTTGCTGCAGCGGGTGTGTGCCACGCCCAAGAACTGGGAGGAATGGCCTCACGCGGAGTCAAACCACAGCCGCGTGGGAAGCCCTCCGGCCTGCCATTTCATGCGCGCTTTACCGATATCGCTGCCCGCGCGGGCCTGCGCGCTCCTGTCATCTACGGGCCCCCCGACCGTATGGACTACATCCTGGAATCGATGGGCTGCGGGGTCGCCTTCCTCGACTATGAAAACGATGGCTGGCTGGACATCTTCCTGCTATCGGGGACACGCCGGGAGGGACCCGTCGAGGGAGCGACAAACCGGCTTTACAAGAACAACCGCGACGGCACTTTCACGGATGTAACCACCAAGGCAGGCCTGGTACGCCAAGGCTGGGCGTGCGGCGTGACCGTCGGCGACTACAACAACGATGGGTTCGAGGACCTTTTCATCACCGCCTGGCCTCAGAACATTCTGTATCGCAACAACGGAGATGGCACGTTCACGGACGTCACGAAAGCGGCTGGGCTGCTGCATCCCGGCAACCGCTGGGGCACGGGTTGCACATGGGTGGACTACGACCGCGACGGCCGCCTGGATCTGTTCATCTCCAACTACCTGGTTTTCGACTTTGAGAAAATCCCGCCGAGGGGAAAGGATCCGCGCTGCAACTTCAAAGGGGTGCCGGTCAATTGTGGTCCGCGCGGACTTGTTCCTGAGCGCCCCATGCTCTACCACAACAACGGCGACGGGACCTTCACGGACGTCACCGAAATCTCCGGCGTCGGCGCCGTGGCGCCGGGGTTTGGACTCACCGCAGTGGCGGCGGATCTCGACGCCGACGGCTGGCAGGAGATCTACGTTGCCTGTGACTCGACCCCGAGCCTGCTCTTCCACAACCACGGAGACGGCACTTTCACTGAGCGAGGATTGCAATCGGGCCTGGCTGTAAATGAGGACGGCAACGAACAGGCCGGGATGGGCATTGCCATCGGCGATTTTAACGTCGAAGGCCGGCTGGGCGTGCTCAAGACCCATTTCTGCGAAGACACAGTCGCACTGTACAGGAACGCGGGCCGGCTCGTGTTCGACGACGTTACGGTGCGCTCAGGGTTGGGCGTCGAGACCCGGTATGTCAGTTGGGGCAACGGCATCGTTGATCTGGACAACGACGGCCTGCCTGATCTGTTCTGGGTGACCGGAAGCGTCTTCCCCGAGGTCGAGCAGAAGCATCCAGAGTTTCCGCATAAGACCCCACGGGTGTTGTTCCGCAATCTGGGCGGTGGCCGATTCGAAGAGCTTTTGGATGCTGCCGGTCCGGCGATCGCCGAAGCTCATGCGAGCCGTGGCGTGGCCTTCGGAGACTTCGACAACGACGGCGACCTCGATATCCTGATCATGAACATCAACGAACCGCCGTCGCTGCTACGCAACGATGTCAGCGGAGGTGGGCACTGGTTGAAGGTGAAGCTGGTGGGAACGCGCTCGAACCTCAGCGCTATTGGTGCGGTGGTTACAGCCGCGTACGGCGGGCGTCGGCAGGCCCAAGCAGTGCTGGCGTCGTCCGGATATCTCTCCTCTGGAGACCGACGCTTGCACTTCGGGCTGGGTGAGGCTTCCACGGCGGACCTGGAGATCGCCTGGCCCAGCGGCACACGCGAGCAGCTGAAGGGCCTCAAAGCCGATCAACTCGTCACGGTGAAAGAGGGTGTTGGAGTAGTGGCCCGGGAGCGATTTGGGGCATGATTCGGACCATAGCCGCTTTGCTGGTGATCAGTGCAGGAGTGTGCTCGGCTCAGACTCAGAAGTCCAGCGTCGAGTTCCACCTCGCCCGAGGCACGCAACTCATGCAGGAACACCTATTCGAGGCGGCGGCAAGCGAATTTGAGCAGGCGCTGGCGACCAATCCGACCAATCCCCAGGTGCACTTTCAGTTCGCCGTTTGTCTCCTGTCATTGGGCCGCAACGACGAAGCGCGCGGCCAGTTCGAGCAGGTGCGCAAGCTTGCGGGAGAGTCGCGCTACGTCACTTACTATCTCGGGCGGCTGGACCTGCTTTCAAACGATTACGCGTCGGCCATCCGGCGGCTCGGCTCGGTGGCCGAGGACCCACCCGCACCAGACACGGCATTCCATCTGGGAGTGGCTTACATCTCCTCCGGCGACGTGGTCGCAGGAATCAAGTGGCTGGAGCGCGCGGCAGAGCTCTTGCCGCGCGACTATCGGGTTCACTATCGCCTGGCGCGGGCTTACTCCAGCGCCGGACGCGAGCAGGACGCCGACCGCGAGTATGGCCTGTACACTCGGTTTCAGAGCGAACATAAAGACACCGAAAAGCAGGCGCGCGATTGTACAGAGGCGTTGCGGACACAACCGCCCGCCGCTGCGCGCGAGGTCTGCTACCGCATGTTCGATCCCAACGACCCGGAGAAACTCACCCTGCTTGGGCAGTTGCTCGGCGACGGTGGCGCCTACGCCCTGGCCCTCGATCCGCTGCGGCGAGCGGCCAGCCTCGATCCGAACTCATTTGAGGCGTGGCATGACCTCGGCCTAACTTACTTCCGCCTGCAGAGGTACGCTGAGGCGCGCGCGCCGCTGGAGAAAGCAGTGGCGTTGCGTCCGAACTTCTACGGCTCGGTGGTGCTGCTGGGAGGAACGCTCTACATGCTGGGCGACGACGACGCGGCTCTGCCGGTGCTCGAGCGCGCTCTGCGCCTCAATCCCTCCGACGCCCAGACTGCGGCCGTGCTGGAGAAGCTCCGCGCGGAGCGAACAAAGAAATAGAAACAGCTGTCGCAGAGAACTCTTCTGTAAACACAGCAGATACTTCGAGTGGCTGCGACCTCTCTGCCTCGCGCTGTGACCTCTTTCGCAAGTATTCGTTGCTGCGTGGCAAGCACGATATCGCAGGCGTGCTGAACCGCCAGTTTGGCGTGGACGGGCATATTGCATTCACTGCTTCTGAATGCGGTAGTGAGAATGATTGTTAAGGTCGCGAGATGAACAAAAAAAGGGCGGCTCGGCGAGCCGCCCTTTCGATAATTCCAGGAGGTTGAATGACTAAAAACTGAACTTGACCATGCCCTGGATGATGCGGTGGCCAATCGTGTTGGTGGCGTAACCGAAGTTCGGGTTCAGCACGCCGGCGCTATTGAAGTTTAGGTTCAGGCCCGAATCGTCCGCGATGAACGTCCGATTCGGATGGTTCAGGAAGTTGTAACCCGAGAAGCGGAACTGGAGTTTCTTGCTCTCGGACTTACCCCAGATGAAGTTCTTAAACACCGACAAGTCGCTGTTGAAGAACCCCGGGCCGGTCAAAGTCGGGAAGATATAGCTGCCCTGCTTCCCCGGTACAGCAAAGGGCGAGAAGCAAGCGCCGTTGATGTACTGATTTGTCTTAAGCCCGCTCCTCGGATCGCATGTCACCGTGGGCATGAGGGTAAGGTCCGAACTGCCCAGTACGTTGCTGGCGTTGGCCTGAATTGGCGCAGTAATGGTCCGCCCCATGAACGTCGTCCCGCCCTGGATGAAGCCAGAGTAGGCGAAGTTCGACGTGACCGCTGCCTGCAGGTCTGCACCGCTCTGAAATTGGGTTATGCCTGAAATCTGCCAACCGTTCACTGCTTGTTTCACGAAACTATTGGCATTCGAAATTGTCGGGAATTCATAGACAAAGGCAACGTTGAAGATGTGCGTGCGGTTGTTCGGCAGCGTTCCGTAATTGTTGGCCAGGACAGTCGGATCGCCAGTCGCCGAGCCATCCTCGCCGCGGATGCCGAGCGCCTTGCTGAACGTGTAGTTGCTCAGGAAGGTGAAGTGCCCTGCTTGCTTGTTCCAGGTCACCTGCAAGCCGTTGTAGTTGGAATACATCTTATGGTCAATGATCTTCAAGGTGCCGAGGCAATTGCCCGCGGCGACGCAAGGCCCGGTTTGGAGCGGGCGAGCATTGGTAACCGCAGTGGTTGAATAGCCGGTGTCGGCGCCGGTCGCACTACAAGCTCCGCCGTCGGTCGCGGGGTTACCTGCTGGGTAGCAGTCAGGCAGCCATCCATAATCCTTGAACAGCACCCCCATGTTGACATCATTGATTTGGTCAAAGTTGTTGTTGTAGTTGCTGAGATAGTCGGATTTGCTGCCGACATAAGAAACTTCCAACTGGCTCCTCCAAGGCAGCCGCTCGGCTAACGTGAAGCTGTAGGTCTGGGTCCGCGGCTCTTGGCTATCATTCGGATCCAGGGCCGTAACACCGCTCGGTGTCGGGATAGTCCCAGTATAGGGTGTAAGCGAAGCCAGAGTGGGGCTCCACAAGGTCGGAGACGAGAAGGATCCCCGAACTATGCCGTAAGCGGGATTTTGGACGTTCTGCTCATCGTGGTAGCGGTACATGCCGTAACCGCCGCGCAGCACCGTTCGGCCAGTCCCAAAGACATCCCAGGCAAAGCCAAACCGCGGTTCGTAGAAGAACACCCTGCTCGCCGAACCGGCGAGGGACGTCGAGGTGTGCACCTTGTTCCATTCGATGCCGGGGAATGTAGCCCCATTCACGGAACCACCGGTGTCCGCGGCGTACAGCGTTGGGTACCAGGCGGCAAAGCCATAGCCCGTGGTATCAACCCAGGGGCCCAGATGCGACACACGGAGGCCGTAATCCAAGGTCAGGCGACGAGACACCTTCCAGGAATCGGTTGCGTAGAGGTCCGTCGTAATGTAACGGAATTCGGGCACGACGTCATAATTCAGTTCCGAATACTGCGTCGTTTGGCCGATGAGCATGTCCGCATAGGCGTTGCCCGTGCCACCCGAACCCCAGTTGCTGAACACGGTCGTGCCGTTGACGTTACCATTGCCGGGCTGTGAGTTCCAGGTACGCTCCCAGTAGAAACCGAACTTGGCGGTATGCGTCTTCCAAACCTTGATGACGTTGTCCGCCACGGACGGCAGCGTCTTCTTCGCGTACACCGTGCCGTTGAGCTCGAAACCGGTGTTGAGCATGTTGGAGATACCATCACTCCAGCCGGTGATCTCCGGGAAGATCATGTGCTGGGGATTCGGGTGGCTGAAGAGCAGGTTGTAGTTGAGACCAAGCGAGCCTCGCTCCACCTTGCTTCGATCCGAGAAACTGTTCGGTAGGTTGAGGTAGGTGTAAGTAAAAATCAACTCGTTGGTGAGCGTGGGGCTGATAACCTTGGTCAGGTTGGCGCTCACGACATCGGACTCAGTCGATTCGACCAGGGGACTCGGATAGGGTGTCGTGGGCGACGCCCAGCTATTGGCGTTCCCGGTCCAGAGCACATCCAAGCTCTCCTGAGCGTTATCATGCTGGTGGTTGTAAGAGATGTATAGCTTAGTGGACTGCGTGATGTTGTAGTCGATGCGTCCACGCTCCTGCAACATGTTCGAGTACCGCGTGGCGGCGCTGGCGTAATTGAAGCCGCCCGAACCCGCTATGCTGGGATCCAGATTGGGCAGGGGATACGTGTTCATCAGGATCAAGCCGTTCGGGTCGATCAAGTTCGCGTTGTTAATCTTTCCATTGGTGAAGTCTGCGCCGCCCGGCGTCCCTGTAACCGCGTAGCCGTTCAGGTAGCTGGTATAAGGCTTGCCGTTGAGCTGTGCAGTGAAATCGCCCTGGCGCTCCGCCGCGGTGGGAACGACGGCGTGGTACACACCGTTGTCCACATCCTGCTTGTAATATTCCATTCCAAAGAAGAAGAACAGCTTGTCGCGGTTGCGGTTGAAGTGCGTCCAAGGCAGGATGACGGGGCCGCCGAAGTTGAAGCCCGGGTAGAAGTACTTTGTCTGGGCCTTGGGGGCGATCGGTGTTCCATTGGCGAACTTGCCCGCGTCTATGTTCTGGGGGTCGTTAGCATTCAAGGGATAGTACCGCGCGTAAATGTAACCCTCGCCATGGAACTGGTTGCCACCTGACTTGCCGATGGCGCTGATCACTACCGGCCCCTTGGCCTCATCCGCGCCGAAGTTCGAGGTCATGACTTTCAGTTCTGCGGTCATGTCGGCGTTGGTGTTCATGGCTTGGCCACAGTTGCACCCCGGGTCAATGATGTGCGCGCCGTCCGAGGTGATGTCCAGAGCCGCGGTGCGTGTACCGTTGGCCGAGAAGTTGCCGACCGGACCATTGCCGGTTCTTTCGTCCTGGGCAGCGTACGAAGATACGTTGAGCGTGCCGCTCGTCATGGCCATGCCCGGCATGATCTTGACGAACTCGGCCGCGTTCTGCCCGACAATGGCTACGTTCTGCATGATGCGCTGGGTGATGAGAGCTGACTTTTCGCCAGATTCCGTCGGAGTGATCTGGGCCTCAGTCGCTTCGACAACTACCGTCTCCGTCTTTGCGCCGGGAACAAGTTTGATTCCCGAAACGTTGCGCTTGTCGGCGGAGTTGAGAATGATAGATTTTGCTTCCCAAGTGCGAAAGCCGGCCTTCTCCACCGTGAGCGTGTAAGTGGCCGGCGGGACAGCGGCGAAAGTGAAGTAACCATCCCCGTTGCTGACCGTGTCGCGCGTGTCGCCGCTGGCTTCGTTCTTCAGGGTCACAGTCGCATCGGCAACGACCGCACCCGATGCGTCAAAAACCGTTCCGATCAGGGTCGCGCTGGTAGTCTGCGCCGGCGCGGGCGTCCCAATCAGCAAAACAAGACCCAGAACGACGGCCAAGAACGTAACGGCCATCCCTGGGCCTTCTTTCAGAAAATCGATATTGTGTAAGGAATGAGCACGTACCATCGATTAGACACCCCCGTATTCTTTAAACCTGAAAACCCACCACAGGCCAATCACGTAAACGTTATTTCAGGGACCGGTAACGTTACCGCAATCGCCTAGATTAATGTATTTGTATTATTCCGCGCCGGGCAGTGTCAAGTCCTTTTTCCGTTTTTCTGATGAAGTCCATCGATTTTGCGGTTTCTCTTCCTCCGTGGATTCGAGAATGTCTCTCCACCAAGGTGTGCCTTCGACTTTTTCGGCTGATTCAGTTGAGGTTAGCGCCTTACGGGACCGCAACTTCGGATTTCTGGAAAAATCTATGGAATCTAGGAGGCTTGCGACTTCGCGCGCGACGGTTGGATTCAGCTTCCGCACAGCGCCAGGAGTGGCTGTGTTCTGTGACTCCTACTGCGACTCAAAAAAGCCGAAGCTCGGCGGTTAAGTCGTGGTCGCACCTTAGGGCCAGTTCGCCTGCTCTGCTTTGAGGCGCTCGTACTCAGCGTTTTCGCGTCGCATTTCCTCGATGCGGCCGAGGGTGCGGTAGGCATTGACAACGTAGAGGCGGATCACTGGGCTTACGGGGTCAATCCGCTCCGCCGCCAGGTAGGCTGCCAGGGCACCCTCGTTGTCTCCTTTGGTCCGGAGCGTTTTCGCGAGCGCCAACTGCGCGCCTACTGAATCGGGACTCAGCGCCACCGCCTCGCGGGCCAACTTGAGAGCCTCCTCCAGGTTGTTATCAAGAATGTAGCGCAAAGCCAGTTGAACGCGCGCGGGCACACTATCGGGAGTGATGCTCAGTTCTCGCAGGAACTCCGGCGTGCATTCTTCGGGATGCCGGGCCGATAGATACGTGCCATAGAAGTAATGAGCGTTGGGAAATTTCGGGTACTTCGAGAGAAGCGACTTGAAGTCGGCTTCAGCCTGATCGGGCACCTCAGTGGCGAGATCCCAGAATGCTTTGCCCGCCATGGTGACAACGTCGCGCTGGTTCATCGGCACTTCCGAAGGCAAAATTGGCATGCGTAACGATGCCATGCCGGCGGCGAACTTCATCATGTCGGAGTAAGTGTGAACCTTGAGCGCCACGCGCATCAGAAGTTCCTGTGCCACTTCGAACGCGCCCTGCCGGATCAACAGCAAGGATAGGTGGTAGTCGGCCATCTCCAGCAACGGCCCGCCAGCCTGCGTCACCGGCACCAACATGTGAGCTTTCTTGAGATGCTGAAACGCTGCATCGTATTGCTTGGTGCGATACTCGCAAAGCCCGAGCAGCGCCCAACCCGGCGCGGCCGCGGCATCCAGTTCCACCATGTGTGTCAAGGCGTCCCGGCATTCTGGATATCGGTCGCGCTCGTATTCGACCATTCCAAGGGCCCACCAGCCTTGCGCCCAGTCAGGACGCAACTTGACCGCGCGAGCATAGAGTTGCGCGGCCTCGTCGAGACGATCGGCCTCATAGGCTTTTTGCGCCTTGGCGGAAAGCTCTTCGAATGTGGGGGGACTAGTCTGCCCTATTGCCGCGGTCGCGAGCAATAAAAAGGCGAGTAATCGTCGCGTCACTTCTGCAAACTCCGTCCTCGCTCCTGGTCCTTTGCCTGGATCGCGGCGTCCATCTCTTCGGCGATCTTCTTCTCTCGCCGTCCTTGCGTCACACGTCCGAGACGAAAGCAGATGGTCGACAGACTGCGATGCGCCTCGGTGTAATCCGGCGCGTCCTTAATGAGAGATTCCAAGAGGGCTGCCGCTCCCCGGTCATCTCCCTCATCCGAACGCAAGAGAGCGAGTTGGTAACGGACCCGAATCTCTTTCGGCCGCGCCTGATTGGCTTGCTCCAGACGCGAGCGAGCTTCCTTGAATTTGCCCTCCTGGCGAAGCAGCGTTCCCAGCCAAAGAAGCGCGTCAAAGGCTGTCGGATCCAGCGCCAACGTCTTGCTAAACGCCGCCTCCGCACCATCCAGGTCGGACGCGAGAAAGGCTAATCTCCCACGCAGGCTGTATGCTTCCGGCAATTTTGGATTCAGCGCGATAGCGCGCTCCACATCCTCTATGGCACCTTTCTTGTCGTTCGCTTTCATCCGGGTGAAAGCCATGAGCATTCGGGCCTCGGCCGTGTCGCCGTTCCGCAGGATGCGTTCGATCATAAGCGCTCCGCGCTCGTCCTGCCCCTGGTGCAACAGCGCGGTGCCGAGCAGATAAGCTAAAGCGAGGTCGCTCGGATTGGCATCGGCCAATGGATTGAGCAGGGCAATCACGCGGTCATCTTTACCCTGACGAAGGTAGCATTCCGATAGCAGCAGAATGAGGCGCCGCCGCTCGGGGTCATCGGCCGGCTGGATTCCGTAAACCTCTTCGAACTCTTTGACAGCTTGTTTGATCTCACCCATCTTGTAGTAGGCGAGAGCCAAATTAAAGCGGATGCCATAATTGGATGGCTGCGTCGTCAGGGCCAAGGTGTATTCCCGGATGGCTTCCGGGTAACGGCCTTCGTGAGCCAATGCCGCACCCAGGTTTGAGCGAACCGCAACCGCTTCCGGATGGGCTTTCAAATAAGTTTGATAGTTTGCAATTGCCTCGGCGTAGTGACCAGACTGGTGCAACTCGATGGCCCGGCTCAATGCTTGCTGCCCGGAGTCTTCCTGTGCCAATACGATGCCGGCCCAGAGCAGGCACGTCAACGTCCACCACCGCATCTCTAGTAGCCTCTGAAACAGTATAACCGCAGCTTAGCGCGTACGCGTCTGATTTGACTGTGCCGCTGCAGTCTGCGTGTCCGCGTCACATGCAGGACCGAGTGCTCAGCAGGGATTCCGCCGCACCTCCGTCACGATCTGGACCAACCGCGATTGGGCACCACGCCCACTCCTTCACGGATTGTAACAAGTTGATTTGCCGGCACGCCCTTGTAGTTTTCCCGCAGGCCGTTGGGCCAAAACACCTCAAGATCGGCTGAGACCGATGACCCCAGGCCGAAGTGCAACCGGGGATCATTGCAGGAGCAAAAACTGGCCTGACTGAGCAAGGACTGGGCTTGGATTTTTCCGCCGTAATGAGCCAGAACGCGAGCTCCTACCGCACTGCGATTTGATTTTACCCCTTCGAGCTTGACCTTGATCCAGTTCGCGTTCCCCGTGATGTCGTTTCGCAACAGCGATGGCGGTTCGTTCAGGTTGACGATCAGGACGTCCAAATCCCCGTCGTTGTCGAAATCCCCAAAGGCACAGCCGCGGCTGCAGTGTGTGGCAGCAACGCCAGGACCTGCATCGTCGATCAGCTCCTCGAATACGCCTTGCCCCAGGTTTCGGAAAACTGCACGAGGAGACTTGTTCGGGTACTGAGGGAGCTTCTTCTCGATCTTTGGGTCAACATGGCCGGTGGCCATGAAGATGTCGGGATCGCCGTCGTTGTCGAGATCGACAATCCCAACGCCCCAGCACACGTAACGAGTTTCGACTCCGAGGCGCGACGGTGCCGTCGCGTCCTGAAAGTACGCCTTCCCATCGTTCCGATAGAGAATGTTCCTATCATCGGCGAAATGCGTCTTCAGGATATCGAGGTGCCCATTGGGGACGTAATCACCAACCGCGACGCCCATGCCCGCCTGCTCCAAACCGTCATCGCTCAAGGCGACCCCGCGCAGGATCCCCTCTTCGACAAAGGTCCCGTCGTGGTTGTTCATGAAAAGCAAGCTCGGAGTGGCATCGCAGGCGACGTAAATGTCGGGCCAGCCATCTTCATCAAAATCGGCTGAGACAACGGTCAGGCCGTAACTCGAAGTCACTCGCGCGATGCCCGCGCGCTCGCTCACATCAGAGAAGGTTCCGTCGCCGTTGTTTCGATAGAGCCAATGCCTGGTAGTGGGCAAACCGCGTGGCCCGCACGCCACGGGAATCCCCAGGTAGATGCAGCTGTTGTTTTGGCCGGGCACCGGTACCTGTTCAAAGGGGAAAAAACGCACATAGTTGGAAACGAAAAGATCGAGATGCCCGTCGCGGTTGTAGTCGACAAAGCTGCAACCCGCGCCCCAGCGCTGTTCCGGGTTCCACAGCCCGGCGTCCTTGGTCACGTCCGTAAAGGTGCCATCGCCGTTGTTGCGGTAGAGAATGTTCTGCCCATAGCAAGCGCAGAAAATGTCGTCAAAGCCGTCATTGTTGTAGTCCCCAATGCAAACACCGCAGGCCCAACCAACCCAGTGCAGTCCTGCTTTCTCCGTAACGTCGGTAAAAGTGCCATCACGATTGTTCTTGTAGAGACGATTGGTCGTGCCCGGAGGTGCGCCCTCAAGCCGCGTGCCCGACAAAATGAAAATGTCCATCCATCCGTCGTTATCGTAGTCAATGAAGGCGCAGCCGCAGCCAGTTGACTCGACCAGGTATTTCGGGTCCTCGACCGAACCGTAAATGACCGGCGCGCGCAGCCCTGCTTCGCTCGCAACATCCACGAAGCGAGCAGAGAAAGGGCGGCCGGACGGCTTGGACCTGGGCAATGGCTTAGCGTTGTGTACGGCCATCCCTTGCGGAAGGAGCCACCTGCTGCCGGCGGAGAGCCCGGCCCCCATGCCCAACTGCGCAAACCTGCGGCGCGTGATGGTCATTGACAGACGTGCTCCGAAAAATTCATGTGCCTGCTTGACAGATTGGCCCCACGGCGTTGCTGGCTCCACGCGCAACAACTCCGACGAACCTCCATCGCCTCACTGATCCTTATTGTAGCCTCCAAGGCGGGGACCTTAGAAGCACGCGCGCATCACTGGAAGTTCGCTACTCCACCTGAAACGCTATCTTCTCCTCAACCTGGGAGCTGCCCTGCGTGACGCCCATGTGGATCTCGTACGCGCCTGGCGTGAATTTATCTGCAGGCAAGTTCGCGATGTATGGAATTCGCCCATCTTGTTGCGCCTCTGGCAGCGGTGCCTGGGCCGCGCCGAGATACTGTCCATCCTTGTAAAAGGACATGGTGAGCACGGGAGCAGCTTTGAGGCTGCGATCGGGATAGACGGAGAAGTAAAAGGGAAGAACGTTTCCAGGGCCACCCTTTAGCGTGCTTGTGAGGGTCGGTACGACTTTGCCGCCCGGAAAATAGAATGCGTCGAGCATTTGATTGTCTTTCAGCGCATCCGTCCGGCGCACCACGACTACGTCACTCATGGAGAGCTTGTTGGAAGGTTGCGGCACCGTGAGTGGGCTCTTTTTCACTCCGATTCTGTTGCCCTTACGGTCCATCACAACTGCTTCCAACGTGTATGCCCCGGGAGCTAATTCGGTTCGGAACGTCTGCACCAAATTTCCGGCCTTGTAAGCATCCTCCTTGTCCAAAGCGACCTGCACGGCGAAGTCCTTACTGAACTTCTCAACGATCTCGCCGTTGGGACTTTTCAAGACTGCCAGCAACGCGGCATCGACTGCGGCAGTTTTCTGATCTGGCTGGGGTTCGAAGGTCATGCCCTTCAGGGGAGCTTCCAGCGTCACCATGTACTCGATTTTTGGCCCATGATCATTGAACCGCTCGGCCGCAGCCTGGAAAGTCACGTCGACAGGTGCTGACGTGGCGTTCAAAGCGTTCAGCAATGGCATCTCGTATGACGACAGCTGCTGTCCACCCTTGATCTGTGGCAGGGCAAAATAGCCGCTCCGGGTGTGCACGACCACGCCTGGACGGTCCACACGGACGGATATCTTGCGGAACTTGCCGTCAAATACCGCGATATGCGGAGTGTAAGAGGCTTCGTAGTAGGTTCGCACCTCGTCCATCGCCGTGCGCAGAGGAGCCTTCCAGTCGTTGGTTTCGGCAATAGTCGCGCCTCCCGTCTTCTGTGCCAGGTCACGCAGCCAGAGCAAAGGATTGGCGCGCAGCGAGTCTTCCGCGCTGTCCATGGCACGGGCTTGCGAGGTAGATACCTCTCCAACACCTCCCGCCATCTGCTGCGATCGAATCTCCCCGGTAGCCCCGCTGAGCATGTCGCGACCCATGTTATTTTGGCTCCAGGTCACCAGACCTTTGGGATCCACAGTATAAAAGCTGACGTTGGCACGATTTGCGACGCTGACCAGGTTGTCGTATTGCTCTTTAACCGTCTCCGATATGACCAACCAGGGGTTGAAGTACAACACTACTTTACGGCCCGGCAGTTCCGCTTGCGAGCGGACCAGTGCCATCAAGGCATCCACCGTCACACGAGCTTGGTATCGTCGGTCTGCCGCGTCGGCCTGCTCAAGCATGTCGTACTGCATCTTGGCCATCCGGTAATTGACCGCACCTTGAATTGCCGCTTGGCTGGGAGCGCCTCCGGTGGGGCCCGAAGTGCTCTGAAGTTGGGGTTCGCCCGTCGAGAGCATCTGCTTCAGTTCTGACTTGATTTCAGCGGATTGGTTCGCGTATTGCACGTACGACCACATCATCGACTTATCTATACTCTTCAGCAATTCGGCGTGATCGGCAGTGAAAGGCTGAATGCAGTGGAGCCTCTGGTCGATCACCAGAATGGAGTAATACAGATTCTGCTCCGGCGCCATATCGAGAACGTCCTTCAGCGCCTGGCGGAAGAACCGCTTCCCCTCCTGGTCAAGATTCTCGAAAACGAGTGTGACCAGCCGAATTTCCCTCATTGGGTCGAGGGCGAGAGGCTCGTTCACAGAGACCGCTGCAGGCTGCTTGGGGGCGGTCCCTTCGATCAACTTGAATGATGTCAGGTTCTGATCGACGCCATCCTCCTGAACATGGATCTCCTCCGGTCGGATGTCGTGAATGGTTTTTCCTTTCTTGTCGCGAAAAACCATGTCCAGGACCACCTCAGGAGTGGTCGAACGAATAGCGGGAATGGCAGCCTGACCCGAGCCACCTTGCTGGGATTGGCCTTGGGCAGCGTTTTGTTGGGACTGGCCGTGGGCCGCCAAACTGAATGCGAATAGAATGAATAAAGCCAGAGGCACAAAAACTCTTTTCATGGGTTAGACCTCCCTCCGGAGGGTTGTTAGCAAATATTTAAAGACAATGTAATACACGGCGCATGAACTTTCCAGCACATCCTGGCGATTTGCATTTCATGCCCTTACACTACGAGCATGTTGAGATTGGGCCTGCCAAGAAGTTTGCGTGTTGTTCCACAACCGAAAGGCGGAGATTCAGCGAAATGAAGCTTGGGAATCGCGGAGTGGTTCTTATTCTCGTAGTTGCTCTTTGCGGGATTGCGCCGCGCGGGTTCTTACCTCTGTTAGGGGCTGAAAATCGCCTTTCCCCCTTACACATGAACTTCTCCCTCTGCGACATGCCCACCGATTCCGAACCAAATCAGGATGACGCGCGGACTGAAGGCATTACCTCCTTGCTTTCCCGAGCTGTGCGATTCGACGGAAAAGTCAGCGCATATCTAACAGCCAGCAATCAGACACCCGGCAACAAACAGGCGCAGGGAACGGCGAATCACGAGCCCTTCGAGAAGTTGGCCAAGCGCGCCCAGGAAGCACTGGACGCCGACCGCGTCCCAGAAGCCATCCGCTTGTACGAGCGGGCCACCAAGCTTCGGCCCGACTGGTCGGAAGGCTGGTGGCACCTCGGAACACTTTTGTTCGATGCAGGACGATTCGGGGAAGCTCGCGATGCTTTCGCGCACTTCGTGGCGACCGAAAGGCAGCAGCCCGGTCCCGGATATGCCATGCTCGGTCTTAGTGAATTTCAGTTGAAGCATTATTCCAAAGCTCTGGAGGCGCTGGACTACAGCATAAAGCTTGGTTTGGGAGACAATCCAGCTTTTCTCCGCAATGTGCTGCTTCATGACGGCATTCTGAACGCTTTGATGGGCAAGCCCGAAATTGCGCTTCAGCGCTTGACCTTGGCCGCTAACCAGATCGCTGCCGCTCACCCCGAGGCTCCCAAGGATGCGGTATTCGAGGATACAGAACTGCTGGAGGCTTTTGGAATCGCCGCACTACGAATTCCGAAATTCCCTTCCGATCTCGCGACATCGCAAGCCCCAGTGGTTCGTCAGGCTGGCCGCGCGCAGGCGTTGATCGCCCTGCAGGACCGTGTGGCGGCCGAAACGGAGTTCAAGAAAATGTTGGCGCTCTACCCTTCTGAACCGGGCGTGCACTACATGTATGGCGTGTTTCTGCTCAAGGAGCATCCTCCACTTGCCATCGACGAATTCCGCCGAGAAATCGAGGTATCTCCCTCTCACGATGCGGCCCGGATTCAACTCGCTTTGGAGTTCCTCCGCACCGCCCAATACGAAGAGGGCCTGAAGTATGCCAAGGAGGCTGTTGCGTTGGCGCCAAAGAACTTCGTCGCGCACGTGGCTTGCGGCAGGCTGTGGTTGGCCCTCGGGAATGCCGACCTCGCGCTGCAAGAGCTGCGAAGTGCAGTCAAGCTTGCACCTGGCAGTCCCGACGCTCACTTCGCACTTTCCCGAGCTCTGGCCGAGGCAGGGCAAGAAGGCGAAGCGGCGCGGGAACGTGCAGAGTTCGAACGCCTGAAAGCGTTGGCTGACGCTGCGGATCGATAGCCAATTGCGCAGGAATCTTGTAACAGCCTTGCTGTGCTAAACTCACTTTCAGCAATGTTTCGGCTCATTTCCGCTGTAGCAGCAATCGTAGCTCTTGTAGTGACGATCGCGCTTGGGGTTCAATCGGACCGCAGCAATAACATCCGCTTTGAAGACGTCACCGCCAGGTCCGGCCTGAACTTCATGGCGGACAGCAGTCCGACTCCAAACAAAAACCAGCCGGAAACGATGATCTCCGGAGTCGGTCTGATTGATTACGACAACGACGGATACCTGGACATCTTCTTCGTCAACGGAGCGGCGATACCGTCCCTCAAGAAAGAATCTCCGAAGTATTACAACCGCCTGTTCCACAACAACCATGACGGGACTTTCACGGACGTCACAGAAAAAGCAGGATTGGCGGGCGACGGCTACGACATGGGTGTAGCCATTGGCGATTTTGACAACGATGGCTGGCAGGACATTTACGTCGCCAGCGTGACCAAAAATCATCTGTATCGGAACAATGGCGACGGCACCTTTACGGATGTCACGGATAAGGCTGGAGTCGGCGCACCGATGTACAAAGGCCAAAAGATGTGGGCCGCGGCAGCTGGCTGGGTGGACTACAACAATGATGGCAAGCTGGATTTGTTCGTCTCGAACTACTGCGTCTGGCAAGTCAACAGGGACCCTGTATGTTTGAGCGGAGGGCGGTTGCGGGCCTACTGCCATCCCAAATTTTATGAGCCGCTTCCGTCCACCTTGTTCCGGAACAACGGCGATGGAACCTTCACAGATGTCTCCGAGGAGACGGGCATTTCAAAGCACTTAGGCAAAGGAATGGGAGTGGCCTTCAACGATTATGATGGCGACGGCTTCACCGATATCTTCGTTGCTAACGACAATATGCCCAACCTGCTCTTCCACAATCTTAAGGGCAAAGCCTTCGAAGAGGTGGCAATGGATGCGGGAGTAGCTTACTCCGAGAATGGCAAGGCCGTGTCGGGCATGGGAGCGGAGTTTCGCGACCTCGATAACGACGGCCTGCCTGACATCTGGCACACCGCCACCGAATTGGAAACCTTTCCTCTTTTCCGTAATCGTGGCAACGGCATATTCATCGATATTACTGGGAGGAGTGGGCTGGCGCGGCCCACCTTGGAGATGTCCGGTTGGTCCAACGGAGTCGCTGACTTTGACAATGATGGGTTGAAGGACTTGTTCGTGGCCCGCGGCAACGTTCTAGACAACATCGCGGAGTTTTCCAACCGGAAGTATGCCGAGCCCAACTCCATCTTCCGCAACTTGGGCAAGATGACCTTTGCCGAGGTGACCGCGCAGGCAGGTCCCGACATGCAGGTCGCTGAGCCTTATCGGGGCGCGGTAATTGGCGACCTGTTCAACGATGGGCACATGGACATCGTCGTCACCGTCTTGAATGGAAGAGCAAAGATCCTCCGCAATGTGACCTCGAACAGCAATCATTGGGTGGAGTTTCAATTGGTGGGCACAAAGAGCAACCGTATGGGAATCGGGGCACAACTGAAAGTGACAACCGAGGATGGCAACAGCCAGTACGATATTGTCTCGACTAGCGCGGGCTATGGAGCGTCGAGGGATCCGCGCGCGCACTTTGGTCTGGGTCCATTCAACGGCGTGAAGCAACTCGAAGTGCGTTGGCCGAGCGGCGTGCGGCAAGTGTTGAAAGATCTGCCCGCGAATCAGATCCACCGTGTCGTGGAACCCTGATTTTCCGCTGCTGCCCAGCGAGAACGCCGCACCGGAATTGCCGTGCTCGGAACAATTCTGGTCCCATCATTCAGATTCGTGCGAGGTTCGCCAAGGAAGAACGCGCTTTCAGCGGGAGAATGGGTACATCGCCCAACCGATGCCGATGCCAACGAGCAGGAACAGAAAGAAGGACCAGAGAATGTACTTGATCCGGTCTTTCGGCCTGCGCCGGCCCAGGAAGCCAAACGCCACAGATATGACAACAGCGAAAAACAAAAACGCTTGCCAATGGGTGAGATGAATTCCGTTCGCCATACTCATGCCTTACGGCCTCGTGCAGCCTCGTAGGCGTGCAGAGCGGCCAGCAGGTTGAGCACGCCCGCGGTGGCCAGAAACCTGGTTCCGTAATCCCCACCTGCGTGAGATACGTCGGCACCATGATCCTCCAGCGCCCGCGCCACCAAATAGAAACTGCCCGTCCCCAAATCCGCGGCAAAGCCGAGCGTGTCAAAGGCGTCGTTTCCATTGGCCGTGAACACGTTTCCTTTCAAAGCAGCCCCGGCCATCACCAGCAATCCGACTGCAAGAAAAACAATCACCGCACGGCCCCACATACGCTGCAGTGCGTGTCCCAAACCAGGCAACAACCAGCCCGCCACTGCTAACGCCAGAGCGCGGCCTTCTCCCGACGATTGCGGTTCCACTCGGACTGGAGCCGTGTCCTGCGTCGGCTGTGCTACGGCAGGTTGTGTTTCTTCACTCATTCGAATTGAAGCTGGTTCCATCCTTACGCGAGAAGCGGCAAGATCTCCGTCTGAACCGCCCCGGTTACGCGTGCGCCCTCATGCCCCACGTACACATTCACCTCGGTACGCAGGCCAAACTCCGGAAGATAGATCCCCGGTTCCACGGAATTGCAGGTTCGTGGAATCAAGTGGCGTTCGTCGTGGGTCTCGAGGCCATCCATGTTGACGCCGTTGCCGTGGACTGATGTGCCGATATTGTGGCCAGTACGGTGGAAAAAGTATTTTCCGTAGCCGGCCTTTTCAACCACGCGGCGCGCAGCCTTATCAACCTGCCAGCCTTCCAGTGGCTTGCCTGCCTTCACGCTTGACTCTATGAG
>Ga0187780_10001320_pt1 | contig 18686 bp, 16 predicted proteins | sample 1015_Q2_SP10_20__FD_132429 | JGI IMG/M metagenome (GOLD analysis project Ga0187780, IMG submission 132429) | Tropical peat soil microbial communities from peatlands in Department of Meta, Colombia - 1015_Q2_SP10_20_MG | ecosystem: Environmental > Terrestrial > Soil > Wetlands > Peat | place...
ACGGGCCTTAGCCTGTGACTGGTTACTCCACCAAAAATATTGCATTCCAAATGAGAAGCTGGTACTGGGCAGCGCCTTGTGTCAGCTCACTGAATCATTCTTGTGCTGTTTTGTTCCTTGGGAATCGTAGCTTGAACAGATTGGGCGTCGCGCAGTGCCTCAAGTTTGGAGATTGCGGACCGCCGGTACTCGTCAATCGCCCGAGCATAAATTTGCAGGACACCGGGCCCACTATGGCCCATGATCTGGGCAACAAAAACCGGAGACACACCTGCCTGCGTGAGACGACTTGCAAAAACGCTCCGTAGGTCGTAAATCCAAAAATAAGAAATGCCGGCTGTCTTCAATGCTTTTGGCCAAGCCCTACGGACATCTTTCAGATGAGTTTCAGGTCTCTGTGGGTTAGGGAATACGTATTCGGAAAAGTCTGGACCTAGGAGGTTCCGCCATCTTAACAATTCCACTTTGCAACGGTTGGACATCGGAACTGTTCTAATTCCCGCGACTGTCTTTGACTCTCCCACGCGGATTTCTCCCTGAGCAAAGTCTATGTCGGTCCACTTGAGCGCGAGCGCTTCTTTTCCTGAGCGCAGCCCGGTTTCCAAAATCAGGACAGCGAGAGCACGGATGTTGTTAGGAGCGACCGCAAGCAGTTTCTCCTCCTCGACAAAACTCAGGATGTATGGCCGACGCCGGTCCTTACGCTCCTCCAACATCTCGACTTCCCGAAACGGACTGGACGTTATTAGCCTCCTTCGTTCGGCAATCTTCAGCATCTGCCGCAAAACGGCCAAATCTCGGTTTATCGTTGCGGCGCGGATGTTTTCTGCGAGCCGTCGTTCTTTGAATTCATCGATTTCCGCAGGAGTGATTTCTGAGAGATCGACGTCCCCAAAATGAGTCCGTAGACTCGCCAACGAGGAGGTGTAACGCTTCTTAGTGTTCTCATGACGAATAGAGTCCAAGAAGTTACGACTGAAGTATTCCAGCCTAGGTGATTTCGATTTCGGTAAATGGAAGCATCCTTCGATGATCTCTGCGATCCGAACATTCAAAATCTTTTGCGCGAGCCGCTTGTTTCTCGTTTTGGTGCTTTCACACTGTTGTTCGGCGCCGATGTAATAGGCCATCCACCAGACCTTTCCCCGACGGTAGAGGGAGCCCCTCATAGGGTGCTCATGACAGCGCGAAGAGATGGTTCGAGGAATGGGAAGGCGTCGATTAAAGCCGACCCAGATACGAAATAGACGCGATTTGGCGCACCGAAAATTTGAGGTAGGGGGAAGATAGGGGTAACCAGAAAGATACTCTTAAAACCCTTGTGAACGCTAGTGTGAGGAATCCCTATCAAAATAACACCTGTATGTCTAACATAATAAAGATGATATATTTCGCGATCTCGATGTGATTTACCATTTGTTTTCAAAAACACAGGATTCACCCCAAACAAGCCTGGTAAACGCTCCACAATGAGGCCCCGAATTTCCTTGCCAACTCTCGAAGCGTCACTACCGGATTCTCTCGATTTCCTTTTCACTGAGTCTCTTTATCGAGGGACGACCAAGGACCTTTCCGTCCCTCTTCGCTTGCTCAAGACCTGCTTTCACTCGTTCAACGATCAAAGCCCTTTCGAACTGTGCAATCGCTCCGAAAATCTGGAAGACCAATTCGCCGCTGGGAATCGTTGTATCTACACCTTCGGTGGCACTGATGAAGTCAATCCCAACCTTTCTGAATTCCTCCAATGCTGAGACGAGATATCGGAGACTTCTTGCGAAGCGGTCGAATTTCCAGACGAGAACGACATCCAACTTTCTCCTCCGGCAATCAGCCATCAACTCATCTAGTGCCGGACGAGACTGCTTCGTGCCTGACGCCTTGTCGGAATAAATTCGGGTCAGAACCCAGCCTCGATTCTCTGCATACTCCTTCAGCTCTGTTTCCTGGACTTTTGTGTTTTGGTCTGAGGTGCTGACTCTCACGTAAATGCCACAGCGTTTCGGTTTCGCCATCCAGGGCCTCCTATAGGGATTTCCCTATAGTAATATAGTAGTAACTAGTATCTATGCTTTTTGCCCGCGCTCTTTTGTTACTGGAATCACCTCAATTCGGGTGAAAATCCCCACTTTCTTCTCTACTTTGTCGTACTTTGTCCGCAGGAATTGAGACTCTTACAGAAGGTTGTTTCAGGATATTTGCATCCAACTTTCGTGGATTTGACCAGGCATTGTTCGGCTTTGTCCGGCATTTGGGTCTCCGGATTTGCCAGCGGTTTGTCGGCGTCTTGCCGCAGTTCAATCTGTTGATCACTTCCATTCCACATCCTCATTCTGAGACTCAGTTCCACCTCGGCCAACTATTTGCGGCCATCGGCGCCCTCCGGCATCACGATCCTTTCCGACAGCCAAGCCTCGATATCGCTCAACCGGAACCTGATACAGCGGGAAGACAAACGAACCACAGGTATTCGTTTCTGACTAACCCAGTGGTAGAGCGTTCCCACAGAGATCCCCGTGATCTCTGACACTTGTTCGATCGACAGTAGCTTTACTAGTTTTTCCATTCACTGAGTCCCTGCTAAAACCACAAAAACCAAAAAACCAAACATCACCTCTCGTAAACCACCGCCTTACCGGTTATGGGATGAACGAACTTCACTCTGTCGGCGACAGATGCCATTTTGAAGACATCTTCAGGTTTCGGAAGAAATTGGATTCTCGCCGCTGCCGGCAAGTAGAGTTTTCGATTGCCCTTCTGCGGCGCATTCGCTCTCTGGATCAATTTGTGGTCGACGGCCCTTCTTATCAGTTCATATGCTTCATGAAGGGGGATGCCTAGTTCCTTTTCGACATCCCTAGCAGAAACTGGTCGCCCACCGCGTCTTGACGAAATGCGCGAGATTACATCCCGCAACTCCACACTTTTCTCATCTGCCAAAGTCAGACTCTTCGAGAACGCGTCCTCAAATATCAGCATCGCGATTGCGTAGTCACTGAAACGTACTTGGATGCTTTCCGGTTTTTGCTCTTCTCCTCTGAAGGAGCGGATCAAACTTACGGTTTTGCATGCCTGGATAAACGCTGGAAAGTATCGCCGTATGCGCACGTCTCCCGTCCACACTTTTTCCGCGACAGACTCGAACCACGATGGCAATTGAATGGGGATCGTGGAACGATCCGCCAAAAGCCTCTGCACCGCATGCCAGACCTTTATTTCATCCGGTGTCAGCGGACTGGAGTCAGCGAACTGTGCCCGTAGGATCTTAGCCGTCTGTTCCTTGGATTCATCGGCCCAGATGGACAAATGCCGAGTTTCATCATCCACTTGGAGTTGGTCGCGGGTCGTCGTTGATATGCAAGAAATCGGTCCTTCGGTTACCTTCTTTACCCGAAGGAAATTACAAAGAAATAAGGTCTATACCGCCTGCGGATGGGTGATCCTGGCGTCGATTTTCGCCATTGCGACGACGAAGATTTTCGGACTGAAGTACTCGATCCTTGGCCTCGGTCCAGTCTTTTGCTTCGAAGCGACTTCATTACTGGCTTTCGGAATTGCTTGGCTGACGAAGGGCGAGACATTCCTGAAAGACGAGGTGGCCCAACTCTCCGCCGATCATGTGGAGGTACCGGTGACGCCGCCGCTCGCACCTTCTTAGATCGGCTCCGCCGGTACAATGGAGTACCAAGCATCCAGAACCCTGAGTCTGGGTGGAGTTTCCGCAACCGATTGTTGACTTTAGACTTATTAATAACTAGACTGCCGTGTCCGAGTTGTAGGTCTCTCTTTTCATAACTTCCCTCGGAGTTCTCGCCGGAGATGTGAGAACAGACAAAGCGGGGTGTTCATGACTTCAAAGACGATCTCTCGATTCGATCTGCGTGGCCTCGTGCTGCAACGGGTCGGGAAGGGCGACAAACTCGACAAAGCGTTAAGCAAAGGTTTGGAGGAGGCCGCGAACCACGCCGTTATCACCGCTCATCTGACCTGCTGCGAGAAGGAAACTTTTCGCGTCTCCATCGTAAATCTCAACGCGCTTGCTTCCACCTGCTATCAACATCTTCCCAGTTGCTAATTGAACGCTCTCCTCAGGCAATTTAAAATTGTCGTTCAGTGGTGAAGTAGCGACGAACTTTTGATCGTGGGGATCGTAGATCTCCGCACTATTCGTGAGGCCTTGCCAATCCCGGTCATCTGATCCACCCGCTATGAGCACTTTTCCATCAGTGAGCAAGCCTGCTGTGTGTTTGTATCGTGCCGTTAGCATGCTTCCTGTCCGAAGGAACGTTTTGGTTTGTGGATCATAAAGCTCGGCTGTAGCGGTGACACTTTCCCCTCGTCCTCCAGTGATCAGTACACGCCCGTTGTTCAACAAAGTCGCGGTGTGTGAGATACGTGGGAAATGCATGGACTCTATTGGCTCGAACTTCAGAGTGTCGGACACAGAAAGCGGGGCAGCATATAACACTCTCCTTTGCATGTACGACGTATGCGCGGCAGAAATGTTAACAAGTCCGCTTACCGGAAAATAAGCTGCTAGTACCCGGTTTCACTCTCAAGTCCGCACGATATAATAAGTGCATTCGTACGGAGGAATCTCATGGCCAATCCCCAAGCGCGTACTGAACTGCCAGTCGATGCATGGCTCCGAGGTATTGCGGCGATTCAGAAGGCCGATTTTACTCGGGACAACGTACTGAGGTACATCTCCCACAATGCAATAGACCGCAAAACTCTTGAGCCGTATGTTTTCTTTTCCTCAAAACGGTATGCTCGCAATCTCATTTTCAAGAATGAGCTTTTCGAGTGCTTAGCGATGTGCTGGGACATTGGACAAGCCAGTTCGATCCACGACCACAACGACAAACTCGGATGGATCTATCTCGCCCAGGGACGCTTGTTCGTACAGAATTACTCGATTGAAGCCCGAGATCCTTCCCGTCAAACCTGCCGAGTCGTTCCGACAAATGCGGCTCAACTCTCGGCCAACAATTCGGCATACGTTGACCATGACGAAGCCGTTCACAAGGTCTCGAATTTGCCTGAATACCAGGAGCGGGCCGTCAGCATTCACGTGTACGAACGCCCGATGTCTCAGTGCGAGGTCTACTCACTTGAAACTGGCAGTTACCAGGTTATTCAGCTCGCCTACACCAGCGAATACGGAAAGTTGAATCCTGGCATTGAGATTTGAAATTAAGCCTAAGTCCTGGGAAGTCCGGAAACCGGAAAAGTCGCTCACAGTACCCATATGCGGTTACCCCTTTAGTCGGTTGCTAAGTCGCAGGATAGAACTGGGCTCGCTTGTTACGCCATTCCTCGGCTGTTATTTCCCAGATTTCTGCCGGAAGTCTGCCAGAAACATAGTCGCGTTCCAGGGTGGCAATAAGCCTCATGCCTGTTTTTTCGGAGATGCGTCGTGACGCCACATTGGCGACGGCCTTTGGAGCACGCAGCACGGTGAATCCCAGCACATCGAACCAGTAGTCATTCACGGCGACGACTGCTTCGGTCATAAGCCCCTGTCGCTGCCACGGCAGTCCAAGCCAGTATCCGCGGTTGTCCCATTCATCCCGATGCAGACTGATCACGCCAATATGTCGGTCTGGCGCTTCCACCAGTCGCAAAGTCCAATGCCATTCCTCACCACGCTCGATAGCAGGAAGAATCTCGTCTCGATAGACCTTGAACACTCGATCGGCGGGATAGGGCCACGGAACTCTTGAATTTAGGTATTTGACGATGTCCCACTGGGGAAACAAACGCTGCGTCTGTTCGGCGTCGGAGAGCTGCAAGGGCCGCAACAAAAGACGCTTAGTGCGGAGTTCAGCCGTCATACGAGCCAAATAATATCTCAAAGCTGTGAGTATTCCGCCTTCTTCGGACTTGAACCGGCACCGGTTAGCCGCATAACGCAGCCAAAGACATCTCTCTTCGTCCACATATGTTGGTGGTTATTTTTGCTAGAAATTCTGTTTTTGCTCGGGAGGTGCGGAATCCGAGTTTGACTTCGGGGAAGGCGGTGATATTCTCTGAGTCTCATCGACGGAAAATACCATGTAGTTGCTGAAATGATGACTTCTGTGGATCCGACGTATGTTGAAATCAGTATACAATTCAGCGCTCTGCGGAAGCCATAGTTCTTGTTTGGATGTGAGGAACTGCACTGGTGCGTACTCGATCGAAATGTGTTCCGCATTCAGAGGAATCTGTGGGAGGGGAGCCACAAGATCGGTCTCGATATTGACGATCTGGAAGGAATCAACCGCAATCCAGGCGCGTCCGCGAAGGGAAAGCAAATACACCTGCTCACCCATGTGGTATCCACGCACACGAACTGGCTTGTCGGGCCTTTGTCGGAAGTGCACTTGCCAGGCTTTCCCTCCGTACCACCTGCTTAGACCCTCGCAGGAGAACTCGTACTCATCGCGATAGGCTGGATGAAAAATCATCACAAGCGAGGTGAGTCCAAACGTGGCGAGATGGTCGGGAAAGATATCCAGGCCCGTCTTGCCGTTTCGATATTCTTCAACCTTGTAGTGGCCTGCCTGATCCTCTTGCAGTGATGCTACGTACGTGTAGCTCCGCGACTCCCGCTTGGTGGGGACGCCGTGAACATCGATGACTTCGTGTTCGAGTGTCTCCGTTGCGGTGATGCTGTTCACGGCACGAACAAATTCGGAAACCCTTTTTCCCGTTTCCTCCTGAATCTTTTGCAAGGGACAAGCGACACCCAGTTCAACGGGTGGGATCCTCTCATCGACATCGGGAGGCATCCATCTCGTGGGGGGGACTAACTCACCCGGCAACTCGAAGGCAGCAGACTTCGTGTTCTGGAAACCATCTCCTACGGATTGAAGGGTAGCTCCGGGGGACTGCCGCAACGAGGTGACCAGGTGCTGAGCTTCCTCGGCTCTGGGACCAGAAGGCTGGTGGGCCAGCAATCTGTCCAATACCCCCCGTGCAAGTTGCGAGTCGTTTCGTTTGAGGTAGACTTTTGCGAGAATGAGCTGAGCAAGACTCGCACGGTCCTTACTCATCTCAATCGCGTGCTCCGCATGCTTCTCTGCTTGGTCATACTCTTGATGGAGAAAATAAGCCTGAGCCAAGCGCTCCTCTAAGTGCCAGGATGACGGCGATGCCTGGACTGCCCGTTCCAAATTATCGATCGCTTCGGGTAAATCGCCGTTTCTCAGGGCCAATTGAGCCAATCCAGCTCGCGCAAACGGATAGTGCGGATCAAGCAGGAGCGTCTTCTGCCAATAGGTCTCCGCATTGGTCCAATCCTTGGTCTCGGCGTAGTACATCCCCCAGGCATAGGTCACTTCGGGATCCGCGGGTGCAACCTGAGAAGCCCATTGCAAATGCTTCTTGGCATTTGCGGGTCTGTCAGCTCGGAGTGCTTCGAGAGCCTCGTTCAATTCTTTTTGCGTCGTGGGATCAAGAACCGTTGATTCCGAATGGCCGGTGCCAGTGTTTACGGCTGCGTCATTTGCGTGCCTACTCTCCGAGATTTGTTCTTTCTTGATTTCTTGAATCACCTGATCGCGAACTGCTCTGGCCCGTTGGCCAGCCGGGCTATTGGGGTCGAGCTCCAGGTATCTGTCAATGTCCTCTAACAGTTGAGCATATTTCTTTTGGCGGAGGTGGATGATGGAAAGAAGTTGGTAGTTGAGGGCAGCCTTCGGAGCCAGGGAACGAGCTTGTTCGGCAGCCGTTTCGGCTTCCGGAAGTAGTCCTTGAAGGAGTTTAACCCTTGCCAATTGGTAGTAGCCCATCCACGAATGGGGGGTTAACAAGAGCCCGTGCTGGATCTTCTTTTCGCCCTCGTCGAGATTTCCTTGATCCACCAAGAGAGTTCCAAGAGCGATTTGAGGATCACCATAGGTGTCCTTACTGAGGTCGATGGCTTTTAGAAAGTTATTCCGTGCTTTCTCTTTCTGGCCGAGATTCAGGTAAGCCATGCCTATCTCATAATTCAATTCGTAATAGCCTGGTGCTTTTCGTTGTGCCTGAAGGAAATCATCTAGGGCCTGTTGAGGCTTGTTCTCGCGATACAGTTTTGTGCGACCGGCGAGGAGAAGTTCGTGTGCCGGCACTGGCATGGAGAGCTCATGAAGGGAAATGTCCGCAACAGAAGACGGGCTTGCGGGATTCGAGGAGATGGGTTTCAAATAAACGATAACTCCGTGAAGGTTTCCAAATTCAAGATTGATGTGAATTTCCTGTGGCTCAAATGAATCGGCGGAGATTTTCAGGATATAATCGGCCGCGCGCACGCCTTCGAAGTGGAATCGTCCAGCGCTTGTTGCAGAATTCAGCTGGATGACAGTGCCGCTGACATCGCAGAGGTCAACGTTGACGATAGGCGGCAGCCGGCTACCGTTTGCTGAATAAACAAATCCATCGAGCTCAAATGAGGAGATTGCTTGCCCACAGGCGCCGGAAGCGAAGAGAAGAAGAAGGAAGAGAAGAGAAATTTCGTGGCGATTCATCAGATAGCCCCAAAGTTCAGTGATCAGAATGCTCGCGCTTAACAATGGCTTGGTCTGGAGGTCAGAAAGATCACCCATATGCGGTGCCGAATCGCGTCCTGTTAATTTCGCGAGTCGCGTCACCTGCCCTCATCAGGGAACTCGTGAATGCTACAGGTTGCGGGACCAAGCTAGATCTATTCAGGGCCCTCACAAGAGCAGATCGCGCTTTCTCGCCCACATGACCAAGCCCATAAAATAGGTGCCCAATCTCGTGCGCTACTTCTAGGCCGGGGGTGCCGGGATAATGATCCCAGTCGCCGATATAAGGCTTTATACCTCCCGGCAGGCTCTTGCTTGAGTGCACCTTATCTCGAGCGAACCGCCTTACTCTTGCGAGGCCGAATTTTTCTGGTTGCCTGGATTATTGGACGTGAACCCTAAATTGCCGGAGAAACTACCAAGTCTTTTAGCAAAAGACAAGACCTTTCTGACAGGAAGACCAATTTCGGCTTCAACGCCAGCATCTCCATGGAAATCGGTATCGGGATCGCTTTCGATACCGGTTTAAACGCCGCTAGCACCGAATTGCAGCCCGCATGCAGGGAGATTTTGGTTTTTGGGTGGTGGAATAGGGGTGATCGCTAAGACGGATGCAGGTCGAAAGGTCGCAAATGCAGGGTTTCGCGATTGTCGCCCATAAAAGCGCGTCAATTTTCCTGTTCTCTCTTATCACTACTGTGTGTATTCATAAGACTAGAAGTTAGTCCCCTAAGATACGATACGGATTTGCATATGCATCGGAGACCGCAATTGCCAATAGATCGAGACCCTCCGAACGTACCCGACAACCTCCAATTCCTGAGGCATTATCTGAGCAATTTGGACAGTGGAGTAGTCATTGATGTCCATAAGGTGGAGGAGATGCTTGCCAAATGTTGGCGCGAACTTTCAGGCGGTACTGAAGGCGGAATGGATGGATACAAGCTGTTGAAGCGAATGGAAAACGTAAACTGGCAACCTCCGCGATTGAGTTTCAAAATAGTACGTCATGGTGGCACTGTTCTAGGCTCTTCGCGCGGTGAAATCCAAGCTTGGACTGTCGATATCGAAAGCGGGGAGGCCATCTGCGATGGCACTGTCGGCCACAGACAGCTCAGGCCAATGAACAAGCCACTGAAAGTCGAGCCGATAGCAAAAGAAATAACAGCCGCCATTTTGAATGGCCAAGAAGATCCACGTTTGCGTTGGAAGAACAAAGCCGAGGTCCGGGTTCTTATCGGCGAAATCATTCCGGCTGATGCTCCAAAGCAAACTGTCGTCGCCAGGAGGAAGAGATTCTGGAAAGCTCTCGAAGAACAGCTTGCGCAATCGGGTTGGAAGCGCCTTTCCAAGAAACCTGTGTGGAGAAGACCTGCGGATTCAGCTCCCTAGTTGTAAAGGCAGATGCACGCTCAGTTTAGGTAGATCGTGCGGCCTTCACTCACTCCTCCTTGTCCGCTTGGGTGTTCTCTTTTTGTTGCGGTGTAGTTAAATTGTAGTTGTTCTACGTTCAAAACAGCTCAAATCAGGTATGAACGGATCAACTGCCCCACGTTGTAACTGCTTGAGGAATATAGTAAAGTCGGAAATTTTCATAACGAATCAAGAAAGCTGGCAGGTTTGCTAAACCGTTGTACTGGCTAAAACCGGTACCGGGGGTTCGAATCCCCCCCTCTCCGCCAGATTTGCGAATCCTACCGACTGAGCTTCCTTACGGCGCAGACCTCACGGCTGGACGTTCGTCACGCCCTCCGAACCGGGCTTGGGAAAATGAGCTTCATACCAGGCAATGGACCGGTCGATCCAATCGATGACATGTTTCGTCTCCGAAAGGCCGTGGCCCTCGCGCGGGTAGCGCACGAACACTGTTTCCGTTCCCACGTCCTTCAGCGCGATATACATCTGCTCCGCCTCAGCGATCGGAACATCGTTATCGTTCTCGCCGTGAATGATCAATGTCGGCGTGTGCGCGGCCGCAATGTGCTTGATAGCCGAGCGTTCCCACGCCTGGTCCATGAGATTGCCCTGGTGGAAAAACTGTCCGAACTCCATCTCTTCGTACTGGTTGTAGTAAGTCATGTAGTTGTAGCTGATCAGGTTGGAGATGCCCGCCGTGGGAATCGCCGCCTTGAACTCATTCGTTTGCGTGATAAGCCAATCCGTCAGTTGGCCGCCATAGCTCACGCCCTCGATTCCCATGCGTTCGCGGTCGATCCAAAGGTAGCGGTGTACCGCCGCGTTGACCGCACACAAAACGTCCTGGCCTTCGTTGCCGTTCTGATCGCCAAACACTGCATCGGCAAATCTCTGCCCGTAGCCCGTGGAGCCGCGGTAGTTCACGTTCAGGGTTGCGTATCCATGCGCAGCGTAAACCTGGTTCTTTATGTTGAAGGCCGGACCGTTCTGGCCGTGCGGCCCGCCATGAATATTCACGATCAGAGGATGCTTCGACGCCGGCGTCATGCCTATCGGTTTGGTGAGAAATGCTTCTACTTCGAAACGGTTATCGTTGCTAATGAACGTAAACGGCTCCACTTCCGCGATCTTCTTTCCGGCGAATAGTTCTGCGTTCAGGTCCGTCAATTTGCGCGCAGCGGCCGCAGGACCGCCTCGGTAAAAGAGCTGGGCCATATCGCTCGGCGAAGAATAGCTGTACGCCAGGGCGCCATTCTTTCCGACTGACCAATCTCCCACGAAGCCCGGATCTTTCACGATGTACTCGGGTGAGCCTCCTTTCACCGGCAAACGCACCAGATGAAAACTGCCTCGCTCTTGCACCGTGAAGTAGACGGAAGCGCCGTCCGGAGCCCATCTCGGCGCACTTTGCCGGTTGTCGAGAACCGCCCCAATCTCGCGGCGATTCGCGCCATCGGGGTCCATCACCCACACATGGGTGTCTTCCATTGTTGTTTCGCGGTCCGTGAGCCCACGTTTCGTGCCGCGGTAAACGATCATCTTTCCGTCCGGCGACCACAGCGGATCATATTCGGTATATTCACCGGCCGTCAGGCGCTGAATCGTCTCATCCGCGAGCGAAAGTGTGAACAGGTCGTAGTGGAAAAACTCGTCCTGGTTGGGGTCGCGGTTCGATGCAAACAGGAGCTTCGCACCATCCGGAGACCAATCGATCGAGTGCTCGTCGAATTCTCCCTTTGTCAAGTGGCGAACCTGTTTCGTGGCGACGTCGATCAGAAAAATGTGCAGACGCTTGTTGTCGTTGAAGCGGGTCATCCCTTCGCCAGCTTCCGGCTTGTACAGATAGCGGGTAATCACGACAGGGTCCGCGTCTACCGGCGATGGGTTTTCGCCCGGGGTCGCGGAGACAAACGCAATCTGTTTCGAGTCGGGTGACCAGGCCACTTCATTACCAGTACCCGGCAGGGGACTGTTGGTCCCATCCGTCGCCGTAAGAAAAGTGACCTCGGAACCATCTGGACGGCAAAGAAACAGTCCTGCCTTGTCACCCTGGTGGCCGGAAAATTCCAGCCACTTGCCGTCTGGGGACCACCGCGGATCGCCACCCGAATCACTCTCGCCTCCGACCCGCACGGCTTTCTGCGAAGCGAGTTCGACAATCCAAAGCTGACGATAAGGCCGGCCGGGACGATTTCGCATCGTCACGGTATACGCAATGCGTTGGCCATCCGGCGAGAGCGCCACGCTGCCGACCGAGCGGAAGCGCGAGAGGTCGCTGGCAGAAAATCCCTGCGCACTTGCGTTGGGTGGAAGAACTGTTGCTGCAGCGAGCCAAAAAGCGATTACTCGCAATATCCTTGTGGTCAATGGACACATGTACCCTCCATCTCAAGGGAAAAATGCATTATCGGGAGCCTTTAGACTTTTGCCAGAGGCACGAGACTATACGTTTCAATTTTCTTTGCCAAGGAGCTGGCGGGCATAAGCGGGAGCCTTGCCTTCGTCCTCGTGTTTGCAATAGACGTACACGTCCACGCCTTGGGCCAGCCAGGCATCGAATCGAGTACGCCATTCTTTGAGCTGTTTCGCCGTATAGTCTTCCCGGCGCAGCCGTACGTACGTGAAATCTGCCGTAAGAACTTCGGGCGGCGTGTCCTTTTCGGTTTCTGCCAGACAGAGAGCCGTTCCGAGTCTTCTGAGGATTGCGTAAGTCTCTTCTGTGTACCAGGAAGCGTGGCGCACTTCGAAGGCGAATTGGAACGCCGGCGGGCGCAGCGCCAGAAATTCTTCGAGTAAGGATTTGTCGAATTTGAAGTTCGGGGGAAGCTGAACAAGGATTGGCCCGAGGTGGTCGCCGTCCTGAAGCACGCTGGCCACTTCCAGGAAGCGCTTCAGAGTTTCTTCGCAGTTGCGCAGTCTTTTGATGTGAGTGATCTGTTGATTCGCCTTCAAGGCAAACTGGAAGCCCTCTGGCACACTCTTAGCCCAGTTCAACAGGATCGATTCGGAGGGCATCCGATAAAAACTGTGATTGATTTCTACCGTCGAGAACTGCTTGCCATAGAACGCGAGCATTTCACGGTCCGGGAGCTTTTCCGCGTAGAAGCTTCCCTTCCACTGCTTGTACGAGTATCCCGAAGTGCCTACGCGCAGCTTGCCCAAGCGAGGCATAACGCACCTCCGTGCCTTTGGATTTAATCACAGCCGCCTTGCGAGGCAAAAGACGGGCCGCAAACCGTCAAGCCGGTTTCTTGCTTCGCGGTGGCATGCGCTCGCTGAGAAGTTCGATGGCTTTTTCCAGTCTCTGGCGGCGCTTCCAAAAGTCGGCCCACAAGTCACCTTTTTCCTTGAGCCGAGTAAAGATCGTCTTTATGTTGAGCGCTTCCGGGCGCAGGTTTGCCCGGAGTTCACGAGGCAGAACAGGCGCGGAAACAGGCGCCTTGGGAAAAGCGCGGACAGAATAAGGTGACGCCAGCGGGCGGCCATGGGCATTCTGTTGAACGTCGATCAGGACGCGGCCGGCGGGCCGCTTGGCGACAGACCGTTCATTAGTCACGAAGTTGGGATGCTTTGACGTCACGGTGCGAGCAACGATTTCGGCGAATGTCCGCAATTGCTCATACGTGTACACGGGTTCGACGGGAATATACATGTGGATTCCCGTTGCGCCGGAAGTTTTCAGAAAACTTGCGAGTTGTACCTGCTCCAACTCTTCGTGCAGCGCCCGAGCGATCGTAACTACGACAGAGAAATCCGTGCCGTCGGAAGGATCCAGATCGAAGAAGAAGTAGTCAGGATGGTCGAAGTCGTCCAGCCGGTTGGACCACGGATTGTGATCGATGCAGCCGAGGCCAGTCAGAAACAGAAGGGAAGCGCGGTCATTCGCAGTTGCGTAATAGATCTCCTTTCCTTTTCCTTCCGATTCGATCGGCACAGTCACAAACCAATCGGGCACGCCCTCGCGCAGATCTTTTTGAAAGAAGGCCTGGCCCTTAATCCCGTCCGGATAGCGGCGCAGAACGAGCGCCCGATCGCGCAAGAAAGGCAGAATGTAATCGGCGATCCGGTAGTAGTAGGCGAGCAGGTCGCGCTTTGTGTAGCCTGACTCGGGGAAATAGACTTTGTTCAGATTGCTGAAACGCAGGCGTTTTCCATCCAGTTCGATGGCGATGGTTTGGGAACGGCCCTTGAAGAGTTCGGCTTCAATCTGCGCTTCTGTCTTCAGCACTTTGCCCACAACCTCGCGCGCATGGACTATGGCGGGAGTTTCAGGCGCCGCCGCTTCGATTTCCCACTGGCAATCGGCAGGTTGTACATCCTCGCGAAGGCCGAGGAAAACGAGATGGCGAAGGACGTGTTCATCCGTCCATCCGCTGAATTTGACACGGGCGACCAGTTCGGGGGAGACCCAGGTGGGCTTCTCGTTGGTTTCGGGAGCCGCGGCAAACGGGTAAGCGGGCGTTTCCAGTTTCTTCAAGCGGCGAGAAAGATCCCCCAGCGTTTTTTCGCCAAAACCACTTCCGACGTGCCCAATGAACCGAAGCTTTTTGCCCTCATATAAGCCCAAAAGCAGCGAGCCTAATGGAATCGCCGTGGTGCGGGCAGCGGTCCAACCCCCAACGACCGCGTCGAGCGTCTTCGTAACCTTAAGCTTCAACCAGTTTGCGCTGCGGTCGGAAACGTACACACTGCTGATTCGCTTCGCCACGATTCCTTCCAGGTCGTTTTCCCTGGCCAGTTCGAAGAGCTCCTTTCCGTGCTCGATCTGGTGGTCGGAGTAGCGAAACCTGTCCGACGCGTGCAGCAACCGCTGCAGAAGCTGCTTGCGCTCGAGAAGCGGCGCTTCGCAGAGATCGTATCCGCCACAATAGAGAAGGTCAAAAATGTAGTAGACGACTGGCACCTGGGAGATCAGGTTTTCGGTGGGAGCCCGAACATGCATGCGTTCTTGCAGACGTTCGAAATTGCTGTGCCCACGTGTGTCCAGAGCCACAATTTCTCCGTCCAGAATCGCATCGCGAACTGCGAGAGCTTGGGGAAGAGAAGCCAATTCCGGATAGCGCTTCGTGATGTCCTGCCCGTTGCGCGAGCGAAGCGTAAGCGCGCCATCGGCAATCCATGCCAGGGCCCGGACACCGTCCCATTTGATCTCGAAGAGCCAGTTGGGATCAGAGAATGCGCCCTCCCCGATTGTCGCCAGCATCGGTCCAAAACGAGACGGCATCCCACTCTTGCGCGCGCCCTGAAGCTCAGCGGCTCCCACGGGAATCGAACTACGCTTCGGCGGCAACTCTTCCTTGATCTCTTCGAGCGTGCGCCCCGTAAGGACGGAGCCATCGTGCTGATCGATGTTCCAGGCGGGATCCTCGGCCGCGTCCTTGTGCTTGATCATGAGCCATTCGTTGCCCTTTTCGCTGTGCTTTAGCTTCACCAGAACGAAGCTGCCCCGCAGTTTTTCTCCATTTAACTTGAACTTAATCTCTCCGCGTTCGAGTTGCTTGAGCGCCTCCGTGCCTCCCTCAACTTGAAACGTTCCGCGATCCCACACCATGACCGTTCCAGCACCGTAACTGCCCGCGGGAATCTTGCCTTCGAAGCCGCCGTATTCCAGAGGATGATCTTCTGTTTGCACAGCCAGCCGCTTGTCCGCGGAATTGAGGGAAGGTCCTTTGGGCACTGCCCAGGATTTCAGCGTCCCGTCAATCGCCAGCCGGAAATCATAGTGCAGGCGGGTCGCGGAATGCTTTTGCACCACAAAGAAATCGCTATACTCCTCGGCGGGACGCGCCTCCAACCCTAGTTTGGGCTTTGGCCGGCCCTTGCCCTTTTTTGACTCTTCTGGTTCGCCGGAAGGCTCAGGGGTCCGGTCAAACTGCCGCTTACGCCTGTATTCGTCCAGCTTCGCCATGCCGGGATTCTATCCCAGGGCCCGGCACGCACGCAGGACCGCTTTTCGCGCTTGTTCAAACCCGGCAGAAGTTATGGAGATCGAGAGACTCCTCGCAATCAGGCTCAAGAGGACATCTGCATAGGCGATGGGCAGGCTGCGCTTGAGTTTTTCTCCTCAAGGCAACCGCGAAATCAGGGTGATTCTTTCGGATGATTCTGGATGATAGAGAAAAAATCATCCGTTTGAGGGAGTGATGCTAAGGCAGAAGCCCGAATTCCTTGCCGAGTTGTACGGCCTGTGTTCTTCGTTTAGCCCCTAATTTGTCGAAAACACGGCTCGAATGCGTCTTTACCGTGTTCTCGCTTACATAGAGCTTTTCGGCGATTTCGCGGTTGCTCATGCCTTTAGCAATCAGCTCCAGGATTTCGAGCTCTCGGGGTGTGATCCCAAGGTCCTCTCGCCTCTTCTGATCGGGGACAAAGGGCAGACCGCCCGGAACAGGGACTTCCTTGATCACGATCCTCTCTTGCGTCTTCGTCAGCTTCAGCCCGAGCCAGATGCCCACAACGGCGAATACTGCCGCAATCAGGGCGATGTAAATTTCGATCAAGTGTTCGATTACAAGAAACCGGTACTCACTCCATTTCAGTGCGGTGATCAGGAGTCCACCGATAAGACCGTAGGTGAGCACGTGCCGCTTCATAGGCTCCCCGAGAAGACCATTCGCCTCGGGATTTCCCCGGAGGAGTCCGTATATCATACTTCTGGAGGAGGCACCCGCACCCGACCGGTATTGCTGGAACGACCATTAATTGGGAAACAGGCAAGCTGGATTCTCTTGATTCCCCCTGCTTAGCGTTCTAACCTTAGAGGTCTGTGCTCATCCCCGGACCGCTCACCGAAGGAGTGTCCACATGGCTACGACCGTCTGGAAGGGCCACCTCACCTTTGGCTTGATTTCTATTCCCGTGCGGATGTCTGCCGCGGCGCGGGGAGAGCGAATCAGCTTCAATCAACTCCACAAAGTTTGCCATTCGCGCCTTAAACAGCCCCTGTTTTGTCCTGTTTGTAACCGCAACGTGGAGCGCTCTGAGGTCGTGAAGGGCTATGAGTATGAAAAGGACCAATACGTTCTTTTCAGCGAGGAAGAGCTGGACAAGATCGAGCCTCCCTCCGCCCACGTCATGGAGATTCTGGAGTTCGTGAAGCTCTCGGAGATGGACCCACTGTACTTCGATTCTTCTTATTACATCTCGCCGGAAGACGCCGGAGTGAAAGCCTACCAGTTGCTGATGACAGCCATGGAAGAGTCCGGTTACGGAGCCATCGCCAAGCTCACCATGCACCAGCGGGAGCACATAGTGATCATCCGGCCCAGTGCCAAGGGCATGACGCTGCATACGATGTTCTATTCGAACGAAATTCGCGCGGCTGAATCGGTTCCAACCGACAAAACTGAATTGAAGGATCAGGAAAAAAATCTGGCGCGGCAACTGATTCAGAGCCTTGCCGCTCCCTGGGAGCCGCAGAAGTATCGCGATGAGTATCAGGAAAACCTGAAGGCCATGATCGCGGCAAAGCTCAAGGGCCAGGAAGTGACAGAGGTCGCCCAGCCGCACATGGCGCCGGTGATCGATTTAATGGAAGCCCTGAAGAAGAGCCTCGCGGAGAAGAAGGCAGCACCAGCGGCCGCGCCTGTTGCGCCCGCTGTTCCTGCCGGGCCGGTGGCTGTCCCTGCGGGGAAGAAGCCTCCTGCACGCGCGGTGGAACCGGCGCCTGCGGCGCAAAGGCGGAGCGGAAAAAAAGCAGCCGGCTAATGTGGAATGGATGCAACGAATCGATTCAGTCCTGAAGACGTCCAGCGCATTCTGGGTCTGACCGCAAAGCAGTTGGATCAGTGGGACCGCCTGGGCCTTGTTTCCCCACAACAAGAGCAGAGAACTCGTTTCTACGACTTCCGCGACCTCATCGGTCTGCGCACCGTAAAACAGCTCACTGAACAGGGCGTGCGTCCCAATCGGTTGCAACGTGCCCTTGCGGCGCTTCGCGAGAAGCTCGACAAGACGCAGGCGCCCTTATCTGAGCTGCGCGTGCTCTCCGATGGCAAAGACGTGATTGTGGAGCGGCATGGCGCGCGGCTGGAGCCGCTTTCCGGCCAATTTGTATTGAACTTTGAGACTCGAGAGATTGACGAACGAGTCCGCGTGATCGGCGTTCCTGCCGGAGCAGGAAAGCGCGCCGGCGAAGAGTGGTTTGCCAAAGCACTGGCTTACGAGTCCAACTCAGGGACGCGCAGCGAGGCAATCGACGCCTACGAACGCGCTTTGCAGTTTGACCCGAATAGGGTCGATGCGCTGCTCAATGGCGGGACGCTTCATTACGAAGAGGGAAATCTGCAAAAGGCCTCCGAGTACTTCCGGCGTGCCATTGCGCTGGATGCCGGAAACGCTCTGGCGCATTTCAATCTAGGAAGCGTCCTTGACGAAATCGGGGAGATGGAAGCGGCCCTCCAGCATCTTCGCCGTGCCGTCGGTTTACGTCCAGACTACCCGGACGCGCACTACAACCTAGCTTTCGTGTGCGAAAAGCTGGGTGCGTACTCCGAAGCGCGCGAACACTGGCAAGCTTACGTCCGAATCGACCCTGTCGGTCCATGGTCAAGCTATGCCCGCCAGCGTCTAGCTTTCGGCGAAATGGCAAAGTCAGCAGACAACGGAAGCTAAGCCGACTTCGACGAGCGCCACGCGCATTAAACCGTTTCTTTTCTCAGTTCCGTTGACTTGCCAGGGGGCGCAACCTAAGATGGACCCCCAATGGCAGATTCCCAGTCTTTAGTCGGCCAAACCATCTCCCACTATCGAATTCTG
>Ga0187780_10001321_pt1 | contig 18677 bp, 23 predicted proteins | sample 1015_Q2_SP10_20__FD_132429 | JGI IMG/M metagenome (GOLD analysis project Ga0187780, IMG submission 132429) | Tropical peat soil microbial communities from peatlands in Department of Meta, Colombia - 1015_Q2_SP10_20_MG | ecosystem: Environmental > Terrestrial > Soil > Wetlands > Peat | place...
CTAAAGCCTGTTGCTCTCTTGTCTATTCGCTCCTTTTCAATCATTACTGGAGCTCCTAGTCGAGACAGGTTTTTAAAACCGGTAGTTTTTCCTGACTAACTAGGTATGAGCAACCTCACCAAATCCGAGCAACTTGACCAGAAGACGCTAGACTCGTGCGCTGTCGTGCACCAGACCTGGAACCAGATAACGAGGACTTGGACCCTGCCGACCATTCACATGCTGGGACAGATGGAGCCGGCCAGGTTCAACCAGCTGAAGAACCACATAAAGGGCATCAGCGCAACTTCCCTCGCTGAGAGGCTGTCGCAGCTCGAGAAGTTCGGCGTCGTCCAAAGGAAGGTCTACGCAGAAGAGAAGCCGAGGATCGAGTACTCCCTGACCGTCAAAGGACACGAAGTGTACAAGATCTTGTGCGACCTAGCCGGCTGGTCAAAGCGGTGGGCGGGCAAAGAGCCGAACAGCTTGGAATATTTAGTCCCGAAGTGAAGCTATCAACGGAGAGTCGGCTTCTGGTCTAGTCTCCGCTAGACCGTTCTCTCTCTTGCACCGCCACCCTATAGAGGAATGCGCCTAGAAGAAATGCGACCAGAATCGGAGCAAGAATCTCCGCGTTGGAGGCTATGGGCTGCTGGGCTATGCTGGTCAGTTGGGTTGGTCTGTTGTTGCCGGAAGGCGTCGTAAGGTAGTAGTAGGGGGACCCGCCGTTAGCGCTTGTCCCCGCAGTCTGGCTTCCTGGATTGCTGGTGGTGCTGGGGCTGGACCTTATCGTGCTGGTAACGGTGGTCGTTGAAGAGGTGACGGGGGAAGTCGCATTCGAATTCAGGGATTCTCCTGAACCACTGCTTGTCGTGCTGGTCATCGACACAGTGTAGGTGACGGTCGCCGGAACAGTGGTCGACGAGATAGTGGACGCGGCGGTGGATGTAGCGGTGGACGTGGCGGCGAATGCAGTCGTGGTTGAGGAGGAAGTAGCCGCCGCAAAAGACCCAAAGGTCCCGGTGAGGGAAGCCGTACCAAGGCCCCCTGAGACTGTAACGACTGCCAACGCTAGGAGGACCCCTGCCGCCAGCCCGATCCCGAAGCGTTTCCCTTCCATTATCTCATATCCTCCAAGGGTGGGTAGTTAGTTCTAGTTCTCAGAACGGTTTGCGCCTCCATACTCGCCACGCCTCATACCAGAAGACCGCCGCCCCGCCCACGGTGCCGATGAGAGCGTATAGGTCAAGGGAGCCCCTGTTTACAGATAGGTAGACCGCCGCGATGGTCGTGAAGAAGGCTGCATAGAACCCCAGTCTGGGGAGGGTGAGGCCCCCTATGCTCACGAACGAGTGAAGTATGCCGGTGTCGACCTTCTTCGCCAGGACGTATCTCTCGTACTCGTCCTTCTCCACGACCCCTAGCTCCACCAGCTTGTCGAGATGGTGAAACGCGACAGATGGGCTCGAGAAGCCCAGCGCCTTCTGAATCTCTCTGACGCCAATCGCCTTTCCATGTCTCAGGAGGTAGAGATAGACGGAGAGTGTCTTACCCCGGAGCGCGTAGTCGACCTGCTCCCTTGAGGCCTCCGACATCGGCCCGTATCCGCCACCCTCACGGAGATAAGTGTGTGTTCGCGTTCTGAGAACAGGGCGTTCTTCACGCTGGGACTAACTCGGCTGGGCCGATACCCTCCGCCGTGAACCAACTCGGAGGCATAACGAAACGGAGGGTGATCTACGGGCTTTTCGCCCTCATAGTCATCGGCGGCTTCGGGCTGGCTCTGTTATCCAACCAAGGCCTTTACGGGTCCTTTTCCGCATCAAACCCCGAGATACAGAACGCCGCGACCAACGCGGCGGGCGGTGCGGCGTACTACGTGGCTGGCCTTCCCGGAACCAACTACGGGGCGCAGGACGCCAGCCAGGTGCTCGGAGTCCAAACATCATCCACCACTACAATGTACATGAGCACGACCTCCGTGGCCACCGCCACTACCACCAGTGCTCCATCCGGAGTTCCTGGCCAAGGACAGTACAGCAACATCACCCAGGGGGCGCCGGGCAACAGCGGCGGCATGATCGAGTTCTCCACAGACCTAGCCATAACGGCCCCTGAGCCCAACGTAACGGCCTCGGCGGTCTCTGCCCTTGCATACTCCGTCGGCGGGTATGTGGCATATCAGTCGACCTACAGCTCTGCAGCTTACGTGGTGATCAGGGTACCGGCAGCCGACTATCAGAACATCCTGAACCAGGTCATGAAGCTCGGTGCGTTCGTCAGCGAGACTTCCAACTCGAACGACGTGTCAGTCCAGTACACAGATCTGAACGCAACATTGGCATCCCTGAGGACCGAGCAGGCAGCGCTCCTGAAGCTTCTCAACCAGACCGCGTCCATCAACTCGACACTGGCTGTCGAAACCCAGCTGCAGCAGGTGGACTCGCAAATCAACTCGGTGGAGAGCGAACTGCTCCAGACTAAGACTCTCGTCGACTATTCCACCATCAACGTCACCGTGAACCAGACGGCGCAGAAGATACCCCTCGCCATGTCGCTGAGTGCGATCCCTTCCAACGGGACTGCCCCCCTTAGCGTGACGTTCAACGCGATTGTTAAAGGCGGGGCCCAGCCCTACGTGGTCAACTACAACTTCGGGGACGGCACTTCCACCCAGGGACAGATAGTCATCCACACCTACTACCAGGCGGGCGACTACAAGGTCGTCGTCAGCACCACGGACCAGAACGGGACCGTCGTCCAGCAGACCGCCACTGTCAAGGTGGTCGCACCTCCGTCTCCCTCTGGAATCAGCGGCTTCTTCGGCTACATCGGGGGGCTGTTCCTCAACGTCGTCGAAGGGATCGTTGAGGTGGCAGTGGTCGTCCTACCGCTCGCTGCGGTCGGGGTCGCCATAGTAATCCCCATCCAGAGGCGTGGAAAGTCCCAGAAGAGCGTCAAACAGAGCCAGTAGGCGCAGCCGCCTTCATCCTTTTGTTTTTCCGCCAATAGTAGTAGGTTATGGAAGGCCCTGAAATCAAGAAGATGGCAACCAATACCAGCATGACGCCGGCGAGGGTGTTGGCTGTGCCGAGCGGGACGTTCGACAGCGCCGAACTGAACATCAGAGGTCGGCCCGGGAGCGGGGCATTTAGCCTTTAGAGACATGAAGCTCTTCCGACAGACGTTTCTCAAGGTGGAAGCACGAGCGAACCGTTAATGGAAGGGCTCCACGCGAAGCCTGCGATGGACGAAGGAAACCGGGCTGTGGACGCATACATTCTGGCTGCACGAGGAGTCGCCCGAAAGAAGCTTCAGGAAGTGCGGAATGCCATAAGGGAGGTAGCTCCCCAAGCACGCGAGAGTATCAGCTATCGCATTCCATACTACGACTACAAAGGGCGACTGGCTTGGTTCGGCCTGTTCACGAACCATATCGGACTCTACATCAGGCCGCCAATCATCCAGGAGCACAGCAGAGAGCTCAGAGGCTACGTGACCACGAAGTCAGCCGTGCATCTTCCGCTGGACAGGGACATCCCGGTCCCTCTGATACAGATGTTGGTGAAGGCCAGTATGAGGAAGAACGACGCAGAAGCCAAGTCGGCACACCGATAGGCTGGAGAACTGATATTAGTCGGGCGGCTCGGTGTCGGTCCGTGCCAAAATTCACAATCAGTCCCACCGAGGTAATGCGGAAGTACAAGATAATCGCCGTAGTCGGGGCCTCGAAGAACCCGGAGAAGGAGGCATACACCGTGCCGGCGTACCTTCAGCAGCACGGATACACCGTTATCCCGGTGAACCCCACGACAGACATGGTGGACGGGCTGAAGTCGTACCCGTCGCTCGCCGACATTCCGGCAGAGCTGGCCAGGAAGGTAGACGTGGTTGAGGTCTTCAGGCCCTCTGAGGAGCTTCCTGAAGTCGCCCGACAGGTCGCGAAAATGAAGGAGAAGACTGGGAGACCTTTCGTCTTCTGGGGGCAGCTGGGCCTGGAAAACGATGACGCGAAAGGAATCCTTGACGAAGCCAAGGTCGACTATGTTATGGACAAGTGCATGCGCGTCGAACATCAGATGATGGGAAGCCGGGGGTGAAGTGGATGAACAAGGAATGGCACGAAGCCCATGTGATGCCCTCGAACCCAACGAGGGAACAAAGGATCGCCTGGCACGCCGAGCATGCCGCTGTCTGTGGCTGCAGGCCCGTCCCTCATGACATGGTGGCTGACGTCGAAGCCCTGGGAAGGAAGAAGCCCAGACGGTCTAATTAGCCTCTTTGGGCCGGGGACGCTACTTGGCAAGTCCGGCATACGCCCTAGGCGCTGCGCTGATCTGGGCCATCACCTCGATTTACTACAGGGGGTTCCTGTCGAAGTTCGATGTCCTGAACTTCAACCTGCTGAGGACGTCCGTTGCTTCCGCAGTCCTGGTCATCCCAGCGGTGTATTTTTGGGGCTCCAACGGCCTCGGGTTCGCGGCACTCAGTGGGGTGATTACGCTGGCATGTGGGGACAGCTTCTTCCTTCTCTCACTTCGAGACGCAGGTGCCTCCGTGGCTTCGCCGGTTGCGTACACCTACGTCCTCATGATACAGTTTGTTGGAGTTGCAGTTGGACAGGTCATCCCCTTCGCCAGCTTCACGGCTGCAGCGATGGTTATCGCTGGAGTCTACCTTCTTTCGAAGGGAGGGGAGGGGAAGCGTCGACGGAAGGGGATGGTTTTCGCCATTTGCGCGGCAATCGTCTGGACCATCGGCCAAGAGCTCGTGCAGACATCGACAAGTGCGGGAGGGAATTTCGTTACTGTCGCATTCACCAGAGATTTGAGCGCTGCCCTCGCGCTAGGGGTCGCCGTACTGCTGACAAGGAATACGAGGCCATGGCCCTCCGGCCTGACTCTGAGGCAGTACGGGGTAATGTGCGGGTTCACCATCAGCGACCTCGCCATCGGCTCTACTCTGTTCGTATACTCCGTCTCCACTGCGGGAGTAGCACTCACTGTCATACTGACGAGCCTCTCGCCACTGGTCACCCAAGTGATGGCTAGGGCCCTCGGTAAGGAGTCTCCCTCCCCCAGGGACTTCGCGGGAGGCGTGCTGATTGTGGCCGCGCTGGTGCTTGCGATAGCGGCATGAAACTCCAACAGACACCAGTTGCAAGCTTTGGACCCCTCTTGTAAACCAAGTCTTAAATCGGATTCGATTGGGCGGCCAAAATAATGCAGGTTCAGAATTACACGATGGCGCCTGCTGCTGTGAAGAACTTCTCTGTTCAGGCGCCTCCGGTGTTCAACTGGGGATTCGACGTGGTGGATAGGTGGGGGAGAGAGCAACCATCCAGGAACGCCCTGATTCTCGACAGGGACGAAGGGCCCTCAGTCACCTACACGTTCGGCGATGTCTCCATCAAGAGCTCACAGGTCGCGAATTATCTGTCCAAGCGCGGAGTCAGGAAAGGAGATTCCGTCCTCCTCATGCTACCCAACACGCCGATGCTCTGGATCTCGGTGGTGGCTCTAATCAAACTGGGCGCTGTCGCCGTCCCGTCTGCCCCGACACTGACAACAAAGGACCTCGGCTACAGGATGACAGCCGCTGGGATAAGAGGAGTGATATCTGACGAAATCAATGCCAAGAAGTTCGAGGGCGTCAGCAGCGAGCAGATATCTGGAAGGAAGTTCTTCGCAGAGGGGGCCGCGCACGGCTGGGATGACTTGAGGGAGGGGTTTTCGGAATCAACGCTGATTGCGAGGCCCGAGACCCGGGCTGACGAAACCGCTCTCGTTTACTTCACGTCGGGGACCGAGGGGCTCCCGAAGATGGTTGTCCACACCCACGTCAGCTACCCACTCGGGCACAGGGCGACTGCCCTGTGGCTGGGCATAGAAGAGGGGAAGCTCCACTGGAACATCAGCTCGCCCGGATGGGCGAAGCACGCATGGAGCAGCATCTTCGCGCCCTGGAACCTCGGCGCCCCCACTTTCTCCTATGACTACAAAGGGGGTTTCAACGCGGCGAAGCACCTAGAGAAAATAGCGGAGCACAGGGTCGAGTCCCTCTGCGCTGCACCGACCATCTGGAGGATGTTCGCCCTCGAGGACCCATCGAAATACGACCTTTCGAGCCTAAGGAACGTTTGCAGCGCCGGAGAGCCGTTGAACCCCGAGGTGATAGAAAGGTTCAGGAGGTCCACAGGGCTCACTATCAGGGACGGTTACGGACAGACCGAGACTGTACTGACCATCGCCAACTTCCCAGGCCTGAAGATTAAGGAAGGTTCGGTCGGCGTGCCGAGCCCGCTGTATGACGTGGACATAGTTGACGAGGAGGGGAGGGTTCTTCCGCCGGAGACCGAAGGATTCGTGGCCATCCGCACCAAACCAAAGCCCTTCGCACTTTTCAAGGAGTACGCGAAAGACCCAGACAGGACAGCCGACGTCTTCAGGAACGGCTGGTACTACACCGGGGACAGGGCGACAAAGGATTTGGATGGTTACTTCTGGTTCGTTGGGAGGGCGGACGACGTAATCAAGAGCTCGGGGTACAGGATTGGGCCTTTCGAGGTCGAGAGCGCGCTCATCAAGCACCAGTCTGTCGCCGAGGCCGCAGTAATCCCAGCACCCGACCCCGTAAGGGGAGCGGTCGTAAAGGCATTCGTGGTCCTCAGAGAAGGATACGCGCCCACTCAGGAGTTGGCGGATGAGCTCGCTGCTTTTGTCGCAAGAGAGACTGGGCCCTACAAGCACCCGCGTAAGATCGAGTTCGTCGCCTCCCTAGAACCAGTCAAGACGATTTCCGGGAAGATTAGGAGGAAGAACCTGAGGCTGGCAGAGTACGGTAAAGCTGAAAGGAACGTCCAGGGAGCCGAGTTCAACGTGAAGCCACTCCGCGGTGGTTGACGGAGCGCTGTTCCGGGAATAGGATATCTCACCGGATAGAACGAACAAACCTTAACATTAGTCCGGGCGGCGCCAGCCAAGCGGGAAGAAGGATGGACAGGACAGACATCGCGCTTTGTTTGTTCCTGATGTCAAACTCGAGGACCCCCTACCACGAGCTCGCTGCCAGATTGGGGCTCTCGATCAACGCCGTCCACAAAAGGATAGGCGCCATGGCGAACCTGGGGATAATCAGGGCCTTTACGGCGCACCCAAGCTTGCAATTCCTCGGAACGGTGACCGTGTGGATTCACGGAAGGTCAGAGGCAGCCCGTCCCGGAGACCTCCGCTTACGCCTGAAGGCGGACGACAGGACCTATTGGGTCGCAAACTCCGGGGGAGGCTATGTCTATGTGGGCGGGTATCTCCGCGACATCTACGAGCTGGATGAGTTTGTAGGATTCGTGAAAAGAGAGGGAGAGATGAGCAACCCTGCTGTGTGCATACTGCCTTCAGCGAGAAAGCCCTCCCGGGAATCGCTCCGGCCTCTTGACTATCAGATATTAGCTTCGATGAGGAGAGACTCGAGAAAGCCTGCCACAGACATAGCCGCGGAGGTCAACGCGTCAGCCAAGACCGTCCACCGTCGGCTCGAATGGATGGTGGAGAAGGGGCTGGTTGATTTCACCATAGACTGGTATCCCGACGCTTCTAATGACATAGTCGCAGTGTGCCATGTCGAAGTCGCCAAGGGCTTCGACCGCATGAAGGCGCTGGAGAACCTGAGGGATCGGTTCGCGCAGAAAATCCTGGTTGAGATGCTGTTCAGCAACCTCCCGAACCAGATCGCATTGTTCATGTGGACCAACTCTATGAAAGAAATGGAGGACCTCAGAGAGAGCCTCAGTGGAACCCAGGGCGTTGACTCAGTGATTCTGAACGTCCTTCAGATAGGGTACATTTTCGAGACATGGAGAGATGCGCTCGTGCTGGAGAAGGCTGGCCTGTCAGAGCCGAAGACTCGGGACATGTCCAAATCGTGAGCCAGGTGTGTGAAAGAACGCCTGTTTCTCCGGGTTCATTGGTCTGGTATCTCCCACGACTGGTTGACGTGAACCTAACAACTTCAGAGTACTGGCCGGTGCCATGCAACGGGAAGAAGCTCAAGCCGCGGTCGCAATATCTATCGACAATCTGACTGTGGAATACGGCCCCGTCAGGGCTGTAGACGGGCTCACTCTTGCCATTCCGACCGCGGAGGTGTTCGGCCTGCTCGGGCCGAATGGCTCCGGCAAGACGACGACAATCAACTGCCTGACAGGACTGCTGAGGCCGACCAAGGGAACCGTCAGGGTTCTGGGGCTCGACGCCCAGTCTGACGGGCAGGAGGCGAGGAAGGTCCTGGGGGTGTCCCCCCAAGAGACTGCCGTCTACCCGTACCTGACGGGGGAGGAGAATGTCAGGCTTTTCGGGGAACTGTACTCGGTTCCGAAGAAGGTCCTAGGTGCAAGGATTGACTATGTTCTTGAGAAGGTGGGCCTTCTCGACGAGGCAAAGCGCAGGGTGAGCAAGTACAGTGGCGGAATGAAGAGGAGGGTGAGCATCGCCATGGCTCTGGTCACCGACCCCAAAGTGGTACTGCTGGACGAGCCGACCGTGGGCATGGACCCCCAGGCAAGGCGAGCAGTCTGGGATTTCATATTGGAATTGAGGGACGAGGGGAAGGCGATCATGCTCACCACCCACTACATGGAGGAAGCAGAGGAGCTTTGCGACGAGGTCGGAATCATAGACCACGGCAGACTCATCGAGCTGGGAGCTCCCGGCGATCTCAGGACCAAGTATCAGGCAAGGGACCTTGAGGACGTGTTCATCCGGCTGACTGGCCGGAGGATAAGGGAGGGTGCATAGGGATGAAGCTCGGCCACGCTCTCGCTCTGGCCAAGAAGGACTGGAAGCGGGTATTCAGGGAACCAGCGTTCCTTTTCCTTCTGATACTCTTTCCAATCATGCTGACGGTCGCCTTCGGGACTTCATTCGGTGCCTTGGGGGGGTCCCAAACGACACAGTTCAAAATCGGCATTGTTGCGCTGGGAGGGAATTCCAGCGCTCCCAGCCAACTCTCGCATGATCTGAGTGCCTCGGGTGCATTTGCAGTGACCGACTACGCCGACAACCGAAGCGCCCAGTCTGCCCTCAGTCAAGGCCAGCTACAGGCACTTATCCTGCTGCCTGCCGGCTTCGAGCAAAGCGTGCAATCGTTCAGGGCACATATGAGCGACCCGCGGGAGTGGACTAACTCGACCATCTCCATCTATCTAGACAAGGGTTCGCCCGTCACGGCCCAGGTTATACCACCGATGCTGGTGCAAGTTCTCGACCAAGGGGTCCTGGGAATCAAGTCGGCCGCTCAATCGACTCCACTGTCGATTTCGTCCCCCTCAGATGTGGAGGTTCAGGGGACATCCGTGTTCCAGTCCTTCGCGCCCGGCCTGTTCGCATTCGCTTCAATCTACATGATCATGATTGTGGCCCAGTCCTACACCACGGACAGAGAAACAGGAGTGCTCGGCAGAATCATGGTCACCCCGACGACGAGCGCTGACATAGTGATGGGATCGGCGCTTTCATATCTGGTCGTGGCCCTCTTCCAGGCCCTGTTGGTATATGCGTGCGTCTACGCACTGGGATACCACCCTGACGCTGGGATGGGGGGACTGGCTGCCGGCTTCCTCATCATCATGGTGTTCGCTTTGTGCAACATTGGCTTCGGCCTCATAACAGCGGCTGTGTCCAAATCTGCCGGCGCCGCCACAGGGATCTCGTTCATCTTCCTGATGCCTCAGCTCTTCCTGGGCACCTTCGTGGGCTCGGCGCTCTCGCCCACGGCCCAGGAGGCGGGGAGGTTCCTGCCCGCCTACTACGTCACGGACGCGCTCACGTCCCTTTGGACCAGGGGAGCCTCAGTGACCAGCCCTGTTGTAATGACAGACCTCGTGGCCGTGGTGCTGAGCAGCGTGGCCATACTGGCAGTGGGCGCCCTGATATTCAGAAGAATGGCAAGCCGGTGAGACGACCTGGAATCGGGGAATTTCCGAGGGCCCTTACTCCAGACTCTGAGCGATGAAGCCCTCGTTGTTCTCAGTCTTCAGGAACACGGGGACGTTTCTCTGCTTCGCAGCCTTGAACGATACGAAGAGCCACTCCCCCGTACCGAGGTCCGCAGTTCTTTCCAGGACCTCATAGGGGAGGGCGAACGCGTCGGCAATGACCATTCTGTCGTACATCCTCGGGAGGGTGCTGACGAAGTAGCTGTGGAGCTGCTGCAGGGCGTTGACGTTGAGGCGGGCGACCCTCTGCGTGGCCATCCAGCAGTGGAGCCGATATTTCCTCCCCTGCCTCAGGAGCTGCTCGACAGCACGGTTGGACTGGGACGTGTAGTCCTTGTCCATGGGGTTGTCGGGGATGTACTCCTGGGCCTCGTCCAGAAGGACGAGCACCCGCTGCTTGTTCCCGAACTTCTTCTTGAGGAAGAGAAGCCTTCTGATAAGACGCTCCGTCACTGTCCGGGCGTGCAGGGGCTCCGGGAGGTAGAGGACGTTGAGCCGTGGTGCCTCTCCTTTCGCCAGCTGCTCGGCGAGCTTCTCCGGAGTGAGCCTTGAAGAAAGGGATGAGCCGAAGTCCCCGGACTCGAACATCTCGAGTATCAGGTCGATCTCCGATTTCAGACCGGATTTTTCATGCACCTTCTGACTCAGGTCAGTCAGTATGGAGGTCAGGGTCTTCCTGGTGGATTCATCTAGATCGGTGAGCTTCGTGCTCTGCCTGTAACCTGCCCTCTCGTAGAGCTCCATGGTTAGCTTGGAGAGGGCGATCTTGGCGGCTGTCCCTCCCGCCTTTGCGCTCTCCACGGTATTCTCAAGGAGTTGCTGGATCCAGGCTAGGTCTATCCCTCCCCCCTCCTGGATGGACAGCCTCTCGACTCCGTGGGCCCATACCTTAGCGAGCCCGCGCTCGATGGCCTTGCGGCCGACCGCATCCTCCAGGCTTTCCGGAATCGCCTGCGATGTGATAAACTCCTCTTCGTTTTCGAATGATTCGGTGGTCACGACGCGCGCGTCCTTGTCAAGCATGTCGAGGAGGTTCACAGCGTATTCCCCCGCGATGTCCACGACGACGGCGGTCAGCGTAGGATCATGCTTGATAGCGACCCTCAGGAGCGCGCTCGAAAGGTTGGACTTACCGGTTCCAGTAAAACCAAAGAAACCTGAATGGTACCGGATGAGGTTGTCCATATCGACGGTAAAAGGCAGGTCAAACCCGACCATCGTCCCAATCCTCTCCCCTGCTGCGACGCAAAGGAAATTCTCCACAGCAGGCTTCGAGAGCAGCCAGGCCTGGGCCCCCGGGAGCGGTACGTAGGGCGCCCTCGTGAACTCGATTCCTCCGTCCTTGACTTCGGCGAAATAGTTCGTAGGCACCGCCGCGAGGTCTATCCATGTCTCCTGGGACTTGCCCCAGCTTTCCTTGATGGTGTCCAGGTACTCCTTCCTGAGCAGCGTGGGCATAGAAGAGTCGATGCCGGAGAGCTGGTAGTGGGTGGGGCTCACCCCCACGACCTCATACAGGACGTAGCGCTTTACACCACCCACCTCTCTTTCAATGGCAACGAAGCTCGGGAAATAGAGCCTGTCCAAGACCCTGTAGCTGAAGCGCGCCTCGATTATGGCGAGCGGATTGGAGACGGTAAGCTCCCTCCCCTCGCTCTTGGAGGTCCTCGTGGCGATGGTGTTACGCTTGAGGCGGGCATCGAACTCCCCGTCCATGGTGTCAAAGAAGGGCTTCTCCTGTTCTGAAATCATGCTACTGCCTCATCCTGGCGTGCTCCGCCTCTGCCCGCTGCTGTCTATAAGGAGTGACGAGCCCGAAGATCTTCCGCCTGCTTGTCACCCCGCCCACCCGAAGGTCGGCCACCCCGCGGAGCGAGCTTCTGAGCATCCTGACTTCCGCCTTTACCGCCTTATCCGCGAGATAGAGGAGCTGGTTGTGCCCGAACGCCTCAAAGACTTCTGGGTTGTCGTTCATCGATAGGATGTGAAGGGCGAGGTTTGAGAGCTGGCTCATTTCGTTGCCTTCAAAGTAGCCGTCGATGCGAGTGGGGCCAGACCTCTCTCTGACGGTGAACTTCCTTACGGCCGGCGCGTCATAATTGGGGTCGAAGGCCCTGTCGAAGAGGAAGACTTGCGAGCGGACGGTCTGGTCGCTTCGCAGGGTCCTGAGCTGGAAATACGAACGGACGAAAAGCTGTTCTCGAGACACAATCTTTCTCGCGCTTCGGAACTCGTGGCCTAGTTCGACGATGGTGGAGAATGCGCCGTCGTAGCCCATGGTCCTCCAAGGCGTCTGCATGTTCGGGTTCTCAGCGCTCAGGATGGCGAGGAAGGCCCTATCGTTCTTCAGCATCGGGGCGGGGGAGTTGAGCTTGACAAAGCCCTCGGCAGACGCGAAGGGGAGCACGGACCTGGCGACGTCTGTCGCAGTGGTGTCCTTAGCGATGCCAATCAAGAGGCACCCCCTCTCACTGGCTCTCTGGAGGACACCCTCCAGGAGGAAGAAGGCGACGGCGTTCACGTCCAGGATGGTGAGGTACTCGTCCCCCGTCATGGCGAGCGGGTGGCGAGTTCGGGAGAAGACATCCTTCGCGTAGTTCAGGGAAAGCGAGATTACGCGATCCCAGTAACCTGCCACCTCTTGGCGGAGCTGGAGATGGGACTCGGAAGTATCTGCGAATATTTCACCGCCGCGCTGCTTGTCAAGCTTGGCTAGGCGGGCCACCGCACGACGAGTCTCCGATTCTGTTGCGCCCAGGCGTGCCGAGAGCTCGGCAACGCTGCCTGGGGATTCCATCAGTGTTCTCAGGAGCAGCAAGGGGAGGTAGCGCGGCCGTGTTGGGAGCGGCATCATTGGCGATCCGAGGTTGACGGCCAGATAGGCATCCAGAGAGGACAGGGGGTTGTCTGCCGACCATTTCCCGAGCCTGTTGTCTGCAAGTTTGAGCATCAACCTCGCGTCCCGTGCGAGAGTGGAATAGGTCCCTGACATGGGACGGTCGAGGAAGACGAGCTTCGACTTTTCGCATGAAAGGTAGGCGAGGTAGAGCTCCCCGAGGGTCATGAAGGAGTTGGGGATTCGATCCATGGAGTGTTCGAGGTCTATTTCTATCTCTGGCTCGCTGGTTATCACACTCGAAAGATCTTCAGCCCAGAGGGGGACAGCCGCGGAGGCCGCCAACTTTGAGTCTCGGTGGGCGGCGGCCAGGTCGAACCGCACGTGTTCCCCGACCCTGAAGGGGCAGCTGTAGGCGGTCGCGTTCGAGTAGAAGAGAATCATCTGCAGTCTTTCGTCGAAGTCCATCGAGCCGTCGATGCCCGTGGCGACATGCTCCCCGGGTCCAAAGACTTCCAGGGCGGTCTTCTCGGCTGCCTTCTGGTCTGCTTGAACAGTGAGCGATGCGAGATCCCTACGCCCCGAGAAGGAACTGGCTCGGCCTTCGAACCTGGAGATCAGGTCTCGGGTCTGCCGAGAGAGATCAGCAGCTATCTCGGAAGACATGGCGTCACCCGACGAGGAGGACAAGTGGCTTTGCACACCCCCTCTCGTGCAGCTTAAAGAATCAAGCCACACCCATTGTTAACAGGGAGAGACATCTCTGAAACTAAAGTTCCTCCTCGACGCCATCAGATGCAAGCACGGCAGGCATCAGATGCCAACCAGGCGGATAAGTCCTAGGCGGGGCCGAATGCCTTGCCTTTCTCCCGGATTGACTTCAGGACGCTCATTGCTTCTTCGACGTGCTTGGTCGCGTTCAACTGCGAATTGAAGATGTGTCGCACTACGCCGCGAGTATCAATCACATAGGTTACGCGCCCTGGCAAGACCCCAAAGGTCGAAGGGACGTCGTATAGCTTCCGCACCTTTCCTCCTGGGTCGCTTAGAAGGGTAAACGGCAGGTCACATCGCGACGCGAAGTCTATGTGCGAGTCCACCGAGTCGGAGCTTACGCCGACAACCTCGGCTCCCATCTCCTTGAAGACTTCGTAGTTGTCCCTGAACGCTTTGGCTTCTGCCGTACACCCCGGCGTGTTGTCCTTGGGGTAGAAGTACAGTACGACTTCACTTGTAGCCAGGAGGTCCCTAAGGTTCACCACACCCCCCTTCTGGGAGGGGAGCGAGAAGTCCGGTGCCGGGTCCCCCACTGCAAGGTGCTTACTCATGTTTGCTACCAAGCAGGTGCAGCCCTTGATTAGGTTTATTCCATATCGGCAATTTCAACCCGTTGGGCTAGGGCTTTCGTACCCGAACGATGGCGCCACCTTCCTTTCCGACCTCGTAATACACCCTCGAATCCGAGATTCGGATTCTCTTGCCCACGCCTCCGACAGTCGCGTCCGCCACCAAGTTGCGCTCGTTCTCCATTATGAGAGAAACCCTCGAGCCCTTCCTCACGTGGAGCCTTGCCGCCATATCAGGCGAAAGGAAGATTCCCGTATCCTTGTCGTCGAACTCAACCTCGACAGTCATCCCCTCGTATTTCGTCGACCCTATGAAGCCATCCTTGGTAAGTTTTGAAACGTCTAACACGAACACGAGCTCGGCCTGGCGGGCCGAAGCCACGCTATGCTAACTCCTCTTCAGGGCCTTCGTCTTCCGGCATCTCAATAGGGATCTCCTCCTCCACTATCTTTTCGCCGTGCTCGCCGGTAAGATCGTCGATGGGGTACCAGTGGCCATGACCGTCCAGCTTCTGCATCTCGACTTCGCAGAAACCTATCAGAGTGCGGCCGGTCATGACCCCGTTGTTTGCGCCGTTGTTGATTGTAACCTTCTGGACGGAGACTGACTCGTCGCCGAATATTGCCTCGCGGTGCGCATTGACCACGACCTTGAGTCCCTTCGACGGCTTGAGTTCCATCGAGTGTGACGCACGGCTCGTTCGGATAATTAAACGCTAAGGAGCTGGAGTTCTCGTAGAATCTTCTTTGTCTCCGCGGCAAGGTCGTCCAACTTCGCGGGCTCCTTGCGCTTCGCAGCATAGGATGCAGCGATGAGGGCTACGCCAGGGACTGCGGTTATCGGGTCAGGGGTGGCGACTATCAGCGCGACGCCCGCCTTCTTCAGCGTTGAGCTGGGAGATTTGGGCTTGGAGACGTTGTTCAGGTGATGTGCTACGCCCTTGGTGTCGATGCTGGAGACAACGTTGCTCTTTGCTTCCTGCAACCTTGCAAGAGATTCGGTGACGGAACGGGCGATTCTCTTCTCCTCCATTGGACAATCCTGTTTGCCAGACGCATACGTTAATGCTTACAGTCAAAGTGAGTTGCCGGTTCGGTAAATTAATTACAGAGGCGCTATCATCCGTGACTGTGCCCAAGCTTCTGACCGGCACTGAAATCAAATCAAGCCTGAAGGAGCTGAACGGATGGAAGCATGTGGGGAAGTTCATCACAAAGACATACGAATTCGACCATTTCATGGATGCCATTGCGTTCGTGAACGAGGTGGCTGAGGCTGCCGAGAGGGAGGATCATCATCCGGACATAAACATCAGATACACGACAGTCAGGCTCTCGATACAGACTCATTCCGAGGGTGGTGTTACCAGATGGGATGTCGGCCTGGCCAAGGCCATCGACGTTGTTGAAGAGGCTGTTCGCAGGGAGAATTCTGGATAGGCTGGCAGAGAGGGTGCGCCACGTCGATGCCTTGGGTAGGTACAGCTTGTCCAGTTGAGATATCACGAGGAGAGGAGGATGCTTCGCCGAGCTAGGAAGCACCCCCTCCAGAGTTCGTCAGACCTGACGGGATTCGGGCATGGACCTGTAATCCGCGCAATCCTCATATACCCCATTTGGTTGTATACCACCAAGTGAAGTAATGTGTCTGCAACCGCTATTCCCGCTATGACGTCGTCCGGACAGCCTGTCCTGATTCTCAAGGAAGGGTCGAACCAGAGCAGGGGCAAGGAGGCTCAGAGGAACAACATAGCCGCCGCCAAGCTGATCTCTGAGATTGTGAAGAGCTCCATCGGTCCGCGGGGCATGGACAAGATGCTCGTAGACTCGCTGGGTGACGTTACGATTACGAACGACGGTGCGACGATGCTCAAGGAAATAGACGTCCAGCACCCAGCCGCAAAGATGCTTGTCGAAGTGGCGAAGACCACCGACAACGAGGTAGGAGACGGCACTACATCCGCCGTTGTCCTTGCAGGGGCGCTCTTGGAGAAGGCCGAGGAGCTGCTCGACAAGGACGTCCACCCAACCGTCATCGTCGACGGCTACTCGAAGGCCGCCAAGAAGGCGATCGAGTCGCTCGAGGATATCGCCGAGAAGGTAAGCCCGGAGAACAAGGACTGGCTGGTCAAGGTGGCCAGGACGAGCATGTAGACCAAGCTCGTCTTCAAGGAGGCGGAGCCGCTCGCAGAAATGGTGGTCGATGCGACCCTGGCGGTAGCAGAGAAGGTCGACAGGGGCTTCAGGGTCGACATTGACAACGTGAAGGTCGAGAAGAAGCCGGGAGGCTCCCTCAAGGACACCAAACTGATTCAGGGGATTGTCCTGGACAAGGAAGTAGTGCACTCAGGAATGCCCAAGGTAGTCGAGAAGGCGAAGATCGCCCTCCTTAGCGCTCCGTTCGAAATCGAGAAGACGGAGTTCGACGCCAAGCTCAACATCAACGACCCATCCATGATGAAGAAGTTCTTGGATGAGGAGACCAAGATGCTGAAAGGAATGGTCGACAAGATTGTCGAGGTGGGAGCCACAGTTGTCGTCTGCCAGAAGGGTATCGACGACATCGCCCAGCACTATCTCGCCAAGGCTGGAGTGCTCGCGGTCAGGAGGGCCAAGGAGTCAGACATGACAAAGCTTGCCAAAGCTACGGGCGCGAGAGTAGTGAACAACTTCGAAGACCTGTCCCCGTCAGACCTGGGATACGCGGCAGACGTCGAGGAGAGAAAGGTCGAGGAAGACAAGTGGGTGTTCGTCGAGGGGTGCAAGAACCCGAAGGCTGTAACCATCCTCATCAGGGGAGGGACTCAGCGCATCGTGGACGAAGGCGAGAGGTCGCTGCACGACGCCCTGATGGTCACCAAGGACGTCATCGAAAGGCCTGCGGTGGTTGCAGGCGGAGGCGCGGCCGAGGCGGAGGCGGCGTCACAGGTCCTGAAGTGGGCTGACAAGCTCTCTGGCAGGGAGCAGCTGGCGGCCCAGAAGTTCGCTGAGGCGCTCGAGTCGATACCCATCGCCCTGGCGTTGAACGCGGGCATGGATCCAATCGACGCCCAAGTGGAGTTCAGGGCCAAGCACGCCTCTGAGACCGGCAAGTGGTTCGGAATCGAGGCGGCTGACGGGAAGGTAAAGGACATGTACCAGCGTCAGGTGTTCGAGCCTCTGGCAGTGAAGGTCCAGATCATCAGGTCCGCGACTGAGGCGGCCTCTATGATACTGAGGATCGACGACGTCATCGCCGCCGGGAAGTCGAAGATGCCCGCAGGCCCGCCTGGAGGCGGTGCGGGTGGGATGGGCGGCGAGGGCGGCGGAGACTTCGACTAGAAGGCGCAGCTTTCTCCTCAGCGAATACGATAAGTAGGCGAGTAAGAACCTAGCAGACGTATTGGAGAAGGCTCTCTGATGCAGGCGGAGGAGACTCGCGCAACCGCAGAGAAGATACTCCTAGTCGCATCCAAGATGTTTGCCGAGAAGGGGTTCGCTAATGTGTCCGTAAGGGACATCTGCAGGGAGACAGGCACCACCCCTCCCGTAATCTACTACCACTTCGGGAGCAAGAAGGGGCTCTTCGAGGCTGTGGCAAGGAAGCAAATCTCGATGGTGGACTTCATCAGAAAGCTCTCTAGAGCGACGGAGTCGAAAAACCCACGACAAGGGATCGAATCTTTCGTCTCTACATACCTCTCTTCCTTCCCTGAGCACACCTTCGACGTCGGGCTCTACATGCGAGACTCGGCCACACTAGACAAGCACAGCGCCGAGATCGTATCGGAAGACCTCGAGAGGATAAGGGCACTTGCGCTCGAGCTCGTAGACAGGTCAATCCGGACCGGGCTGTTCCGCAAGACTGACTCCGATCTCGCCACGGACTGCCTACTAGGGATGCTGAACCGGGTGATTTTCCAGCACATTCACTTCGCCAAGATTTCGGACAGGGAAGCATACGGCCGTTTCGTGACAGACTTCTTCATGCGCGCGATGAAGTGACGGCCTATAACTGGGATACCACGCGGTCAGCGATGATCTCGATTGTCGCCCTTTCCTGTTTCCAGTATCGTTCCCGGGCGGCCTTCCGACCCGCCTTCGCCCCGGTATACCTTATCGCGAGGGTCTCGATGTCCTTCTTGGCGTCCCGTTCCCTCGCCATCCTCGCCCTGCCGAATATGATGACGTAGGGATATCCGTCGTCTACAAGGAAGCAGACCCTGTTGTCGCGCTTGATGTTGAAGTATTTCACCCTGGCCGTGGTGGTGTTTACCAGGATCCTTCCGTCTTCGAGCATATACCAGATGGGGGTCACGTGAGGGGAGCCGTCCTTCATCGTCGTTGCCAGCTTGCCGAAGTATTTGCCCTTCAGGAACTTCTCTACTTTTGGTTCCAAGTTGGCCATTCGGCTCGCTGTTATCGGACCGGCTACTTCAACTTCGCGGCGTAGTCTCTCAGCATCTTCCCGTACATGCTCCTCGGCGGGAAACCAATGCTGCAGAGATAGGTCGAGAACTTTACCCTCTTCTCAGGATCTTTGATC
>Ga0187780_10001322_pt1 | contig 18672 bp, 17 predicted proteins | sample 1015_Q2_SP10_20__FD_132429 | JGI IMG/M metagenome (GOLD analysis project Ga0187780, IMG submission 132429) | Tropical peat soil microbial communities from peatlands in Department of Meta, Colombia - 1015_Q2_SP10_20_MG | ecosystem: Environmental > Terrestrial > Soil > Wetlands > Peat | place...
ATGAGCTCTCGCCGCTGCGCGAGTCGCTGCCCGTGAGCGCGGAAGGGCACCTGCACTGATGGCGCGCGGCAAGAGCCTCGGCAGGGACGAGTTCGCGCGCCGGCGCCGCCAGCTCATGCGGCTCATGGGGCGCGACTCGATCGCCATCCTGCCGGCGGCTCCCGTGCGGCACCGCAACGGCGATGTCGAGTACGCCTACCGCCAGGACAGCGACTTCCACTACGTCACCGGATTTGCCGAGCCCGAGGCGGTCGCGGTCCTCATACCCGGCCGGCCCCAGGCGGAGTACGTGCTGTTCGTGCGCGACCGGGATCCCGAGCGCGAGACCTGGGACGGCCGGCGCGCGGGCACCGAGGGCGCGACGCGCGACTACGGCGCGGACGATGCGTTTCCGACCACGGACATTGACGAGATCCTGCCCGGACTCATGGAGAACCGGGCGCGCGTCTACTACGCGATGGGAATCTACCCGGAGTTCGATCAGCGCGTCGTCGGCTGGGTGAACGGCCTGCGCGCCCAGGCACGCAACGGCCGGCATCCGCCGCAGGAGTTCGTGGCGCTCGATCACGTGCTGCACGACATGCGGCTCTACAAGTCGCGCGGCGAGCTCGACCTCATGCGCGAGGCGGCCCGGATCGGCACCATGGCGCACGTGCGGGCGATGCGCGCCTGCCGGCCCGGTCGCAGCGAGTACGAGATCGCCGCCGAGATCCTGCACGAGTTCCACCGGCACAACGCCGACATCTCCTACCAGCCGATCGTCGGCGGCGGCGCCAACTCCTGCATCCTGCACTACCACGAGAACGACCAGGCGCTGCGCGAGGGCGACGTGCTGCTCATCGACGCCGGGTGCGAGTACCAGTCCTACGCCTCGGACATCACGCGCACCTTCCCGGTGAGCGGCCGCTTCACGCCCGAGCAGCGCGCGGTCTACGACATCGTGCTGCAGGCGAACCTCGCCGCCATCGAGAAGGTCCGTCCCGGCAATACCTGGAACGATCCGCACGCCGCCGCGGTGCGGGTGATCACCCACGGCCTCGTCAAGCTCGGCCTGCTCAAGGGCCGCGTCACGACCCTGGAGCGCTCCGGCGCCTACCGTCGCTTCTTCATGCACCGCACCGGGCACTGGCTCGGCATCGACGTGCACGACGTGGGCGATTACAAGGTCGGCGACGAGTGGCGCGTGCTCGAGCCGGGCATGGTGCTGACGATCGAGCCCGGCCTCTACATCTCCGGGAGCTCGAGGCGCGTGCCCCGCGGCCTGCGCAACGTCGGCGTGCGCATCGAGGACGATGTCCTCGTGACGCGCGATGGCTGCGAGGTGCTCACCGCCGGGGCGCCGAAGGATCCGGATGTGATCGAGGCGCTGATGGCGGCGGCCTGAAGGCGTGCCGATGAGCGATTTCGACGTTGCGATCGTCGGTGGCGGCATGGTCGGCGCGAGCCTGGCGCTCGCCCTCGCGCCCACACCGCTCAAGGTGCTGCTGGTGGAGGCGGTGGCGCCGGCCTCGAACGCCCAGCCGAGCTTCGATGAGCGCACGACCGCGCTCGGCAACGCGAGCCGTCGCATCTTCCAGGGGCTCGAGGTGTGGCCGCGCCTCGAGCCCGAGGCGGGCGTGATCCGCACGATCCACGTCTCCGACGCGGGGCACCTCGGATTCGCGCGCCTCAGGGCCCCCGAGCAGTGGATCGATGCCTTCGGCTACGTCGTCGCCAACCGCGCGATCGGCGCGGCGCTGTGGGAGCGGCTCACCGCGCACGCACCCAACCTGACGCTGCGCGTGCGCGCCAAGCCCGTGGCGATCCGCTTCGATGCCGAGCGGGCCACGCTCGAGCTGCGCACGCCCACCGGCACCGAGCAGGTGGGCGTCCGCCTCATCGTGGCCGCCGACGGCGCCGACTCGGCGGTGCGGCAGGCGGCGGGCATCGAGGCCGAGACCGTCGACTACGGCCAGGTGGCCCTCGTGACGAACGTGCGTGCCGATCGTCCGCACGATGGCACGGCCTACGAGCGCTTCACGCCCGCGGGCCCGCTCGCCGTGCTGCCGCTGCACGATGGCAGCTATACCGTCGTGTGGGCGCGCCCACCACAGGCGGCGCGCGAGACGCTGGAGCTGCCGGACGCCGCCTTCCTCGCAGCGCTGCAGCGCGCGTTCGGCTGGCGGGCGGGGCGCTTCGAGCGCGTCGGGCGGCGCGCCTCCTACGCATTGAAGCTCACGCGCGCCGCGCGCACCGCGGCGCCGCGCCTCGTGCTCATCGGCAATGCCGCTCAGGCGCTGCATCCGGTCGCAGGTCAAGGCTTCAACCTCGGGCTGCGCGATGCCGCCGTGCTCGCCGAGCGCCTCGCCGCCGCGCGTGGCGATGTGGGCGCGCGGGAGCTGACGGAGGGATTCGCGGCGGAGCGGGCCGTCGATCGGGCCGGCGTCGTGCGCTTCACGGACGGGCTCGTGCGACTGTTCGCCGACACGCGCGCGCCGGTCGGCCTGCTGCGCAACGCCGGGCTGTTGCTGTTCGATCTCGTGCCGCCGGCCAAGCGCGCCCTCGCGCGCGTCAGCGCCGGCTTCGGCGGGCGCACGCCGCGCCTGGCGCGCGGGCTGCCGCTGTCCTCGCGGGCACGACCATGAGCGGCGAGCACGGCGAGCCGTTCGACGTGCTGATCGCCGGGGGTGGCCCGGTCGGTGCCTGTGCCGGAGCCCTGCTCGCACGCGGCGGCGCGGGTGCGCTCAAGGTGGGCATCCTGGAGCCGAGGCGCCCGGTGGCGCCCGCCCGCGATGCCGCCGTCGACCTGCGCGTCTCGGCCTTCTCGCGCGCGAGCGAGCGGATCCTGCGCAGCGCCGGCGCGTGGCAGGCGATCGAGAGCTGCCGCGTGAGCCCCTACGAGCGCATGCGTGTGTGGCACGAGCGCGAGCGTCCCGAGGGCTCGGGCGTGCTGGTGTTCGATGCCGCGGACGCAGGCGAGCCCAACCTGGGCCACATCATCGAGAACCGTCTCGTGCAGGCCTCGCTCCTCGATGCGTTCGAGGCGGCCGGCGGGTCGCTGATCGGCGCCGAGGCGCGCGATGTCACGGTGCGCGAGGCGCGCGTGGAGGTGGCGACGGGCGATGGCCCGCTCAGCACGCGCCTGCTCGTCGGGGCCGACGGCGCGCGCTCCCTGGTGCGCGAGCGCATCGGGCTCACGGTCGAGGCGCGCAGCTACGAGCAGACCGCCATCGTCGCGGCCGTCGCCACCGAGCGTCCGCACGAGCGCACCGCCTGGCAGCGCTTCCTCGCGACGGGCACGCTCGCGTTCCTGCCGCTGGCCGACGGCTTGAGCTCGATCGTCTGGTCCGCCGACGCGGCCGCGGCGGCGACCCTGCTGAGCGCCGGAGCGGAGGAGTTCGGCGAGGCCTTGACGCGCGCCGCGGACCGGGCGCTCGGCGGCGTGCGCCTCGCGAGCGAGCGGCTGTCCTTCCCGCTCCACTCGCTCGCGGCGCACCGCTACGCGGCCGAGCGCATCGCCCTCGTCGGCGATGCCGCCCACGTGGTGCACCCGCTCGCCGGTCAGGGGGTCAATCTCGGCCTGCTCGACGCGGCGGCGCTCGCCGAGCTGGTGCTCGCCGCGCGGGCGGAGCGCGAGGACGCGGGCGCGCAGCGCGTGCTGCGCCAGTACGAGCGCTGGCGCCGCAGCGAGACCGCGCTCATGGCGACGGCGATCGAGCTGTTCAACCGCTTCCTGGCGCACGGCTCGGATCCGCTCGCGCGCCTCGCGCAGCGCGGCCTCGCCTGGGTCAACCGCAGCACCGAGGTGAAGCGCTTCTTCATGGCTCGGGCGCTCGGCACGAGCGGCCATCTGCCGCGTGCCGCGCTCGACGCCGGCTAGAGCAGGGCTAGCTCAAGGGGATGCGGTCGAGCTTCGCCGCGCAGATGAAGTCGTTCTCGGAAAGGCCCCGGATGGCGTGCGTCGTGAAGCACACGCGGCAATAGTTGTAGCCGACCTCGAGATCGGGGTGGTGGTCCTCGAGGTTGGCAAGGTGGGCGAGGGCGTTGACGAAGCTCATGGTGCGGTAGAAGTCGCGGAAGGCGTACTCGCGGCGGATCGACTTACCGTCCGGCGCGAGCTGCCATCCGGGAGCGAGCTCGCGCAGCAGCTCGCGCGCGGCAGCGCTCGCGAGCGGTGCGACGTTGCCCTCGCAGGGCTTGCAGCGACGCTCCGTCAGGTCCGTCACGAGGCCTGCCGGCGTGCGTACTTGCGCGCGACGTAGCGCTCGACGATCTCCTGGAACTCCTCGGCGATGCGCTCGCCCTTCAGCGTGACGGTCTTCTCGCCGTCCTCGTAGACCGGTGCGATCGGCCGCTCGCCGGTGCCGGGCAGGCTGATGCCGATGTTGGCGTGCTTGCTCTCCCCCGGTCCGTTGACGACGCAGCCCATGACCGCGACGGTCATCTCCTCCACCCCGTCGTAGCCGCGGCGCCACTCGGGCATGCGGTGGCGCACGTGCGACTGGATGCGCTGGGCGAGCTCCTGGAAGTAGGTGCTGGTGGTGCGGCCGCAGCCCGGGCAGGCGATGACCATCGGCGTGAAGGAGCGCAGGCCCATCGTCTGCAGGATCTCCTGCGCCACGATGACCTCCTGCGTGCGATCCCCGCCCGGCTCCGGGGTGAGCGAGACGCGGATGGTGTCGCCGATGCCCTGCTGCAGCAGCACGGCCATGCCGGCCGTCGAGGCCACGACGCCCTTGGATCCCATGCCCGCCTCGGTCAATCCGAGGTGCAGCGGGTAGTCGCAGCGGGCGGCGAGGTCGCGATAGATGGCGATGAGGTCCTGCACACCGCTCACCTTGGCCGACAGCACGATCCGCTCGCGCGCCAGGCCGAGGTCGACGGCGCGCTGCGCGCTCTCGAGGGCCGACTGCACGACCGCGTTGCGCATGACCTCGCGCGCATCGAGCGGCTCGGGCCGGCGGGAGTTCTCGTCCATGAGGCGGGTGAGCAGATCCTGGTCGAGACTGCCCCAGTTGACGCCGATGCGCACCGGCTTGCCGTAGCGGCAGGCGGTCTCGATCATCTCGGCGAACTGCGGGTCGCGCTTGCTGCCGCGCCCGACGTTGCCCGGGTTGATGCGGTACTTGGCCAGCGCCTCGGCGCAGGCCGGATGCTCGCGCAGCAGCTTGTGGCCGTTGAAGTGGAAGTCGCCGATCAGCGGCACCGCGACGCCGAGCTGATCGAGCCGGGCGCGGATCGGGGCTACCGCGGCCGCGGCCTCGCTGGTGTTGACCGTGATGCGCACCAGCTCCGAGCCGGCACGCGCCAGGGCGCGCACCTGCTGGGCGGTGGCCTCGGCGTCGGCGGTGTCGGTGTTGGTCATCGACTGCACGACGATCGGGTGCGGGCCGCCGACGCGGACGGAGCCGATCTGGATGACAAGGCTGTGGCGGCGTGTGGTCACGGTACGATTGCGGGTATAGAGCTTGGGATGGCTCGCGGCGGGCGCCATCCTGACGGACGCTCAGTATACCATTGCGGGTAGCGAGCCTTACGAACTGCAAGAGTCTATGGGTCGACGCACACCGCTGTACGGGCTGCACCAGGCACTCGGCGCACGCCTCGTCGACTTCGGCGGCTGGGACATGCCGCTGCATTATGGCTCGCAGCTCGAGGAGCACCATGCGGTGCGCCGCAAGGCCGGCGTGTTCGACGTCTCGCACATGTGCTGCATCGATCTCGAGGGCCGCGAGGCACGCGCGCTGCTCGAGCGCCTGCTCGCCAACGACGTGGGCAAGCTCGAGGCACCGGGCCGCGCCCTCTACAGCTGCATGTGCAACGAGTCGGGCGGCATCCTCGATGATCTCATCGCCTACCGGCTGGATGCGACGCGCCTGCGGCTCGTGGTCAACGCCGGCACGCGCGACTCCGACCTCGCCTGGATCGGCCGCCACGCCGCCGCCACCGGCGTGCCGGTGCGCGAGCGCACCGATCTCGCGCTGCTCGCCGTGCAGGGCCCCGAGGCTGCGAGCCATCTGGGGCGGGTGCTCGGGCGGGAGGCCCGCGCGGCGCTCGCCCTCGCACCCTTCAATGCGGTCGAGGTCGGGCCGCTGTACCTCGCGCGCACGGGCTACACGGGCGAGGACGGCTTCGAGATCATGGTGCCGGCGACCGAGGTGCTCGAGCTGTGGCGGCAGCTCACGGTCGACGGCGTCGTGCCCTGCGGACTCGGCGCCCGCGACACGCTGCGCCTGGAGGCCGGCATGAACCTCTACGGCAGCGACATGGACGCGAGCACCAATCCCTTCGAGAGCGGGCTCGCCTGGACGGTGGCCTTCGCGCCCGCCGGCCGCGAGTTCATCGGCCGTGCCGCGCTCGAGGCGGTGTGTGCGCAGGGCGCCGCGCGCAAGCTCGTGGGACTGTTGCTCGAGGAGCGCGGCGTGCTGCGCGCGCACCAGCGCCTCAGCACGGCGGCCGGAGCGGGCGAGGTGACGAGCGGCACGTTCTCACCGACGCTCGAGCGCTCGATCGGGCTGGCGCGCGTGCCGGCCGGCGCCGGCGGCGAGGTCAAGGTCGAGATCCGCGGCAGAGAGCTGCTGGCGCGCATCGTGCGTCCGCCGTTCGTGCGGCACGGCCGCGTGCTCATCCACTGAAGGGGTCGCAACTCATGAGCCACATTCCGTCCGATCTGAAGTACACCAAGACCCACGAATGGCTGCGGCAGCTGCCCGACGGGCAGCTCGAGGTCGGCATCACCGACCACGCGCAGGAGCAGCTCGGGGATCTGGTGTTCGTCGAGGTGCCGGAGGCGGGCCGCACGCTCGCGGTTGGCGAGGCCTACGCCGTGGTCGAATCGGTGAAGGCGGCCTCGGATGTCTACAGCCCGCTCGCCGGCGTCATCACGGCGGTGAACGGTGCGCTCAAGGACTCACCCGAGCTCATCAATCAGGATCCCTTCGGCCAGGGGTGGCTGGTGCGCATCAAGCCCGCATCGGGCGCGGCCGGCGAGCTCATGTCGGCGGACGACTACGCCCGCCTCATCGTGGCGGAGGGCGAGTGATGGCTTTCATTCCGCACACGCCGGAGGATGTGGCGCAGATGCTCGCGACGATCGGGGTCGCAAGCCTCGAGCAGCTCTTCGATGAGATCCCGGCGGGGCTCGCGATCGGCTCGCTCAGCGGGGTTCCCGAGGCGCTCAACGAGATGCAGATCGGACGCCTCATGGGCGAGCGGGCCCAGCTCGACGGCCGTGCGCTGTGCTTCATCGGCGCCGGCGCCTACGAGCATCACATCCCGGCGGCGGTGTGGGCGATCGCGACGCGCGGGGAGTACTACAGCGCCTACACGCCCTACCAGGCGGAGGCGAGCCAGGGGACGCTGCAGACCATCTACGAGTTCCAGACGATGATCGCGAGCCTCGCGGGCCTGGCGGTCGCGAACGCCTCGCTGTACGACGGCGCCTCGGCCTTCGCCGAGAGCTGCCTGATGGCCGTGCGCATGAACCGCAAGTCGCGCTCCAAGCGCATCCTCGCCGCGCGCAGCGTGCATCCGCACTACCGGCGCGTCGCGCGGGCGACCGCGGGCCACCAGGGCCTGAAGCTCGAGGAGCTGGCCTACGACGCCCGCTCGGGGCGCACCTCGCTCGCGGCACTCGCGGCCCACGACGGCGAGGACATCACCGCGGTCGCGATCCAGCACCCGAATTTCTTCGGTGTGCTCGAGGATGTGGATGCGCTCGCGAGCTGGGCGCGTGCCCGCGGCATCCCCGTGATCGGCATCGTCAATCCCACCTCGCTCGCGCTCATCAAGCCGCCGGGCGAGTGGGCGGGCGGTGCCGACATCGCCGTCGGGGAGGGCCAGCCGCTCGGCGTGCCGCTCGCCTCCGGCGGGCCGTACTTCGGCTTCATGGCGACGCGCATGGAGCACGTGCGGCAGATGCCCGGCCGCATCGTCGGGCGCACGCTCGATGCCCAAGGGCACCCGGGCTTCACGCTCACGCTGCAGGCGCGCGAGCAGCACATCCGCCGCGGCAAGGCGACCTCCAACATCTGCACCAACCAGGGACTCGCGGTCACCGCCGCCACCATCTACATGTCGCTGATGGGCCCGCGGGGACTGGCGCGCGTCGCCGCGGCCTGTCACGCGCGCACGCACGAGCTCGCCGCGGCTCTCACCCGGCTGAACGGCGTCAGCGCCGTGTTCGATGCGCCGTATTTCCACGAGTGCGTGCTGCGGCTCGACCGGCCGGTGGCGCCGGTGCTCGCCGCGCTCGCGAGCCGCGGTATCCAGGGCGGGTTCGATCTCGCCGCCGAGTATCCGGAGCTCGGGCACGCGCTTAGCGTGTGCGCGACCGAGACCAAGACCGCCGCCGACATCGAGCGCTACGCGGCCGCGCTCGCCGACGCCCTGCGCGCGGCGCGCGCCGCCTGAAAGCGAGGCACCTCAAGATGCAGCTGCAGCGCGAGAAAGTGATCTTCGAGCACGCCCGGCCCGGCCGCGGCGCGCACGATCAGTGGCCCGCCGAGACGGCGACGCCGGAGCTGCCCCAGGAGATGCGCCGCACGCGTGCGCCGCTGCTGCCCGAGGTGAGCGAGCTCGACGTGGTGCGCCACTTCACGCGCCTGTCGCAGCTCAACTTCTCGATCGACACGCACTTCTATCCCCTGGGCTCGTGCACGATGAAGTACAACCCCAAGGCCTGCAACGCCTACGCGATGCTGCCGCAGTTCCTCGCGCGCCATCCGCTCGCGCCAGAGTCGCAGGGCCAGGGACTGCTCGGCTGCCTGTACGAGCTGCAGGAGATGCTCAGGGCCGTCACCGGCATGCCGGGCATCGCCTTGAGCCCGATGGCCGGCGCGCAGGGCGAGTTCGCGGGCGTCGCGATGATCCGCGCCTACCACGCGAGCCGCGGCGAGGCCGCCCGCGATGAGATCATCGTTCCGGAGGCCGCCCACGGCACCAACCCCGCGACGGCGAGCATGTGTGGCTGCACGGTGCGCGAGATCCCGGTGGGGGCCGAGGGCGACGTCGACCTCGAGGCGCTGCGGGCGGCCGTGGGGCCGCGCACCGCCGGGATCATGCTCACCAACCCCTCCACGCTCGGCGTGTTCGAGCGCAACATCGTGGAGGTCGCCGCGGTCGTGCATGCCGCGGGGGGCCTGCTCTACTACGACGGCGCGAACCTGAACGCCATCCTGGGCAAGGTGCGGCCGGGCGACATGGGCTTTGACGTGATGCACATGAATCTGCACAAGACCTTTTCGACCCCGCACGGCGGCGGCGGCCCGGGCGCGGGCGCCGTCGGGGCGGCCGAGCGGCTGCTGCCGTTCCTGCCGGTCCCGATCGTGGGCCAGGGTCCGGGCGGGTATCGCTGGCTCAGCGAGTCCGACCGGCCGCAATCGATCGGCCGGCTGTCCGCCTTCATGGGTAACACCGGTGTATTGCTACGGGCTTATGTTTACATGCGTATGCTCGGCCGGGAGGGCCTGCGCCAGGTCGGCGAGTACGCGACGCTCAATGCCAACTACCTGCTCGCCCGGCTGCGGGCCGCAGGCTTCGATCCGGCCTATCCCGGACGGCGGGCGAGCCACGAGTTCATCGTGACCTTGAAGCGTCAGGCGCGCGAGCTCGATGTGACGGCCATGGACTTCGCCAAGCGGCTGCTCGACTTCGGCCTGCATGCGCCGACGACATATTTCCCCCTGCTGGTGCCGGAGTGCCTGCTGATCGAGCCGACTGAGACGGAGAGCAAGGAGAGCCTGGACGGCTTCGCCGAAGCTATGGCACAGATCCAGCGTGAGGCGGAGCAGGAACCCGAGCACGTGCGCAGCGCTCCGCATAACATGGTGGTGCGGCGCCTCGATGACGTGCGCGCCGCCCGCGAGCTCGATCTCACCTGGAGGCCGTCGGCTTAACGCGCGCAGTCATGTCATCCTCGAACTTAAGCGAGCTGCCCGGGCGCGAGGCGGGCCGGGCGGGGCCGACGAGCCAGCTCACCGAGCGCGACAAGCCGCGCGGCGCGACGCGCGTGCTGCGCGCCTGTGCGGCGAGCTGGAACGGCCTGAAAGGGGCGTTCCGCGAGGAGGCGGCCTTCCGCCAGGAACTCGGCGTCGCGGTGCTCGTCATACCCTTGGGCCTGTGGCTCGGCAGAAGCGGTGTCGAGCGCGCGCTGCTCATCGCGCCCATGCTCATCATCCTGATCGTCGAGCTGCTGAACAGCGCCATTGAGGCGACCGTCGACCGTATCGGCTTCGAGCGGCACGTGCTCGCGGGGCTCGCCAAGGACATCGGCTCGGCGGCGGTCTTCATGTCGTTCGTGCTGCTCGGAGCCGTCTGGCTGCTCGTGCTCACCGGCCGCTGAGCGTACGCGGGTGCGCCGGATCGCGAGTGCCGCTCATCTGATCGTGCGGGACCATTATGAGACTTGCTAGATTCGCCGGGCTCCTGCTGCTGCCGCTCGCCGCGGCGGCTCAGGTCCCCGGCCGCGATGCCACACCGCTCGCACCGGGAGCCACGCACGCCGCCACCGCGATGGTTCCGGCGGGCGTGAGCGCCCGCGACCTGGTGCAGCGCGCCGGCGCCGTCGAGGAGAACCCCGACTGGGCGGTGACCCTGGAGCGCATCGCGAGCAGCGTGGTCGCGATCGACGTGGACTCCACGCGCGCCTTCGACACCGAGTGGAATTCCACCGCGCAGGCGACCGGCTTCGTGGTCGACGCCGAGCGCGGCCTGATTCTCACCAACCGCCACGTCGTGACCCCCGGCCCGGTCACCTCCGAAGCCACCTTCCTCAACCGCGAGGAGGTCCAGCTCTATCCCGTGTACCGCGACCCGGTGCACGACTTCGGCCTCTACCGCTACGACCCGCAGAAGCTGCGCTTCATCAAGCCCAAGGCGCTGCCGCTGTATCCGGAAGGGGCGCAGATCGGTCGCGAGATCCGCGTCGTCGGCAACAACGCCGGCGAGCAGCTCTCGATCCTCGCCGGCACGCTCGCGCGCCTCGACCGCGAGGCGCCCGAGTACGGCGTCGCGAAGTACAACGACTTCAACACCTTCTATCTGCAGGCGGCCTCGGGCACCTCCGGCGGCTCATCCGGCTCCCCGGTGATCGACATCCGCGGGCGCGTGATCGCGCTCAACGCGGGCGGCGCGAGCGGCGCGGCCTCCAGCTTCTATCTGCCGCTCGGCCGCGTGCGGCGCGCCCTGCAGCTCATCCAGCAGGGCAAGGCGGTCACGCGCGGCACGCTCCAGACCGTGTTCGCGTACACACCGTACGATGAGCTCGAGCGCCTGGGACTCACACCGCAGACCGAGGCGGCCGCCCGCAAGGCCTTCCCGGCGCTGACCGGAATGCTGGTCGTGAGCGAGGTGCTGCCGGGCTCGGCGGCGAGCGCGCTGCTGCAGCCCGGGGACATCCTGACCCGGGTCAACGGCCGCTACGTCACGCAGTTCGAGCCGCTCGAGGACCTGCTCGACTCGGGCGTCGGCAGCCCGATCGAGCTCGAGCTCGAGCGCGGTGGCAAGCCCGTGGCCGCCCAGGTGCCGATCGGCGATCTCAACGCCATCACGCCGGACGCCTATCTCGAGTTCGGCGAGGCGGTGGTGCACACGCTCTCGTACCAGCAGGCCCGCCACTTCAACGTGGCGGTGCGCGGGGTGTACGTCGCCAATCCCGGCTACGTGTTCGCGGCCGCTGGCATTCCGCGCGGCGCGGTCATCACGGCGGTGAGCGGCAAGCCGGTCGACGGCATCGACGCCATGCAGCAGGCGATCTCGAGCCTCGGCGACGGTGATCGCGCGACGGTGCGCTTCTTCACGATCGAGGACCCGAACGGCAGCCAGCTGCGCTCGCTGCGGATGGACCGGCGCTGGTTTCCGGCGCGCCGCTGCAAGCGCGACGACAGCGTGGGCCTGTGGACCTGCGCGGATCTGCCGCCCGTGCCGCCCTCGGAAAGCCAGACGCCCGGCTCGACGCAGTTCCCGCACTACGCCGATCCGCTGCTCGCGCGCCTTGCGCCCTCGCTCGTGCTGGTCACCTACGACCTGCCGTACTCGATCTCCGGGATCACCGAGCGCAGCTATCACGGCACCGGTCTCGTCGTCGACGCCGAGCGCGGGCTCGTGGTGGTGGACCGCAACACCGTGCCGGTATCGCTCGGGGATGTGAACATCATCTTCGCGGGCACCCTGCAGGTGCGCGGCCGCGTGGTCTACGTGCATCCGCTGCACAATCTCGCCGTGGTCGCCTACGACCCGAAGCTCATCGGCACCACGCCCGTGCAGTCCGCGCGCCTCGCGGCGAGCGAGCTCGTGGCGGGCGAGAACATCACGGTGATCGGCTTGGGCGCAGACAGCCAGGTGCGCTCGCGCCGCACGCAGATCGCGAGCGTCGACCCGCTCGATCTGCCGCTGTCGCGCACCATGCGCTTCCGCGACTCCAACCTGGAAGTGGCACAGCTCGTCAACCCGCCGCTCGACTACGACGGCGTGCTGGTGAGCGATGCGGGCCAGGTGCTCGGCCTGTGGTCGAGCTTCGCCTACGAGAACGGCCGCGAGGTCATGCAGGACAACAAGGGCGTGCCGATCGACATCGTCGCGGACATGCTCGAGCGGATCCGCGCCGCTCGCCCGCTGCACTCCCTCGAGGTCGAGCTCGCGGGGCAGCCGCTCGCGAGTGCGCGGGATCTCGGCCTGCCCGAGGACTGGCTGAAGCGCCTCGAGCAGCACGCCGCGACGCAGCGCCAGGCGCTGACGGCGCTGCGCATGGTCGGCGGCTCGCCCGCGGCGCAGATCCTGCAGCAGGGCGACATCCTGCTCAGCATCGACGGCAATGTCGTGACGCGCTTCCGCGAGGTCGAGCGCGCGGTGGCCGACAAGACGCGGGTCGAGGTGACGGTGTGGCGCGGCAATGCGGCCCAGACCTTCGTCGTGCCGACCGCCGAGCCGCCGGGCAGCGACGTCGACCGCGTGGTCGAGTGGGCCGGCGCGACGCTGCAGGCGCCGCACCGCGCGATGAGCGCGCAGCGCGGCATTCCGCCCGTCGGGGTGTACATCGCGTACTTCTCCTACGGCTCGCCCGCGACGCGTTACGGACTGTATCCGGGACGGCGCATCGTCGAGGTCGACGGCACCCCGACGCCCGATCTCGATGCGTTCCTCGCCGCGGTCACGGGACGCGCCGACCGCTCCTCGGTGCGCCTGAAGACCATCACCTGGAACAACGCGCCCGAGGTGATCACGCTCAAACTCGACCGCCACTACTGGCCGGCCTATGAGCTGCGTCGCACGGCGTCGGGCTGGGTCCGTAAGTCGCTCGAATAGGCGCATTCTCGCCGCCGCGCAAGCTCGACACGCGGCAAGCGTGCCGTGCGTCGCAAGGGCGCGACAGCGTGGCGCACGGGCGCCACAAACGGCGGGCCCTCCGCTGAAGCCTTGCTAGAATTCCTGACATGGTGCGGGTCGTCAGGGCAAGCCAGGTCGAGATCGACGCTGCGGTGCAGGCACTGCGCGACGGCGAGCTCGTGGCCTTCCCGACCGAGACCGTGTACGGGCTCGGCGCCAACGCCCAGAACCCGGCGGCGGTGCGCAAGATCTTCGAGGCCAAGGGCCGCCCGACGACCCATCCGGTCATCGTGCACCTCGACAGCCCGCGCTATCTGCATCGCTGGGTGCGCGAGGTGCCCGAGAGCGCCGTGAAGCTCGCCGACCGCTTCTGGCCCGGTCCGCTCACGATCGTCATGCAGCGCGCGCCGCAGGTGCACGACATCGTCACCGGCGGGCAGGACACGGTCGCGATCCGCGTGCCGGCGCACCCGATGGCACAGCAGCTCCTGACCGCCTTCGGGGGCGGTATCGCCGCGCCCTCCGCCAACCGCTACGGGCGCTTGAGTCCGACGCGGCCCGAGCACGTGCGCGATGAGCTCGGGGAGGCGGTGCGCGTCGTGCTCGACGGCGGGGAGTGCCAGATCGGGCTCGAGTCCACGATCGTCGCCTGCGAGGGGGCGAGTGTGCGGCTGCTGCGCCCCGGAGCGGTGACCGCCGGGCAGCTGCGCAGCGTCGTCGGCGAGCTCACGCTCGGGGCGGATCTGCAGTCGCCGCGCGTTCCCGGCAGCACGGCCTCGCACTACGCGCCCACGACGCCGCTCGTGATCGTGCCCGCCGGCGAGATCGATGCGCAGGCGGCGGCGATGTCCGAGGGCGGCCGGCGCATCGCCGTGCTCGCGCAGCGCCTGCCGCTCAAGTCGCACAAGTACGTGACCTGGATCAACGCCGGGCGCCGCCCCGAGGCCTACGCGCAGGATCTGTATGCCAACCTGCGCACCCTCGACAAGGCGGGCTGCCAGCAGATCCTGGTGCAGGATGTGCCGAGCGACGAGCGCTGGGACGCCGTGCGCGACCGGCTGATGCGCGCTGCGAGCAAGCTGATCGACACGGACGACACCGGAGCGATGGCGATTCTGCCGTAGCCCGCTTGGGCCCGCCCGGCACGCGCTGCTAAGATTGGCCGCTCGCCTTCATCCGCGAGCCCATGATGCCGCGCCGCAGCCGACGCCCCCGATTCATCGATCCGTTTCAGCCCGGCGAGATCAAGCGCCTGGTGCGCGAGTTCGGCTCACCGCTGCTGATCGTCGACTGCGAGCGCGTGCGCGCGCAGTTCGCAAAGCTGCGTCACGCCCTGCCGCGCGTCGATCTGCACTACGCGCTGAAGCCCCTGCCGCATGCGGCGGTCGTGCAGACGATCATCGAGCAGGGCGGCTATCTCGATCTCGCGACCACCGGCGAGGTGCAGCTCGCCCAGCGCCTCAAGGTCGATCCGCAGCGCTGCATCCACACCCACCCGATCAAGCGTCCCGAGGACATCCGCAACGCGCTGGCCTTCGGCGTGCGCGTGTTCGTGGCCGACAATCCGGACGAGGTCCGCAAGTTCGCGCGCCTGACGCGCGAGGCGGAACTGCTGCTGCGGGTCTCGTTCCGCAGCCCGGGGGCGGTGTGCGACCTGTCGCGCAAGTTCGGCTGCGATCCGGAGGACGCGCTCAACCTCGCGCGCCTCGCCGCCGACCTCAACATCAGCGTGCGCGGACTGTCGTTCCACGTGGGCTCCCAGGCGGCCGATTCCGGCAAGCACGTGGAGGCGATCGACGCCTGCGCGCGGCTCATCGCGACCGCGCGGCGCGAGAAGCTCGGCGTCTTCGACACGCTCGACATCGGCGGCGGCTTCCCGATCGACTACATGCAGCCGGTCGCCGACATCGGACGCTTCTGTGCGCCGATCCGCGCCGCACTCGCCCAGCTCCCGCGCCGCATCCGGGTGATCGCCGAGCCCGGGCGCTACATCGTCGGCCCCTCCGCGATCGGCGTGGCCTCGGTCATGGGCCGCGCGCAGCGCGAGGGCCACTGGTGGTACTACCTCGATGACGGGCTGTACGGCTCCTACAGCGGCCAGCTGTACGATCACGCGCGCTATCCGGTCGAGCCGCTGCGCGCGAGCGAGGAGCGGCTGCCCGCCGTGCTCGCCGGCCCCACCTGCGACAGCATCGATGTGATCGCCGAGAACCTGATGCTGCCGCGTCTCGAGCCCGGTGATCTGATCGTGGGACGCGCCATGGGCGCTTACACCTGGGCGAGCGCCTCGGAGTTCAACTTCTTCCCCAAGGCGACGGTCGTCGCGGTGAACTTAAGCCCCGGGGACGCGGGCAGCGTGCTGCCGTTCCCGCTGTGAGGCCCGAGGGGAGCGCCGCCGCTTGATTCGCGCGATCGTGTTCGACGTGGGCCGTGTCTTCGTGCGCCTGAATCCGCGCCCCATCCTCGAGCTCATGCGCGAGCGCGCCGCCGACTGCCGGGACTTGAAGTCGCTGATTGCGCAGATCGAGCTCGACGAGCACGAGTGCGGCCGCGTCTCCGGCGCCGGCCTGATCGAGCGGATGCGCGCGCTCGCGCAGCTTCCGGTGACGAGCGCGGAGCTCGAGGCGAAGTGGCTCGACATGTTCGAGCTCGAGCCCGACATGGTCGAGCTCGCGCAGCGCCTCGCGGCACGCTACCGGGTGTATCTGCTCTCCAACGTCGGTGATCTGCACTGGCAGCACCTGTGCCGGCAGTACGAGCTGCATCGCCTGGGCCATGACGCGCTGCCCTCGTTCGTCGCCGGGGTCATGAAGCCCGACGCCGCCATCTACCGCCAGGCCGAGCAGCGCTTCGCCCTCGAGCCCGGCGCCACGGTGTTCATCGACGATCGCAGCGAGAACGTCGACGCGGCCCGCGCGCTCGGCTGGCACGGCATCGTGCACGCGAGCTACGCCGACACGCGCACGCGCCTGCGCGCCCTCGGCGTGGAGGACTGAGATGCGCATCCCCGCGGTCGTTCCGGCGACGCTGCTGCTCATCGCCTCCAACGTCTTCATGACCTTCGCCTGGTACGCGCACCTGAAGAACCTCGCCGCGCGAGCCTGGTACGTGGCCGCCATCGTGAGCTGGGGCATCGCCTTCTTCGAGTATGTGCTGCAGGTGCCCGCGAACCGCATCGGCTACAGCGAGCTCTCGCTCGGTCAGCTGAAGATGCTGCAGGAGGTCATCACCTTGAGCGTCTTCGTGCCGTTCGCGATCCTGTACATGGGCAAGCCGCTGAAGCTCGACTACCTGTGGGCGGGCTTGTGTATGCTGGCGGCGGTCTATTTCATGTTCCGCGAGCCCTGACCGCCATGGCGAGCGCGCGACACGAGGGCGATACGGTGATCCACCGCTGGGTCGCCGCGGCCCGCGACGGCCGCGACCCCCGCGTGGTCGCGCGCCTGTTCTCGGGCTGGGTGCTGTTCGGTGAGCGCCAGTTCGTGCGCGGCTACCTGCTGCTGCTGCCCGACCCGGTGGTGCCGAGCTTGAATGCGCTCGGCACCAAGGAGCGCTCGCAGTTCCTCACCGACATGTCCAAGGTCGGTGATGCGCTGCTCAAGGTGACCGCGGCGGTGCGCATCAACTACGCGATGTTCGGCAACGTCGAGCCGGCGCTGCATGCGCACATCGTGCCGCGCTACACGGATGAGCCCGAGGCGCTGCGCGGCGCCCATCCCTGGGCGTACGACTGGGAGGCGGCGCCCGCCTTCGATCGGTCCGCGCTGCGCGAGCTCGCCGAGGCGCTGCGGCGGGAGCTGACGCGCATGGGCGTCACCAAGCCCATGCGCTTCGATCCCGGCGCCAATGCCGACGCGGACGCTTGATGTGCTCATCCTCGAGGCCGTCTCCAAGAGCTATCGGGAAGGGCCCCGCGAGCATCGCGTGCTCGATCACGCCGACGCCCGCATCGAGGCCGGCACGGCGGTAGCGATCCGCGGCCGCAGCGGCGCGGGCAAGTCGACGCTGCTCAACCTGGTGAGCGGCATCGATCATCCGGACTCGGGCCGCATCCTGTTCGACGGCCACGACATCGGCGCGCTCGGCGAGCCGCAGCGCACGCTGTTCCGCCGGCGCAACGTCGGCTTCGTCTACCAGTTCTTCAACCTCATCGCGACGCTCAACGTCGAGGAGAACGTGCGTCTCGCGCTCGAGCTGAACGGCGTGCGCGGTGGTGCCGCGCGCCGCGCGAGCGCCGCCCTGCTCAGGCAGCTCGGGCTCGGCGATCGCCTGGCGAGCCCCGTCGACTCGCTCTCGGGCGGTGAGCAGCAGCGGGTCGCGATCGCGCGGGCGCTGGTGCATGAGCCGAAGCTGCTGCTCGCGGACGAGCCGACCGGCAACCTCGATGAGGCGACGGCCGGCGAGATCGCGCCCATCCTGCGCGAGCTCGCGCGCGCGCGCGGCGCGACGCTCCTCATGGTCACGCACGATCCGGCGCTCGCCGCCGGTGCTGATCGCGTGCTCGAGCTGCGCGACGGCCGGCTGCATCCCTCGTGAGCGGCGCACCGACCCTTGCGCTCGCGAGCGTGCGCCGGCTCAGCAAGCATCCGGCGCAGCTCGCACTCGCCGTCCTGGGGCTTGCGCTCGGGGTCGCCACGATCGTCGCCGTGGACATCGCCGCCGCGAGCGCGGGCCGCGCCTTCGAGCTGTCCGTCGCCGCGGTGAACGGTCCCGCGACGCACGAGATCACGGGCGGTCCGGCCGGCGTCGATGAACAGCTGTACGTGCAGCTCGTGAGGCGCGGCCTGCCCTTGGAGCTCGCACCCCTCATCGACGGCTACGTCACCGTGGGCGATCGCGCCCTCGAGCTCGTCGGCGTCGACTTCCTGGGCGGCGGGGGCTCCGGCGGCGCCGCCGCGGCGGGCTCGCTGACCGAACTCGCGCGTCTGGTGAGCGAGCCCGGTACTGCGCTCCTGAGCGAGACCACGGCGCGACAGGCCGGCATCGGCGCGGACGGTGCGTTCAGCGTCGAGGTCGCGGGGCGTGCGCACCCGGCCCGGCTCATCGCGCGCCTGGCACCGGGCGACGGGCGATTCGACTCGCTCGTCCTCACCGATATCGCCCAGGCGCAGGAGTGGCTCGGCCTTGAGGGCCGGCTGTCGCGCATCACGGTCCGCGCCGCGCCGGGGGCCGCCGGGGATGGCGCGCTCGCCGCCCTCGCCGCGAGTCTCCCGGTGGGGGTCGAGCTGTCGCCCGCCGAGCAGCGCTCGCGCGCCGGCGCGGACATGACCGCCGCCTTCACGACCAATCTCAGGGCCCTGAGCCTGCTCGCGCTCCTGGTGGGGGTGTTCCTCATCTACGCCGCGGTGAGCTTCGCCGTCGTGCAGCGCC
>Ga0187780_10001324_pt1 | contig 18665 bp, 19 predicted proteins | sample 1015_Q2_SP10_20__FD_132429 | JGI IMG/M metagenome (GOLD analysis project Ga0187780, IMG submission 132429) | Tropical peat soil microbial communities from peatlands in Department of Meta, Colombia - 1015_Q2_SP10_20_MG | ecosystem: Environmental > Terrestrial > Soil > Wetlands > Peat | place...
GCTCGCTGTGGGCGGCTTTCTTCTGGCGCTGTTCGAGACGTCGATCGCCAAGATGCGGGTTTTCCGAGTGCCTGAATTTTTAGGGGCCGCACTGATGCTTGGCCTGTTGGCGACGCTCCTGCGTTTCGTTTCAGGGGGCTTCTGATGCACGGGATCACTTTCGATGTTGCCCATTTGCTGGCGGGATCGCTGGTGCTGGTCAGCTTCCTCGAACTTTATCAGGATCGGCTTTATGCGCTTCTCAACGTCTATGCCGCGCATGCTCTTGTCCTGGCGGCCTCGGTTGCATGGCAAGCTCTCGTTCAGGACGCACCGCATCTCTACGTTACCGCCGCGATTGCGCTGGTCTTTAAGGCGGTCGTGATACCGATCGCGCTGCACCGGATCATCGTGCGCCTTGGAATTCATCGTGAGATCGAAAAAGTGGTCGGCGTCGGGTTTGCCATGCTCGCGGGCATAGGTCTTGTCGCGCTTGCGATGGTGGTGATGCTACGCGTGACGCAAGAAGCCGACCCGCTGGCGCGGGAAGATCTCGCCTTTGCGCTCTCAGTGGTCCTTCTCGGTCTGTTGATGATGGTGACGCGACGCAACGCGGTAAGTCAGGTGGTCGGCTTCATGTCACTCGAAAATGGACTCGTGTTGGCCGCGACAGGCGCCAAGGGTATGCCGCTGGTGGTCGAGATAAGTATCGCATTCTCCATCCTCGTTGCCTTCATAGTGATTGGCATCTTTCTGTTCCGCATTCGCGAGCGCTTTGACACCGTCGACGTGCAAATAGTCAGCACTTTCCGCGGAGAAGCACAATGACTTTCAACGCCATCCCCGGCGTGCTCGGAACCCCTGCGTTCGCTGCTGCGCTGCTTGCGGCCTTGCCGAATTATCGCGTCACTGCCCGATTGAACATCGCGGCGACGACGCTAACTCTGATCTGCGCATTGTCGTTGTTCTTCACAAAACCGCAGCCGGGCGCTTACCTCTTGGTCGACGACCTTAATGGCACTTTCATTGTACTTACAACCTTCGTAGGTTTCACGACCAGCATCTTCAGCGCCAGTTATATCGGCCACGAACTTGAGATTGGAAGGCTGACGCCGCCCTTCGTTCGATTCTATCACGCCATGTATCAAGTGCTGATGTTCGCGATGAATCTCGCGCTCGTCGCCAACAATATCGGCCTTATGTGGGTGGCGATCGAACTGGCGACGCTCACGACGGTGATGATGGTGGGCATCTATCGCACCCACGAGGCGCTGGAAGCGGCGTGGAAATATTTCATTCTCGGCAGTGTCGGCATTGCACTTGCCTTGTTCGGCACCATCCTCGTCTATATGGCCGCGCGTCCGGTCGTGGGCGAGGGTCTCGACGCCATGGTGTGGAGCATTCTGGTCGCCCGCGCGAGTGCTTTCGATCCTGCCCTCCTTGATCTCGCCTTCGTCTTTCTGCTGCTGGGCTACGGGACAAAGATTGGTCTTGCTCCGCTGCATGCATGGCTGCCGGATGCGCATGCCGAGGGCCCGACGCCGATATCAGCGGTGTTGTCGGGACTCTTGCTTAATGTCGCGCTCTACGCCCTGTTACGTTTTAAGATGATATTGGCGGTCAACCCAGCGGCGATCGCCCCGGGACCGCTGATGGTGACGCTTGGGCTGACCTCACTCGTATTTGCCGCCTTCATGCTTTACCGGCGACGCGACATTAAACGAATGTTCGCGTATTCCTCGATCGAACACATGGGCATCATCACTTTCGCCTTCGGCATGGGCGGCCCTCTCGCCAATTTCGCCGGACTCCTGCACATGACCATGCACTCGCTTACCAAATCGGCAATTTTTTTCGCGGTCGGGCATGTCGCTCAGGTCAAGGGCACTCAGCGAATCGCCGACATGGGCGGCTTAACCGAGACCAATCCAGTGCTGGGCTGGACTTTGATCCTCGGCGTCATAGCGATTGCCGGGCTGCCGCCGCTTGGAATTTTCATGAGCGAATTCTTGGTGGTGAGCTCGACCTTTGCTCGCGCGCCCGTTCTCGCACTTGTACTCGTTTTTGGAATCCTTGTCGGACTGGCGGCGCTGTTTCTGCGGCTTAACACGATTGCATTTGGCAAACCTCGCGGACCTACAGCCGAAGCAAACGCATCCTATATGCCGATGTTCGCGCATCTTACGTTGGTTCTGATCGGAGGCATCTACTTGCCGCCCGCGCTTGTTGGTTGGTTCGAAAGCGTTGCCAAGCTGTTGGGATGAATTCATGCCGTCATTGATCAGCATCGCGCAGGGCCGCCTCGTCAACGATCATCGTCCATGGCTCCGGGTGCTTGTTACGCCGGAAATCTGGAGCGCGATCGCGAAAGAACTCGCCGCAGGGCGCGCGACCTTACTTGGGCTGTGGGCCGATGCCGGCGCCTCTTGCGCCGTGCATATGGCGGTGATGGCTGAGGATACGAAAGATATCGTGGTCATAAGCCTTGCGTGCCCGAAAGAAGAATTTCCGTCGGTCGGGGCGCTGCATCCGCCGGCAATTCGACTCGAACGCACTGTGCACAGCCTTTACGGGCTGAAACCGATCGGCGCTCCCGATTCTCGGCCGTGGCTTGACCTCGGGTTTTGGGACGTGCAGTTCCCGCTAGGCGCGCGCTCGGCCGCTCCGCCTGCGCAGCCATATGAATTTTTACCCGTCGAAGGCGAGAACCTGCACCAGATACCGGTCGGGCCGGTTCATGCCGGCATCATAGAGCCGGGACATTTCCGCTTTACTGCTTCGGGTGAAACAGTGGTTCGGCTCGAAGAACGTCTTGGCTATGTTCATAAGGGCATCGAATCACTCATGGCCGGCGCCACGACTGAACACGCCGCGAAGCTCGCCGCGCGCGCATCCGGCGACAGCACCGTGGCATATGGAATAGCCTTTGCTCGAGCCGTCGAGGCGGCCTTGAAAGTCGAAGCCCCGCCGCGGGCGCACTATCTCCGCGCGCTGATGGCGGAACTCGAACGCTTGGCGAACCATCTCGGCGACATTGGCGCGATCTGCAATGATGCCTCGTTTGCAATCATGCATGCTCATTGCGGCATTTTGCGCGAACGGGTCTTGCGCGCTGCGCAATTCTGTTTCGATCATCGATTAATGATGGATCGCGTCGCTCCCGGCGGGGTGGCTGCCGACCTTCACGCCGAGGGGGCGGCTTTTCTGAAAGATGTGTTACGACAGCTCCGGCAGACCTTCCCGCGCCTTGTCGAACTTTACGACAACACCGCCTCGCTGCAAGATCGGACCGCGTCGACGGGCATCGTTGACGCGGCATCGGCACGCCGCTTCGGCGCTTCTGGCTTTGTCGGGCGCGCCAGCGGGCGCGATTTCGACACGCGCAAAAATCCTGGCTATCCGCCTTATCGAGAACTCGACTTCGAGGTTCCGGTCTTGACGGATGGCGATGTCAATGCGCGGGTTTGGCTGCGCATCCGTGAGGTGGAGCAAAGTTTTGCACTGATCGAGCAAATCATCGAACGTTTGCCACAAGGGCCTATCGCTGTTGCTCTCGATGAGGGCGTTCGCGCCGGCGAAGGGTTGGCTCTCGTCGAAGGCTTTCGCGGGGATGTACTGGTGTCGGTGAAACTCGACGGCGATCGCGTCGTGAGATGCCATCTCCGCGACCCATCGTGGTTTCAATGGCCACTGCTCGAGGCAGCCATTGAAGGCAACATCGTCGCCGACTTTCCGCTCTGCAATAAGTCCTTCAATTGTTCGTATTCCGGGCACGATCTCTGATGCGCAGAACGCTAATTGAAAGTCTCATGCGTGGACCGGTCACCGATCCGCGGCCCGCGCCGGATGATGCAGCCCTTGCCGAATTATCTGCAAGCGTCGATCGCAAAGCACGCCGTCGCCTCGGCCGAAGTCTTGCCATTCGTCAAATAGACGCCGGCTCATGCAACGGCTGCGAGCTCGAAATCCACGCCCTCAATAGCGCATTTTACGATCTGGAGCGATTTGGACTTCGCTTCGTCGCGTCGCCGCGTCATGCCGACGTGCTGCTGGTGACGGGGCCGGTTACGAAAAACATGCGGGAAGCACTGGAGCGAACCTATCGCGCAACGCCCGACCCAAAATGGGTCGTCGCCGTGGGCGACTGCGCTCTGGACGGTGGCGTTTTCGCTGGAAGCTATGCCGTCGTCGGTGGGGTGTCGAACGTAGTCCCAGTGGATCTGCATATCCGGGGATGCCCGCCGTCGCCGAGCGACCTGTTGAAGGGGCTCATAGCGCTTTTGGACTATGTGAGCACAAACACGGCCGCGCCCTAAGGGACTGCCGATTACCCTAAACATCGCTAACGCCGCCGCATCGGTTCGTTATTCTACAATAAGATCAATTACTTACGAGACGCGCAATGCGGCGGACCGCGAATTCTCTCGCGATGTTGCGGTTCGGTGACAATAGCCGCGCCTGGGCGATGCTATGGTGAGTCGCGAGGGGCTCGCGGCGAATCAAGCGGCGCGAGTCGGGGGAACTAAACATGATCATGCGGTCCCTGCAGTTCAGCTGCATCGTCGCTGCAGTGGCGTTTACCTATCCGTTTTCGGAGCGCGAGCCGGCGGCCTTGCATCTGGAAAGAATGGATCGTCTCGATGTTGAGCAGCCAAAACCGGATCAGCAAACGAAGGCAACCGAGGAGACCCCGCAAACGCTGGCAAAATTAGAGGATGATCGGTCTGCGGCTGAGGATCATTCGGCCGGCGCCGATGATCGCCCGGCCGCTGTCGAGGACCGCCCCGATGATGCCAGTCCGCCCAAAAAGGATCTCTCTTATCTTACGTATTACGCCTATTCCGAAGTGCCGCCCGATATCAAGCCGGCGGAAACGGTGCTGGAGTCATTGAAAGATATCCCAGTCGGGACGCCTGTCGAGGAGATCAAGCGCGCCTCGGACGCTTTCGGTCTCGATTTTAGTTTTATGAAAGCGGTCGCCAAAATTGAATCGGATTTCGATCCCAAGCAGCGCACCGGTTCGTATATCGGTCTATTTCAACTGAGTAATTATGAGTTCGAGAAATACGGATCCGGCGATATCACCAATCCGCGGGACAATGCCATCGCGGCCGCCTACAAATTTACCACCGCCGCGATACTGTTCGAATTGAGCACGCACCAGAAGGCGACGCGAAGCGACCTCTATTTGATCCATCAACAAGGCACGCAAGGCGCGGCGGAACATGTCAGCCATCCGGAGCGGATCGCCTGGCAGTCGATGTGCGCTACCGATGAGGGCAAGCAAAAGGGCGAGAAATGGTGCAAGCGCGCCATTTGGCAGAATACGCTCCCGGACGTGAAACGAATCTGGAAGTCGGTCGAAAACCTCACTTCGGGCGCTTTTGTGAGCATGTGGCAGCAGCGCGTTGCAAATCTATACGCGCGCTATTCGGAAGCGACCAGCGAGAAGTAGCTGCGTGAGCTATGGGTGCGCAACGCGCAAACGCAGCGGCCTTAAAGCGCCATATCGATCCGCTACTGTCGCTATATCTGTCGCCGTCATGGGCAAAAAACGGCACATCATTGTCACCGTGAACGACAAGATGCAGCGGGCATACCGCTATGTCCGGAGCGCGCCGGTCGGCCGCGGTTTCGATCCGGAATTTCGGCCGGAGCTCACACCCAGGCAAATGCTCGCGCTTGGGATATTTTGCGGCAAATACATGACCGACTGCCGCAAGGAATTCCCCGCTAGTTGGTTTGCGCGCGCCCGGCTTTCGTCGTCGGGCCGCAACTGCGCCCTCAACTATTTCGGCGTCGGTGCGAGCCAGCCCCTTTCGGTTTGGCGGAAGAAAGGGTGGATCCACCCCGAAGATCCGCGCGGCTGGTTTCAGTGGTACTGCCGGTACTATATGGGCCGCCGCATGCCGGAGGAGGACGCCCGACAAATCAAACGCTGGAAGGCAATCCGACGCCACGTTGCGCAAATCAAGCGGCATTGCGCGCCGGGCGATCCGATGTGCCGGCCGCGGCAGCGGCAAGCATTGCTGCATTGGGCCTATGACAGCCGCAAGATTTGAATAGCGGTACGCCGCTTGATGCCCACGCGGATCACTCGGCAGGGCAGCGCTGGTAGGTTTTGAGGTCGGCAAACGATCGTCCCATCAATGCGTGATCGTTGCCCTGCGGGCGGATGATGATGTTGACGATTTGAGTTTTCGACTGATCCTTTGCGCTCGTGCAGAGCGCATGAACGGCGTAATTCACGCCGCGCGCGCCCGGCGTTTCGACGGCCCATCGCACCGTGCAGGTTCCGTTGCCGTCGCCGTATTTGGCGCTTTCAATTACAACGTCGGATTTATCTTTCGTCGCACATTGCTCGGCCGTCTCGGCCCATGTTCCGAGTATGGCGCCGGGGATGAACGCCCGCCGTATTTCGTCGGCGGCGGCCCGTGACAGCAATGTGGAGACCGCAACGATCAAAGCGGCAATCCGGTTCATGTTCAGCCCCCGTTCTTCATCTCGCCTGGATGAGACTCAAATAGCTCACGATGGAGAGTATTCGTTCCCTGATCGCTTCTTCGGAATCGCAAGGTAGGTCGAGAAGGGAATCAAGCGCCGAATCATGTGGCTTCATCTGCGATAAAACTCGTTTCGGAATCTTTTGACTATGTTTTGTGGTGGATGGAATGGCGGGCGGCGGGGGATTTTGATGCCGGCACCCCCAGATCGGCATTTCCGCGCTGTGGTGACTTGTGCGGATGTTCCGTCCGTCGATCATCTGGTAAATGGCGCCGGCGTCGAACGTGCCGTGATTACGCTTGGCCAGCAACGTCAAATCGGCGGGCTTGGTATCGAGCTTGGCGCGGAGCGGCCCAGAGCCCTTGCCATCGGTGCCGTGGCATCCGGCGCAATTTAACAGGAACTCGATCTCGCCCTTGTCGGCGTCTTGCGACCGTGCGCCGGCAATGCTCGCGATCATGACGACCGCGGCAAAGCCGCCGAATAACAACGGTTTTTGCAAAAGCGCCATGCCAAGCACTTTGGGTGCGAACAACGCCTAGAAATTGACGAGACATTTGCGGTCTGGGCCTTGATCCAAATCAAGAAACCGCAAGACCGAACGACGTCGATAGGGATCGCCCGCCCTCGAACAAAATCATGCAAGCTCCGTTTTTTGATCAATATCAATGTGAAACTTGGACCAGGACGTAGGTTGCGCGCCGTAAGGGGCGCGCCGGCGCGGGAAGATGGGGATAGTGGCAAGTTACTCAAAATCCAAAAAAGTCAACGTTGATCTGCGTCAACGCCGGCGGCGCGTTCCTGTGATTTTTGTACCAACCGAATAGCGGAACGGTCACGGATTCGTCTCATGACATCGTCACCCAAGACGCAAGCGAAGTTGATGACTTTTGGCGAAGGTGGTTTGACGGCCGCCTTGATATGCCTTGCCTTCGTTTCGATCGTGATTGCCGCGAAGGCTTATACGCCGGCATATGCCTTTCATGCCTATCTGTTCGCCGCGGCAAGCGCGGCTGCCGCCTTTGCGATCGCTAATCGGTATTTCGAACGCAGCGCCGAGCCGGCGCCGCGCGAGATCGACGGCAAGCCGAACTACAATATGGGTCCGGTCAAGCTCGCGACCCTTCTGGCCGTGTTCTGGGGCATTGCCGGCATGGCGATCGGGCTCTGGCTCGCGCTCGAACTCGCTTATCCCGCGCTGAACTTCGATCTTGCCTATATCTCTTTCGGACGGTTGCGCCCGCTGCACACATCAGCGGTCATTTTCGCATTCGGCGGCAACGTGCTGCTGGCCACGTCCTTTTATGTCGTGCAGCGCACTTCGCGCGCCCGGTTGGCCGGCGATCTCGCGCCGTGGTTCGTAGTGCTAGGGTACAATTTTTTCATTCTCATCGCCGGCACCGGCTATCTCCTCGGCATCACCCAGTCCAAAGAATATGCCGAGCCGGAATGGTATTCGGACCTCTGGCTCACGGTCGTCTGGGTGGTGTATCTGCTGGTTTTTCTCGGCACGCTGGTGCGGCGTAAAGAGCCGCATATCTACGTCGCCAACTGGTTTTATCTCGCTTTCATCCTGACCATCGCGGTCCTTCACGTTGGCAACAATGCAGCCGTGCCGGTATCGGTGCTGTCGCCGAAATCTTACGTCGTTTGGGCCGGCGTACAGGATGCCATGGTGCAATGGTGGTACGGACACAATGCGGTTGGCTTCTTTTTGACTGCTGGCTTTCTCGGGGTCATGTATTATTTCATTCCCAAGCGCGCCGATCGGCCGATCTATAGCTACCGGCTTTCGATTATTCACTTTTGGTCGCTGATCTTTCTCTATATTTGGGCCGGTCCGCACCACCTGCATTACACCGCGCTGCCCGATTGGACGCAGACGCTCGGCATGACGTTTTCGATCATGCTGTGGATGCCGTCATGGGGCGGCATGATTAATGGATTGATGACGCTGTCGGGCGCGTGGGACAAGCTGCGCACCGATCCCGTGCTGCGCATGATGGTGCTCGCGGTCGCGTTCTACGGCATGGCCACGTTCGAAGGCCCGGTCATGTCCATTAAAGAAGTCAATTCGCTGTCGCACTACACCGATTGGACCATCGGTCACGTTCATTCCGGTGCGCTGGGCTGGGTCGCCTTCATCTCTTTCGGCGCGATCTATTGCCTCGTGCCGTGGTTATGGAATCGCCCGCTGTACTCGCTGCGGCTCGTGAGCTGGCATTTCTGGATCTCGACTATCGGCATCGTCGTCTACGTCACCTCGATGTGGGTGTCGGGCATCCTGCAGGGCCTGATGTGGCGCGCCTATACCAATCTCGGCTTCCTCGAATATTCCTTCATTGAAACCGTCGAAGCGATGCACCCCTTCTACGTCATCCGAGCGATCGGCGGCGCGCTCTTCTTATCCGGAACTTTGCTCATGGCGTTCAATCTCTGGCGGACGATTTACCCGCCGCGCGAAGCGCTCGCGGCCACTCCCCGCCTGGCTCCTGCGGAATAGGGGGATCCGATGGCGACTTCGCTTTGGCAGAAACATTGGATCCTGGAACGCAATTCCATCCTGCTCTTGATAGGCATTCTGGTCGTCATCGCGTTCGGCGGTCTCGTCGAAGTGGCGCCGCTGTTTTATCTGCGCAGTACAATCGAGACGGCGGATGGAATGCGGCCCTATACGCCGCTCGAACTGGCAGGCCGCAACATTTATGTCAGCGAGGGTTGCTATCTTTGCCACTCGCAGATGATCCGCGCGCTTCGCGACGAGGTCGAGCGTTACGGACACTATTCGCTCGCGGCCGAGAGCGAATACGATCATCCGTTTCAGTGGGGCTCCAAGCGCAACGGTCCCGATCTGGCGCGCGTCGGCGGTAAATACTCCGACGATTGGCACCGTGACCATCTCAACAATCCGCGCGCCGTCGTGCCCGGTTCCATTATGCCGGCCTATCCGTGGCTGTTTACGACCGATCTTGATTATTTGCATATCGCCGAAGACATGAGGGTGCAGGCGCTCCTGGGCGTGCCCTATACCGACGATATGATCGCCAATGCGGTTGCCGACGTGCGCACGCAAGCGACCAACGATGCGCCCGGTGCCGAAGCGCTGGCGAAGCGGTACCCGAAAGCGCAAGTGCGCAATTTTGGCGGCGATCCGGCCCGCATCACGCAGGCCGACGCGCTGATTGCCTATTTGCAAATGCTGGGCACGCTGGTCGATTTCAAACTCTACGACGACAAAACCAATATTCGCTAAGGAGACGATTCGTGTCATCGACTTATGCCTTCTTCGCTCGTCTCGCCCAAACCTGGGGCCTGATCTATTTCGTCGTGATTTTTATTTTGGTGTTGGCTTACGCGCTCTGGCCGTCACGTCAGAAGCAGTTCGACGAATCCGCGCGGATTCCGCTTCGGGAGGATTGACATGAACGCGCAAACGGAGCGCTCGCGTAAAACCCCGGAAAAAATCCCGACGACCGGCCATGAATGGGATGGCTTGGAAGAGCTGAATAGGCCGTTGCCGCGCTGGTGGCTGTGGCTGTTCTACGCAACCGTCGTCTGGGCGATCGGCTATTGGATCGTTTATCCGGCTTGGCCGCTGGTGTCGTCTTATACCAACGGGGCCTTCAACTGGCATTCGCGTGCCGCTGTCGCGACCGATCTCGCGGCGCTACAGCAGCAGCGTAACCAGATGATGACGCGTCTTGCCGCGGCATCGCTGCCGGAAATCGAATCGACTCCCGCCTTGCTCGATTTTGCCCGCGCGCTCGGCGGCCGCGCCTTCGCCGACAATTGTGCGCCCTGTCATGGCGCCGGCGGCGGCGGCGCCAAGGGCTATCCCAACCTGGTCGACAACGATTGGCTGTGGGGAGGGACTCTCGACGATATTTCGCAGACGATCACGCACGGCGTTCGCGCCGGCGATGAAAAAGGCCGCCAAGGCTCGATGCCGGCGTTCGGCCGCGATGGAATGCTCAAGCGCGACGACATCCTTCTCGTCGCCGATTACGTCCGCTCCTTGTCAGGCCTTTCGACCACGCCCGGCGCGGATCTGGCGCGCGGCGCAAAAATCTTCGCCGACAATTGCGCGGTCTGCCATGGGGCGGACGGCAAGGGGAATCGCTCGGTCGGCGCGCCCAATCTGACCGATCAGATCTGGTTGTACGGCTCCGACACCAAGACGATCGTCGACGGTATCTGGAACGGCCATGGCGGCATCATGCCGGCATGGGGCGGGAAGCTCGATCCGGTGACGATCAAGGCGCTGACCGTCTATGTCCATACGTTCGGTGGCGGGGAGTGACCGAATGAATCCCGGCGGTATCCCGGCATTCGCCATCGCGGCCGCAACCGCGATACAGGCGGATCGCCCGCTCGCCGATCTCGCTCGGGATACCGAACCCGCGAAGGCCAAACAAGTGGCGACTGAAACGCATGAGCCCGACGATGAGTTTGATAGCGAGCCGCTTTATGCCGCACGAACAAAAATCTATCCGCAGCACGTAACGGGCACGTTCCGCCGGGTGAAATGGGCGGTGCTTGCCATCACCCTAGGCATCTATTATTTCCTGCCATTCGTGCGCTGGGATCGTGGGCCGAACGCGCCGAACCAAGCGGTCCTGATCGACTTTCCGAGCCGGCGTTTCTATTTCTTCTTCATCGAGATCTGGCCTCAGGAGGTCTACTACCTGACCGGCCTCCTCATCCTTGCGGCAATGACTTTGTTCCTGATAAATGCGCTAGCCGGACGGGTGTGGTGCGGCTATCTCTGCCCGCAGACGGTGTGGACCGACCTCTTCATTTCGATCGAACGATGGATTGAAGGCGACCGCCGCGAACATCTATTGCGCGATCAGCAGCCGTGGACCTTCGAGCGCGTCGCGCGCACCGTTTCGAAGCATTTCTGGTGGCTGATGCTCGCCTGGTGGACCGGTGGCGCGTGGGTTCTGTATTTTGCCGACGCGCCGACCCTAGTGAAAAACCTGGCGACGTTTCAGGCGCCGCTCGTGGCCTATGTGTTCATCGGCATCCTCACCTTCACCACCTACACGCTCGCCGGATGGATGCGCGAGCAGGTCTGCGTCTATATGTGTCCGTGGCCGCGCATCCAGGCCGCACTGACCGACGAATACGCGCTTAATGTTTGTTATCGCTATGATCGCGGCGAACCACGCGCGTCGCTGAAGAAGGCCGCGGTGCTGCATGAGCACGGCGAGCCCGCGGGGGATTGCATCGATTGTTTGCAATGCGTGCATGTCTGCCCGACAGGAGTCGATATCCGCAACGGCCCGAATCTCGGCTGCATTCAATGCGGGCTTTGTATCGATGCCTGCGATGCGGTGATGGCGAAGATCGGCCGTCCGGCCCGCCTCATTGCCTACGACACCGATATCAATATCCGCAACCGTCGGGAGGGCAAGCCGGCATCTTACCGGTTTATTCGCACGCGCACGTTTCTCTACGCCGCCGTCATCGCGATAGTCGGTGGAGTAATGGCCTACGCGTTGGCGACGCGGCGCGCCGAGGCCGTCAACGTCATTCATGACCGCAATCCTCAGTTCGTGCGGCTTTCGGACGGCGCCATTCGCAACGGGTACTCCGTTCACATCCTCAACAAGACCCTGGAAACGCAGAAGTACGTTCTGACAGTAACCGGACTTGCCGATGCCGATGTCGAGGCGATCGGCGGCGAAAAGGGCCCGAACGGCGAACCGGTTATCGAGGTCGGACCGGATCAAACACGGCAAGTGCGCGTGCTAGTTACGACGCATCAGCGGCTCGGGCCTGAAGCATCCATTTCCCTGACTTTCACCGTTACCGGCGATAAAGCGGGTACGAGCGCGAGCGCAGCCGATCACTTTTTGGGGCCGTGAGACGTCATGCCCGAAGCACGCAAAGAAGGCCGCATTGAACGGGACCGCCGACTGACAGGCCGAATGGTGCTGCTATATCTTGTCGCGTTTTTCGGCATCGTCATGAGCGTCAACGGTGTGATGATCTATGAAGCGCTTTCGACCATGACTGGCGTCGATACCGACAGCGCTTACCAGGCCGGACGAATGTTCGAGCGGGACGCGGCCATGGTGAAGGCGCAGGATGCGCGGCACTGGCGCGTCGACGCTCGGGTCACGCCGTCGCCAAGCGGCGCCCGGCTAGAGGTCATGGCACGGGACGAAGCCGGACGCCCTCTGACGGGAATGCAGGCGTCGGCGGCTTTCCAACGGCCAACCGATCGTCGTTTTGATCGTGACGTCGCGCTTGAGGAAGATGCGCCGGGCCGATATCGCGGCGGCGCCGAAATCGTACCGGGCCAATGGGACCTTGTTGTCGAGATTTCAAGTCACGGCGAACAGCTGTTCCGGTCAAGGAACCGCATTGTCTTGAAGTGAGTGCCGGAGATGGCGGAAGTCCTCGATCTGTCACGATTCGTGGAGCGAAGCGACAACGGAAACGCGCACATGACGCTGGCGGTGGAAGGCGTCGGCTGTGCGGGCTGCATCCGCAGGATCGAGACCGGCTTGAAAAAGCTTCCCGGCGTCATCGACGCGCGGCTGAACTTCACCCAGCATCGCCTGGCCGTCGATTGGCGCGATACCGAAATCGATGCGGCCAAAATCATTGAGACGCTGAAAACCCTGGGCTATGGCGCCTATCCGTTTGCTCCCGAACGCGTCGAGGTCGACGAAAGTCGCCGGGCCAAATGGCTATTGAAATGCCTCGCGGTCGCGGGCTTCGCCGCAATGAACGTCATGCTGCTTTCGATCTCGGTGTGGTCCGGCAATGCGTCGGACATGACGCAGGAGACGCGCGATCTATTTCATTGGCTGTCGGCGCTGGTCGCGCTACCGGCGGCGGCTTATGCCGGTCAGCCATTCTTTCAGAGTGCTTGGGGCGCGCTGCGCGCCCGGCAGCTCAACATGGACGTACCGATCACGGTCGGAGTTGTCCTGGCGCTTGGACTTTCCGTTTACGAGACTGCGACCCACGCCGTCCACGCCTATTTCGATTCCGCAATCATGCTTTTGTTCTTTCTACTCTGCGGGCGCTATCTCGACCAAGCGATGCGCCGTAAAACGCGGCAGTTCGCCGGCAATCTCGCGTCATTCAAAGCCGAATTCGCGCATCGGTTCGACGCCGATGCCAAACTCACCCGGGTTCCCGTTTCGGCGTTGCAGCGCGGCGACCGCATACTGGTGCGACCCGGCGAAACCGTGCCCGCTGACGGCGTCATCGTCAACGGTTTCTCCGAGATCGATCAGAGCCTGATAACCGGCGAGACCGTTCCTCGTGCGGTCGATGCCGGCACGATCGTCTATGCAGGGAGTATCAATTGTTCAGGCGCGCTCACGATAGAGGTCGCCGCCGCAGGGACAGGAACTCTGGTCGATGAAGTCGAGCGCCTTCTTGCCAAAGCGACCGAGGCTAAATCGCGCACGGTGCGTCTCGCCGATCGTGCGGCCCGGCTTTACGCTCCGGTCGTGCACGCAACGGCAGCGCTGACGGCAATCGGTTGGCTTATGGCGGGCGCATCGCTGCACGACGCAATCGTGACCGCTATTGCCGTGCTTATCATTACTTGTCCCTGCGCGATCGCTCTGGCCATTCCCGCGGTGCAAGTTGTCGCATCGGGGCGGTTGTTCCGCTCCGGCGTCATTCTTAATTCCGGCGACGCTATCGAACGGCTGGCCGAGGTCGATACGGTCGTATTTGACAAGACCGGCACGCTGACGCTGCCGGATGGACTAGTGGATGACCGTGCAGTCGATCCGGACCTGCTCGAGCGGGCGGCGCGGCTTGCATTGTCGAGCCATCATCCGTTGGCGACGGCGCTCGCCAGGTGCGTGCGCGAGAGCGTTCCTTATCCTGCGGCAATCGAGGAGCCGGGTCGGGGCGTTCGTGCGTTCATCGACCGCGAGGAGGCGCGCCTCGGCAGCGCGGTATTCTGCGGCCTGGCGAATAAGGCCATGCCGGCGCCGGCCGACGAGGGCGAAGCCTCGACCATTTGCTTTGCGCATGCCGGGCGTTGCGCGCAGATTCCCGTCCGACAGCGTCTGCGGTCCGACGCCGCCGCCGTGGTCCACGCGCTTGCTGCGTGCTCGCTCGATTTGATCGTTGTTTCCGGCGATCGGCTGGAAGCGGTCCGACCCGTCGCGGCGCGCCTCGGCATACGGCAATGGCGAGCGGAACTGACCCCGGCGGAGAAGATTGCCGCAATCGAATCTCTGACGTCGCGCGGTCGTCGCGTGCTGATGATCGGCGACGGCCTCAACGACGCACCCGCACTGGCTGCGGCTTCGGTGTCTTTGTCTCCGATCACGGCCGCTCACCTTACGCAAGCGCGGGCCGACGCGCTTTTTCTCGGCGATCGTTTGGAGCCGGTCCTAAGCGCTATTCTCGTGTCCCGGCGGGCGAAGGCGTTGATGCGGCAAAATCTCGCGCTCGCCATCGTCTACAACGCGCTCGCCGTTCCCATCGCGGTGGTGGGGCTCGTTACGCCCCTGATCGCGGCGGCGGCCATGTCGGGCTCCTCGATCCTGGTCACGTTGAATGCTCTGCGTGCGAGAGTTGGCCGAGCGCCGATCCTGCCGCGTGACGCCACATCGCCACCGGTAAAGGCACATGATCCAGCTGTCGAGGAGACGGATCGTGTTGACGCCGGTCGCGTTGTACCGCGATCTGCCGCGGCCGGGCATGACTGCGTTGAGCACAATATTTTGGCGCATGAGACTCTGGAGGTCGCGCGGTGAACGTCCTGATCTATCTCGTCCCCATGGCCCTGCTGCTTGGCCTCACCGGATTGATCGGATTCATGTGGACGCTCAAAAGCGGCCAATATGACGACCTCGACGGCGCCGCCGTCCGTATCCTGCCGGACGACGATATCGAAAATTAGGTTTTTCTGGTCGCGGGTACGCGCTGTCGACCGAATGCTCACGATGCCACAGCCGGGAAGCGATCCACGATCGCTAAGCCCGGGACCCGCGCGGCAGTTACCTCAGGGACTGGATTAATGCTGGCATTGACGGCACCATTACGACCTTCGCCATCGTGCCCGGCGTCGTCGGCGCGAACCTCTCCGCTACCGATGCGTCCAAGTATTTCCAACCTTGACATAAGAGCGCTTCACGGCAGCCCAGGCAATCCGATGCGCCGCCTCTTCCTGCCGGTCTTCCCCGGCGTGAGCAGCGTAGGCGTGGTTGAACGCCTCGCGATAGATATCTTGCGCGTGGTTTGGCAGGTGTGACCGAACCGAAAGTGGCAACTCGCTATTCGTTTGATATGGCATGGACACCTTGCTGGATTGCGAGCATGTCGAAACCGGCTCGTGACCGGCGCTGGTCACACACCTTCAGGCTGCGGACGACAGACCGATGGTCTTCTGCCGTTTCGTCGCGAGCGATGACGGCGTCATGAGCCACTGAACGATGTCCGGCCAGATGGCGCCAAGCACGCGTTTACCCATGAACAACCCGAGATGGCGGCAGTCGACGGTCACCTTGCGGATATCGCGCCGCGGCGTGCCTATAAGCCCTTCGGCGGCGAAGAGTTGCGGCGGCGCCACCACTTCGTCGTCGCGGCCGGCGAGAAGGAAAATTGGCGCACGCATGCCCGCGAGGTTGATCGTCGTTCCTAAAGCCCGAAACGTGGCCGTGGCGATCTCGTTGCGGTGGTAAAGCTTTTCCACGATTTCGAGAAAAAATGTGCCTGGCAGATCGACAGTCCAGGCGTACCAATCCCGAAACGAAGCTTCGAGACGCGCCATTGCCGGGGAGCCCGGTGGCTCTTCGCTCTGCAGCAAATGTCCGATATCTTCGCAGTCCGCGGACGCCGGACCCCATACTTTCAGGATCTTGCGTCCCGGCACGAGTCCGTCACCAAGCCGTACCACTTCGTGGAATGCCGCCGGCGCGCTAGCATCGACGAGCGCTGAAAGCGCCGAGGGTGCGGCCTTGGTGTCGACCGGCGCTCCGGCGAGCACGAGCTTGCGGACCTTGCCCGGAAAACGCGCCGCGTAGACCAGCGCCATCCAGCCGCCCTGGCACAAACCGATCAGGTCGACCGGCGGGCCAATCTCGTCGACGAGGACATTGAGATCGGCTAGATAATTGTCGATCCCGAGATATCGCATCTCGGCGGACGCCGATCGCCAGTCGGTGACGAACAGCCTCGTTAAGCCGGCATTGCGCAACGCGGCGACGAGGCTGTGACCGGCTGCAACATCGCAGAGCGCCGAACCATGCAGGGCGAATGGCGTGCACAGTAAGCACGGCATGCCATCCGGCCGCGTGGCAAAATCGCGGAGTTGAACGGTCCCCAATTCCAACGCCACGCGATGGGGGGTCGTCCATTTCGGCTTTGCGACCGGTTCCTCTTCCGGCCCGAGCGCGAGATTGGTGAATTGTTTGGCAAGAAGCGCGGCCATTTCGCTCGTCGACGCCGCCAGCATTGCCGGCCAAAGAAGCGCGACATTGGGTACATGTTTGGCTGGCTCGTACATCGTTTCCCCGCCTAGAAGACAGAAATGATACCTGCGGATGCATTGCTGCAGGTTGATCCAAATCAAGCCATATCCGCACCGAATCTTCTATGGATTTCATGGCGCTAGGGCATGATCCGGAAAAAGCCTGCCCCGGACCTGATCCGGGGGAAAGCGGTCTTCCGAAAAGATCGTGCCCCATCAAACATCTAGAGCCGCAATCGTTTCGGTCTGAAACGATCGCGCTCTAGCATCGGGTGCGATCGTCATGACCAAGCCGATTAGCGACAAGGCCGAAGTCGCGGTGGAATATCCGGACAAGCTTTATATCGGAACGTTTGCGCATACCGCGCGATTTGACGCCCACCTCGACCGGACGGGTATAGCGCTAAGCCTCGAACTTCCCGGCTCCGATGAGCAGCGTAAATCGGTTCGCATGCACTTCCACTACGCGCTGTTTGCCGAGATTTTGCGCGACTTGGCGACAACCGTTGCGGCTTTACCACCGGAAGACATTCTGCACCGCGAGGCGTTGCGGGATTCGGCCAGGGCGCTTTACCTGGCGCTTGAAACCCGTCCAAGGAAATAACGGAAGTCGTTTGATCATCTCGTTGCTTAAGATCTTTCAAGTTGCCGCATTGAGCGGATGCGCCCCTATCAAGACCACGAGTTTTGCGGACGTTCATTTGAATCATCCGCGCGGGCAATCCGCAAATGCATCTCATGCGAAACTTTTGACTCAGATCAAAGCGGCGCGAGAACACGCCAACATAAGTATCTTGGCCGCGCGCGATCTGCCGTATCGACGTATTGCGAGGCCACAACGCGCGGCCTTTGATAACAAGCTCGGATTGAGTTCATGGAACGCGCACAGTGGCAAGTTCTCGCGATTGGGGCCGGCCTTGCGGCGGTTATCGCGGCCATCGCAACAGGACGGCTGCCCCGCTGGGTGCGAGTCGCTCTCGTGTTGGGTATCGTTGTATTGGCCGGCGGCGGAGGTTTTTACGCCTATCGTTATGCCACTCATCCAACCACACTAACAGTTGCCGCCGGATCGTCCGACGGCGAGGCTGTCCGATTGATGTCCGCGATCGCGACACGGATGGCTGCGACCAGCGCACCGGTACGGCTTAATGTGCTCGACAAGGGAAACGCGTTGGACGCCGTCAAGGCTTTCTCCGACGGACAGGCCGATCTGGCAGTAGCGCGGGCGGATATTGGCGAACTATCGTCCGCGGAAACCGTCGTCGTCGTCACACGCGCTGTCGTGCTGATTGTCGCTCCGCCGGGTAGTCCGATAGCGGATATGGACGGTCTTAAGGGTAAAACGATCGGCGTGGTCGGCGGCGAGGTCAATCACCGCGTCGTGGATGCGCTGACCGGGGAATACGGACTGGATGGCAGCCAGACACATTTCAAAGACTTGGCGATAGCGGACATTCCCCAAGCATTAAAAGCCAAGCAGGTGAGCGTTTTGTTGGGCGTGATGCCAGTCACCGACAAATATCTCATGATGTTACGGAATTTGTTTCCGAGAACCGGCAAGCAACGACTCACGCTTATTCCGATCGAATCCGCCGGGGCAATTGCCGCGGTCACCAAGTACTATCAAAGTTACGAGTTGCCGAAGGGAACGGTGCAGGGCTCTCCACCGATTCCCGATGACGACATGAAGACTCTGCAAGTTCCTTTTTATCTTGTGGCGAAC
>Ga0187780_10001325_pt1 | contig 18664 bp, 14 predicted proteins | sample 1015_Q2_SP10_20__FD_132429 | JGI IMG/M metagenome (GOLD analysis project Ga0187780, IMG submission 132429) | Tropical peat soil microbial communities from peatlands in Department of Meta, Colombia - 1015_Q2_SP10_20_MG | ecosystem: Environmental > Terrestrial > Soil > Wetlands > Peat | place...
GACTCCCACGGCTTCTACCCGGACGGCGGCTCGTTCGCGACTCACTTCGAAGCCATCGAAGCGTCCGTGACGACCATCTCTGGCAACTACTGGGACGACAACCTCGAAGAAGTCGAATAAGCGCGCGCTCAGCGAGCTTCGGCCGCCGCTACCTCCGCAGCTCCGGCTTCGTCAGCGGCTCCGGCTTCGCCGGCGCCGACGCAGGCGAACGGGGTAACCGCGGTACGGGGCGGCGCTTGGAACGGCGGGCCGGAGCGGCCGCTCAGCGTTGCGAGAGCGCGCCTGGCGCCCTCGCGGCGGGCGGCCGGGTCGCCGGCGCGTGCACCCACGCCGCTCGCGCGGATCAGATGGCGCACACCGAGCGCCGAGAGATACAGGCCGCGCTGGGTGTGGCCGAAGTGCTTGCGCGCGTACTGTCGGCTCGCGTAAGCGTTCTGCGCGACCATCCGCGGCTGTATCCCGGCTTTGCCGGCATGATGAACGATCGTCATCTGCGATAGGTGGCGGACCTGCCAGCCGCCGCGCTTGATGCGCAGGCAGAGGTCGGGCTCCTCGAATTGCAAGAAGAAGCGCTCGTCGAGCAGGCCGGCTCCAAGAAGCGCCTCGCGGCGGGTCAGCATGAATGAGCCTGAGGTCCAGTCGCACTCGCGCTCGCGCTCGTATTCGCGCGGGTCGAGCACCCGCTCTCCAGCCCATGCGGGCTGGATGGGCCAGTGCTCTGAGAACAGCGCCTCGCCGAACGCACGACTCGCGCTGGGAAAACGACGGATCGTGGGCAGCAGCTCGCCGCTGGCCGTGACTTGGCGAACTCCCGCGAGGCCGATCTCGGGCCGCGCGTCGAGTAGTCGAACTAGCTCGCCAAACGTCCCCTCGATCACTTCGGTGTCGGGGTTGAGCAGCAGCATGTAGCGCGCGTACGCCTGCTCGAGCCCGCGATTGTTGCCATGAGCAAAGCCCCGGTTCGCAGAGTCCACGACACGCGCCTGCGGGAAGTGCGATTCCACGACCTCGCGCGTGTCGTCGGTCGAGGCGTTGTCGACCACGATGACCTCCAGCGTGGCATCGCCCGCGTGTTCGTAGACCGTCGACAGGCAGGGCCTGAGCCACTGCGCCTCGTTGGTCGAGACGATGACGATGGCCACGTCTGCCATGCTGTGCGCGATCGGACGCACGTTTACCTAACGATGGCCCCGGAGGGGTTCTTTCGTCAGCTCATCCCGCGTGGCGAAATGGCAGCTCGCCTGCGATCTCGCTCAGCTTCGGCGCCGACGCGTCGCGCGCGGATGGCACCAGCTCCTCGGCGGGCAACGGCCAGACGATTCCCACCTCGGGATCGTTGTAGGAGATTCCGCGCTCGGTCTCGTCGGCGTAGTAGTTGCTCTGCTTGTACATCACGTCGGCTATCTCGCTGAGAACGCAGAAGCCGTGCGCGAATCCAACCGGACAGTAGACGGTGTGCATGTTCTCCTCCGTCAGTTCAAAGCCCTCCCACTCGCCGAAGGTCGGTGAGCCGACACGCACGTCGACGACCACGTCGTAGATCGCGCCGCGGCCCACGCGCACGAGCTTGGCAGCCCCCTTGCCGATCTGAAAGTGCATGCCGCGAACGATTCCGCGCCGCGAGCGCGAGTGGTTGTCCTGAACCATCTCCTCGGCGATGCCCAACTCCGAGAAGATCGAGCGACGGTAGGTCTCCACGAAGAAGCCGCGCTCGTCCCCGAGCACCTTGGGCGCAATCAGGATCGGACCTTCCAGACGAGTGGCAAGACGTTCCATTGGGTTCCTCCGGTCGATTGTTGAAAAGCAGCGGCTAGGAGTCTGCGAGGCCGGCCAGGCTCATGTAGTCGGCGAGCGCGTCCTGCCAGGGGCGCAGCGGCGCGAGCCCCAGCGAGTCGGCTCGCGAACGGGCGAGCACGCCGTTGAGTGGACGGTCGACGCCGCCCGGCGAGATCTCGGTGGCTGTGGCCTGGATCGGCACTTCGATGCCCGCATTCTGCATGATCGCGGTGGTGAACTCATGCCATGAGCATGCGCCTGCCGCGGTTAGGTGCAGCACGCCGCTGGCGCCCGCGTTCACCGCGTCGAGGATCCCGCGGGCAAGGTCGGCGGTGAAGGTTGGCTGCAGACGCTGGTCGGCGACTACGTTCAGCGCGCCCTGCTCGCGCGCGCGGTTGATCATCCTCTGGACGAAGTTGCCGCCCTTGCTTGCGCTGCCGTGAAGTCCGTAGAGGCCTGCGCTGCGCACGACGAGGGCGTCAGCGCCATACGCGAGCGCGGCGTACTCGCCGCCGAGCTTCGTCAGCGCATAGATCGAGCGCGGCGATGGCAGGTCCGCCTCCGCGTAGGGCTGCTCTCGCCGCCCGTCGAACACATAGTTGGTCGAGAGGTGCACGAGTCGCGCGCCACGACGCGCGAGCTCCTGCACCGCCCGCACGTTGACCGCCCACGACGTGTCAGGCTCGCGCTCGCACACGTCGACGTTGTGAAACGCCGCGCAGTTGAACACGATCTCCGGTTGTGTCTCCTCGAAGGCGCGGTCGAGCGCGCCGCCGTCGGTGATGTCAAGCTCGGCATGAGAGTACGCCCGCGCGGAGTTGCCGAGCAGCGTCGACAGGTCGCTGGCGAGCTGACCGCCGCCGCCGGTGATCAGCGCTTTCACAGAACCTGGGGGAAGGCGTCAAGCAGCGGCTTGACGTCGTGGAGCAGCTCGAGCCAGCGGATGTTGTAGCAGCGTGGGTCGGTGAGGCCGGCGAGGCTGTCGCCGTCGATGCGTGCGAGCAGGTCGCTGACAGCCTCGAGCACCGAGCGTCGAGGAATGAAGCCGAGCGTCGTCGAGAGCTTCGCGTTGGCGCACTCGTAGTCGCGGTTGAGTCTGGGCGCGGGGACCTCCTCGAGCGCCACCGTGCGTCCGGCCAGCTGTACCGAGCCTGCGACGATCATCGCGAGCTCACGGATCTGATAGTTGGAGTGCACCACGTTGAAGATCTGCCCGTGCACCTTCTCGGCCGGAGCCTCGTAAGCGGCGATCATCGCGTCTGCGCAGTCACGGATGTCGACCAGCGGCCGCCACATCCAGCCGCCGCCATGCAGTTTCAGCGACCCCGACAGCAGCGCGTCCTTCACAAAGGTGTTCACGACCAGGTCGAAGCGCATGCGCGGGCTCCAGCCGTAGACGGTGCCGTTGCGCAGAATCACCGAGCAAAGACCCTCGTGCGCGAGCTCGATCAGCTTTTCCTCTCCGTAGCGCTTGGAGGTCGCGTACGCTGCGCGCGGCTCGATGTCGGCGTCCTCGGCGTGCATGCCCGGCGGCAGGCCGTCGTACAGCGAGCAGGAAGAGGCGAAGACGTAGCGCTCGATGCCGCGCTCCAGGCACGCCTGCGCGAGCGTCTCGGTCGCGATCGCGTTCATCTGCCAGTTGGCCTCGGGGTTGAACTCGGCGGTCGGATCGTTGCTCAGTCCGGAGAGGTTGATCACGCCATCGATCCCGTCAAGCGCGTTCGCGGGGATGTCCCGCACATCCGCGACCAGGAGGTCGATGCGGTCGCGCACGCCCGCCAGCGAGTCCTCGCCGAAGAAGAGCCGGTCGAGCACGCGCACTCTGTAGCCCCGCTCGAGCAGCTTGGGGACCAGCACGCTGCCGATGTAGCCAGCGCCGCCGGCTACGAGGATGGTCTGCCCGGGGTTGGGGGCTGCGTGCGCTAGCCCGTTACTGCGCACGCCCGCTAGCGGCTTGCCGTTGTTTGAAGTGTGATCCGTCACTGGAGTCCTCGATACGCCTGTTCACGTAACGGGCGATCCGAATAGGTTCTTTTGGCTGCAAAGCTCGGCCCATGCCAGACCCGGGCAGGCGCGCGGCGCCCGGCGAGAGCGCCGCTCAGAACCCCCGCTTGACCGCCAGATACGGCAGCAGCGCCAACTCAGCCACGCCGGGCAGCGGATCGTCGCGGCAGAACACAGACTCGACGTTCGCGGTTCGCAGCGAACGCAGGTAAGCGCGCCAGTCGAGCGCGCCGTGCGCCAGCTCGACAGCCGCCGTCGGCAGGTCGGTCGCGAGACGAACCCAGGACACGCCTGGCGGCGCGCGCAGGCCGTCGGGCGCGTCGCGTGAGATTTGGTCTGCGTACAGCAGGTAAGGGAAATCGACGCCCGCGCGCTGGCCGAGACTGTGGTACCCCCAGGTGCGGGCGTTGACGTCGAGCAGCTTCGTCTGTCCGTCGCGCGCGTCGCGCTTGTACTCGAGCTCGACCAGGCCGTAGTAGTCGATCCGGCGCAGGAAGCGCTGCGAGAGCTCTTCGAGCTCGGGGTCCTCGATCGTCTGCACGAACGTGCTCGCGCGCCCGAACAGCGGCGGATGCTGGCGTAGGCGGCGGACGACCATGCTCGCCGACGCGCTCCCGTCGCGGAAGAACGCGCAGTAGGCCAGCTGCGCCTCGCCTGACCCGGGGATCAGCTCCTGGACGATCACCTCTGCCGCTCCCACCAGCCTGGCCGCTTCGCGCACGCGGTCCGCGAGCTCCGCGCGCGTGTCCGCACGCCACGCCTTGTCGCCCGTGGCGTACAGGAAGTGCTCCTTGATCGCCGGCTTGACGGCGAATGGAGGCGCGGCGTCGATCTCACCCAGGTCATCCGTTCCGCCCACTCGCCACGTGCGCGGGGTCGCGATCCCGAGCTCGGCTGCCAGCTCGTAGGTATTGCGCTTGTCCCACGCCCACTTGACCACATCCCACGGTGGGGTGGGGACGCGAAACTTTGCCAGCAACCGCTCGCGATGGCGCGAGAGCGCCGCGACCGTCTCCTCGCGCGTGGGAAACAGCACCCACCCGTCGAGCCGGCAGCGCTCTCCCAGCTCCAGCAGCGTCCGCACAGTCATCTCCTCATCACGCAGATCCGGGACGCGTACCGCCGCCGTCGCGAAGCGCGAGTGCCGGCTGATCGAGCGCTCGTCATCGACGACCACCGTGGCTATACCGCGACGGCCGAGACTGCGAACGATCCCCAGTCCCTGGTAGTCGCCGCCGATCACGACCGCGCCGATGCCCGCCTGACGTCTGGCGAGCGCCCGCGCCGCCCTGCCGTACGCTGCTCGCACGCGCCCCAGCCTCGGCTAGGGTCGCGCGCTGGGAGCCCGGCGCCCGGATCGGTCGCCAGCGATCTCGCGCGCGACCGCGTTGCCTGCGTACCAGCTGCCTGAGACGAAGCGCATGATCGGCCCGAAGCTCCAGGCGGCGGGCGCGCCGACGATGTGCAGGCCTGGTACCGAGGTCTGAAGGCCACGCGAGAGCACCGGGAAACCATCCACGCGGCGGATATCGCCGAGGATCGGTTCTCCCAGGAACGGGTAGCGCGCGATGTCTACCTTGTAGCCGGTGCCGAACATGAGGTGATCTACCTCGCGTGTGCTCCCGTCCGACAGCGACAGTCGCAAGGTTTCGCCCTGCGCCTCGGCTGCTGTCAGGGTGACACTGGTGCTGATGCGGATCTCGCCGAGCCGCACCCTCACGAAGTGCGAGCACGCGGGGCGGATCGAGCGGGCCGCGATGCGCGTCTGCATACCACGCGGCAGGTGGCGGAACAGCACGTCGGGCCGGGCCACCAGCCGGCTGTACCACAGCGGCCCGACATCCGTGGGCGCGTACGCGACCGGTCCCAAAGGCCCGAGAACCTTCTTCACGCCGTGGCCACGCAGCCACACGACGTCATCGCCGCGGACCAGCACCTCGACCTGCGCCGCGCCGCACTCATGCGTCAACGCCGCGCACTCAAACGCGCTCTGGCCGCCACCCACCACGGCCACACGCTGACCGGCGAAGGCGCTCAGGTCACGGTGGCGGGCCGTGTGCGAGACACGCTCAGCCGGCAGGTGCTCGAACCCGCCGGGCATACGCTCGAACGGCGCGATCCCACAGGCGATCACCACCCGTCGAGCAGACACGCGCGTGCCGTCGTCCAGCTCCAGCGCGAAAGCGCCGCGGACCCGCTCGAGCGCGGCGACGGCGCGGAGATCGACGTCCGGCACGGCCTGGCGCTGCACCCACGATCCGTAGGCGATGAAGTCACTGAGCGGCACCGGCTGCTCGATTGTCGTCCCGCTCGCCGCGCTATAGCTCGCCAACGACAGCGGCCCAGCCGGCTCGATCATGTTCGTCGCCGACATGTTCGAGCGCAGCATCATCCCCTCGGGCATCACCTTCCAGAATCCCATCGGCTCACCGAACACGTGCGTCTTCACACCCGCGCGACGCAGATGCGTAGCGGCGGACAGGCCATGCGGCCCAGCGCCGATCACAGCCACCTCGAGGTCACACGCGTCACTCGACGGGCTAGCGTCGAGGGTGGCGGGGGGACTCATTTCCATGCTTTGCCCTCCGTGAGTTCGACCCTGGCCGCGCCCGCGGCGCGGCCACCTTGAACGTCAAACATCATCGCTCCGCGCAGCTTCGTTGTGTGCGCGATCGCGCAGCGCCCGTCATCGTGCGCGCCCCGCGCTTCTTCAAGCTCGCCGGGCTGGCCGCGCGCAGCATCCGTGCGCGCAGCTCGCGCCTCATGAATCGGCGAAACTCCGGGTCCTCTACGCGGGGGACGCGACACACGGCCGATCGCATGTAGCCGAACAGCAGTGCCACGCCTGACACGCCGCGCGGTCGCAACCGCGCAGCGCTGAAGATGGCACGCAGCGTGACCCACGTGAGTGTGAAGTGGGTGATGTACAGGCACTTGCCATGCCGCGCCCGGCCCCGCAGCACCCCGTCGGCGCTTGCCGCGGGCCGGTGGTGCAGCGCGACGAGGTCTTCGAATGAGCGCGTGGGGAAGCCGCGCATGCGTGCATACACCTCGTCGATCGTGTCCCATCCGAGACGCTCCTGCATGCCTCCGACCGCCTGAAAGCACTCGAGCGAGTAACACTTGAGCGTTCCCGGTATGTGAGTCTCTGGCGGGACGCGCACGAGTTTCCAGCCACTCTCGGTGTCGGGGTCAGGGTCCGCATACATACCCCCGGCCAGGCCGAGCCGGGGGTCGCGCTGGAACTCGTCGAGGAGCCGCTCGAAGTAGCCAGGCGGTAGCTCGGTGTCTCCATCGAGCTTGGCGATGTGGCTGAACGACGACCAATCAACGCTGTTCAGCCCGAGGTTGAACGCGCGCGCCTCGACAGCTGTCGCCAGACGATCCTTGACGGCACCGATCGGCGGCAGCGTGGTCGTATCGAGAACCTGAACGAAGTCGATCCGCTGCGCCAGCCTCGCGAGGATCTGGGGAGTGTCGTCGTCGGAGCCGTCATCGACGATCACCCACAGATCCGGCGGGCGGGTCTGTCGCGCGACCGCTTCGGCGATGAGCTCGATGTGCGCCTCCTCGTTGCGGACCGGCGATATCAGCAACAGCCGCTGCGTCATCGCGCGACGCCGTTCGCTAGGGCTCGCCTATAGGCGGCGAGCAGGTTCTCTTCGGAATGCTCCCAAGACAGCTCGAGCTCCACCCGTTCGCGGCCGATGCGTCCCATCTCGGCGCGCCGCGCCGGATCGTCCAAGAGCGCGTCGATGCATTGCGCGAACGAGGACACGTCATTTGGCTCGGCGTAGAGCGCTGCGTCCCCGGCACCGAAGCGCGACTCGCGCAGGCCGTAGGCCACAATCGGGCGCGACATCGCCATGTACTCGGCGATCTTGACCATCGTCGAGACGTCGTTGAGCGGTGAGTGTGGCTCGGGTGACAGGCACACGTCGCAACTGGAGAGCAGGCGCGACATCTCCAGGTTGTCTAGCCAGCCGGCGAACTCCACACGATCCTCAAGGCCTAGTTCGGAGCTGAGCCGCCTGAGCTCGGGCACAGCGTCGCCGTCGCCGGCGAAGACCGCGTGCCAGTCTTGCCGGCGCTCGGCTAGCAGTGCGAGCGCACGCAGCGCATGGTCGACCCCGTCCTGGGGAGCCATCAGCCCGACATAGCCGATCAACAGGTCCCGGCCACGCTTGAGCGTTGGGTCGGCCGGCAGCGAGTGAAAGCGACGCAGGTCTGGCCCGTTGCGCACCACGAAGACGTTGTCGGTGTGCTTGTGCCCGCGCGTCAGCGCCACCCGGCGGTAGGACTCGTTCGTCGCGAGCACCACGTCGGCCACAGCGAAGCAGGCGCGCTCGAGCGCCACCGCGATGTGGTACAGCCAGCGGCGTTGGTCGCCGAAGCGGCTGAGGAGCAACTCGGGCGTCAGATCGTGGTGGTCCAGCACGAACCGGGCACCGGTCCGGCGAGCGGGCCAGGCGGCGAACATCAAGAAGTCAGGCGGGTTGCAGGCATGCACGACATCGAACGGGCGCTCGCGGGAGAGCTCCCTGACGATACGCCAGGTCCGCCACATCGCCGATCCATACTCGCGCAGGTAGCCGCCGAGTCCGTCCCCGGCGGACTTGAGCGGGTAGCGGCGGATCTGCACGCCGTCGCGAAGCTCCGAGCTCGCGCGCTCGTTCTTGGTGCCCAGGGGGCATACGACGACGACCTCGCAGTCGGCTCGCACGAGCGCCGTCGCGATGCTCCAGACACGTGGATCAGACGGGACGGAGTTGTTCTCAACCAGCATTAGGACCCGCGGCGCGCGCTGCGCGGGGTCCGACTTTAGGGACTGGCCTGCGCCCGGAAGCGAGCCCGTGTGCAACGTGCGTCGAAGCTCAGGCACCTCGTCCACATGGCCTGCGGGGGCGCTCACGACCGAAGTAACGCAGTCGGTACCCGTTTCTCGCGCTCGCGAGGCCGTCATCCTCGCTGGGACCTCAGCGAATCCGCGGGAACCCTAAGCGAAGCTCCGCAACGCTGCATGAAGCCCTTCATGGCTCCGTCGCCTGCAAAAAACGTCTCTTGGGCGGCGTTGATTGAGACGGATGTCCGTGTAGGCGCCGAGCAGCTGGCGGTGGACCCGCGGCAGGCCTCTATATTGTTGGCGCCGAGCGTTTTCGCTGGCGCACGATCGGCACGTCAGCCAGAGAAGGGTCGGGCTAGATGGAATTTGCACTGGTGCTACGCGAACTGATGAGCCGCCGGCTGCTGCTGGTGCTCGGAGTGGTCATCGCCGCGATTGCGGCGGTCTTCAGCGTTTACCGCATCGAAGGCTCCACGCTCAAGTCCCGAAGCTTGCAGTATTCGGCTGCAAATACGCAGGTGCTGGTCGACGCACCCTCATCGTTCCTGGGCAATCTCTCGCAGTCCTTCGAACCGCTCGATACGCGGGCTGCCGTGTTCGCGAACTTCATGGCGAGTCCGGCTGTCCTGCGCGTGATCGCAGAACAGGCGGGTCTGTCTGGTGAACAGATATACGCAGCCGGCCCCGTCATCGCCGATGAGCCTCGAGTGGTTCAGGAGCCCACAGCGCTGAAGCGCAATGTCCAGATCACCGGTGAGACCAACCCGTTTCGTCTGAACTTCGAAAGCCAGCCGAATCTGCCCACCATCAACATCTACTCGCAGGCACCGACGACCTCGCAGGCTGTTGCGCTCGCAAACGCCGCGGCTAGTGGCCTGAAACTGTATGTGACCCGCTTGGAGGCTCTCGACAAGACGCCACGGGTCTCGCGGGTCACGATTCGCCAACTGGGACCGGCCAACGGTTCGGTTGTGAACGGCGGAATCAAGAAGTCGCTGATGGCGATCGTGTTCGTTTCGGTCTTCGTGCTGTGGTGCGTGCTCATTCTGGTCGCCTCGAGGTTCCGCGAGATGTGGCGCGCCAGCGCCGAGCTGTCGGACGCGCGCCGCGGGGCCGCGCTGGCCGAGCACGGCGAGGGTGTCACGCCGCAGGGCCAGGGTGGTGGTCTCGACGCTCCCGGGGAACCATCGAGTGACGTGGCCCACCGGCGCGAGGATGACCGAGTTGCGTTTCCAACGGCGAGCTCGCGTTAGCGTCTCGCCTGCGCCGAGCGTACCGTCGACACGACAGCGGCGCAGGCGATGACCGCAGCGGCAGCAGCGACCGCCGACGCGACTCGCGTGCGCGACGCGTTCCCCCACACCAAGCGCCCGCTGCCTTGGATTCTGGCGGGGTTTCTCGCGATGCTGTTCTTCGTTCCGATCTCCGGGACCGAACTGAATATCCACCTGCCAGTCGATTCCCGCATCGACCGCTTCGCGATCGTCGTGCTCGTGCTGTCTTGGATCTGGTTCGGTGGCGATCAGCGGGCATTCCTGAGGACGCGGCGATCGAAGCTGTTCGTGACCGCCGCGTGCGTGTTCCTCGTGCTGGCTGTCGCCAGCCTTCTGCTCGATGTGGGCAGGATCGTCAACCTGGGCGACTTCAAGCTCGCCGAGAAGCGTTTCGCGCTGCTCGGCTCGTTCCTGATCCTCTCATGGTTCGCGCTGACCGCTCTGCGCTTCGAGGACGTGCGCGGCTTCGTCACCTATCTGATCGGGCTTGCCACGCTGACGTCGCTCGGGATCCTCGTCGAGCGTCACACCGGATACAACGTCTTCTACGAATGGACTCGGGCGATTCTCGGCCCAGCCGGCAAAGTCGTTCCCTCGCCGACGATCATCCATCCGGCGTTCGGCACCGAAGGTCGTGTCACGGTCGTAGGCCCGACGCTGCACGGGCTTGCGGCGGCGACCATGCTCCTGATCGTGATGCCGTTCGCCCTGGTGCGCATGCTGGATGCGACCTCGCGCAGATCGTGGTCGATGAACGCGGCGGCGGTGCTGCTGATGTGCGCGGCCGCGCTGGCGACCGACCGCAAGACGGCGCTGCTGCTTCCGATCGCGGTGGTGCTCTACGTCGCCTGCTACCGGCCGCGGCCGATGATGCGGCTCGTTCCGATCGGGGTTGTCGTCCTTGCTGGCTTCGTGCATTTCGCGGCCCCCGGGGCGATCGGCGTGGTCACGAACGTGAACCGCGACGTGCACAGCAACTCGACAGAACACCGGGTCGGTGACTTCACTGACGTTGAGCCCGATGTGCTCGCTCACCCGCTAATCGGCCGCGGCTTCGGCACGTTGGATCCCGACCAACCATCCCAGTTCCGGATCAATGACGACGAGTACATCGACGAGCTGTGGCAGGTTGGCGCCTTTGGCCTGTTCGCCTTCATCTGGATGATCCTCGCGCCGATCGTGACCGCGAGGCGCGCGATTCGCTCCCGCGGCGCGCCCGGCGCGTCGCTGGCGCTGGCCACCTCGGCGGGTTGTGTCGCCTTTCTGGTCGTGTGCGCGCTGTTCGATTCGCTGTCGTTCGCGCAGGCGCCCTACATGTTCTTCCTGGTTGCAGCGCTGACCACGATCGCGGCGGCCGGGCCGGAGGGCAATGTGGTGCCATCCCGCGAGCTGGTGGCGCGCCTCGCGCACAGACGATCGCGTGCCGCGGTCGCGACGTGAGCGCTCGCGACCTGCGCCGCGTGCTGGTGCTGGTGCCTGGAGCGCTGGGCGAGCGCCTGTCCGGGCCGGAGATCCGAGCGTGGGAGTTCGCCAGGGCGCTGAGCGCCGATTACGAGGTCACGCTGGCCGCCAGGCACGGCGGCGGCGTGCGTGACGGGCTTCCCGTTGTCGCGGCGAGTCGGCACGTGCTCCTGGGCGAGGCCGCCCGCCACGACGCGATTCTCTCGGCGTGCCTGCCCCCGTACCTGCTCGCGCTGAAACTGCGACTGGGCTTCCTCGCGATCGCTGACCAGTACGACCCCCACGAGCTGGAGCTCGCCACGCTCGACGCAGGCCGCAGCCGCGAGCGTGCGCTGCGCTCGCGTTTTGCAATCCAGGCGTTGCAGTTGCGTCATGCGGACCTCGTGCTGTGCGCAGCCGAGAGCCAGCGCGAGCAGCTGGTCCGCACGATTCACTCGCTCGTCCGCTCGGGATCGCCGCCGCGGGACCCCGTCGTCGTGCCGTTCGGAATCCCCGATCCACCGGCGGCATCCGCGCGTCGGCCTCTGCGAGAGCACTTCGCCCAGATCGCGGACACCGACACGCTCGTACTGTGGTGGGGCAGTGTGTGGCGTTGGCTCGACGCGGAGACCCCCGTGCGCGCGTTCGCGCGAATGGCCGCGTCGCGGCCCGACATCAAGCTCGTGATTACGGCCGGCAGGCCGCCCAACAAGAGCGCCGAACGCTTCTTCGATGCGACCGATGCGGCGCGGTCACTCGCCCAAGAGCTTGGAGTGCTGGGACGCACCGTGCTCTTCTATGACCAGTGGATTCCTTACGAGCAGCGCCACGACTACCTGCGCGAGGCCGACCTCGGGCTGACTATCCATCGCGACGCCGCCGAGGCGAGGCTCGCGGCGCGCGCCCGCTACATGGACTACCTGTCGGCAAATCTACCGTGTGTGCTCGGACGCGGAGACGAGACGGCCGAGGAGTTCGGCGCGGCCGGCTTCGCGACACTGCTCGACAAACCGAGCCCGGATGATCTGGCGGCGGCGCTGGTCGCGCTCGCCGATGATCCGGCGGCGCTCGCGACCGCCCGCGCCGCCGGCGCCGAGCTCGCCGCCGGGCGACGCTGGAGCGCCGTCGGAGCGAAGCTGCGCGCCGCTGTCGCCGCTGTATCGGCGATGCCCGCGTCGCCCACGCTCCTGAGTGATGCCGGTGCTTACTACGCTCGCCGCGTGGTCGATCGGGTCCTCGCAGCGGGCTAGTGTCGTGCACGAGGCGCCCGGCGGCCGCCAGCTTGCGAGAACCGCCTCAGCGAAGACGTTAATCATTCGATGGCCGAAGAGACTGAGGTTGGATCAGCTGCGAAAGCTACGCCGACGATCAGCGCTGTCGTCGGTGCGTACAACGCGCAGGAGTGGATCGGCGAGACCGTGTCGGCGATCCTTTCGCAAACGCATCCCCCCGACGAGGTCGTCGTCGTCGACGACGGCTCGACCGATGGCACGGCGGCTGAGCTCGAGCGCTTTGGCAGCAAGCTTCGTGTCGTCCGGCAGTCCAACGGAGGCTGTCCGGCGGCTTTCAATCGCGCCTTCGCCGAGGCGCGTGGTGACTACGTCGCGATGTGCGGGGCCGACGATCTCTGGGAGCCGGACAAGCTCGAGCGCCAGTTCGCGGCGCTGACGGCGCATCCGCAGATCGATCTCGCGCTCGGCGGCGCGTGGAACTTCGGCACGGTCGAAGGCCCGTGGACGCCCGCGCCGGAGCAGGGTTTGCAGGATGCGCGCCTACTGATGCCGATGCTCTACCGGCGCAACATCGTCTGCGCCTCCTCGGCGCTGATCAGGCGGAGCCTCTACCTGCGGCTTGGCCCGTTCGTCGAGTCCGCCGAGGGCGAGCGCTTCGCCTGCGACGACTACGACTACTGGCTGCGCGCGCTCGCGTCCGGCGCCGTCCTCTACTACGACCCGAACGTGCTCGTCAAATATCGCTGGCACGCCACCAACGCCACGCGTGCTCAGCTGTGGGTGCATCGCTCTCGGCTGCGCACGCATCGCTGGCACGCGGACAACGTCGCCGATCCCCAGATCGTCCGCGAAGTCCTCGCGGACGATCTGTCACAGATCGCGCGCGCTGAGATCGAGGAGGGTGACTACGATCGCGCCCGCGCGTCCTTCACGGAATCGCTTCGGCAAAGGGTCACGCCACGGGCGATGCTCTTCGCGCTCATCCTGAGGCTCTCCGAGCGACATGCTCGACGACTGATCGAGGGTCTCGTGGCGGCCAAGCGCTCGCGCGCTCGAGCCTCCAGTTGACTCTGAGCGCGTCGCTCAGCCAGTCGCATTAGATGACCGCTGATCCCGGTGTCCGGTCGCTGGCGCACTCACGTCGCACAGACCGCGAAGCAGGATCTCTTCGAAGACGGCCGTCGACGCATCCCAGCTGAGCGCCTGCACCGAGTCGGCGCCGGCGCGCGCATAGCTCGGTAGGTCAGTACGGTTGACCGTCTCGTGCAGGCAGTACGCGAGTGCCTGTGGCGAAGCCTCGGCGTAGGCGATATACGGGTTGTCGCATACGAACCTGTTGTTGGGCGCGTCGTTGACAATCGGGACGCAGCCTGCCGACAGCAGCTCCAGCGGCAGCAGTGACATGTTGGTCAGCGAGATGACGAGTGCCGCCGCCGCTTCGTTGTAGAGCTCGTTCAATTCGGCGGCTGAGAGCACGCCGTGGTTCACGAACTCGAACGGCAGCCGATAGCGGCTGACATCCGCGCCAATCATGTTGATCTCAAAATGCGGGTTGTCTTTCGCGAAGATCGCCAGCGCAAACACGCCGAGCTCAAAGCCCCGGCGCGGCGTCGCGGGCCGCGCGTAGAACACGATCTTCCTGCGCGCGCCGGCGTTGGCGAACCGATAGACGCCCGGATCCGATCCGAACTCGAAGTGCTCGCAATGCATCCCGAACTCTGTCTCGAGCTTGCGGCTGAGCCACGCGCCGGCGGTGATTCCGTGGAGTCCGAACCGGTAAGTGTTCTCGGCGAGCACGCTGGCGGTGCCGACGGGGAAGAGGTACGGCTCGTAGTCCTGCACGAAGTAGAACTTCCTGGCAGTGGTCGCGGCGTTCAAGACGGGATACGCGGTCTGCCACGCGGTCGCGATCAGGGCGTCACAGGCGGCCATCTTGTCGCGGTCGGTCCACACGCTCGCGTTGATCGCGGGGAAGTGCCGGCGAAGAATCGTGTCCGCCTCCTCGGCAGATTGGATGTCGCGCCCGTCGTAGACGATGATGTTGCACGTGTGCCCTCGCGCCTCGAGCGCTCGCACAAAGCGGAGAATCGTGTGGTGCCCGCCGGAGCCCTTGGCGATCGGAGGTATCACCCAGTTGACCACGAGCCGCTCGGGAGTGGCAGGTCTGAGCGCTCCGCTGTTCGCTGGACGCGCCTTCCAGTCTGCTCTCAGGACGTCATCCGTCGACACCGGCAGGAGATCCTCGTGCCCCGGCGCGAGCCGCCGCTGCAGATACCTGTGGGCTCGGCGCCGAGCCACCAAAAGCCCGTCCTCTTGCAGGATGTCGCGGGCCTTTCTGATCATGCTCGACGTCTTCTACGCGCGTCGCGCGCTAGTGGTCCATCCAGGATGGACCACTAGGTCAGTCTCCGTCGCCGAGGATCTCGACGGACGCCATGTCCCATCTGTCGCCCGTCGGCGCTGTGTCGTCCATCGTGACCGTTTCGCCGGCCGGGCCGGTGATCGCGTTGGTGAATTGCGACCAGAAGGTCTCTTCGGCGGAGGTGTCGAGGTTCTGGCGCAGCAGCACCTGGTTCGGTCCGAGGGTACGGGAGATCGCGTGATCGTAGTCCGCGCCGACGGCGTAGACAAGCGAGCCTTCCGAGGACGTTTTCAGCGACACGCTCGGCGCGCCGCCAACGGCTCCAGCTGCGGCTGAGGCACCGACGCCGTTGGACATCTGCATGGATATCACGGTCAGCTCCTGATCGAAGCCGCCAGCTGAGGGAGTCGAGGTGACCGTGACGTTGCTCAGCGCTTCTTTGGCTCTGGCCGTCCAGATCTCAGCGTCGCCCGGCTCGGAGTTCGCGCGCTTGACGAGCGTCCAGCTCAATCCGGCGCCCGACACCGTCGCTGACTGCTTGCCAGCTCCGTTTGGTCCATCGGCGGATACGAACGCGAACAACTGCTCTTCCGGTTCTGCGGTGGTGAAGGTCTGCGTTGTCACGGGACCCTGCCCGTTGACGCTGACGGTGACGTCCATGGTGAAGCATGCTTCTTCTTCGGCTGGGTTCTGCACCCTCACCGTCACGGGAGCGGACGTGGCGACTTCGCCGATTGTGTCGGTGACCTTGGCCGTGAGCGTGTGCTGACCGTTGCTCGCTGTGGTGGTGTTCCAGTTGAATGCGTAGGGCGGAGAGGTCACAGGTTCGCCCAGCGCCGTGCCGTCGAGCAAGAACTGAACCGAGCGAATCGCGCCGCCACCGTTGACCGCGGCGCTCACCAGCGTGGTGTTGGAGACGGTCTCCCCTGCGACCGGGTTGGCGATCGAGATGGTCGGCGGTTCGCCGCCGGAGCCCGAGCTTTCCAGCACGGTCACCGGGACGTCGGTGGCCGTGCCGACGAAGCCGTTGCTGTCGGTTGCCTGTGCGCTGAGGAAGTGTTTGCCTGGAGAGGTGTTGCCGAGCGAGACGCTGAGCGTGTAGGGCGGGCTCGTCACGGGCGCGCCGATCGGCTCACCGTCGAGCAGGAACTGGACAGAGGAGATCGGCGCTTCGCCGCTGGCTGTGGCGGTCAGTGTCGTCGTCCCGGAGACCGTGGCTTCCGTGGCGGGGGAGGTGAGGCTGACGGTCGGCGGAGGCGAGCTGGGATGAGTCTGTTCGAGCACCTTGACCGTGGTGCCTTCGATCTGCAGCTTGGTGTCGGTGATGTTGTTGGCGGCGTTGGACTCCGCGAAGTAATGGTCGGGGTCGGCGATGCCCTGCAGCCAGTATGTGCCGTCGGGCACGTTCGTGATGGGGATGCCCTCGCCGCCATCGGTCGCTTCGTACTGGTCACCCCAGCCGACGCTCATGCCGAGACGGCCTTCGGGCTTGGCGCATTCGAAGCCGGGGTATTCGTTCTTGCTGGGCGTGTTGGGTACGCCGCCGACCTCCGTGTCGGAGGTGATGCAGAAGAGATCCTTGGGGCTCGTTTCCACGAGGCTGCCGACTCCGCCTCCCGACGCGACGCTGTAGAGCCCGAACTTGTCGAGCGGGAAGTTATAGTCGCTAGGAGGTGTCCACACCATCGGTCCGACGATCGGGACAAGCTGCGAGAACTTCCACACGCCTGGGCTCGGCATCGTGTAGAGCGCCTGGTAGCCCTGGGAGATGCCTGTGAGCGAGTTGTACACCGGACGGATCTCGAACGGGCCGGCGCCCAGGTTCGCGGTGATGTGCGTGAACTCAAGCGTTCGCGTGCTCCCAGAGTGCTGGATGTTGATGTCCCCGACGGGCATCACCAACTGCAGGTCGGGGTAGGCGATCGGGGCGCTCGTCGGTGTCACGGCGTTCGAGTGTTCGGACGGCGGTCCCGCGCCGATCGCGTTCGACGCCGTGACCGTGAAGGTGTAGCTCGTGCCATTCGTCAGCCCGGTGATGGTTGCGCTGGTTTCCGGCGGCGTGCCCGTGATCGTCGTGGTCGGCTGTGCTGCAGTACCGACGTAGGGCGTGATCGTGTACTTGGTGATGGTGCTGCCACCGTTGGCTGGGGCCGTCCACCGCACCGTGGCGCTTGCTTCGCCTTCCGTCGCCGTGACCCCGGTGGGCGCGGCGGGTTCTGTGGGTGCGGTGGGTGTGATGGTGTTTGAGTGTTCGGAGGCGGGGCCGGGGCCTACGGTGTTGGTGGCGGTGACGGTGAAGGTGTAGCTGGTGCCGTTTGTCAGCCCGGTGATCGTGGCTTTCGTCGCGGGCGGGGTTCCGTTGATGGTTGTGGTCGGCTGTGCTGCAGTACCGAAGTAGGGGGTGATGGTGTAGGTGGTGGGCGCTCCGCCGCTGGTGGGGGCGCTCCATGTCAGGTTCGCGGAGCCCGTGCCCGCGGTCGCGGTGACGTTCGTGACCTGGCCTGGCGCGGTGGTGGTGGCGGGTTCGGGTTCGAAGTCGACGTCCACCCAGTAGTTGGTGGCCTTGAAGCTGTTCGTGGGGAAGGTGCTCGTGCTGCTGTATGTGAACACGCCGTTGGCGCTCACTGAGTTGGCGAGCGCCGACAGGGGTGGGCTGCTGACGCCCGCGGTCGCGAACGCGGACGCGGTGTCGGAGTAGTCGCCTTTGGGCGCGAGGTAGGCCGCGACGTAGGTCGTGTTCGCGGCGATCGGCACGGGCGTCGAGAAGTTGACCTGCTGCCAGCCGGACGCGGTCTCGTTGGTGAACGTGGCTGAGGCGAGCAGCGTTCCGCTCGCGCTCCACAGGCTGCCGATGTGCGTGCCCGTGTTGGCGGTGGACTTGTAGAAGCGCACGCCGGTCACCTCGCCGGCCACTTCCGAGCTGAACTTGACCCCGAGCTCCACCGAATGCGCGTCCCCCGAGTTGACCGTCGCCGGCGTCGCACCGCCAAAGATCGTGTCAGGCGTCCCAGCCAGAGCGCGACCAGGCAGCATCAGGAACGCCACTGCAACGAGGGTCGTCTTCCAGAGTATTGCAACGAAGCTGTGTCGGCATCCTGCCATGTGACGTCTCCTCACGGGACGGGAGTCTAGCTCTTTAGTCGCGGTAGCGCCTTGCTCGCAAACAATCTTCCAACTCCGCACGGAGCCGTGATCGTAAGGAGGCGGCCTTTGGTGAGTGGTACAAATGTTGTCGGTTGTCCATACATCCCGCAATAGGCGACGCGGCCCTGGGCGGAAGTCTGTTTGAGTCCGCGAACGTGCTTCTCGAGCGTCTTGAAGTTCGTTGCCTGGAGGGCCACTGTGATAAAGCTCTTGCTGCCTACCGGTTGGTATATGCAAGTCGGACCGAGCGGCGCGTCGATCGGGGTCTCGATCGGCCGGCCGAGGATTGCTTGCGCCTCGGAGCCGGAGACGAGTTCGCAGGGATCACGTTGCCCACCTCTGGGCTCGTTGCCGCTGTCTGCTCGCCCTGGATTGGGAGCGGGATTGTCGTCGTTGATTTCATCGCCACCCGTCCCGGGCGCTGGCCGCTGCGTGACCACTCCGTTGGTCACCACGTCCTGACGAGTCTGTGCGGTCGCGTGAGGACCGAACTCGTTGCGCGCGCTCTGGCCGGTCGGCGCGGTGCCAGAGCGTGTCGATGACGAGCCGCCGCATGCGGCGATGAGCAGCCGCCCGCGCCCGTCCTCGA
>Ga0187780_10001326_pt1 | contig 18664 bp, 20 predicted proteins | sample 1015_Q2_SP10_20__FD_132429 | JGI IMG/M metagenome (GOLD analysis project Ga0187780, IMG submission 132429) | Tropical peat soil microbial communities from peatlands in Department of Meta, Colombia - 1015_Q2_SP10_20_MG | ecosystem: Environmental > Terrestrial > Soil > Wetlands > Peat | place...
GTCTCGTATTACGCGTATCGCGTGAGCTTTCCGAAAGTGAGCTCGCCGCCGACTGTCAACCCATTCGGGGAGACGCATCTGTTCGACGGTTTGCCTGCGATCGGCCCGGTTCTGAGCGCACAGACGCCGCTGACGCTCCTGGCCCTCGCCATCGTCCCGCTGATCGCGTACGTTCTGTACCGCACGCCGGTCGGGCTGGCGGTGCGCATGGTCGGCGAGAATCCCGCCGCCGCCGAAGGCCAGGGGCTGAGCGTCAACGGCGTACGCATCGGCGCCATCGTCGCGGGCAGCGCACTGATGGGCGTCGGTGGAGCATTCCTGACGCTGTCCGCCTTCAATGCCTTCTACTTCAACATGATCAACGGACGCGGCTGGATCTGTGTGGCGCTGGTCGTGTTCGCTTCGTGGCGGCCAGGCAAGGCGTTGCTCGGCGCGATCCTGTTCGCTGCCTTCGATGCTCTGCAGCTGCGGCTGCAGCAAAGCGCGGGCGGGACCCTCCCCTACCAGGTGTACCTCATGATCCCCTATCTGCTGTCCATCCTCGCGCTCGCGCTGGTGGCGCGGAAGGCAGCGTATCCTCAGGCCTTGATGAAGCCGTACCGCAAGGGCGAACGATAGGAGCGAAGATGATCGAGCTCATCATCCGCAATGCCAACCTCCCGGACGGCCGCCAGAAAGTCGACATCGCGATGAACGGCGGGCGCATCGTCGAAGTGGCGCCCGGCATCGCCGGTCAGGCGCGCGAGACCATCGACGCCGCCGGTCAACTTGTTTCGCCGCCTTTCGTCGACGCGCACTTTCACATGGACGCGACGCTCAGCTACGGGCTGCCGCGCGTCAACCAGAGCGGCACGCTGCTCGAAGGCATCGCGCTGTGGGGTGAGTTGAAGGCTCAGCTCACGTTCGAGGCGATCGTGCAGCGCGCGCTCGCGTACTGCGACTGGGCGGTGGCGAAAGGCCTGCTGGCGATCCGTTCGCACGTGGACATCTGCGACCCTCGGCTCCTCGCAGTCGAGGCGCTGCTCGACGTGAAGAAGCGTGTCGCCCCGTATCTCGACCTGCAGCTCGTCGCCTTTCCGCAGGACGGCGTGCTGCGCTCGCCCGGCGCACTCTCCAACCTGGAGCGCGCACTGGATCTCGGCGTCGAGGTGGTCGGCGGGATTCCGCACTTCGAGCGCACCACGGCCGACGGCGCGGAAAGCGTGCGGCTGCTGTGCGAGCTCGCTGCGCGGCGCGGCCTGCGCGTCGACATGCACTGCGACGAGACCGACGACCCGATGTCGCGCCACATCGAGACGCTCGCTTTCCACACGCAGCGCCTCGGCCTGCAGGGTCGCGTCAACGGCTCGCATCTCACGTCCATGCATTCGATGGACAATTACTACGTGTCCAAACTGATTCCTCTGATGGCCGAGGCACGCGTGAGCGCCGTGGCAAACCCGCTGATCAACATCACCATCCAGGGCCGGCACGACACCTACCCCAAGCGGCGCGGCATGACCCGGGTTCCCGAGCTCCTTGCTGCGGGCATTCCGGTAGCGTTCGGCCACGACTGCGTGATGGACCCCTGGTACAGCCTCGGGTCGGGTGACATGCTGGAGGTGGCGCACATGGGCCTGCACGTCGCACAGATGACGGGCCAGGACGCGATGCGCGCCTGCTTCCGAGCCGTCACCGAGACACCCGCCGCGATCCTCGGGCTGGATCGCTACGGCATCGCGCCCGGCTGTCATGCCGACCTGGTGCTGCTTCAGGCGTGCGATCCGGTTGAAGCGATCCGGCTGCGCGCCAGCCGCCTCGCTGTCATACGGCGCGGCAAGGTGATCGCGCGCACACCTGCTTGCACTGCCGCTCTGCAACTGCCGAGCCGGCCGGTGACGACCAGCTTCCAGCGCTGAGAAGATGACAACCCAAGCGCTCAAAGACAAGATCAAGGTCTGCATGTTCGACCAGTACGGCACCGTCGTAGACATGCAGAAGGGGTTGACCGAAGTGGTGACACCGTATTTGAAGGCGAAGGGCTGGACCGGCCGGCCGGACGCGTTCGTGACCTGGTGGCGGCGCACGCACTTCGAGAATTCCATGATCGACGCGCTGCTGCATCGGGAGCACACCCCTTACCGCGAGATTGGCCACCGCGCCGTCGCTTACACGCTCGAGCGCGCCGGAATCGCGTATTCCATGGATGAGGTCCGTTTCCTCGTCGCCCAGATCGAGCGGCTCGAGGCCTTCCCGGATGTACCGGAAGCCATCGCCAGGCTGAGTACGCGCTACAAGACCGTCGTCCTCTCCAACGGAGATCCGGACATGCTCGAGGCCGCCAAGACCATTCACAACATCCCTTTCGACGCGGTGATCTCCGTGGCCGAGGCCAACGCCTTCAAGCCACACGTGGCGACTTACCGCAAGGCGGCGGAGATCATGGGCGTGAGAACAGACGAAGTTCTATTCGTCGCGAATCATGCGTTCGATTGCATCGGGGCAAAGTCCGCTGGCATGTATACAACCTTCATCAATCGGCGCGCCCGCCCCTTCGGCATGACGCCGCACCAGCCCGATATCGTCGTCCCGGACATGCAGAGTCTGGCCGCGATGTTGGTGTAAGCGCCGGTGAACCAAGCGATTGGCCTCCGTGTCCAACGTCTCGATGACAACCATGGCTAGCGCCAGATATCGGCGGTGGCCAACATTCAGTATGATTCGCTGATGCCGGCCGACTGCTCCCACCTGAATCAGATTCGCGAAGTGACCCCCCGCACCAACGGGTGCGAGGAGTGTCTGCGGATGGGCGACCGGTGGGTGCATCTGCGCCTGTGCCTGATCTGCGGACACGTGGGCTGCTGCGACAGCTCGAAGAACAAGCATGCGACCAAGCACTTTCACGCGACAAAGCATCCCATCATGCGATCGCTCGAGCCCGGGGAAACCTGGGGCTGGTGCTTCGTGGATCAAGCCTGGCTCGAGTTCGAAGGCGCATGACCTCTCACACTGAGGCGTTTACTCTCGCCGTGCCGGTCAACGCCACCGATCATGTGCTCGGGCCGGACAATGCACGCGTCACGCTGGTGGAATACGGCGACTTTCAGTGCCCGAACTGCGGCCAGGCCTACCCGGCGGTGAAGCTGTTGCTCAAGCGCTTCGAGCACCGCGTGCGTTTCGTCTTTCGTCACTTCCCTCTGACCGACGTACACGCCCATGCGGAGCTCGCTGCCGAGTCGGCCGAGGCCGCCGGCGCTCAGCACAAGTTCTGGCCGATGTACGCCCTGCTGTTCGAGCACCAGCACGAGCTCAAGCTCAAGGACCTGCGCCGCTACGCCGCGCAGCTCGAGCTGGACCTCGAGCGCTTCGACTACGAGCTCGGCGACCAGGTGTACCGACAGCGCGTGAACGAGCACATCGACGGAGCCCGCCGCAGCGGCGTGCGCCAGACGCCCACCTTCTTCCTCAATGGCGCCGTCACGGACGTCTCGTTCGGGCTGGAACATCTGTACCAGGCCGTCGAGAAGGCGCTGGCCGGCTAGCCGGAACCGACATGTCACTGCGGACTGCCGTCGGCCACATCGCGATTCATCGCGTCGTCGAGTCCATCTGCGCTGAATTCCAAGCGCTGAGCTTCTTTCCCGAAACCACTCCGGAAGATTGGGCACGCCATCGCCCCTGGATGGAACGCGAACCGCGCTCGCTCGATCCAGCGTCGGGAAATCTCATTTTTCCGATCCAGGCGTTTCTGCTGCGCACGCGCCATCACACGATTCTCGTCGACTCCTGCGTGGGGGACGACAAGCCGCGCACGCAGCGTCCGTTCTGGCACATGCAACGTCTCGACACCTTCCTTCCGCGCCTCGCCGCAGCGGGTATATCACCCGAAGATGTGGACTTCGTGATGTGCACGCACCTGCACTGGGACCACATCGGATGGAACACGCGGCTGCGCGACGGCCGCTGGGTGCCTACCTTCCCCAATGCCAAGTACATCTTCACCAGCCGGGAATGGGCGTGGTGGGATCGCCTTCACCGCGAGACGCCGCAGGTCCAGATCACCGACAGCGTCTTACCTGTCATCGAGGCACGCCAGGCGCAGTTCGTAGCCGACGATTTCGCGCTCGACGACGAAGTGTGGCTGGAGCCCACGCCGGGTCACACGGTGGGGCATGTGAGCGTCCACCTGCGCTCGGGAGGCGTCGATGCGGTAATAACGGGAGATTGCATCCACAGCCCAGTGCAGTGCCTGGAACCAGGGTGGAAGGTGCGGGCCGACCTCGATCACACGCTGGCGGGCACGACACGGCGGAGTTTCCTCGAGCGCCACTGCGAGAGCGGTACGCTGGTGTGTGCCACGCACTTCCCGGAGCCTTCGTTCGGGCGCGTAGTTCGACAGGACGGGGCGTTTCAGTTCAGGTACGAGGGAAGGTAATTCCCCTGCCCCTCACCCCAACCCCTCTCCCGCGAGGGGAGAGGGGCTCTTGCATGCACCTCTCCGGCAAGGGAAGCGGGAGTCGCTAAGACATCGCGCGTTCGAGGCGGCGCAGGATCTCCTGTTTCGGCTGCACGCCGATGAGGCGGTCGACCTCACGGCCGCCCTTCATCACCAGCAGCGTCGGGATGCTGCGCAGGCCGAAGCGCGAGGCCATCGCGGGGTTCTCGTCCACGTTCAGCTTCGCTACTTTCACGCGGCCCGCCAACTCTCCCGCCAGCTCTTCGATCACAGGCGCAATCATCCGGCATGGTCCGCACCAAGCCGCCCACGCATCGACCAACACCGGTATCGGCGAGCGCTCGACTTCGGCCGCAAACGTCCCGTCCGTGACGGTCATCGGTGCGTTCTGCACCTGCAGCGGCGACTTGCACCGCCCGCATTTGGGTTGAAGGCCCTGCTCGATCTTTTCCCGCGGCACCCGGTTGGCGGCGCCACATTCCGAGCAACGGATCAACAACGTGTCGTCCATCATCGCTTCCTCTTCGCTCCCCTCACAGCATCGGCAGGGAGCGCGAGCGGCCGAGCGGAAACGCGGCATCGATGCGCTTGATGTCGGTGTCTGTGAGGTGTAGATCGCCCGCGCCCGCGTTCTCCGTTGCGTGCTCGATGTCTGCTGCTTTCGGGATCGTGAACAGCGCGCTGCGCCGGGTCAGAAAACTGAGCGCCACCTGACGCGCCGTGGCCCCGTGCGATTCGGCGATTTGCTCCAGCACCTTGCGCCCCCCTGCTGTGCGCGGGCCAGGGAAACCGCCATGCCCAAAGGGGCTATACGCGACGACGGCGACGTGGTGCCGCTCACACCACGGAATCACAGCGTGCTCGATGGCCCGCTCCTGCAGATGGTAGAGGACCTGATTGCAGGCGATGCGGCCCGCGCCGGCAATCTGGCGCGCTTCCTCGAGATCGGATTCGTCGAAATTGCTCACGCCCCAGGCCATGATCTTGCCTTCCTGGCAGAGCTGTTCGAAAGCCGCGATGGTGTCTTCGAGCGGATGCTGGCCGCGCCAATGCAGCAGGTAGCAGTCGATCCGGTCGGTGCGCAGCCGGGCCAGCGAGCGCTCGCATGCCGCGAGGGTTCCCTTGCGCGACGCGTTGTGGGGCAGAACCTTGGAGACCAGAAACACCTCGTCTCGCCGCCCCTCGATGGCCTCCGCGACGACCTCCTCGGCCACGCCTGAGCCGTACATTTCCGCGGTGTCGATATGGGTCATGCCGAGATCCATCCCGCGGCGAAGCGCGGCGACCGCAGACGCGCGCTTGGCGTGCTCGATGTACCAGGTCCCTTGTCCGATCACCGCGACCTCGCGCCCGGTGGAACCGAAACGTCGCTGTTGCACCCGCGTCCTCCTCGACTGATGCCAGACAATTGGGGGTCGCCCGGCGAGAAACCAAGTACTGTACGCCTGGCAGACGGTGCGTGTCGGCAACTTCCGGCTAGCTCGCCAACGAAGTGTCAGCAAGTGAGGGTATGCTGTCGGTGACCTGATCCCTCTATTCTCCGTCTATTGTGCAGAGCATAGCGGGAGCAGGTGCGGCTCAATATGTGGAGGGGGGCCCCATCGTGCGCGGCGGTTGTCTTTGCGGCAGCATTCGCTACGAAATCCGCGGTCCGCTGGGCCGCATCACGCACTGCCATTGCGCGATGTGCCGCAAAGCTCATGGGGCAGCGTTTGGCAGCTACGCGCGGGTCAATTGGGCCGAGTTCACCTGGCTTTCGGGTGAAAGCGACGTCGCGTCGTTTGAATCTTCAACCGGCGTACGCCGCACCTTCTGCCGGCGCTGCGGGTCGACCTTGCAGTTCATCAGAGATTCGCGGCCGCAGACCTTCTCTCTGGCCGTCGGCACGCTCGACAGCGATCCCGGCATCCGCCCATCGGGTCATATCTTCGTGGGCTCGAAGGCGCCGTGGTTCGAGATCACCGACAGCCTGCCGCAGCACGAAGAGCGTGAACAGCTCGCCGGATAGCACTGCACCGCTATGAAGCTCGTCGTGTTCGGTGCCACGGGAGGTACGGGGCGGCTCCTCGTCACGCAAGCGCTGCAGCAGGGTTACGAGGTGGTGGCATTCGTTCGCGATCCAGACAAGTTCACGATCACCGACCCCCGCCTGCGCGTCGTTCGGGGAGACGTCACGCGGGACTCATCCGCAGTCACCGAAGCGGTTCGCGAGCAGGACGCCGTGATCAGCGCGCTTGGCCGGCGCAATTCGTTCAGGTCCGCGGGCCTGATCTCACAAAGCATGCGGACAATCGTTCCGGCCATGAAGCGTCAAGGCGTGCGCCGGCTGATCGTGCTCTCGGCCTTCGGTGTCGGCGAGTCTTACCACTACGCCCCTCTCATTCCGAGGACCCTGTTCCGGCTCTTGCTGGGCGACATCTTTGCCGACAAGAAGGCGGGCGAGGACTATGTGCGGCAATCCAGCCTCGACTGGACGCTGGTCTATCCCGTGCTGCTCACCAACGGTCCGCGCACCGGCAAGTACCGCGTCGGCGAACGCCTGGATCTGCACGGCGTACCGAAGATCTCGCGCGCGGACGTTGCCGACTTCGTCCTCACCCAACTGGAGGACGGTACGTATCGACACAAGATCGCACTGATCAGCTACTGAGCGGCGAGTCGACTTTTGGCGGAACGGCGCGGCCGCCGGTACTATAAGGGCCAAGGGGTTACGCACGGGCGAGTACTGGCTGAGACCCGCGGGACAAGGGAGCAATATGAACGACATTGCAGCGACGAAGGTTGCGGGCGCAGATGTGAATTCGGAGTCCGTTGGCGATACCGCGCGCTTCCGCGCGTTCAGCGATCTGGAGCGGGAGCTGCACGAGCTGCCCCCTGCGCCGACCGACGAAGGACGCATCGAATTGATCGTGCGGCGCGTTGCCGCGGGCGGCCGACGCGAGATTCTCGACGCGGCGGACCTTACCCCCGATGCCGGAGTGCCGGGAGACGCCTGGGAGCGACGGCTCCAAAAGGACCCGGACATGCAGATCGCGGTGATGCAGATCGACGTTGCGCGGTTGATCGCCAACGGGCAGCCGCTCACGCTGTTCGGAGACAACCTGTTCGTCGAGCTGGACCTCCGCGCATCCAACCTGCCGCCGGGAACCCGCGTGAAAGCCGGAAGCGCACTTCTCGAGATCACACCGCAGCCGCATAACGGCTGCCGCAAGTTCAAATCCCGCTTCGGCGATGACGCGCTTCGCCTGGTGGCAGGGAAGGAACTGCGGCATCGCAATCTGCGTGGCATCTACATGCGAGTCGTGCAGCCCGGTGTAGTGCGGCCGGGCGACTCGATTCAGGTGCTGTCCCGCGCCCCGGCATGAAAGTGTTCATGACCGGAGCCTCCGGCTACATCGGCGGCTCCGTTGCGGCGGCGCTGGTCGAATCCGGGCATCAGGTCTTGGGACTGGTGCGCTCGGAGCAGCGCGCATCAGAGGTGCGGGAACGAGGCATCGAGCCAGTGCTGGGCACGCTGAGCGACATCCGGCTCCTGGTGCAGATGACGCGCGACGCCGACGGGGTGATCAACACCGCCAGCTCCGACGATCGTTTGTGCGTCGAGGCGATGCTCCCGGCGCTGTGGGGTACCAACAAGCCTTTCATCCACACCAGCGGCTCCAGCATCGTCGCCGATCTCGCAGCCGGTCAACGCGGCGAGCGCATCTATGAGGACGACACGCCGGTGGAGGCTCTGCCAGGCAGAGCTGCGCGTGTGGCCATCGACAAAGCGGTGCTGGGCACAGCGCGAACGAGCGTACGTGCTGTCGTGATCTGCCCGACGATGATTTATGGGCAGGGCCGGGGCATACACGCGGAGAGCATTCAGGTGCCCAAGCTGGTCGCGCTGGCCAGGAAGCACGGGGTGGCAAAGCACGTCGGGCCGGGCGAAAACATCTGGTCCAACGTCCACATCGACGATTTGGTCGATCTGTATCTCGCGGCGCTCGAGCGCGCACCGGCCGGTGCTTTCTACTATGCCGAGAACGGCGAGAATTCGTTGCGTGAAGTAACGGCAGCGATCAGCCGTACGCTCGGTTTCGGCGGCCGCACCGAGGCGATGTCGATGGAGGAAGCGGCCGCCGAGCTGGGAGAGGGCGCCGCCAGCTACAGCTTCGGTTCCAACAGCAGGGTGCGCGCCGTGCGCGCGCGCCGCGAGCTCGGCTGGTCACCCAAGCGCCGTGGACTGATCGAAGACATCGAACGCCTGGTCCACGCGCAGACCTACTGAGATTCTCTCGAGTAACTGACGCTTGAGGGTCTGTCGTGTGCGCCGAACCACCCCGCCCGCTTCGCGGGCACCCCTAGGGCAGCCTCCCACCACCCCGTCACGCTTCGCGTGCCGCCCCTCCTATGGCAGGAGGGGAAAAGTTTCTCTCCCCGCCTTTCACGAGGCGGGGTGGCGCCGAAGGCACCGGGGCGGTGTGGTGTAAGGCGGACCGCGTTTCGCGTCTTGATCAGCGGCGCGCAGCCGGAGCACTCGGCTCCACAGCCAGGACACGAATGCGTACCTTGCCGACCCATTCGACCAGCGGCAGCACGTCCGCTGCGGTATCCCCTTCCGCCACCGCGATGTGCGTCGCGTCGGCTTCGGTCTGGCCGAAAGTCGGGTCCACCGCAATCCAGCGCCCGTCGATCGAGCTGACACTCCAGGCGTGGTAGAGAAAGCCTTTGAACTGCTCGGAGTAGACGAGCCCGCTCACCACGCGTGTTGGAATGCCGAGCGCACGCGCGAGCGCCGTGTACAGATAAGCGTGCCCCTGGCATTCGGCCTGTTTCGTCTGAAGCACATCCAATGCTGAGAAGCTGTCCACTGGGACTTTTTTGATGTTCGCCTGAATCCACGCGATCAGGCGCGTAACCTGTTCCTTCTGCGTCGGCGCCGCGCCGGCGACATTGCGCGCCAGGTCGCGGATGGCCAGAGCGTCGCTGGGCACCGTGATCGAGGGATTCAGGTATTTTTCCGAGTCGACCGAGGATTGCGGCGCGGCATCGGCGCCAGCCGTAATCTCGCACACCCAACCGCCCTCCCCTGCCTCGCAGCGCTGCGCCGCCGAGGCGAGCGGCGGCGTGGTCACGCCCGCGATGGCGATCTTGAGGCGCGTCGTGCGGCGCGGATCGGGAATCGGACGATCGGTCTTCACCAGGCTGAAGTCAATCAGCGTGTCGCGCTTGTTCAGCGCGGCGAGCGCCAGATAGCGCTTCGCTTCGGATTCTCCCTCAAGGGCCGACATCATGACGCCGCTCAGCGCCAGCTCGAGCAGCGGCTGGCCCGCGTCGTCGATCCACGTCGTGCTATTGTTGCCGCCGGCCGAGGTGTTGACCTTGAACGCCTTGCCTACGAACAGATCGCTGCTCTCGTACCCCTCGACGCTTTGATGCACGTCGAGCAGGCTCTGCGTTTCGCCGCTGTAGACCTGGTACCCATACCGAGCGCCGAGCTTGAGGCCATTCACCACCGGGTAGAGATCGATCACGCTCGCGGGGTAGATCGGGCTTTTTGCCTGCAGGGTTTGTTCCGTGGCGCGACCCGCGTTACGGATGGTCGCGTGAAGAGAGCCGGCATCCTGTTTGCCGGAGATTTGCAGCCTGTTGCCGTCGATGTTGTAGTCATAGTCGAAGCGCACGAGGGTCAGGTCGTCGTTGATCACATCGTCGGCGTGGAACTGGAGGTTCTTTGCGAGGCCGAGCACCTGGATCAACAGCGAGGCTTCCGAGTGGATTGCATAGTGACCTGGCTCCCCGGGCACCGCCTTGATGACCGTGTGCGTGAAGCCGATCTTGTCCGCATTGAGCATGATGCCGGTCCAGTATTCATGCCAGCGCAGGTCGGCCAGGTTGTGGCGCACCGGCTCGGCCGGCGGAGGTCCGGCCGGCCGGAAATAGCGGCCCGCGCAGCCGGGCAAGACGAGCAGCGCAGCCAGCAGCCAAAACCAGATCGACTTGCGGCAAGAGTGGTGCACGAAAGATTCAAGTCAGGCCAGGCGAGGCGGTGCGATTCATTGTTACCTGGACCGCGAGCGGGCGCAACAGGTCTCACCTTCCCCCGCTTGCGAGGGAAGGCGAGGATGGGGGAAGAGTTGTCCCGCACCAGTGGGCAATCGGGTTAACAGACAACAGATGATCGAGCAAGCGCACCTGCAGCACCACGTGTGGACGCTCGCGGCGGACATCGGCGAACGCAACGTCTTCCATCCCACCAAGCTCGACGCGGCGAGAGATTACATCGCGCACGAGTGGCGCACCCGGGGATTAGAGCCGCGACTCCAGACCTATCCTGCTCGGGGAGTAGAAAGCAGCAACGTCGAGATCGTCTTGCAGGGCGGCCGTCATGCCTCGCAAAGCATCGTCATTGGCGCGCACTACGACTCGGCGCGGGGTAGCCCGGGCGCCGACGACAATGCGAGCGCGGTGGCGGCACTGCTCGAGTTGGGGCATGCTCTGGCGGCAGTACCGCGTGCACGCACGTTGCGCCTGGTCGCGTTCGTGAACGAGGAGCCGCCCTTCTTCTTCTGGGGCGAAATGGGCAGCCAGATGTACGCGCGCGCGGCACGCGCGGGCAACGAAGACATCCGCGTGATGCTCTCGCTGGAGATGCTCGGCTACTACCGCGACGAGCCTCGGACTCAGTACTATCCGCCCCTGTTCCGCTGGTTCTATCCGAACCGCGGGAACTTCATCGGCTTCGTCTCGAACCTGCGATCGCGACGTCAGTTGACTCGGGTGTATCGCGCATTCCGCGACAACTGCGGTTTTCCGTCGGAGCGGGCGGCAGTGCCATCCTGGATCCCTGGCATCGGCTGGAGCGACCATCTCTCCTTCTGGCGCCAAGGCTATCCCGCGCTGATGGTCACCGACACGGCGTTCTACCGGTACCCCCATTACCACACCTCGGAAGATACGCCGGACAAGATCGACTTTGCACGCCTCACAGCGGTGGCGAATGGACTGGCCGGTGCGCTAGTGGAGTTGGCGAACGCGGAGTCGCTTTAGCTCCTTCCTACCGCGGGGAAACTGCTCAAGAGCTGGAGCGGGCGATGGGAAGCTAAGCTGTTCCTCGGACGGCCGCACGGAGCCTTCAGGTTTGAACCTGCGTGCCCGCTGTGCTACGGTTGGACTTCCATCGGCAGGTTCCCTGTGAAGCGGAGACTCTCGTGAACCCGGACTCGCACCTTTCCATTCACAAGCTTGCCGCGTGCGCGCTCGTCAGTCTTTGGCTCGTGGCCAGTCCGGCAGTTGCGGATAAGCGTTACGGCCCGGGTGTCAGCGACACGGAAATTCGAATCGGCCAGACCATGCCCTACAGCGGTCCGGCGTCGTCGTACGGAACGGTCGGGAAGGCCGAATTGGCCTACTTCGCGAAGATTAACGCGGAGGGCGGGATCAACGGGCGCAAGATCACGTTGGTCAGCCTCGACGACGGATATAGTCCGCCACGGACGGTGGAACAGACGCGCAAGCTCGTCGAGCAGGATCAGGTGCTGCTGCTCTTCAGCTCGCTCGGCACGCCCACCAACGCAGCGGTCCAGAAATATCTGAACGTGAAACAGGTCCCCCAGCTCTTCTGCGCCACTGGAGGCAGCGAGTTCGGGGATCCGCAGCACTTCCCCTGGACGATGGGCTGGCGGCCCAACTATCGGTCGGAAGCGCGCGTATACGCCAAGTACATACTGAAGACCCGCCCCAGCGCGAAGATCGCAGTCCTGTACCAGAACGACGACCTCGGCAAGGACTACCTCAATGGTCTGCATGAGGGCTTGGGCGACAAGGCAAGCGGGATGATCGTATCGGAGGTTTCATTCGAGGTTACCGATCCCACGGTGGACTCTCAGATCGTCACGCTACAAGCGTCGGGCGCGGACACTTTCCTCAATTTCAGCACGCCGAAGGCGTCCGCCCAAGCGATCCGCAAAGTCTACGATCTCGGCTGGAGGCCTATGCATCTCGTGACCAACGTCGGCAGCTCGGTGGCCACCGTGCTCAAGCCGGCGGGCCTCGACAAGTCGGTCGGCTTGCTCACCGCGGCCTTCCTCAAGGATCCCACGGATAAACAATGGCAGAACGACCCGGGATATCGCGACTGGCTTGCGTGGATGAAGCAATACTATCCCGAGGGAGATACCACGGATTTCTACAACGTCTACGGCTACGGATTGGCACAGACGCTGGTCCACGTGCTCAAGCAGAGCGGCGATGATCTCACCCGAGAGAACGTGATGCGGCAGGCGGCGAGCCTGAAGAATCTCTCGCTGCCGATGCTGCTGCCAGGCGCGAGGGTCAACACTACCGCGACCGACTACTATCCGATCAAGCAGATGTGGATACAGCGGTTCGATGGGAAGCAGTGGGTGCTGTTCGGGGATCTCATCGAGCCTTAGCTTGAGATTCTTCGCACTTTCATGCGGGTCGCGAATGCCGGCGGCCCATATTCCGTCCTGGAGCGGGCGATGGGAATCGAACCCACGTCTAAAGCTTGGGAAGCTTTCGTTCTACCATTGAACTACGCCCGCAACGCAGACGGATTTTACCGCAAATACCTTGGGCCACCCGCCGTCGATCTGCGTCGCCCCTTCCGTCACCCGAAGATCGCTTCCGGCAGCAGCGCCGATACCACGTAGTTGGGAACGTCGACCACATTGCTCACCCGCAAGTCCACAGCGACACTGCAGATGATGTAAGCCTGGTTGCGCGTGAAGCCTCGCTCTTGCAGAAGCTCGATCATGTTGAGAACCGCGTTGCGGCAGGCGAGTGTGAGGTTCTCCCCGTCGTTCTCGCCATCGGGGTTGATAGGCATGCCCATGACGCCGGTGAAGCGCTGGGGCGCAGCGTACTTCGGATCGATGAAGTAGTCCGTGCGCGTAAAGATGGGCATCTGAAACTTGCGCTTGGTTGCCATGCCAGCATGACGTTTGAAGCGCACGGCAACGGTCGCACCCATCTCGACCGCGGTCACGCATACCTCGCCGTCGCCCTGTGCGAAGTGAGCATCGCCGGTCGAGAACAACGCGCCCTCCTTGAATACCGGCAGGAAGAGCTTCGAGCCTTTGCTCATCTGCTTGACGTCGAAGTTGCCGCCGTTCTCGCGCGGCGGCAACGTGCGCAGCCCGGCGAGTCCGCATGCACCACCGGGCACTGCGCCGGCTGGATCCGGTGGAAATACCATGCCTCCGCGCTCCAGCAATCGCTGCTCGCGTGCGGTCCATTCCTTCAACTTCTCGGCCGAGGGAGCGACCGCCGACACGCCCATGAAGGGCGCGCCTGGGATACGAACGCCGGGAATCTGTGCTGACGTCGCCCAACCATCCTTGATTCTCCAGTGCACGAGGAAAGGTTCGGTCATGACATCGCGCAGGAAACCGAAGCCCGGAATGATGCAGCTGAAGGCCGTGGGCTGAGGCGTGATATCGATGAACTCAATTTCGAGCACGTCGCCAGGCTTGACCCCTTTCACGAAGACCGGTCCGGTGAGCGGGTGGATCGCACCTGCGTTCAGGCTCGCGAAGTCAGCGACGGTGGTGTTGGGGCCGAGATGACCGTCAAGCGCATCACGTGTCTCCAGGACCACCTCCTCGCCTTCGGACACCTCGAGCACGGGATCGATGTCGGGGTGGTAGCGGTTGTGCCCGGTGTGGGGCTCGGCGGCCAGGGGCTTGCTGCGGTCGATGCGGATTGCTTGCATGACGGTCCTCCTCTGGTGGGATTTGTTGCTGCCTTCGAGGCGACCAAGTCTACGCCTGCTTTGCATGCGATACACACCAAGGGCCGTTCTTGCTTACTATTCGCCGCAGCGCTGGACGCGATCACCAAAGCTTTCTGCTGCCAAGGAAACAGTCGATGGAGTTGAGCGGGCCAATCTGGGTCGAGCGCTTTCCGACCAGCACCGACGTCGAGGATCTCGAGCCGGGATTTCGAGACTGCGTTCGGCGCTTTCTGGATGCGTTGTACGATGCTGGCGTGCAGGTCACCATCACAGCGACGCGCCGGCCGCGGGAACGCGCCTATCTGATGCACTACGCGTGGAGCGTCGCGCGTCGCCGCGTCGTTCCCCATCAGGTGCCGGCGTTCGAGCCGGCCGTACCCGAAGGGGCGAGGATCGACATCGACTGGCTGCACCTCGACAGGCGCGGGCGCCCCAGCCGCTCTAAGAGCTGCGCTGCTGCACGGCAGATGGTGCACGGGTACGACATCGTCGATCTGGGCGTGCCGCCGAGCCTCTCCTCTCTGCACATCGACGGGCTGGCGATCGACATGGTTATCGCCTGGGACGGCGAGCTCGCGATCGAGACTGCGTCGGGGCGTAAAGTGAAGATCCGATCGAGGCCCCGCTCTGGGATCAACGCCGAGTTGATGCAGGTAGGCGCGGACTATGGGGTCGTCCATCTCGCCGCGGCGGAGGCTGATCCGCCGCATTGGTCGGTGAACGGGCGATGAGCGCCGCCATCACTCAACTTGCGGAGCTGATTGGCTCTGCCCGGCGCGCGGTCTGCTTCACCGGAGCCGGCATCAGCACGGAGTCCGGCATCCCCGACTTTCGCAGTCCCGGCGGCATCTGGTCGCGCATGCCGCCGATCGAGTTTCAGGACTTCCTCTCGTCGGAGGAGATGCGTCGCGAGGCGTGGCGACGCAAGCTCGCCACGGACGTACCCATGAGGGCGGCGCTACCCAACCGCGGACATCGAGCGATAGCTGAGCTCGTGCGACGAGGCGTGTGCGCCTGCGTGATCACACAGAACATCGACGGGCTGCATCAGCGCTCAGGCGTGCCCGACGACAAGCTGGTCGAGCTGCATGGCAACAGCACATACGCCGCCTGCCTCGACTGCGGCCTGCGCCACGAGCTGGGGCCAATCCTTGCTGCATTCGAGGCGGACCAAACGCTGCCGCTGTGCACGGGCTGCGGCGGCATCGTCAAGACAGCGACGATCTCCTTCGGCCAGAGAATGCCAGTGCGTGCGGTGGAGCGGGCGGAACGCGAGACGCTCGGCTGCGACCTGTTCGTCGTGTTGGGCTCTTCGCTCGTGGTCTATCCCGCTGCGAATCTGCCACGCATGGCCAAGATGAACAGTGCGAAGCTGGTAGTCGTCAATCGCGAACCCACCGAGCAGGACGCGATCGCCGATCTCGTCATCCACGCTGACATTGGCCCTACGATCGGTGAGGCGGTGGGCGTTCGGTGAGATCACCCCGCACCGCCCCGTCAGAGCAGACCCAAAAGTCCCTCTCCCCTTGCGGGAGAGGGTAGGGTGAGGGCCCGGTGCCACCGCGCCTCGTGAGAGGCGGGGAGGTGTAATTCTCCCCTCCCTCCGGAGGAGGGGTGGCACGCGGAGCGTGACGGGGTGGTGGGAGCCTGCCCAAGCAAGCGGCTGCCTACCCCACACCACCCCGTCGCCTTCAGCGACACCCCGCCTCGTGAGAGGCGGGGAGAGACACCTTAAGGCGCGCGCGAAGCGGTGTAGGCCGCGATCGACACTAGGTCGTCTTCACTCAGCTTCGCGACGACTCCCTTCATCAGCTCCGACCACGAGCCGTTGCGCACGCCATGCTGCATGTCGTAGAGCTGGCGCACGATGTAGCTGGGAGAGCGGCCGGCCAGCGACGGGACCGGTCCAAGGCCGCGCAGATCCGAGCCGTGGCAGATCGCGCATGGCGTCGTCTTGCCTGCGCCGGTCGTCACGAGTGCTTCGCCTCGCTTGATGCTCCCGACCGGAACATACGCGATGAACCCAGAAGCCGAATCGCGCAGCTCCGTGCGCTCCAGATTCTCGGGCATTTCGATGATGCGCTGACCAATCAGCTCGCTCGCCTCCGGCTGCACTGCCACCAGCATCCAACCCGCGACCTTCGTCTTGGGGACATTGTCTGTCTCGACCACTCGAATCCACTGCGTGGGCTTGAGAGAGGAAAAATATTCCGCGGCAGTTCTCACTTCTTCGTCAGTTGCTCCTTTTGCCACACTGACCATCAGCGCGACCGGCAAGCTCGCCGGCTCCGATGTCTTCCGCGCGCCGCTCTTGAAGTCCGCCAATTGCTGCACGATGTACGCCGCGGGCAGACCGGCGAGGCCCGAGTTCTCCGGCCGGCCGAGGCCGTTGGGCAGATGGCAGAAGCCGCATGCAAACACCCCCTGTCTCGGTCCGTGCTGGACCGGCCCCGGCATCGGCGGGTGGTTATCAGGATGCCAGTCGGGTACGTTGTACAAATCGCGGATCTGGGTGATCGTGAAGGCGGCGTCGCTGTTGGGAACATGCTTCAGGGTGCCGTCGTCTTGCGGAGGCTGTCCGCCCGGCGGGTTCACGGCAAACGCCCACGGCGGCGGAGCGTTCGTCGTGTCTCCTATTGCTCGGCCGCCAAGCACGGCCGCAAGACCAATCATTGCAACGACAGCTAGGTTCTTCATGCCTCCCCCGTTGTTTTAGTTACCCCACACCGCCCCGGTGCAGCGGACCAACCTGTCCCTCTCCCCTTGCGGGAGAGGGTAGGGTGAGGGCCCGCGCCACCCCGCCTCGTGAGAGGCGGGGAGAAACACTTTCTTCACGCCCCTAGATACGCGCGCTTGACCTCCGGGTTCTGAGCCACCTCGCGCGCAGGTCCGGACAAGGTCACGCGCCCGTTCTCCAGCACGTAGGCGCGATCGGCGAGCTCGAGCGCGACGGTCGCCATCTGCTCGACCAGTATGATCGTCACGCCCTCGTCGCGCAAAGCGCGGATGGTGCGCGCGATCTCGAGCACAACGAGCGGCGCCAGCCCCATCGACGGCTCATCCATGAGGATCAGCTTGGGCTCAGACATCAGCCCGCGCGCGATGGCCAGCATCTGCTGCTCGCCGCCGGACAGCGTGCCCGCGAGCTGGCGCCGTCGCTTGCGCAGGATGGGGAAGCGATCCATCTCACGCTCCATCAGCTCGGCTACGCGCGCCCGGTTGCCACGCAGGCGGCTGTAAGCACCGAGCAGCAGGTTGTCTTCGACGCTCTGGTCGGCGAACAGCTGGCGGCCCTCGAGGATCTGGCTGATGCCGAGCGCCGTGACGCGGTGCGCGGGTGTGCGCGTGATGGCTTCCCCGTTCAGCCGCACTTCGCCGCCGGTGATCGGCGCCAGCCCCGAGACGGCCATGAGCGTAGAAGTCTTGCCGGCGCCATTGGACCCGATGATCGCAGTGATCTCGCGCTCGCGCGCTTCCAGGTCGATGCCGCGCAGCGCCTGCACGTGGCCATAGTCCACCCGCAGCCCGCGAACCTCAAGCATGCGCCGTCTCCAGGCCAGTGCCGAGATAGGCTTCGATCACCTTCGGGTCGCGCTGCACCTCCGCTGTCGTTCCCTGGGCGATCTTCTCGCCGAAGTCGAGCACCGACACCACGTCGGAGATGCCCATGATCAGCTCCATGTGATGCTCGATGACGACCTGCGTCACGCCGGCGTCGCGGATGTCGCGAATGATCTTCGCGAGGCGCTGGATCTCGGTCGGATTGACACCGGCGGCGGGCTCGTCGAGCAGCAGCAGCCGGGGTCGGACCGCGAGCGCTCGCGCGATTTCCAGCAGACGCTGCTGGCCGTACGGCAGATTGCTCGCGATCTCGTGCGCCCGTTCGGCGATGCCGACGAACTGGAGCAGTGTCATGGCCTTGCGCCGGAACTGCTCCTCCTCCTGCACGGCCGCTGCCGTCTGCAGCAGGTGCCGCCATACACCGGCCCGCAGGTGCAGGTGAAATCCGACCATCACGTGATCCAGCACCGACAGCTCGCCGAACAGGCGGATGCTCTGAAACGTGCGTGTGACACCGAGCTTCGCCATCTGATACGGCCGTACGCGCCCCAGGACTCTCCCGCCCAGCAGGATTTCGCCGCTGCTCGGCGGATACAGTCCAGTCAGCACGTTCACGAAAGTGCTCTTGCCCGAGCCGTTGGGACCGATGAGGCCGTGCACGACGCCAGGCTGCACGGCGATGTTGACGCGGTTCAGCGCCCTGATGCCGCCGAAGTCGCGGATGAGGTTGCGCGCTTCAATCACTGGTTCGCGGGTGTTCTGCGCCTGACTGAGCGCGAGCCCCCCGGGTTCCGGCTCGATCCGCGCCGGCGGACGGCGCAAGCGGCGCACCACCGGCAGCTTGAGCACGCTGCCGACAATCCCGTCGGGCAGGAAGATGATCGTTATCAGGATAATTCCACCGTAGATGTAGAGGTGGTATTCGTGCA
>Ga0187780_10001327_pt1 | contig 18651 bp, 17 predicted proteins | sample 1015_Q2_SP10_20__FD_132429 | JGI IMG/M metagenome (GOLD analysis project Ga0187780, IMG submission 132429) | Tropical peat soil microbial communities from peatlands in Department of Meta, Colombia - 1015_Q2_SP10_20_MG | ecosystem: Environmental > Terrestrial > Soil > Wetlands > Peat | place...
AGCAGGCATTGTTTCTAGGTACTTCTCAAGCACCCCTCGACGCAACATAGTAACTATTTGTGACATCCCCTTTCACATGTTTTACCTCAATGAGGGTAAAACCTGCCTCGCGTAGCATCTGGCTGGCGACCTGCTCACCCCACATCGTACCAAGTCCGGCTCCATCATTCGCCAGCGAGACGGTCATGCAATGATTGCACGAAATCGTGTAGAGAAACGGCCCCAGAGGATGTATCATATTTTTTTCGAGCAAGCTCGAAGCACGGATATCGAGCATCAAAAAGTCGCCACCAGGCCGTAAAGCGCGTTCAATAGGTTCAGCATCTGATCTGCAAATGCTTCGGACTTTGCTTGATCGAAGTGCTGTGCGTTTTGATCGTTGGAGTCTTCTGGCATGCTGCCTCCTTCTTCATTTTTTACTTTATTGTACTATATCCCCTCCTCGCCCCTACGGAATCCTGGATTGAGCTTAGAGTGATCTACACTTCTCCTCCACTCTAAAATGCGGTATGACTTCCTCGGCCAACAACTGCATCGATTGTTGAACAGTCACAGATGGTATCCCTCCAAAATCCAGCCAGAACACAAAATGCCTGTTGTCTAGCTCAGCTTGATGCTGCTCAATTATCTGGATGAGATCGTCAGGAGCGCCGAACCACAATTGGTTTCGTTCCTCCAGCTTGTGTACCTCTTGTTGAACATGGCGAATATCAACATCGTGATGCTGGTGAGGAATAAAGCGCAGCATCGCCTCTCTTCCCAAATCTTGCGCCTCAGTTCGCGTTGGAGCGACACACGTAAAGAATACGAGCGGAAGCTCGTGGTTACTGGCATCACCGCCTGCTTCAAAATAGCCTTGCTTGTAAACGAGTGCCAACTTCGCCATCATTTGCAAACTCTCCGCGCTCAGATGGGGCATAGCTATAATAGGTTGAGCTGCGCGACCAAGGGCTACGAAGGATTCCTCTCTCATGGCTGATAACCAGAAGCGGGGCAGTGGCTTCTGTACTGGCTGCACGTTGAGCTTTACTCCATCAACCTGGTAGTAACGCCCATGAAACGTCACAGGCTCTCCGCTCCAGGCCTGCTTGATGATCTGCCAACTTTCTTCAAAACGATCCCTGCTTTTTTCGCGATCTTGTCCAAAGGCAGCAAACTCGTGTGGATAGCTGCCGCGCCCAATACCCAGGCCCAACCGTCCTTTACTCAGAATATCGACCAGCGCATAATCCTCGGCCAGCAGCATGGGATGCCGCAACGATAAATTAGCAATTGCAGTGTTCAGACCAATACGCTGCGTTCTCTGTGCAGCAGCGCTCAAAACAATCGCTGGATTGGGGCAGGCCAGCACCAGCTGAGGCGTGAGATAACCATGATGCTCCCCAATCCAGAACGCATCAAAACCTAGACGGTCCGCCTCCACTATCTGATCGATCAGTTGCTCGTAACGCGTAGAGAGGGTGCGCGAACCATCTTCATAGTAATCCACAACGGAGAAGAGGCTAAATCGCATCTGACTATTTCACCTCTTGTTGTGAATCGATTTCCCGCAAGCGGTGACTCACCTCGACGCCATAATTCATCCCGTAGATCTCCTTAAGGAGTGCTATCTGTTTCAAGGTCAGGTCGCTGAAAGGAGCTTTCCCCGCAAACGCGTGCAAAACGATTCCTTCTAGCAAGTCTCCAAGTGAAATGTCCAGGTACTCAGCCAGGCCCTTAAGCACTTTGACCATGCGTTTCTCCATTCGTGCACCGGTCTGTACGCGTTCGACCAGGGGTTGATCCAGTTGCTTTGCCTTGTCATCTAACTGTGTCATGTGTTGTTCTCTTTCATATTTTTCTTGATGTTATCAAAGTACCAATATATCTAGATAACATATTAAATGATTTTTTGGGAAAGTGCAAGGGATAGTGAATCGTAGGATTGCGATGTATTGACATTGATGCCAACATATTGCACTATCAGCGTAACAAGGGGAGAGAGACGATTCGACCATTACTGTCATTCTGAGCGGCAGAGGAGAATATCGGAATCCAACGCACGAGATTCTTCGTTTCACTCAGCATGACAAAAGGTAGCGGCTTAGAATGACAAGCAGGGCTAAATGCTGATAATCTTCCCATCAACCAGTTCCCACACCTTCCCACCAAACCTCTGTATAAACCAGCGGTCATGTGAAACTGCTATTACCGGCCCTGGAAACGACACAATAGCAGCTTCAAACGCCTCCAGCACATCCAGGCTGATATAGTTGGTTGGCTCATCGAGCAAAAGCACATTCGGGCCTTCGGCCATCAAACGCGCAATCTCCAGTTTTCTTCGTTGACCAATACTCAATTGCCACACCTTCTTCTGCATATCCTCAAGCCTGAACAGCCCATAGCCGATCAACCGACCTACGAATTCCCCCTCGTATCCCACCTGTCCATACCTGTATGTTTCGAGCACAGTTTTATTGGGATCCATCTGAGGGTCCTGTGGCAAATAGCCTATTCGTGCACTCTCAATTATGCGTATCTCGCCCCTATCAGGTTTTTCAATAGCCATCAACACCCTGAGCAAGGTCGTTTTCCCGCTTCCATTAGGACCAAAAAGCAGGATGCGAGCATCAAAAGCTATAGTGAAATTCACATCGTCAAGAACACACGTCTCATCCCAACATTTTGTAAGATTGGAAACCCTGACCACTACTTCAGCTTGTAAAGGCTCAACATTGAATGAAGAACTGACCTGCATCAGTTTAGGTGGTTTGGGTATAGGGTCCGCTTCAATACGGCGCAGTTGCTCCTCGGCTGCTCGTACCCCACGCGAAATGGTATTTTGCACTCGACCTCCAAAAAAATAATAGGCTGTTTTATCGTTATCTTTAGGAGGCCGGTTATGTGCAACATTACGTGCCGTCTCTCGCATGCGCTTACGTAGGTCCTTGATCTCTTCCTGTTCCCTCTCGTAATCCTCCTCCCACGCTGCACGTTCAGCAGCCTTCGCCAGCACGTATGCATCGTAGTTCCCATCGTATTTTTTCAGGTGATGCGCATGTTCATCAATCTCGAAAATCTGGTTGACTGTTCTATTAAGGAATTGTCTATCGTGAGAAACCATCACAATAGCTCCCTTGCAATTGGAGAGATAAGACTCAAGCCATTCCAGGCTGGCGAAATCCAGGTGATTCGTCGGTTCATCCAGCAAGAGCAAATCAGGCGAGCGGAGTAACAATATCGCCAGGCCGATTCGTGCCTTCTCGCCACCGGAAAGCGTCTGCATGTCCCGATCGCGTGGGAGATATGCAATTCGCAAACCAGCCAGAATACTATCTATCTTATAATCTAGCTCGTAGCCTCCTCGATCCTGGAACTTGCTAGACACCTGCTCGTATTCATCCATCAATGTAGCAAGCCGGTCGCCGTTAGCAGAACTCATAGCATGTTCGAGTTCATACATCCGTTCTTCAAGTTGGCGCAAATTGCCCAGCGATTCCAGAATCAGATCTTGCAATGTATGGCCGGAAAACTCGGGTGTTGTTTGTGGCAGATAACCAACTTCTGTGTTTGGTGTGAACGAAAAGGAACCTGAATCAAAAGATTCTTTGCCGATCAGGATACTCAGCAAAGTGGTTTTACCAACACCATTCGATCCCACAATGCCAATCCGATCATCAGCGTTGACGATGAAAGAGATATCATCAAGTACGGTAATCGCGCCGTACGATTTACAAAGATTGCGAACAGCAAGCATGCTCATGTCTCGATTCTCTACCCCACGATTATATGCAACCGTTCAACAGCGTGTCAAATTATCACGTATGGATCAGGCATCTATTCAGGCCATTGTAAGGTGCCTAGCATCAACCGCAAGTCAAGTGTCAGGGAAAGTCACTATTCTATTATAGAATGGAATAAATGTCTGCCTCGGCATACAGCCGTTAACCATTAAAAATCTTCAATTTTTAGGAGAGTGAGAAGTGAGGATGCCAATATTTCGCGGGATGAAACGCTGGGGGCTTATTCTCTCAGCCGTGCTTTTGTCCTCGCTCCTACTAGCTGCTTGTGGTGAAAATTCCCCCTCCATTTTGAACCCCTCAGGGCCGGTTGCATTAAAAGAAGCAAATTTGTTCTGGTTCATTCTAGTTGTAGCCACAATTGTATTTGTGGTAGTTGAGACCTTATTAATCTATTCAATTGTTCGTTTCCGCGAACGTCCAAACTCACCTACCCCAGTACAAACTCATGGGAATAACACCGTCGAACTCATCTGGACGATTGTCCCTTCCCTGTTCTTGTTCGTCGTCCTCGTTGGAACCATCTACACCATGTTTGGGCTGACCAACTTTACTTCAGTCAATAGCCGCCCCCTTCAAATTAGGGTAGTTGGTCATCAATGGTGGTGGGAGTTCGACTATCTAAACGAGCACATTGTCACTGCCGATGAATTGGTAATACCCGTTGGCACGCGCATAGAAGCTCAATTGCTATCGCAAAATGTCATTCACAGTTTCTGGGTCCCTGAACTATTTGGCAAGACTGATGTTGTGCCAGGTCACAACAATATGTCGGTCTTCCAGGCTGATAATATAGGATCATTTCGCGGTCAATGCACCGAATTTTGTGGTTTAGAGCATGCGCATATGAATTTTTACGTGATAGTCAAATCACAAGATGACTATAATACCTGGCTATCATCACAGGAACAATCCGCGAGTTCGACACCTACTGACCCAACTGCGCTGGCGGGGCAAAAATTGTTCTTAGGTTCTGGTGGATGCCAGGGCTGCCATGGCATTGTAGGTGTCAACCTCAAAGACGATCAACACCTTAATAGTGGTCAAGATGCCTCAGTTCTGGTAGGTCCAAACCTGACTCATTTCGGGAGCCGCCGCGAGATCGCGGGAGGTGTCCTCCAATGGGACCCGGCTTCATGCGTGGTTGTTACTGGATCAAATGGGCAACCCACAATACAGAATCCTGATGCTTGTGGACTCTATCAATGGCTAAAAGATCCACTGGCTGTCAAACCCGGCACAGATATGGTTATTCGATCACTCTCAGATACCGAGATTGCTCAACTGATAGCGTACCTGGAGAGTCTTACATAAAGCAGGCCCTTAGCAGAACTAGATTACGGAGGAATTGCCGATGGCAACCCGCACAATTACCGAAGGCGTAAGCATAGCTCGTCGCAGGCGCTTGAGTGAAACCTATATTGGCGACTGGCTCATGACGACCGATCATAAGAAACTCGGCATCATGTACATGGTTACAGGCTTCTTTTTCTTCCTGGTCGGTGGCGTAGATGCCTTGCTCATCCGCACTCAGTTGGCGCAACCGAATGGAAAAGTGCTATCTCCCGATGTATACAACCAGATTTTTACAATGCATGCAATCACCATGATCTTCTTATTTGTCATGCCGATGCTCACCGGGCTAGGGAATTATATTGTGCCGTTGATGATCGGTGCGCGTGATATGGCTTTCCCTCGCTTGAATGCGTTTGGATACTGGGTTGTCCTCTTTGGGGGGCTCTTCTTGACCTCAAGTTTCTTATTTGGCGCCGCTCCCAATGTCGGCTGGTTCGCTTATGCGCCCTTAACCGAACTGAGTGGCGCTGGCACTACGTCTTGTGGCAATGCCGTTTTGTGTACTCCTGGCCCAAACATGGACTTCTGGGCGCTGGGTATTCTCATGCTCGGTATCTCCTCAATTGCAGGCTCGATTAACTTTGTAGTGACTATCCTGAAGCTACGCGCTCCAGGTATGACGATTAACCGCATGCCACTGTTCACCTGGATGACATTAATCACTGCTTTCCTGCTACTTTTCTCCCTCCCCAGTGTATCAATGGCGAGCATCCTGATACTGCTTGATCGCCACCTCGGCACACACTTCTACGTGGCTGGTTTTGGTGGTGATCCTTTGCTCTGGCAGCACCTGTTCTGGTCATTTGGGCATCCAGAGGTCTACATCCTCATATTACCAGCCTTTGGTATCATTTCAGAGGTGTTACCAGTCTTCTCGCGCAAGCCAATTTTCGGCTATACCTTTATTGCCTGGTCTGGCGTTGCCATCGGTTTCCTGAGCTTTACAGTATGGGCGCACCACATGTTTGCAGTTGGTTTACCGCTTGTCGCGCAGGCATTTTTTGCTACCAGTACTACTCTTATTGCCATCCCGACGGCAGTGAAGATCTTCAACTGGCTTGGAACGACCTGGGGTGGAAAACTGAGTTTTAAACCGCCAATGCTCTTCGCTCTGGGCTTCATTGCTATGTTTTTAATTGGGGGTTTGAACGGCGCAGCACTTGCAATTGTTCCTTTCGATTACCAGGTGACCGATACCTACTTTGTCGTTGCTCACCTCCATTATGTGCTCTTCGGTGGAACCGTATTCGGCATCTTTGCAGGCATATTCTACTGGTTCCCCAAGATAACGGGCAAATTGCTGAACGAGCGATTGGCTCAAGTACAGTTCTGGCTGATGCTGATAGGCGTGAACCTGACCTTCTTTCCCATGCATATCTTAGGTTTGCTTGGCATGCCAAGGCGCATCTATACGTATCCTGATAAACTCGGTTGGAATGAAATGAATCTTATTGCTACGATTGGTGCCTTTACTCTGGGTGTAGCCATCCTCGTGTTCATCTGGAACTTCGTTGTCACTCTTCGTAGTGGCGAAGCGGCGGGCACGGATCCCTGGGATGCCTTTACTCTGGAATGGGATACCGAATCTCCGCCTAAACCTTACAATTTCCTGGAAATTCCAACCGTTCGTAGTCGCCGTCCATTCTACGACAAAAAGAATCCAGAGACGGCAGACTGGAAGTCTATGACCCATTAAATGCCTTTGAAAGAGAACAATTGTGGCTGAAGATCAGGACCAGCACATGCAGATATCAAAAAATCATAGGGCTTCAAACGAAGCCACAGAACAGTCAATTAAACCCAAGCAGAGTTACTGGCCAATTGTGCTGGCTGCTTCACTCACTCTCACTCTTATTGGAGTAATTTTGATGTCTCATCCAATCATCTTTTGGATTGGAGTAGCATTCGTTATTGTTTCGTTTGTTGGCTGGGGAATCGAACGCCGTTAAGTAAGTGTATAGCGCATGAATCTGACCCCCCGTTTAATGCGCACTAGTGATTTAGGAAGTAGTGACACAATGAGTATTGCTTACACTGGGGAAGTTAGCACATATGGGGAGCACGAGGAATTAGCAGGACGAGGCATCAACTGGTGGGGGATGGCCTTTTTCATCGCCTCAGAAGCTTTGATTTTCGCTAATCTCATCGCTTCTTACCTGTACCTGGAAATCCGAAACGGGAACTGGCGTCCTCCTGTGGATTATATCATTCCAATAATCGGTACAGTTTTACTGCTTGGCAGTAGTATTCCTGTACGTTTTGCTGGCGATGCTATCTCAAAGGGCAATCAACGCAATCTGAGAATTGGTCTCACTACTACTATACTCATGGGCGCTGCATTCCTTGTAGGGCTTGGAATTGAGTATTATGGAGCTATTGTTGAGCATAACTTTACTCCATCATCTTCGCTCCAGGGCTCGTGCTTTTACGCGCTGACCGGCCTACACGCTTCGCATGTGATCGTAGGTCTTATTTTCCTGTTTGTCGTATTGATGCGCTCTCTACGAGGCGACTTCACTGCAAAGAAACACTGGGCAATTGTAGCCGGAGAGATGTATTGGCACTTTGTTGATGGTGTATGGGTGTTTGTGCTTACTGTCGTGTATCTATTGCCACTGATAAGATGAGAGAACTTTATTCCTGTAGGTGCCGATAAATCGGCGCTGTGCGCGATAAATCGGCACCTACAGGAACCTTCATGCAATCCCTTAAGAAGGAATTTTCCATTTTCGGGCCTTTCACTAACCATATAGCAATATCGAAAGAACGCTCATGTATGATGTTTTTGTATCAAGCAGTACATAGGCGTTCTTTTCTTCTTAAATATCACAGATTCATCACAAAAATATGGTAATATGTATCAAGATGTATGTTTATGATCTTTGGATGAAGTGTTGAGCGCACGTGTACAGAAAGGACAACAAGCGGTGAGAGATATCATACGAGACAGTGATACCACTGCTTCTCTCCAAAGAAATAAGCTTCATCGATCACGAAAACGTATCCGCTGTTCGATCTGTGAACGTCGCACGTGGTATAATTCCATTCCTGTCGCAGAACCGGAAGATGTTCCAGCGCCTCGTCAAGTGTGGACATTGTGCAAACGCTGTCATCAGGAATTGCTGGTTCAATTGCGCCTTTCCCCTGTTCGTTCTCCTTTACGTCTCCGCATAGCTATTGGTCTCGTTGCCGCCGAAAGGTCGCCATATACCTATGCCCCCACAAGGAAACCGCTTACCGATCGCTCGTGGATTATCATCATGGCATGGGGCTTTGGAATTGCAATGGTCCTGCATCTCCTCTTAATCGTCATGCTAGCTACCATTGCAGGGCATTAATGTATAACCTCACCCTTGACCTGTTTGCTAGAATATGAAATAGCATTACCAAAAAGAACAACCAGAACAGGTACTTTATTTTAATGGACTTCTCCGCAAGTAACCAGGCGGATAAAAGCCATGCTAGTCGATAAAATAGCTCGGGAAAGTTTCAGGCCTATTAAAGTAGTCTACCCGCAGCTATATTTATTGCAACCTCAATAGAGGAGTCCACTTTTATGTCGTCGAGCTTAGCGCGAGAATATTTCATACTCACAGAGATCGCGACTAATATGCGCAGCGGCTTCATTTTACTTAATCCGGCGGAGCAGGTTGCATACTTCAATCCCAGTGCAGAACGTTTGATCGGAATTAGTAAAGGGAAGCTCATCGAACAGCCAATCTTCGATGTTCGGCAACAGCTTATCTCACTTGCTGCAAACCCCGAAAGCGCACAGGTAGAACTTGAGCGTATCTGGCTTCATCCTGAGCAAGAAAACAGTACCGACCTGGCATTAGCTGATGCTGTGATACGCTGGTTGCGTGTGCAAAGCTTCCCTGTGCGAGATGACCTTGATCAACTGTTAGGTCGTGGGGTATTACTCGATGATATCACTTTAGAACGAACTCCTGCCCAGACTCGCAATGAAACCCTGGCGCTCGCTGCGCATGAACTCAAAACGCCGCTGGCTATCATCAAAGGTTGTGCAACTACCTTGCTGGGAAACTCCATGCGTTGGGATGCCGCTGCACTGCGCGAAATGTTGCAAATGATAGATACGCAGACTGATCGCTTACATGATATCCTCAACACTCTCCTGGATGTCTGGCGCATGGATGCAGGTGTGCAGAATTTGCGGCTCTCAGAAGTACGTATCTCGAAATTGCTCGAACAATTGATAGAGCACTGGCGTAAAAATGCTCCACGCCACCAATTTCAACTCAGCGAGCCAAACGAAGATATCATTGTCCAATGCGATGCGATGCGCATCGAGCAAACCCTTAATCACTTGCTTAATAATGCCGTGGCTTATTCATCTATGGGTAGTGTTATCAAAATTCATGTGGAGACGAACGAAGAAGAACTATGTTTGAGTATCTCAGACCAGGGGATAGGTATTGCCCCTGAGCACCTCGATCGCATCTTTGATCGCTTCTACCGTATCTCGCGCGGAGAAGAACGAACAACTGGAAGTGGCTTAGGGCTGTCGATTGTACGCGCAACCATAGAAGCGCATGGAGGGAAAATCTGGGCGGATTCTCCCGGAATTGGGCTAGGAACAACGTTTTTTTGTACACTGCCATTTACTCCACCAGTGGAAACTGAGCCGTTATACTACAACCGATTAGAAGATGCTATGGATTCTTTATCCAGTGGCCCATTAACCTTACCTCGTACAGGTCCTCTAAGACAATCTCAACGGCCAAAGATAGTTATCGCCGAAAATGATGCTCGTATTGTTCGCTATCTACGTGCGCACCTGGAGGAGCAACAATACCAGGTAAAGACTGTGAGTCATGGCATACAGCTCTTGCGCCAGCTTGATCTTGAAGAACCCGACATGATACTGCTATCAACACGCATTTCGGATATAAACAGCACAGAAGTGCTCCAACGCTTACGCGAATTTTCAGCCATCCCGGTCATGATGCTCTGTGATACTACTGATGAAGACGAACACGTGCGTCTCTTAGATCTTGGCGCTGACGACCTTGTGCTCAAACCTTTTAGTATTAAAGAGTTACTTGCCCGTATTCGTGTGCGCTTACGACGTTCGATGGTACAAAGAGAACAACAAATCGCTGATGTAATTTTCAGGACAGGCGAGCTTACCATTGATTACGCGCAGCACCAGGTACTAGTACAGGGAAAACACGTACAACTGAGCCGTACCGAATACAAACTACTCTGCACACTAGCGCAAAATGCAGGCAGGGTTTTGACCCATGAGTTGTTACTTGAGCGTGTATGGGGATCGGAATACAATCGTGAAGTAGACTTTATCTGGGTCTATATCAGCCGCCTGCGTCGTAAAATTGAGGCCGATCCTCGCCATCCACGTTATATTCTAACCGTTCCAGATGTCGGTTATCAATTAGTCAAGTCGTAATCAGCCTCGATGTCGAGTTTGGCTTTTTTGAGAACCACTTTACAGTCATGGCGCTCCTGCGTGATGTAATTGCTCATATCTTTGAAACTCTCCGCGCCATTCAATGTGTTCTCCTCATCAACTTCCCATCTAAATAGTTGCCAACAATCAAATTTTTGAATCTGCCCTCTTGAAAGTGTGCATAATGTATGTTATAATTTTGCATATAGTTTGCATAATATTCGAAGGAGTAGAGCAATGACCCCCAGGGCACCACTGGAGCCAGCAGATATCATCTTAGATGGAGTAATGGGCGAAACGACAAATGCAACAAGTAATCAAAAAGCCGATATGGAGTGTTTTGTGAAGTCACCTGAGCATCTCGCTCAACAGTTTCAGGTAGAGAAAGTCCTGCAAGGTGATAAAGATGCATTTGGCGCAATCGTCAACCAGTACAGTGCGTTGATGATGCGCACAGCTTTTATGATTATTGGAGACCGTGATATTGCTGCAGATGCTGTACAGGATGCGCTGATACAGGCATGGCAACATTTGCCTGGATTACGTGAATCAGGAGCATTACGTCCCTGGCTTATGCGCATTGTAGTGAATCAGTGCATTAGCTACAAGCGAAAAGCAGCGCGAACCGCTGCATTTGTTCGCCAATCGCTCGCAGATCAATCAATACAGCTTGCCGCCGAGATAGCTGACGATCACAAAGGTCGCATAGAACGTGACTGGGATTTAGCTGAAACCGTGAAAAAATTGCCTCCAAAACAACAAACAGTCATCATGCTCCATTACTATCAAGGCATGACATTGCCATCTATGGCTCAGAGATTGCATATATCAGAAAACACACTCAAGAAGCGCATTCAGGCTGCGCTTACCAACTTGCGGCGAGATCTGCGCCCCGACGAGAGAGCCGGTGCTCTTGTAGTAGAATGACCAGCAACTGAGATTCGCTCAGCAATCGGGAATGCAGGTTTTCACTTTATCTCTTCTTACAGGGATATTTGCAAGCCAACAGTATTATGAGTAGTGCCAGGAATAACGCCCTGTCAAATCTCATTTCAAGCGGTTCACCCCCGCTTATGGTGAATCCATTTTTAGCAGACGGTTTACAATGTCTTGACATTGAATGATAGTAGTAAGTATAATTGGTGTGGCTTAATAAGTTTGAATTATCATCAGCAAAGATTAAAGCTGATATCTCATCCATTTATATAGCGCTTGTCGTATTCGTAGTAGAGTTGTCTTTGTTAAAAAGGAATATGCAGCGCAGCTATCTCCTATTTTAACACTTTTGTGTTGATTTTTTTAACTCCTGATAGATAATATCAGTAACTATTCAGGTCATATTTCTCAAATGTAGCAGCTAGCGATAGATGGGGCAGGAATGATGGGACGTGCTATTGCGAAGCCGAAGCACTGCCCCATATACCAACAAGGGCTTTGCTGGCCCTTTAAGGCCCCCTTCCTGAATAGTTATCCAAAAGTAATCCGCGATTAGGGGGATTTTTGCGGCCTACTTGAGCTTACTTAAAGTTGATTTCAATAGAGAAAAGTTGATCTCGTTTCATATACATGGTGAGTTTAACGAAAACCTCAGCCCCTGATACGCGTTTGCTCGGTACTCATTTAGAGAAAAACCATGATACATGAGCATCATTAACCACAAAGTGTAAAATAAGGTCTCCACTAAACAACCAGTGAGCCGCATGGGAAGGAGATCGAAAAAGTGAACAATTTGAGACGGGAGATTGTTCATGGCAACCCATTCTATCAGGCCGTTAGCGGCCAATGATCTGGAAAATGCAACGTTCCAGTTTGCCGATCGACAACACGAACAGGCTATGATCTGGTATCAATATAAAGCAGCCAGGGAGGGGAGTACGAGAGTTGTGTTGTTGGTTGGCGAACCAGGTATTGGTAAGACTCGCCTCCTGGATGAGTTTGCTATCCTGGCAGCTGGAGATGGAGCAACCATCCTGAGGGGTAGCGCATCAGATTTCGAGGGGATGCCTCCTTATTTACCATTTTTAGAAGCTCTCGGTCAGTATATCAGTGTAACTTCTTTGAACCTATTGCGAGAGCAGTTGGGCGCAACCCTGCCTATATTAGCGAGTATTTTACCAGAATTGACAAACCGTTTTGGTGATCTTCCAATAATCTATCAAATACCTCCTGAGCAGGCTCTTCTACGCCTCTACGAAGCTATAGGCGCTTTTCTAGAAGCGATTAGCAACTCAAATGTACTTGTACTTACGCTTGATGATCTGCACCTGGCGGATACAGCCAGTCTCGATCTGCTGTGCTATATTGCGCAACACCATGCGAATGTCAAACTCCTTGTTTTAGGCGCTTATCGAGCAGACGAAATCCAACGAAATGCTACACTTGATCGCGCAGTGATTGAGCTTGCTCACCTGAGAGTACTTACTACTATTGTTCTCAGTCCCCTTACAGCTGTGGAGGTTGAGTCACTGGCTGTTACCTATCTTGGTGGGCCTATCAATCCAGATGTGAGTTTGCTTCTGTATACTCAAAGCGAGGGCAATCCTTTCTTTGCTGAGGAGCTTCTACGTGGTTGGATCGAAGAGGGTTCGCTAGTCCAGGATAATGAAAACTGGATTGCTAACGCCCCACTAGAACATGCGCTCCCATCAAGTATCGTAGGGGCTCTGCGCCAACGGTTTACCCGGCTCTCATCTGACATTATTGATCACCTGCGAGTTGCTGCAGCTATCGGGCGAACGTTTGAACCTTCATTGCTCGCTACTGTTGTAGATAAGGATATTGAGATAATCGAGGCGAATCTTCTAGAAGCCACACGATATGGGCTGGTACGAACTGAGCCAACGGGCTTTTTCACGTTCAGTCACGAAAAAATACAAGAATGCCTGTATGCAGAAGTAAGTATTTCGCGACGCAAACGTCTCCACGAGGTGATTGGCAAGATTCTTGAATCTCGATATGAACAGGAGGGTACGAAGAGTGCTTTCAAGCTCGCAGAACTGGCTTTCCATTTTGCGCATAGTGGTGATCGTAGACGCAGCGCAAACTATTCCCACCAGGCTGCTGAACAAGCAATGCAATCCTTCGCATTTAAAGAAGCTATGTCTCACTATCGCACAGCTCTTGAACTCTATGATTCAGATGATGGAGAGCGGGGTAATCTCCTTCTTGGCCTGGGTGAAGCTGCACTCCTGGTTGATGCAGAGCGTGAAGCCGAGATTGCTTTTCGGACTGCTCTAACCTGGTTTTCCCAGGCTGGAGATGTGTCAGCGGCGGCACGAGCAGCACATGGCCTAGGATTGACGCTATGGCGGCAAGAAGCTTTTGAAGCAGCACGCACCACACTTGAACATGCGTTGTCATTGCTGGAGAATACTGATTCAGCGCTTGCAGTACGAGTACTGGTGGATCTTGCAACGTTGCTTACTATGTATATGAACGAGCTAGCGAAAGGAAATACCTATGCTCAACTAGCAATGGAAATGGCACGCCGCCTGGAAGATAGCCTCCTGGAAGCTACAGTCATTCGCGAAGTTGTTGGGAAACTTCTTATGCTTGGCAACGATATACCAGGATCTATTCTTTCAATGGAGCAGGCTCTCATTCTTGCTGAAACCAATGATGATCCATCTGAGGCGGCAAAGTGCTGCCACTATCTAGCGGGTGCATACTACTTCCTCGGTAAGATCAAACGTTCTTACGAAGTCAGTCTACGCTGGATCGAGTTTATTGAGCGAGCAGGTCAACCTTATGAACTGCGTTACCCTTACTGCTGGCTTGCATTGCTGTACTCCTCTCAGGGTGCCTGGAGCGAGGCTGAGAAAGCAATTGAGCATGCACAACATCTTGTTGATAATCTGCTCACCCGTGCTTCATCAGCTTTCTTGCCCCAGGTCAAAGGTTTTCTTGCCTACCTGCGTGAAGACTATTTGTCTGCTGAGCAAGAACTCCCGGCAGTGATGGTAAATCAACAAAGAGATGCTGGCGGGGTGCTGCTACATGTGTCTCTGCTTGGTTTGTCCCAGGCTGCCCTGGGGAAACACCAGGATGCCTTAGAGCAAATAGGCAAATTACGGATACTACTTGCTGAACAGCCACCCGGGACGTTACAAAGCGCTCCGATTATCACTTGCCTGGCGCTCTTAGCAATGAATGTAGGTGATCAAGAACTTGCGCAAAAACTTTATACTCAACTCCTCACATTTCGAGGTCAGAACTACTGGTTTTTGGTCGACCGCGTTTTAGGAATACTTGCTACCCTCGGGCAAGATTGGGAAATGGCAGAGATTCACCTGGTAGATGCAGTTGCAACAGCTCAAAGAGAGGAACTGCGTCCAGAATTAGCTCGCACGTTACAAGCACAGGCAGATTTAGAACTGGCTCACGGGGATCAAGAAAGTTCATCACGCGCTATGAAGCTCCTGAGTGATGCGCTAGCCTTATTTGTAGAACTGAATATGACAAAAAGTGCAGAACACATTCGCTCTCGACTGCGTAATCTTATACATACCAAAAAAGGAATAACAAAAAAATCTCTACCAGCTAACCTTACCTCTCGAGAAGCGAATGTGCTTGAGCTTGTAGCTCAAGGCAAGAGTAATCGTCAAATTGCACAAGAACTTGGTCTGAGCGTAAAAACTGTTGCCAATCACCTTACCCACATCTTTAATAAAACCATGTGTGAGAACCGGGCAGCAGCAGCAGCCTTTGCGATACGCAACGGCCTTGTCTAACATTTCCACTTCGATATTTTCAATGTAGGTATTTCTTCTCAGTTGTACCTATCTTCATCTCTTTTCACTTTATGAAAAGTGAAGACATCAGCACAACCATAGACAAACCGTTACCATTTATTCTTCCGCACTACTATCGTGTCTAGACCTATGACCTGTACAATGTAAAAAATGCAAGCCTCTCGAACAAAGATGTTCCTGTAGCTGACCCCCTCATTCGTAAAGATGATGAGGCTGATGCAATGAAGTGTTTATAATTGAGCCTTGGGGAGAGTTTGTGTACGATGGGAACTATACGGGATAGTGCAGATAAGGTGCGAGGTTACCTGATTCCACAACTATTTGTCTTGCGACGGGTGCCCATGCGCTATTATCGTGTGTTGCCATTAACATTCATGAAGAAGTTTCAGTGTATAGTAGTTGGCTCGGCTCCCGGGGTATTGACTGTGGCCATTACTAATCGAAATAACACTTTAGCCATCGAGTCCTTAATTAAATTCACCGGGCAATCAATTTTCCCCGTTTTAATTGAACGGACCAGAATGAGATTACTCATTCTCCGTATTGAAAGAAACGAATATCGCAGGAATGCTTTTCATTCGATAGCAAAAGGAAGCATGGAGAAGCTGAACTATTATCAATATTCAATGCTCAGCCTTCAGGTGTGTTCGTTCATGAGATTACTTTCAAGCAAAAAGGCGAAGAATGTGTAGCAATATGTTTACTACGATTGAGGAAAAGAAGAAAAGCATAGGATATTCCTCCCCCCACACTCCCAAACTCCCAGATATTCCTTGTTTCATTAAGCTTTCATTGTTGCTCTCAGAAAAAAATTCTACTCTGGTAGGAGTTAATTCCCATCTCACATCATGTTCTTGTTCTCTTTTAACTGCTCGCAAATGCAGGACTTTTCTCCGATGTAAAAGACAGGGCATAGAGGTTATACTTACGCAGGAAGTAATGGGGTGAAAATGTCACGTGTCCATAGTCCACAGTAATCTCAAGGCTCTAACCAGGTTCTCTGATCGAGAAGAGAGCAAAATGCACATGTTTGTGATTGTATCCACCTATCGAGCAAAAATAGGTGAGGAGGATGCCATCATTGCTTTACATGAGGACTGGCAACGCAAACAGGGCCTTGATGTCAAAGTCTACATTTCCTGGGAACTGCTCAGAAACATTGAAGCGCCAAGTGAGTTCATTGTGATTACACATTTCGAAAATGAAGAGCTGGCTCGAGCGATGGCAGACGAATTTAATCAAGATGCATGGTATTCCCGATTGGTGAGTCTGCTTGAGGAGAGACCTGCCAACACCAGGTATGTTCGTGAGTGGCGGGCACCCTGATACAACGTTACAAGCAATTTTAGCGCGTACCCGGAGTGCGTATCATTCAGGTTTTCAGGCTGAAAACGAAATACGGCCAGGGAGAAACCAAATGAAATTGCTGATTATTGATAACGACCGTAACTTTGTAGAGATGTATACCGCCTGGTTGAAAACTTTTGGATACGAGGTTCACCGAGCATACACAGGTGATCAGGCGAGAGCTAAATGGATAGAGCATCAACCAGAACTCGTCATTTTGGAAAGTGCATTAAAGGACGTAGACGCGCTCGCAATGTGTAGCGACCTGCAAAGCAAACATGATGCATTGATATTGGTCGTGACCGAAGGGAAAGATATTCACGACGAGGTATGGTGCTTAGAGTCTGGTGCTGACGATTACTTGCGCAAACCTTTTTTACCAGATCAACTACTGGCACGAATTCACTCGGTAAGCCGTAGGGCGCGCTCTAGTGTAAAAATTCCTCCATCTACCCGCATCATAGTGGGATCTCTATGTGTCGATCCACTGCACAACGAAGTAAGTATTCGTGGAAAAACCATCCGTTTGACGCCCACTGAAGGCAAACTGATGAACTTACTCGCTACTAATGCTGATAATGTGTGTACAGCAAGCCAAATAGTTGCGCATGTGTGGGGATATTACGGAGGCGGGGATAGCACACTGATCAAAACTCATGTATATAACTTGAGGAAGAAGATTGAACGAGATCCATGCAACCCTCACTATATTTTGACAGTCCCAGGAATTGGCTATACGCTGCTACGCCATTTGGATGAGGAGATCAATATTGCTTCTGAAGATATCCATCATGCATCACTTATTGCTACTGGCTAAAAGTATTCTACCCTGCAACACAATAAGCGAAGATAGATTCCATTACCTTCATTAGCCTAAATGCTTATAGAGACGACTTCCTAAAGGTCCTGCTACCTGCAACGGTAGTTTTCTCCAGCATGAGGTAAGGAGGCGGAATTTCCAGCTACGCTCGGATGTAGACGCCAGACCCGCCGTGCGAGGAAAGTAGTAGTATGGGAGCGGCTCTTTGATGGCTCCCCAACGGCGCTTAAACTCCATCAGTCCTTCGTTATCGCAGGCAGTCCGTCCGAGATCAAGCGTCTGGTAATTGTGCGTGCATCCCCATGAGATTGCCGTCCATAACAGTAGATTATTAGGAGCAAGGTGTAAATAGTTTTCATCGGATGCACCATAGGCATACCTCACAGTTGAACCAGACGCAAGCAGTATCATACTCGCTATTACGCATCCCTGATACTCAGCTAGCAATAACTGTACTGCCCCTTTGGAGGCAAATGTATCCCATACATCGAAGAAGAAAGCTCGTGGTTGCGCTGGCATGCCATGTTTCTTACAGCGAGTTTGTAGATGCAGGCGATAGTAATATGCCATTTCTTCGCGGTGCTGCGCTATTCGAACCTGTACACCCAGCTTACGCGATTTCTTTATTTGATGCTGTACAGGCTTGCGCAAATTTGTCCAGACCGTATCAGGATCGTCAGAAAGTGGCAACAGCCACCGAACATATAAATGTTCCTCGACCATGTCATTTCGTTTAGCCAGCAATTCGTTATAGCCTGTTCGCAGTTCCAGATACCGTACTTTCTGTTGTTGAGCTAGATCGATTGCCTGATCTATGAGGTTATCAGCGTTACACTCATCCGAGGCAAGTAATGGACAGTAGTCGGAAAATGGCAAAGATACTAGACGCCGTCCGGTGATGGGACTCTGTATCAAGCATAGAGGTAAGAAGCCAGTAATGTGTCCCGGCGTATTTGTGCTAATCAGCGGGATCACGGAATATCCATAAAATCTAGCGAGCATATCCAGCCACGCCGATCCGTAATAGATTGACGAATCTTTTGTATGCTGCTCAACAAAGGTACTCAGGTTTGTATCGGTGAGAATTGTTTGTGCCACTAATTCCATTCTCCTCATTATGTAAGCGCAGCACCAGTCGGTATTTTTGAGAACACTACTTCACTTAGCCAG
>Ga0187780_10001329_pt1 | contig 18645 bp, 16 predicted proteins | sample 1015_Q2_SP10_20__FD_132429 | JGI IMG/M metagenome (GOLD analysis project Ga0187780, IMG submission 132429) | Tropical peat soil microbial communities from peatlands in Department of Meta, Colombia - 1015_Q2_SP10_20_MG | ecosystem: Environmental > Terrestrial > Soil > Wetlands > Peat | place...
GCGAAAGCGATGCTAGCATGGGCTGGTTTCGTGACGTGTTTGTGCCGATAGACCCCACTCATGGCTCAGAGGTTGGCGTGGAAACCCGCATTCTTATCGTCGACGACAGCGTTCTGGTTCGCGATCGGCTCCGCGACCTGCTACAGCAGCATCGCGAGCGGCGCCTGCTGGAAGGCGGCGAGGCGGTGCTGCGCAACGAGTCTTGCTTCTCCTTTGTTTAGCGCGTCAAAGTCGCTCTATGCCAGAAGTGCCTTGGCGCGGCTGGTCCTGGTTAATCAACTTGGAGACGTCCAGCCAAAAGGGGTAGAGTATGCGTTCGCGGATTTCGCGTTTGCTCTGAATGGCCAACGAAAACGAAAAATCGGCCGCCGCTGGGGCGGCCATGCGGTTCGTGCAGGATCACGATATCGTGGGACTAGGCAGCGGTTCTACTTCAGCTTACGCCCTGCGTTCTCTGGCTGAGCGTGTTCATGCCGGTCTGCAAATTCGGGCGATCCCGACTTCCCTACAAGTTGAGGAAATGGCCAAGGCAGCAGGAATTCCCCTCACGACATTTGATGAAGTTCAGCAGATCGATGTGACGATCGATGGCGCGGACGAGTTCGATCCCGATCTCAACCTCATTAAGGGTGGAGGCGGAGCGCTCTTGCATGAAAAAATTGTTGCCTCGGCCTCCCGGCAGCTGATCATTATCACCGATTCAAGCAAGCAGGTTCGGGTGCTGGGAAGGTTCCCTTTGCCGGTCGAAGTGATTCCGTTCGCTGAGGCTCTAATCGTCAAAGAAATCGAGAACCTGGGAGCGAGGGTGACGCCGCGGCGTCTAGCTGACGGAAAACCGTTTGTCACGGACGAACACAATCACATTCTCGACTGCTATTTCGGCAAAATACCCGATGCCGCCGCCCTCGCGCGCAAACTGGAAACCATGCCTGGGGTGGTCGAGCATGGATTGTTTATCGGCATGGCCAGCGTTGTGCTGGTTGCAAAGGGGAGCGAGGTGCAGGAATTGCACCGCCCGCGCGCTGCCTGAAGCCGTGACAGCCGGCGCTCCACCAACCCAAGTCAGCGATATTTGCCATGTTATAATTTTTCATCCCACTCGCCCTGGTAAGTGGACGGAGGAATGTATCGACAAGCGTTTTGTCCGCATTAACGAACGTATTCGCGCGCGCGAAGTTCGCGTGATTGGTGATGAGGGCCAGCAGATTGGCATCCTGCCTCCCTATGAAGCTCTGAAAATGGCCCGTGAAAAAAATCTAGATCTGGTAGAGGTTTCGCCGACGGCCCAGCCTCCCGTGTGCCGCATCATGGATTACGGGAAGTACCTTTATCAGCAGGAGAAGAAAGAACGGGAGGCGAAGAAGCACCAGAAGACGATCACAGTCAAGGAAGTAAAGTTTCGTATCAACGTCGACGATCATGATTACGAAACCAAGAAAAACCACGTGATCCGTTTCCTGGAAGAGGGAGATAAGGTGAAGGCGACGATTTTCTTTCGCGGGCGCGAGATGACGCGCACTGGACTGGGGCGCGAAATACTGGAGCGGCTGATTAAGGACGTCGAGCAAAAAGGGATGGTGGAGTTCCGCCCTCGGCAGGAAGGCAACACGCTGCACGCGATCTTGGCTCCGAAGAAAGAGGGCGGCCAGAAGCCGCAAGCTGCGCAGGCGCAGCAGAATCGACTGAAGCAGGCGTAGGTATTTTGAGCATTCAGCCAAGCGAAGATTTCGGCAACGCCGAGCGGACTGAATGCCTATTGCTGACTGCTGATTTGAGGATTTATGCCCAAACTTAAAACTCATAAAGGCGCCGCCAAGCGCTTTAAGAAAACCGCGACTGGCAAAGTCAAGCGCCAGCACTCTTTTTTGCGCCACATATTGACTTCGAAGCCGCATAAGCGCAAGAAGAAGCTAAGCGAGTCAGTCCTGGTGAGCGACGCCGATCTGCGAAAAGTAAAGCGGATGATTCCGTACTAGGCTGTAGCGCGGGCATTCTTGCCCGCGATGTGCGCGCAGCAGTGAGCGCCCGGTGTGTGAAGAGGTGATCAGACCACGAGTCTCCTACCTCCAGCCACCGTAATTGGAAACAAAAAAGGAGCAAGACCATGCCTCGTGTAAAACGTGGGACCAAACGCCACGCCAAGCGCAAGAAAATCCTTGATCGCGCCAGTGGCTATTTCCTGACCAAATCCAAGCTGTATCGCTCCGCCAAGGAAGCGGTGGAGCGCGGCCTCAAGTTCGCCTACTCGGGACGCAAACAACGCAAACGCCAATTCCGCTCGCTGTGGATTGTGCGTATCGGCGCTGCCGCCAGACTGAATGGGCTCAGCTACAATCAGTTCATTCACGGATTGAAAAAGAGCGGAGTGGAGCTGGACCGCAAGATTCTGGCGGACCTGGCTGTGAACGATGCAGCGGCGTTTAAAAGCCTCGCCCAGCAGGCGAGAGGCGCTCTCGGCGGGGCAGCGTAGTAGCTTTCAGCACTCAGCAATCAGCATTCAGCACTGAACACGTGGGGACGGCCGCCCTCGGCCGTCCGCCGAGCAAAGCTCGGCAGAACACCTGCAGCGATGATTTTGCCGTATTGTCATCCCGATGCGTTCGTCGCGGCGCTGCCGCGGCGAGAGTTTCCGAGAAATCTGCAGCTAGAAGAAGCAGGTCCCTCGACTGCGCAGCCGGTTCTCAAGCGAACCGGTGTGCTCGCTCGGGATGACAACAATTAACATTGAAATAAATACCGTGGCCTATTCAGTTCCCAAATTGAAGGACTACTCGCCGGCAACGCTGGACAAGGCCGTCGACGACTTGCTTTCGGCTCTCGAAAAGGAGTCCGCAGCCGTTAGAAGCGACGCTGAGTGGAAATCCTTTCGCGATCGTTGGATGGCTCGGAAGAACGGCGTCCTGACCCAAATCAGCGTGCTTTGGCTCGGTAGGGCGCCTAGCGGGGCGAAAGCTGATGTCGGTAAGCGCTTTAACAAACTAAAACAAGAAGTGCAGAACTGGGTCGAAGGCGCGTGGGCCGACGTGGAGCGGCGGCTGGTCGAGCAGTCTACGCCGATTGCCAGTGGAACGCTAGACGAAATTCGCGTTGCAGTGCTGGAACGCGAGAGCCTCGACATCACTCTCCCCGGAATACAGCGCCCCATCGGCGCCGAACACCCCGTCATTAGGGCTTCCAACGAGATGGTCGCTGTCTTTCGCAACTTGGGCTATTCGGTGCAGGAAGGGCCGGAGATCGAGACCGACTACTACAATTTCGAGTCGCTCAACTTTCCTCCCAACCATCCGGCGCGCGATACGCAAGATACCTTGTTCATTGCGAATCAGCGAGCCAGGCCGTTGCGTGAGCAGCTGTTGCTGCGCACCCATACGTCCCCGGTGCAGATCCGGACGATGGAGAAGATGAAGCCGCCGATTCGCATTGTGATTCCCGGCAGGGTTTATCGCAACGACCCTCCGGATGCCAGTCACTCGCCAATGTTTCACCAGATTGAAGGCCTGGCGGTGGATACGAACATTACTTTCGGCGATCTCAAGGGCACCCTCGACCACGCCATGAAGGCTTTCTTCGGATCGAGCGTGAAGACCAGCTTTCGACCTTCATTTTTCCCGTTCACCGAGCCGAGCGCCGAGATGCTGGTGAGCTGCTTCGTGTGCGGAGGCAGTGGAAAGCGTGGCAGCGAAGTCTGCCGGCCCTGTAAGCAGACGGGATGGATCGAAATTCTCGGCTGCGGAATGGTGGACCCGAATGTGTTCGAGTTCGTGAAGCAGAACGGTTACGATCCGAGCAAAGTCTCCGGCTTTGCATTTGGCATGGGCGCGGACCGAATTGCGCTGCTGAAATACGGCGTAGATGATTTGCAGTTGTTCTTTCAGAACGACGTGAGATTTTTACGGCAGTTTGCATAGGCAATAAGGATGCGCGCGAAACGCGCGATTTGTCTGCCCTCGGGGCGTTCGCGCGGCGCGCCCAGATCCTTCGGTCGCCAAAAGACGGCGATCTCAGGATAACAACGACAGATGAAACTTTCTCCCAAATGGATTCGCGACTTCGTCGATGCGCCGGTGGACAATCGGCGGCTCGCGGAGGATTTGACCTCGATCGGTATGGGAGTCGAAGGAATCATCGGCGAAGGCGAGAAGGCTGTCTTCGAGATGGAGATCACGACCAATCGTCCCGACGCCATGAATCACTACGGTGCCGCACGAGAAACATCAGCGATTTACGATGTCCACCTCAGGCCCATTGAGCCGAAGCTGCCGAGGTCAGCCGGACAGGCGAATTTCCCGGTCATCATTGAGGATGCCGAAGGGTGCGCCCGTTTCACGGCCAGAATCCTTCGCAATGTCAGCATCAAGCCTTCGCCCAGCAAAATTGCAGGACGCTTGTCGTTGCTCGATCAGCGGCCGATTAATAATTCGGTCGACGCGACCAACTACACGCTATGGGAGATGGGCAAGCCGACGCACGTGTTTGATCTCGATCTGCTCGAAGGTGGAAAGATTGTTGTGCGACGAGCGCGGGATGGCGAAAAGCTGAAGACGCTGGATGGCATCGAGCGCAAACTGACCTCTGAAGATTTGGTTGTGGCCGACGCCGAAAAGCCGGTCGGACTTGCCGGAACCATGGGCGGATTCGACACAATGATTACCGACAAAACCCGGAATGTCCTGATTGAGTCGGCATGGTGGGATCCGATCACGGTGCGCAAGATGTCGCGCCGCCACGGCCTGCACACGGACGCATCGCACCGTTTTGAGCGCGGAGCCGATTTCGAGTCAACTGTGCTTTCCTGTAACCGCGTTGCTGAGTTGATTCTGCAAGCGGGCGGCGGGGAATTGATCGGCGAGCCTATTGACGTGATTGCGCGCCGCCTCGATCAAGCGCCGATCGCGCTCCGCCTTTCGGAGGTGCGGCGCATCCTGGGGCCCGGACTGGATGGCATCCAGATCGTGCGCATTCTCAAACGCCTTGGCTTTGACGCACTGCCGGAGCGCGAAGAAGAGCACGAATTCACCGTGCGGATTCCAAGCTGGCGACTCGATGTCGAGCGTGAGATTGACCTGATTGAGGAGATTGCACGGCTGCACGGCTACGACAAGTTCCGGAACACGCTTCCGGCTTTTGTTGGTTCCGTGATCGAGTTGCCCGATGCGGGCAAAGATAGAAAAGTCAGGAGCACTCTGCTGGCGCTGGGATACAACGAAGGCGTATCGCTGAGCTTTATTTCGCCTGAAGACGCGGAGGAGTTCTCGGCTGTGCCGGTGATTGAGGTGGAGAATCCGCTGAGCGAAGAAGCGTCGGTGATGCGGACATCGCTGGTTCCCGGAATGCTGGGAATGCTTGCCTACAATTTGAACCGTGGCAACGACGACGTTCGATTGTTTGAGGCGGCAAACGTTTTTCAGGCCGAGCGAAACGGCGCGTTGGAGGTGAAGCGCGTCTGCATGGGAGTAACTGGAAGCGCCTGGCCGCCGAGTGTGCACCAGCGGGCACGACCATTTTCCTTCTTCGATTTGAAGGGTGACATTGAGGCCGTGCTGCGTGCATTCGAGCACAAGACGCTGCGCTACGACGCACTGGTTCCTGAGTATTACCATTCCGGGCGCTCAGCGCGCGCTGTGATAGATGGAGAACTAGTGGCACAGTTCGGGCAGTTGGATCCCGAGACTGCGGCAAAACGCAAACTGCGGCAGGATGTTTTCATTGCAGAGCTACATCTCGACGTTCTATACAAACGACGCCTGCGTGGCCTTTCCTACAAGCCCATCCCCAGATATCCGGCTGTAGAACGTGATTTTTCGTTCATCTTCTCCGATTCAGTCACGTTCGCACTGATCCAACAGGCGATTGGAACGCTGAATCTATCTGAATTGAGAAGCTTTGTGCCGGTCGAAATTTTCAGAGGCGGGTCGATTGCGCCGGGTAAATACTCGATTCTGCTCCGCGCCACGATTCAATCGAACGATCGAACGCTGCGCGAAGATGAAGTGGCGCAATGGTCGGCGCAGATCATGAAAGCTCTGGAATCGATTGGCGGGACACTCAGGGCTCAGTAGCCCTCATCAGGGGGCAGGCACCCTCTGAGCCTGCCTTTGTGAAGCTGTGCTAGCCTAAGCCACTATGGCGGACGTCAGCATTCAACCCAAGCACTTTCTCAGCGATAAAGTCGAGCACTTCACCGAATCTGTCATTCGCGAGATGACGCGGCAGGCGATGCTTTATGGCGCCATGAATCTCGCGCAGGGCTTCCCGGACTTCCCGGCTCCGGCGGAAATCAAGCGTGCTGCGCAAGAGGCGATTGCTGCCGACGTAAACCAGTACGCCATCACCTGGGGCGCAAAGAATCTGCGCAATGCAATTGCCCGGCAGATGAAGGGGTGGCAGGGAATTCAGGTTGATCCGGAGACCCAGATAACCGTCTGCTGTGGCTCGACCGAGGCGATGATTTCGACGCTGCTCGCGGTCTGCAACAAGGGTGATGAAGTCATCGTCTTCGAACCGTTTTATGAGAATTACGGCCCGGATTCCGTGCTGTCAGGTGCGCAGCCGGTGTTTGTAAAGTTACATCCTCCATCGGGGTTGGATGGTGAGTGGGGATTCGATGAGCGGGAGCTGCGTGGGGCCTTTCACAATCACACCAAAGCAATCATTCTGAATACGCCTAACAACCCAACTGGAAAGGTGTTTACGCGGGGAGAACTTGAGCTCATTCGAGATTTGTGTGTCGAGTTCAATGTACTCGCGATCACGGATGAGATTTACGAACACATTATTTATGACGGCACGCGGCACATCTCGATAGCCAGTCTGGATGGGATGCCGGAGCGGACAGTAACCATCAACGGATTGTCGAAAACATACAGTGTGACGGGCTGGCGCGTGGGATGGGCGGTGGCCCCGTCGAACCTTACTAATGCCATTCGGAAGGTGCATGATTTTTTGACGGTTGGAGCTCCGGCGCCTCTGCAAGAAGCTGGGGCAGCTGCTTTGGCGATGTCGCCTGGCTACTATGAGAGTCTGGCGACCAGCTATTGCGCGCGGCGCGATCGGCTTATGCCAGCTCTCACCGAAGCGGGATTCCGTTGTTTCCGCCCGCGCGGCGCCTATTACGTAATGACCGACATCAGCGCGTTCGGGTTCGCGGAGGATGTTGCATTTGCGAAATATCTCGTCAAAGACATTGGTGTGGCCGCGGTGCCCGGATCGAGTTTCTACAACGACCCTCGCGACGGCGCCCGGCAAGTACGGTTTGCCTTTTGCAAGCGAGCAGAGACGCTGGATGAAGCGGGCAGGCGCTTGCAGAAATTGAAGCACAGTCGACCGCGTTAGTGTTACGGCGTGACGATGGCGACTTTATTGACTCCGCTGCACGCCAGGTAGATTTTTCCGCCCTTCGTCACGGTCATGTTGCGCACCACTCCGCCGCCGGACGGGATGTTCCGCGTAGCAAAAGTTTTCGTTCTCGGGTCGAAGCGAACCAGCGTATTTGGGCTGACGCCGCTCTCGCTGTACCAGACCATTCCGTCAGAGGTGACCGCAATACCATACGGTTCGGAGTTCGCCCCGCCCGGCGAGGCCCACTCCTCTGTTTTTTCGCTAGCCGGATCGAAGTGCCCGAGCTTGCCCTGGGCATAGTCAGAAAAATAAATCGTGCCATCTGGCGCAAGTGCGAGCCGCCGAGGACGTGCGCCTGTTTCTGGCAACGGATACTCGCGAATCGTCAGGGAGTGCGGATCAATGCTCGCCAGCTTGTTGGTGTGAAACTCGCAGAAGAAAGGAACTCCCTGCGAGGTGACGACAATGCCATAGGGCACAGCGTTACGGGTGGGGGTCGCCACGAGTTTCATCTCGCCGGTCTTCGGATCGAGACGACCAATAAGGCTTGATTCTTCGTTTGTGAACCACAGAATTCCGTTCTCATCAAATACTGGCGTGTGCGGATCAATTTCCTGGCCGCCGGAGGGCCGATATTCTGTGATGTTGCCGATCTTTGAATCCAGTTTGCCTATGTATCCCTTGCCGATGGCGGTGAACCAGATGTTTCCTTCCCGATCGGCGACAAGCCCGTGAGGGCCGGAATCCGGCGTTTTCAGAGGGAACTCGCGCCACTTACCGGTAACAGGATCAAGCTCACCGAGCTTGTTCGCCCCTTGCTCCGTCACCCAAAGCGAATCATGCGGGCCGACAGCGGGATCGTGCGGGCGGGCGTTAGGCGTTTGAACGTCATATTCTTTGATTTGGACCGACAAGGTTGAACTTGCGGCAAAAGCAATCGCGGTCACGAAAAGTGCAAGGGAAATGGTGAATCGGGAGATTCGCATGATAAGCTCCTTCGGCCCTAGGCCCGCATTCAGCCTCCAAACCAATGCTCCACCACGTTCAGTTCGGTCGTCCTCTGGTAGTTGGGCAGGCTCTCGAGAAATATACGGCCATATTGCTTCTTCAGAATGCGATTGTCGAGAAGGACAAGCAGTCCGCGGTCATGCAGCGAGCGGATCAACCGTCCGAAGCCCTGTTTCAGGGTTATCACTGCTGCAGGGACCTGATACTGAAAGAACGCGTTGCCACCTTCGAGGTCGATTGCTTTGACGCGAGCGGCGACCACGGGATCGCTGGGAACTGCGAATGGCAGGCGGTCGATGATGACACAACTGAGCTGCTCGCCCTGAACATCGACACCTTGCCAGAACGAGGACGTTGCGAAAAGGATAGCGTTCGGCGTCAGGCGAAATTCCTCGAGCAACGCGCTTTTGGGAGCGTCCCCTTGTAGCAGCATGGGAAATTCGATTTCCCCGAGCAGTCGCTGATAAGTGTCCTTCATTTGCGAATAGCTGGTGAACAGGACGAACGCTCGTCCTCGCGTGATCTCAAGCACACGGCGAATGCGCTCGGTTGCTTTGGCGGTGAATTGCGGCGTGCGCGGATCTGGCAGATCGGGAGGCACATAAAAGAGCGCCTGGTTCTCATAATCAAAATGCGATGGCAAGACCAGTTCTCGGGCGTGTTCGAGCCCAAGACGCTTTCGCACGTATTCGAATCCATCGCCAACGGCCAAGGTCGCGGAGGTCAACACGGCACATTCCAACTTGTCGAACAGGGACATCTTGAGAATTGGGGCGACGTCGATGGGGGTGGCCTGGAGAAAGACACGCGATTTCTCACGGGCGAGGCCCGAGCCTCGTGAACCTCGACGCTCGATCCAGAAGACCGTGTTGCGGTCGTCGGATTCCATCAGGAAGCCAAGCTGAACTTGCAGCTCCTGGGCCCGCCGAACAAAAGTGAAGATTTCGTCCGGCTTTGATGGCAAGTTTTCCAGTTCGGAGCTCAGCCGTTGAAGAGATTGCTGCAGTCCGAGAAATTCATCCCCATTCTCTTCCAGAAAATCCTGCCGATTCTCAAACGCGAAACGTCCCTCCCCGGGAGGTAACAGAGTGAAGAAGAATTGAGAGTGATCGCGCAACGACTTGATCGCTCCGGACATTTTGCCGTTATACATGCGGTTGCGCTGCAGCGCGGCTTCCGCATCACGACACAGTTCTTCCACACGCGAATTGCTGACGGAGACTCCGAAATAGCTGCCGGCCACGTCTTCGAGCTCGTGTGCCTCATCGAAGATAACGGCGCCGACTTCCGGCAGGATTCCGGCATCGGGCGCGTATTCGGATTGCTGCTTGATCGCGAGGTCAGCAAAAAAGAGGTGGTGGTTGACAATGATGATGTCGCTTTCCAGTGCGCGGCGATGCATTTCGGTGATGAAGCACTTGTCCCAGGAACTGCACTTCTGGCCAAGGCAGGTGTCGGAGCGCGCGTCCAGCTTGTACCAAAGTGCGCTGGCTTCGGGTAGAGAAGAAAGCTCGGACCGGTCTCCGCTTAGAGTCGCTTTCTCCCAGGCGGCGATTGCCCGGTAATGCTCGATTTCATCGAGACCGCTGAGGACAGGCTGGCCGGTCAAGTCATATAGCTTCTTGCGGCAAAGATAATTGCTTCGGCCTTTCATGTAACAAACGCTCAGTTTTCGGTCGCCGCTGGGGAAAAGCGCCTGCTCGAGAAAGGGAATGTCTTTCAGGAAAAGCTGTTCCTGAAGGTTCTTAGTGTTCGTGGAGATGATGACGCGCTTGCCGCTACGAATGACCGGAAGCAGATAGGCAAGAGTTTTACCGGTACCTGTGCCTGCTTCAACAATGAGGTGACGTCTTTCTTCAAGGGCCTGCTCGACGGCTAGCGCCATCTGAAGTTGTCCACGGCGGAATTCGTAAGCTGGGTGCGCGCGCGACAGGAGGCCGCCACTGGCAAAAAAATTGTAAAGAGAGATCTCACTAGACTTCGCAGTTGCTGGGGGGTGGGAGGTAGAGGCCACGGAGTCTCTATAATAACCAGTTCCGAGCAGGTAGTAGCGAGTACCTGGAAAACATAGTCATCCTTGACCGGTGCGCCATCGCCGGAGGATGCCATTGCCTCTAGTCACCCGCGCCGGGTTAGAACCACGCCCCGCAGATGCCGCCACTTATCGCCATTGTCGGTCGACCGAATGTGGGCAAGTCCACGTTATTCAATCGCATTGTGGGTTCACGACGGGCGATCGTGGGAGATGAACCCGGCATTACGCGCGATCGTTTATATGGGGAAGCGGAATGGCGTGGCCGACAGTTCCGAGTCGTGGACACAGGGGGGATCATCCCCGCAGAGAATGAGCTGATTCCTGCAGAAATTTTTCGCCAGGCCAGAGTTGCGGTGGAGGAAGCGGCAGCGGTGATCATGGTGGTGGATGGGCGCGCCGAACTGGCAGCGCCGGACATGGAGCTGGCGCGCCTGCTGATCCGAACCGGGAAACCGGTGTTTCTGGCGGTAAATAAAATTGACACCGACAAGCAAGAAGGGCTGAGCAATGAATTTCATCGGCTTGGTATTCGTGGGCTATTCCCGGTGTCCGCCGAGCACGGTCGAGGCGTAGATGATTTACTGGACGCCGTGCTGGAGGTCTTGCCTCGTCCGGAGGTGCAATCCACGGAGGACACAGGGAAAACACAAGAACAACTGCCAGAGATCAAGGTCGCCATCATCGGCCATCCCAACGTTGGGAAGTCCACCCTACTGAACCGGCTGACCGGGACGGCGCGAGCGATAGTGTCGCCGGTTCCAGGAACGACGCGCGATGCGGTGGATGAAATCGTCGTGCGTGATGGCCGGCGCTTCCGGTTTATTGACACAGCTGGGATCCGCCGGAAGGGGAAAACTCGGCTGATGGCGGAAAAGTTGTCGGTCATTATGGCACGCAAGCACCTCGAGGCTGCGGACATGGCGCTGCTAGTGATTGATGCCACGGAGGGCGTGAGTGCGCTGGATGCGGCGATTGCGGGCTATGCTCATGAAAGTGGACGATCGGTCATTATTCTGGTGAACAAATGGGACTTGATCACCAGCGGCGAGAAAAAACCGGTCAGCCAATCTAAAGCGGCGCGGATTCAGGAAAGCAAACGGCCTGCGGACAGGGCCGCTTATGAGCAAAGGCTGCGATATGCCCTGAAGTTTCTCAACTACGCCCCGGTGCTGTTTGTGTCTGCCGAGACGGCCAAAGGAACGGAAAAGATCATTCCCATGCTGGAGAAGGTTGCCGCAGAACGTCGCAAGAGGATACCGACGGGAGAAATGAACCGCTTCCTGCAGCGTATTGATTTCGAGCGAGCTTCCGTGCCGATGCGGCAGCGCGTAAAGATTTATTACATGACGCAGGCAGCCGTGGCGCCTCCCACCTTCATTCTCTTCACGGACCGCAACGTAAAGCTGCACTTTTCCTACCAGCGATTCCTGGAAAATCAGATCCGTCGCGCTTTTGGATTCGTCGGGACGCCGATCTGGATTAAGAATCGCGCGCGTGAGTAAAAGCGTGCGACTATCCAGTTGCTCCGGTCGGTGATGTCGCTGGAGAAAACCCTTGCGGTACTGGCGGTGCCGGACTTACCAGGGCGCTAAGTGCGGGATATCGCGAGGCGAAGAAGTAGATCGAGTAGGCGGGGAAAAAGACGATGGCGGGAACAGCGACGAGCGAAACTACGTAAAGAATCGCTGCCAGCACAGCACATCCTACGACGACGGCCACAGTGATGGTGTAAAGATTCCAACTAAAGCCAGCCGCTTTTCCCGCGAAAACGAATAGCGCTCCCAGACCGCCGATCGGAATCAGAACTAGCAGGATCACAATGGTGGTTATGACTCCCAGGACAATGCCCACACCGAGCGTCATGACGATCTTCATCAGCACATAACCCAAATACGGCCCCTTCTCCGAGTCCAGCATATGCAGGAGACGTCCCCATGCCTCGAATGCGGAGATGTTGTCGATCGCCATTTGCGGAATCACAAAGTCTTTGGTGAAGACATGCACGACGGCGGAGATCACGAGGAATGCCATCAGAACCAGAAATAGAGCGATGCCGAAGAGGATCAACGGCGCGAGGTGCTCTTTCGGTTTTGTCAGCCAACCGGCAGCCAACGCCAAAACAGCCGGAACTCCAATCAAGATCGTGAACCCGGCACCGACGGCGAGTCCGAAGACAATTTGCCACAAGAAATATTTCAAGCCAGGGCCTTGCCGCCGATTCCATCCATCCCGGATCGCGCAATTTCTTGCGATTATGCTATCGAACAGAATAAAGCGCATCACGCTATTGATGTAGAGGATAAAAATCCAGAAGAAAAAACCGATCACAAGCAGAAGAGCGACCAGGAGAGCCAGAAGCATCGGGTCCATTTTGGGGAAGGCAGCGTCCATGAAATGGTTGGGATTTCTGGGAGCCTGAAAATTGCCGTTGAAATTTCCACAGCTCCCTGTGGTCAGTTCTCCGGCCAATAAGCCGACAAACGCGAGCTTCACCCATTGTCCGGTCCGGAAAGGTTGGAAGAGCTGTTGCTTCGTATGCTGAAACGCCGGGCTGATGGCATCGATAGCGAAAATGGGCAAACCGGCCTCCGCAATTCTTCAGATGGGAGCAAGGTACTGCGAACCCACGGTAAGGTCAATGGGAATCGCTGACCAAGATCACAGCGTCACGCGCAGCTTCCGGGTAAACTAACAGGGAACTTTTCTTCGAGGTAACTTCATGTTGCGCAAGAACCGTCTTTTTACACCGGGCCCAACGCCGCTTCTGCCCGCAGCGCAGACAGCGATGGCTTCGTATGCTGCTCATCACCGCACGGCTGATTTCCGCGGTTTGTTCATACGCGTGCTGGCTGATCTGAAGGAATTCATCGGCACGAAGAACGATGTGCTGGTGTTGGCTTCTTCCGGCACTGGAGTGATGGAAGGGGCGGTCTCGAACCTGACGTCCCCTGCTGACAAAGTGCTGGTTCTGACTGCTGGGAAATTCGGTGAACGCTGGCGCGATTTGGCGAAAGCGTTCGGCTGTGCGGTGGAGACGATTAGTGCCCCCTACGGCGCAACGTTTTCGTTGGATGAGATTCGGACGAGGCTGACTCCTGAAATCCGAGCAGTTTACGTGCAGGCTACCGAAAGCTCAACCGGAGTTCGTCACGACATACAGTCGATTGCTGAATTGGTACGTGGGGCTGGGGACGCCCTGCTCGTAGTCGACGCAATTACCGGTCTGGGGACGACGGAGTTCGACGTGGATGGTTGGGGAATTGACGTCATCATTGGCGGATCGCAAAAGGCGCTGATGATTCCGCCGGGTCTGGCCTATTGCGCAATAGGCGAAGGCGCGTGGAAACGCATGGAAACAGCGAAGTCGCCCAGGTACTACTTTGATTTTCGGAAAGAACGCAAAGCTGCGGCGAAGGGTGAATCGGCGTATACGCCCGCGACTTCTCTGTTCGCGGCGTTGGCGGCGGCGCTGGACTTTATCCGCCAAACGGGCAGTGGCGGCTTAGCGGCCGGACGCGATGCACTGATTGCAAATGCTGAGCTTGCGGCGGAGATGACGCGTGCGGGGGCAAAGGCGCTCGGGTTGAATCTGTTTGCTCCTTCATGCCCGGCGGCGGCTCTGACGGCGATTCAGAGCCCGAATGGTCTGGATTCGAGTGCGATTGTGAAAGAATTTCGCGATCGGTTTGGCGCAGTAGTTGCCAACGGACAGGGTGAGATGAAAGGAAAGTTGTTCCGCATTGCGCATTTGGGGTATTACGACTATCTGGATACGATCGGCGTTCTGGCGGCTCTGGAGCAGATTGTGGCTTCCATGGGCCTCCCGGTGAAGTTTGGTGGTGCGATAGCTGCAGCGCAGGAGGTATGGGCGGGAAAGCAGCGCCAGCAATCAAGGGATGAGATCCTGGTTGTGCGCTAGTGTCGAAGTTGGAGTCAATTGAGAATGAAAATAGTGGTGTCGGAGAAAATATCGAAGTCTGCGGTTGATTTGCTGCGCGAACCGGATTGGGTCGTGATTACGCCTGAGGAGATGAATGGCGACCTGCCGGGAAATCTGCAGACAGCGGATGCATTAATCGTGCGCTCGGCGGTCCAGGTGGATGCTGAATTACTCGCGAAAGCGCCGAAGCTTCGAGTGATTGGACGCGCCGGCGTGGGAGTCGACAATATAGAGCTCGAACGGGCCACGCGCCAGGGAATTGCGGTGATGAATACTCCTGGCGCAAACGCAGTCGCCGTGGCTGAACACACACTGGCCATGATGCTGGCGATGGCGCGCCATTTGTGTCGCGCGAACGAGCTGACTCACGCTGGCAAGTGGGAGAAGAAGTCGCTGCAGGGTACGGAGTTAAGGGGCAAGACATTAGGGATCGTCGGCCTGGGAAGAATCGGAATGGAAGTGGCACGGCGGGCGCGCGCGTTTGGCATGACGGTAGTCGCGCATGACCCATTTGTTTCGACGGCAGTCGCGAAGGAGCAGGGGATTCGGCTCACAGATCTGGACGATGTCTATGCAGGGGCAGATTACCTTACGCTGCATGTCGGACTCACGCCGCAGACTGTCGGTATGATCAACCCTGAATCACTCGATAAAATGAAGCGCGGAGTGCGATTGGTGAACTGTGCGCGCGGAGAACTCATTGATGAACGCGCCTTGGCCGAGGCGTTGAAGCAGGGACAAGTCGCAGCGGCTGCGCTTGACGTGTTTGCCGCAGAGCCGCTAAAGGACTCGCCGCTTGCAGCCTTAAACAACGTGATTCTGACGCCCCACATCGGCGGCTCGACGCACGAGGCGCAGGAGGCGGTCGGCTATCAGATCGCCTTACAGGTGAAGGAGTATCTGAAACACGGCGTAATTCAAAATGCTGTGAATGTGCCCTCCGTGTCGCATGATGAATACATTGAACTGCAGCCATACATTTCGCTGGCCGAGAGGCTGGGGTCTTTTCTGGCGCAGATCAGCGAAGGCGCACTGGAAGAGATTTCGCTGCGCTATGGTGGACACATCGCCGAACGAAAAACTGAATTGATCCGGAATGCGGCGATCAAGGGTATGCTGAACCAGGCACTGGAAGAAAAAGCTAATTTGGTAAATGCGGCGACCATCGCCGAATCACGCGGGCTGCGCGTGCACGAATCGCGTAAAGCGAAAGTCTCGAGCGGAGGCGCGGGCAGCGTGCTCTCCATCATGGTCAAGACCGATAAGGAAGAGCACCTAGTCAAAGGAGCGGTGTTGCACCAGAATGCGGCTCGACTGTTGCATGTGGACGGAATTGAGGTGGAAGCGCCCCTGGAGCGTAATCTTATATATCTGCGGAATCGTGATGTGCCCGGAGTTATCGGAAGAGTGGGGACGATTTTGGGAGATCACAAGATTAATATTGCTGACTTCTCGCTTGGACGGCGAAGCGAAACCGCTGGCGCCGTGAGAGAGGCCATTGCGGTCGTTCACGTCGATGATATTGTGCCGGAAGCTATCCTGGCTGAACTCAGAAAGATTCCTGCGGTAGAGAAAGCAAAAACCGTGAGGTTGTTCTGAGAAATCTGCGGCGCAGCATCAAATACACAGAGAGGACATGGATGCTCAGGAACCTGGGAATTGTGGCCACACTGTTTTTTGGGGCGACGCTTTGCGTTGCCCAGGACAGTCGCTTCGATTTTGCCGTCAGCGCAAACGGGCTATTTACGAATAAGGTCAGCGGCAACCAGATCGTCCAGACGGCAACCGACGGTGGAGGCGGGTTCGGCACGATCCGCGTCAGATTCAGCCCTATGCACTCCTTCGCTTTCAATTATGGGAGGGAGAAAAACTCGCAGATTTATCGCTCGATCGAAGATTTTCATATCCTGGCAAACATTTCTGAATACAGCTTTGATTACATGTTTACGCCTTTTCGGAAAGGGCGATTTGAGCCGTTCTTGTTGGCGGGTGTGGGGGTGCTGCGATTTTCTCCTCGCACCACATGGGTTTTCCTGCCGCCATTAGAGCCGCCACTGGGAAACAATACCCCCGACAATATCCAGATCAACCTACACGCGGCCAAACAAACCCAACTGGCCTTTCTGTATGGGCTTGGGGTTGATTACAAAATTCCCAAGCTGAACCGGTTTGCGGTCCGCCTGCAATATCGGGGATTTGTCTACAAGACGCCCGATTTCAAGATCGACGCGAATTCGGGCAGCGAGATCAGTTTCTTCACCGGGACCCGAAGCCACATGGCTGAGCCATCGGCCGGAATAGTTTTCAGGTTCTAAGAACTGGGGTAGTGTCTGGGGTGCCGCAGTGGCGTTTTCCTCAGGAGAGTGCAGTCTTCCGCAGTTTGCGGCTCTCGGCCAGTAGCGCCATGGAGTGCATCAGGTTTTGCAAGGTCACGATGCCAACCAGGTGCTGGTCTTCGACAACCGGAATAATGCTTAGATTGCGAGCAGTAAGTTTGCGAAATGCCGAGGCCAGGGATTCTTTCTTCTGGGCAACCTCGAAAATGCGGTTCATTACGGACTGCACATAACCATTGCCTTCGGCGCGCAGAGCTTGCAGGATCTTCTGCCTGGAAATCACTCCGACCATATCGCTCCCGCGGATCACGGGGAAATCATCCTGAAGTGAATGGACGGCCTTCTCCAAGGCGTCTTCTAACGTGTCGGCCGGAGACAGGGTGGCGAAGTCGGTCAGCATAATGTCTTCCAAGCGCACGGTCTCAAGCACAGACTGAAACACGGCCGAGCGTTCTTCCAGTTGCGCCGCGATAAACAGGAAAAAGCCGATCATCGTCAGCCAGATGTTCCATAACATGCCAACCAGCATGAAGGCCGTTGCGAACGCCTGGCCGATGGTAACTGCTCGCCGGGTGGCGCGGACTGAATCCATGTGGCGGCTGAAAATCGCACGCAGGACCCTGCCGCCATCCATTGGGTACGCCGGGAGAAGGTTCAAAGCGCCAAGCCAGAGATTTACCCAAACCAGGCTGCGCGGAAGATTGCCGGAATGTACCCAGGGCCTTTGCCAGAGATGAATCTCCGGAGCGACGGAGAGCAGGATACTGCCGGCGGCAAAGGCGACAACGAGGTTTACCAGAGGAGCAGCCAACGCGATGCGGATGTCGCGTTTCCAGGTTAGGACGCCGGGTTCGATTGGCTGTTGGGTTTCGTCGAGAACAGAAACACCGCCGATAGGGAGCAAGATGATGGCTTTCGCCGGAACTCCAGCGTGCATGCTGATCAGTGCGTGGCCAAACTCATGCAACAGCACGCAACCGAGAATGATTCCTACCAGGGCGAGGCCACGGCCTGCGCTGACATTGCCGTGCGGGGCGGACTCGGTCAGCCAAACAAAGATCAAGAGAAACAGGAATGTGAGATGGATGCGAAGCTCCACCCCGAATATGCGCCCCGCTGGAATTGACCAGTTCCGCATCCGAAGATTCTGTGCCTCCTGCTCTATTATAAAGTTTTAGACGCTCACACCTGCTCGCGAGTTGCGGATTGCCTAATCGAAGGTGCAGCGACGTCTAGCAAAGAGAGCATTGCCTGAACGCATGAGAGTGATCGCCGGTAAATACCGAAGCAGGCGGCTGCGATCGCTGCCAGGCTTAAAGCTTCGTCCCACCGCTGACCGGCTGCGCGAAACTCTGTTCGATGTTCTCTCAGCAGGGAATCCAGATTCGCTTCAGGGGACCGTCTGGCTTGATGTGTTTGCGGGAACAGGGGCGGTTGGAATTGAAGCTCTGAGCCGCGGGGCAGGCATGGTGTATTTTGTGGAATCGTCAGCGCGCTACGCAGAGTTGATCAGAAGTAATCTTCAATCGCTCCCGCTCGAAACCGGCTTCAAAATTCTAAGGAAGGATTCGATCCATGCTTTGCGGGAACTAAATCTAAGCGCGGTTCGAGCCGACTTTGTTTTTCTCGACCCTCCCTATGACATGGAACGATCTTACCGGGAAGTACTCAGCTTTCTGGCCACATCGGAACTGCTGAAGGGCGAGAGTGCGGTTATAGCCGAGCACCAAAAGAAGTTTGATCCGGGAGAGGCGTTTGCGAATTTGCAGCGATATAGAAATTTGGTGCAAGGGGATGCGGCGTTGAGTTTCTACAGGTTGTCGGGATAAGCGATCAGCTTCGACGCTGCGGATCGCGGCTTACATCAGGAATTCGGTAGCGCGACGCGCAATCGGATGCTGCATCTCCCGCAGATCGTTCTTGACGCGGTTCAACCCGTATACGCACTGTTCAAAATGGTTGGAAAGGCTGGCGAACAGGGGCGCGAC